>Ga0256796_1001000_pt1 | contig 11013 bp, 6 predicted proteins | sample MC6MC0947MT_FD_190209 | JGI IMG/M metagenome (GOLD analysis project Ga0256796, IMG submission 190209) | Metatranscriptome of enriched soil aggregate microbial communities from Iowa State University, Ames, United States - MC6-MC0947-MT... | ecosystem: Environmental > Terrestrial > Soil >...
CAGCTCACCCAGACCAGGAATCAGACCGCCGATCGTGTCAACGACACCACCGAGGCCAGGCAGACCCGGGACCGTGGGGTCGCCACCGGGAAGACCCGGCAGCTCACCCAGACCAGGAATCAGTCCGCCGATCGTGTCAACGACACCACCGACAACCCCACCCAGGTCCGGAAGACCCGGGACCGTGGGGTCACCACCGGGAAGACCCGGCAGCTCACCCAGCCCCGGGACCAGACCGCCGACGGTGTCGACGACACCACCGACGACCCCGCCCAGGTCAGGCAGACCCGGAAGCCCGGGAAGACCCGGGACGGTGGGGTCGCCACCGGGAAGGCCCGGCAGCTCACCCAGGCCAGGAATCAGACCACCGATGGTGTCAACGACACCACCGACGACCCCGCCCAGGTCGGGCAGACCCGGAAGACCCGGAAGACCGGGCAGACCCGGAAGACCCGGAACCGTAGGGTCACCGCCGGGAAGACCCGGCAGCTCCGGAAGACCCGGGATCAGGCCACCGATCGTGTCGACGACACCACCGACAACCCCACCCAGGTCAGGCAGACCCGGAAGACCGGGGAGACCCGGGACCGTGGGGTCGCCACCGGGAAGACCCGGCAGCTCCGGAAGACCCGGAACCAGACCGCCGACGGTGTCGACGACACCACCGACGACCCTGCCCAGGTCAGGCAGACCCGGAAGACCGGGGAGACCCGGGACCGTGGGGTCACCGCCGGGAAGACCCGGCAGCTCACCCAGCCCCGGAATCAGACCGCCAATGGTGTCAACGACACCACCGACGATCCCGCCCAGGTCCGGAAGACCCGGGAGACCCGGGACGGTGGGGTCGCCACCGGGAAGACCCGGCAGCTCCGGAAGACCCGGGACCAGGCCACCAATGGTGTCAACGACACCACCGACAACCCCACCCAGGTCCGGAAGACCCGGCAGACCCGGAACCGTAGGGTCACCACCGGGAAGACCCGGCAGCTCCGGAAGACCCGGGACCAGACCACCAATGGTGTCAACGACACCACCGACAACCCCACCCAGGTCCGGAAGACCCGGCAGACCCGGAACCGTAGGGTCACCACCGGGAAGACCCGGCAGCTCACCCAGACCCGGGACCAGACCACCAATGGTGTCAACGACACCACCGACGACCCCACCCAGGTCAGGCAGACCCGGAAGACCGGGAAGACCCGGAACCGTAGGGTCACCGCCGGGTAGCCCCGGCAGCTCCGGAAGACCCGGGACCAGGCCACCGACGGTGTCAACGACACCACCGACGACCCCACCCAGGTCAGGCAGACCCGGAAGACCGGGAAGACCCGGGACCGTGGGGTCATCACCGGGAAGACCCGGCAGCTCACCCAGACCAGGAATCAGACCACCGATCGTGTCGACGACACCACCGAGATCGGGCAGACCAGGCAGACCCGGAATGAGTCCGCCCAGGTCAGGGACACCCGGGAGACCGGGAATGGTGGGGTCGCCACCGGGAAGGCCCGGCAGTTCACCCAGGCCCGGGATCAGGCCGCCAATGGTGTCGACGACACCACCGACAACCCCACCCAGGTCAGGCAGACCCGGAAGACCGGGGAGACCCGGGACCGTGGGGTCGCCACCGGGAAGACCCGGCAGCTCCGGAAGACCCGGGATCAGGCCACCGACGGTGTCAACGACACCACCGACAACCCCGCCCAGGTCAGGCAGACCCGGAAGACCCGGGACCGTGGGGTCACCACCGGGAAGACCCGGCAGCTCACCCAGACCAGGAATCAGACCACCGATGGTGTCAACGACACCACCGAGGTTAGGGAGACCCGGCAGACCCGGAAGACCGGGAACCGTAGGGTCGCCACCGGGAAGACCCGGCAGCTCACCCAGACCAGGAATCAGACCACCGACGGTGTCAACGACACCACCGACGACCCCGCCCAGGTCAGGGAGACCCGGAAGACCCGGAAGACCCGGAACCGTAGGGTCGCCACCGGGAAGACCCGGCAGCTCCGGAAGACCCGGGATCAGACCACCGATCGTGTCAACAACACCACCGAGGTCGGGGAGACCCGGCAGACCCGGGATGAGTCCACCAAGGTCGGGAAGACCCGGAAGACCCGGGACGGTGGGGTCACCACCGGGAAGACCCGGCAGCTCCGGAAGACCCGGGATCAGACCACCGATGGTGTCAACGACACCACCGAGGTCAGGGAGACCCGGAAGACCCGGGATCAGGCCACCGATCGTGTCAACGACACCACCAACGACCCCACCCAGGTCAGGCAGACCCGGCAGACCCGGAAGACCCGGGAGACCGGGAACCGTAGGGTCGCCACCGGGAAGACCCGGCAGCTCACCCAGACCAGGAACCAGACCACCGATCGTGTCAACGACACCACCGACAACCCCACCCAGGTCAGGCAGACCCGGAAGACCCGGAAGACCCGGAACGGTGGGGTCACCACCGGGAAGACCCGGCAGCTCACCCAGGCCCGGAACCAGACCACCGATCGTGTCAACGACACCACCGACAACCCCACCCAGGTCCGGAAGACCCGGAAGACCCGGAACCGAGGGGTCACCACCAGGCCGCCCAGGCAGCCCACCGGCGATGTCGCCGACGGAGCCGGCGACATCACCGATCGTTCCGCCGAGGTCGCCGACGGTGTCGACGACACCGCCGATCGCGTCGCACGGGCAGTCGGTGATGTCACCGACCAGGTCGCCGAGGTCGAGGACGGGACCGTGGGGCTCCCCCGGAAGAACCGGCAGAGCCGGAATCCCGGGAAGGCTCCCGATCACGCCACCGACACCGGGAAGGGTGCCGACGACCTCTCCGACGCCCGGGAGGGCGCCGATGACGGGCAGCGACGGGACCTCCGGCTCCCCCGGAACCGAAGGCTCCGTGGGCACCTCGGGCAGACCGCCGCCGATGACGGTGCCGATCGAGTCGACCGCGTCACCCAGCGAGCCTCCGAGCTCCGGCACGCCGGGCGCGGTGGACAGGCCGGGAACAGCGCCGATCACGCCGTCGATGAGGTCTCCGGCACCCGGAACAGCCGGGTCTCCGGGCTCACCGGCGCCGATCACGTCACCGATCGCACCGCCCACCAGCTCGCCGCCGGGCAGTGAGGGCAGACCGTGCACGTTGCCGAGTGCATCGCCCGCTGCGTCGCCGAGGTCGGGAACCGGAATCGACGGAACACCGGGAAGCCCCGGGTTCAGCGAACCGGACATCCCGGGCTCGACCACGACAGTGGAGTCACCCGACACCGCGCCCACCGGAGCGACCGCATCGCCCGAGACCGTGACCGGAGTCGTGATCTCGACGACGGGCTGCCAGGCGGTTCCGACTCCGACGCCCTCGTTGCCGAGAGCCCCGTCGCCGAGGTCGCCGTTCGAGCCGTGCACGGTGACGAGCGAGTCGTGCGACCCGGTGTCACCCGCGACCGTGACCGCGTCGCCCGAGGCGGTGATCGGAGCGACCACGCCGCCCACGACCTGCCACCCGGAGGCGACGCCGATACCGGAGTCGTCCGCGTGGCCGGAGACGATCGAATCGCCCTCGGTCACCACGGCCACCTCCGAGCCGTCGGTCACCACGTCGCCGAAGCCCGACGCCGCGTTGCCCGAACCGGTCACCGGCACGACGACATCGCCCACGACCTGCCAGCCGGTGCCGAAGCCGACCCCGGTGTCGGTCGCCTGACCGGCAGAGCCGATCACAGCGGTGTCATCGACGATGCCGACGCCCGAATCGACAGCATCCGCATCACCGAAAGCGGAGCCGGCGTTGCCCGAGGCCGTCAGCGGCACGGTCACGTCGCCGGCGACCTGCCAGCCTGAGTCCTTGCCGATGCCGTCGTTCGAGATCACGCCGGCGCCGTCGATGACGCCTGCACGGTCGACCACTGCGACATCCGAGCCCGCGGTGCTGGCGTCACCCACACCAGAGATCGCGTTTCCGGATGCCGTACCCGGCGTCGTCCAATCCGTCACGACCTGCCAACCGGAGTTGAGGCCGATGCCCGTGTTGGAGACGTCGCCGTCGCCGTCGATCACGCCCGCGTCGTCGACCACCGCGACACCCGAGTCGGTGGTGAGCGAGTCACCACTGCCCGAGACCGCGTTGCCCGAGAACGACACCGGCGCCGTCACGTCGCCGAGCACCTGCCAGCCTGCGCCGACACCATACCCTGCGTTCGAGACGTCACCGTCGCCGTTCACGACGCCGGCGTTGTCGACGACGCCGACCGTGGAGCCGGTGGTACCGGCATCTCCGAGCACGGAACCGGAGTTTCCGGATGCCGTGGCCGGAGCGGTCACATCGCCGAGCACCTGCCAGCCGACGAGCCAGCCGATGCCCGTGTTGGACGCCTCGCCTGCGCCATCCACCGCGTCGCCGCGGTCGACGATGCCGACACCCGAGTCCGTGGTGACCGCGTCACCCGCACCCGAGACGGCGTTGCCCGATGCCGTCAGCGGCGTGGTCCAGTCGGTGACGATCTGCCAGCCGGAGTCCTTTCCGACACCGACGTTAGAGACCTCACCCGAACCGTCGGCGACGCTCGCGTCATCGACGATGCCGACACCGGAACCGGTCGTGACGGCCTCGTTCCCCGCCGAGACGGCGTTGCCGGCGAGCGTCACCGGAGCGGTGACGTCGGCCGGGATCTGCCAACCCGAGTTGAGTCCGAAGCCGGCGTTGCCGATCTCGCTGCCACCGTCGGCCACGCCGCCGTTGTCGACGATTGCGACCCCGGAACCGGTCGAGGTGGCGTTGTCCAGCAGCGCCCCTGCGTTGCCCGACGCCGTCACCGGCATCGTCACATCCGCGGGGATCTGCCAGCCGGCCCCGACACCGTAACCGGCGTTGGAGGCCGCGCCGCCATCGGCGACACCGGCGTTGTCGAGCACCGAGACATCCGAGCCCGTCGTGACTGCGTCACAGGAACCGGATACCGCGTTGCCGGAGAACGTCAGCGGAGCGGTGACATCCGCAGGGATCTGCCAGCCCGCGCCGACACCGTACCCTGCATTCGTCACCTCGCCGTCGCCGCTCGCCACGCCGGAGCGGTCTACGATCGCGACATCCGATCCAGACGTTCCCGCGTCGCCGAGCACCGATCCGGCGTTACCGGACACGGTCACCGGAGCGATCACGTCGGCAGGGATCTGCCAGCCTGATCCGACGCCGTAGCCGGCGTTGCCGACCTCGCCGCCGCTGTTCGCGACACCGGCCGAGTCGGCCACCGTCACGCCCGAGTCCCGGCTCGCCACATCACCCGTCGCCGAGAAGGCGTTGCCGGATGCCGTCAGCGGAGCGGACACGTCAGCGGGGATCTGCCATCCGACGAGCCAGCCGATGCCTGTGTTCGACACCTCGCCGCCGCCGTTCGCGACACCCGCCCGGTTGGAGACCGCGACATCCGAGCCCGAGGTGACTGCCTCACCCGTGCCGGAGATCGCGTTGCCCGAGAACGTCACCGGAGCGACGACATCCGCGGGGATCTGCCATCCCGTGTCCTTGCCGATTCCCGAGTTCTCGATCCGGCCGCCGGAGTTCGCGACTCCGGAACGATCCTCGATCGCGACCTGGGAACCGTTCGATGCAGCGTCGTCGAACAGGGAGCCGGCGTTGCCGGCCGCCGTGAGCGGCGTCGTCACATCGGCGGGCACCTGCCATCCGGTGTTGAGCCCGATCCCCGAGTTCGAGATCGTGCCCGCACCGCCGGCGGTGCCGTCAGCGTCGCGCACATCGACGCGAGAGCCGTTCGAGGACGCATCCCCGAAGACGCTCGCGGCGTTGCCCGCCGCGGTCAGCGGCGCGGTCAGGTCGCCGGCAGCCTGCCAGCCCGTCCCCACGCCGGTGCCCTCATTCTCGAGAGCGCTGCCGTCGCCATCGCCACCTGCACCTGTGGTCGTCACTGCCGAGCCGTGCGATTCCGCATCGCCGAACACGCTCACCGCGTTACCCGCCACCGTCACCGGCGCGGAGACGTCGACGAGTCCCTGGGCGCCCGTGAGCACTCCCAGCGGATCGTTCGAGCTCGGAGCGTCCTTCGGCTGCGCCGGGGCCTGCGTGACCGACGAAGCCGTCGATTTCGCGTTCCCGGTCACGCTCACCGCGTTACCCGACACCGTCACCGGCGTCGAGACAGCGGCGACCGCCTTCTCGCCCTTCAAGACGCCTGTTACGGCCTTGAGGTCGACGGAGACGATCGGAGCAGGCTTCGGCTTCTCGGCGGGCGGGTCCTGGGTGGACGTGCCCGTCGCGGAGACGGCCTGACCCTCGAGCGTGAGAGGCAGCTGGACATTGACGACCGCCGGGGCTTCATCCCCGGCAGGTGTTTCAGCGGCGGCAGCGACACCAGTACCTGCGACCCAGAGGCCGCCTGCGAAGCCTGCGAGAAGCAGACCGCGCGAAACGTACTTGTTCATGCCTAACCCTTTCTGAGTACGAAGAAGAGTGGATTCACATCTGATGAATCACGCACGTCGCGCACGCAGCGCGACGCTCCCTCGCTCAGTCGGGGGTGGAGTCGGTGTCGAACACCGGCGACGAAGGCAGTTCGTCGTGCACGGTGCTCAGCGCCAGAGAGGCCGTTGCCTCGTGGAGGGATGCAGCGGCCGCCGCATCCGAGATCATGGATGCCCCGGCCGCGCCGGAGCCGCCCGCGGACGTGCCCGATCCCCCGGAGGGGGCGGGCGCCGCAGGCGCGACAGGGGGCAGCTCGCCACCCGTCGGCGAATCAGCAGGGCTGTCGTCCGCGACGACGGCCCTGGGCGCAGCATCGGCATCCGCCGCAGGCAGAGCGACCAGCGCGGATGCGGACTCGGCGATGGCGGCTGATGCATCGGATGCCGCGTCAGCGACGGGGACAGTCTCCGAGACGGCGTCCTCCACGGGAGCCCCCGGCGGTGCGGGAACGAGCGCCCCGGGGGTGCCGTGCACAGCATCGACGACATCGTCGACCCCGCCGATCACCGGCGTGAGCAGGTCGCCCGTCGGCGCATCGCCGAGCAGTCCGCTGACCAGGTCGCCGGCGAGCGGCACCTGCCCGACGGTGTCGTTCACCACGGTGTCGATGAGCCGAGTGACGGGTGCCGTGATGTCGCCGACCTCGACCGCATCCAGAACCGCGGGGACGGAGTCGACCACGTCCGCGACGGTCTTCGGGGCGCTCTCGACGACCGCGACCGTGCTCCGCACGGTCTGTGCGACCGTTTCGGGCACGTGCGCGACGACCTTCGTGACGGATGCCGGGGATGCGGCGGCCTTCGGTACGGTCTTGACGACCTCGGCCACGGGCGCTGCGACCTGCGCGACCGGTGTGACGACTTTCTGGACCGGCGCAACGACCGGCTTCACGGGGGCGGTGACCGCCTGAACGGCCTGCGTAGCGGTGCTCTCGACCTGGCTGACCAGGGAGCCCAGCAGTCCGGCATCCGAGTCGCCGGTCGCGGCGGATGCACCCTGCGCACCGGTGAAGAGACTGACCGCGAACCAGGCGGCGCCGACCGCGAGACCGATGAGGCCGATGCGCATGCCGGGGTGGGCGGCGCTGCTACGCATTGCGGAGTCGCCTGTCTGCATCGGAATCACCCCCCGGTCTTCACTCGGAGGCTACACCCGCACGCGCGAACATGTGAAGACCCAATATTCTGGCTGTGCACCGCCGGGAATGCAGAACGTCCCGCCCTCCGAAGAGGACGGGACGTTCGACGCGTGCGGCGATTACTTCGCAGCGACCACCTGGAGGGTGATCACGGCGGTGACGTCGTCGTGCAGACGGACGGTCGCCTCGTGCTCGCCGACCGACTTGATCGGGGCGGCGAAGTGCACCTTGCGCTTGTCGATCGAGCCGAGGTCGGCAGCGGCGACAGCGTCGGCCACGTCGGCCGTCTTCACCGAGCCGAACAGGCGACCCTCGGCGCCGGCCTTGACGGCCAGACGCACCTTGGTGCCCTCGAGCTTGTTCTTCAGAGCCGTCGCCTCGTCGAGGTCGTGGATCTGGCGAGCCTTGCGGGCAGCCTGGATCGACTCGACCTGCTTGGCGCCACCGCGGGTCCACGCGACAGCGAAGCCCTGCGGGATGAGGTAGTTGCGGGCGTACCCGTTCTTGACCTCGATGACGTCACCGGCGCTTCCGAGCCCGGCAACCTCGTTCGTGAGAATCAGCTTTGCCATTTTCGTACCCCTTAACGGCCAGCGCCGGCGTAGGGCAGCAGGGCCATCTCGCGAGCGTTCTTGATCGCCTTGGCGATCAGACGCTGCTCCTGGACCGAGACACCGGTGATGCGACGGGCGCGGATCTTCCCACGCTCCGAGATGAACTTGCGAAGCGTTGCGACGTCCTTGTAGTCAATGACGCCCACGCGGATCGACTTCGCGGGAGCGGTGGGCTTGCCACCCTTCCGCGGCTTGCGGCGGTCGCCGCTCGACTTTCCAGCCATGAGTTTTCCTTAAAGATGAGATCGGATGCCTGAGCCCTGAACGGGCTCGAGGATCCAGAAGTTAGAACGGGGTGTCGTCGCCGAAGCTGCCCGGGGTGCTCCACGCGTCAGCGCTCGACGAACCGGGGGTCGACCACGGCTCCTCCGAGACCTGCTGCTGCGGGCGGCCACCGCCCTGGAGGCTTCCGCCCCCACCACCGTTGGATGCGGCCCGCGTGACCTGTGCCGTCGCATATCGCAGCGACGGACCGATCTCGTCAACCTCCAGCTCGATCGCCGTGCGGTTGTTGCCATCGCGGTCCTGGTAGGAGCGCTGACGCAGACGGCCCTGCGCGATCACGCGCATGCCCTTGGTCAGCGAACCTGCCACGTGCTCGGCGAACTCACGCCACACCGATGCGCGGAGGAACAGCGCTTCGCCGTCCTTCCACTCGTTGGCCTGACGGTCGAACGTGCGCGGGGTCGATGCGATGGTGAAGTTCGCCACGGGCAGGCCGTTCTGCGTGTAACGCAGCTCGGGGTCCGCCGTGAGGTTGCCCACCACGGTGATGACGGTTTCGCCGGCCATGATGCTTACGCCTTCGCGGCCGTCTTGGGCTTGCGAGCGGCCTTGTCGGCAGCGCGCTTCGCCTCGGCGGCGACCATGGCCTGTGCCTCTTCGGCGCGCAGGACCTTGGTGCGGAAGACGAGCTCACTCAGCTTCAGCTGACGGTCGAGCTCCTGGGTGGCCTCGCTCGTCGCGGTGAAGTTGACGACGGCGTAGATGCCCTCGTTCTTCTTGTTGATCTCATAGGCGAAACGGCGCTTGCCCCACACGTCGACCTTGTCAATCGAGCCACCATCGTTGGTGATGACCTTCAGGAACTTGTCGAGGTTGGGGGCAACCTGGCGCTCGTCCAGCTCGGGGGTCAGAATGACCATGAGCTCGTACTGGTGCGTCACTTACCCACCTCCTTCGGACTAGAACGGCTCCCGGGACTTTCCCGGAAGCAGGAGGGTGTGTTGCGTGTCATCCGCTCCTTCGGCATGGCGCCGCCGGGCAGACAACCTCAGCAGTCTACCGGAGTCCGCGTCTCCCCGCGACCATGGTGAGTTCACCCCATCCGGGTCGCCCTCCGCCTTTTGACAGACTGTTCCGGCACCGCCATGTCGGCGTGCACGAACGGAGGGAGACGCCATGCGCGTCAGCAAGTGGGGGATCGGGGCGACGCTGATCGCCATGACCATGCTCGTCGGATGCTCGGCACCGGCCGGCAGCGGCGAGAAGAAGCCGGACAGCCAGAGCCAGGCGAGCGAGAAGCCGGCCGACAGCACCGCCCAGGACTGCCCGGAGCTCACCGAGGGCGCGACCATCGAGGGCAGCGTGCTCGGCACCTGCATCGCGGACCACCTGAAGACCATCGCCGGGTACGCCGCGACCACCAGCACCCTGGGCATGGAGACGAAGGCCCGGTACAACCCCGCCGAGAAGGCCATGGAGACGACGTCGCCGATGGGCTCGATGATCCTGGTCGACGGCGCCGCATACGTGAAGGGCGCGACCGGCGACTGGCAGAAGGCCGACACCGGCTCCGCAGACCCGATCATCGCGGGGCTCAGCGCAGCGGCCCAGAACGTCTCCACGCTCGACCCGGCAGCCGTGGCCGCAGCGCTGAACGGCACGTTCACGGTCACCGGCAAGGGCACGCGCCTGGGCCAGGAGGTGTTCGTCCTCACCGGCAAGGTGCAGACGAACGGCGCGAGCGCCGACACCACCTACGAGGTGACCGCCGACTACGCCTCGCTCGCCACGAAGAGCACTGCCGAGGCGAACGGCATGAAGGTCGACTCCTCGATGGAGGTCACCGAGTGGGACGTGAAGCAGGACATCGTCGCACCGATGTGATCCGCTGATCTCAGACGGATTCGTGCAGGGATCGGGCATGTCGCCCGATCCCTGCACTGCGTTCCGTCACCGGATCAGCGGCGCACGGGTTGCGCCACCGGCTCGCGCAGGGGTGAGGGCGCCAGCGAGAAGTCCTCGGCCATGGCATCCGTGACGACAGCTCCCCGTCGACGCTTCACGCTCGCCAGGAGAGCGATCACCGGCGTGACGACGACCCCGGCCATCCGGCCCGAGATCGAGCGGTCCTCGGATCCGAGCACGTTGCGCCGATGCCATGCCTCGTGCAGCGCGCCACCGCGCGCCCGCGGCACGGTGCGGGCGGGCAGCGTGCCTCTGCGGCGCTGCGCGACAAGGCGCTGCGTCTGCTCCCACCAGCGCGAGTCGCGCGGGTCGTGGAAGTAGTTGGTCGTCGCCCAGCGCGGGTTCGGATGCCGGAACCTGCGTGCGACCACGTCATCCGCACCGCCCAGCAGGCCGCTGTCCGCGAAGACCCCGTTGAGCAGTTCCGGGCGCACTCCGAACTCGTCGAGTGCGATCACCGGCACGCCGGCCGCCATCGCCTCGATCGCCGCCGTCGAGCTGACGGTGACGAGCCCCTCGGCCGTGGCGAGCGCCTCCGCCATCGGGGCGAACGAGAACACCAGGTTGTCGGGCGCGTTCTCGAGCAGCTC
>Ga0256796_1001008_pt1 | contig 10972 bp, 9 predicted proteins | sample MC6MC0947MT_FD_190209 | JGI IMG/M metagenome (GOLD analysis project Ga0256796, IMG submission 190209) | Metatranscriptome of enriched soil aggregate microbial communities from Iowa State University, Ames, United States - MC6-MC0947-MT... | ecosystem: Environmental > Terrestrial > Soil >...
CACGGCTTGTGCAGGGTGAAGGCGTTGTACCGCTGGGAGGAGGAAAACGTCGGTTCCGACGGGGTTTGACGAACGTCTTCCTCCTTTCCCGGCGGGTGGGCAGACGAAGGGCCGAGACACCGAGGCGTAACCTGCCGCTCCCGTGGGCGGGCACCCGGGAGAATGGGACACATGGACTGGCAGACGACCTCGGAGGACACGGTGCCCTCGGCGCCCGTGACCGAGGCCGACCAGCGACTGCTGCGCGCCCGTCCCCCCGCCACCGGCGCCTGGCGCGACGGCGACCCTGCGGGCGACCGCCGCTTCACGTTCCTGGGCGACCTGCGCACCGAGAGCGGCCAGCACCTGCCCGTGATGCGCCTGGCCTGGGAGTCCTGGGGCGAGCTCAACGCGGCGCGCGACAACGCGGTGCTCATCCTGCACGCGCTGACCGGTGACAGCCACGTGCGCGGCGAAGCCGGCGCCGGGCATCCGACGGCTGGCTGGTGGGATTCCGTGGTCGGCCCGGGTGCGGCGATCGACACCGATCGCTGGTTCGTGATCGCCCCGAACATGCTCGGCGGATGCCAGGGATCGACCGGCCCCGCGAGCATCGCCCCGGACGGCCGGGAGTGGGCGTCCCGTTTCCCTTACCTCACCATCCGCGACCAGGTGGCGGCGCAGATCCGCCTGGCCGACGAACTCGGCATCGAGACCTGGGCCGCCGTGATCGGCGGCTCGATGGGCGGCATGCACGCCCTGGAGTGGGCGGTCATGGCTCCTGAGCGCGTCGAGCGCCTGGCCGTGCTCTCCTCTCCCCCGGTGACCACGGCAGATCAGCTCGCCCTGAACTTCGTGCAGCTGGAGACCGTGCGGATGGACCCGCGCTTCGCCGGCGGCGAGTACTACGACGCGGCGCTCGGAGAGGGCCCGCACCGCGGTCTGGCGCTGGCCCGCCGCATGGCGCTGCTGAACTACCGCAGCCCCATCGAGCTGAATCAGCGGTTCCAGCGCTCCTGGCAGTCCGGGGTCTCCCCGCTCGGCCACGGCGGCCGCTTCGCGGTGGAGTCGTACCTGGACTTCCACGGCAACAAGTTCACCCGCCGCTTCGACGCGAACAGCTACATCACCGTGGTCGAGGCGATGAACTCCCACGACATCGGGCGCGACCGCGGCGGTGTCGAGGAGGCGCTGCACACCGTCACCGCGAAGAGCCTGGTGATCGGCATCGACACCGACCGGCTGTTCCCCGTCGACGGGCAGCAGCGCATCGCGCGCAGCATCCCGAACCTCATCGACGACGAGGCGATCGTGCTGGCCAGCGACTTCGGCCACGACGGCTTCCTCATCGAGACCGACGAGGTCGGGATGCATCTGCAGCGGCTGCTCGACGCCTGAGCCGTCCCGCAGCGGCCGCCGGCGATCCGCGGCTCAGACCGTGACCGAGGCCTGCAACCCGCGTCGCTCCGCCCGGTACGCGATCACGGTGATGCCGAGCCCCAGCAGCGCCAGCCCTGCGCCCACCCACTCCGGAGCGGTGAAGCCCAGCCCGAGCGATATCGCGATGCCGCCGAGGAACGCGCCCAGGCTGTTGCCGATGTTCAGCGCGGAGTGGTTCAGCGCAGCGGCGATCGACTGGTTGTCTCCGGCGACGTCCATCAGCCGGGTCTGGATGGCCGGGCTGATCATCGCCGAGAGCGCGCCGACGATCAGAGCCAGGACCACCAGCGCGGCGAACGACCAGGCCAGCAGCGCGAGCAGGACGAGCGCCGCGGCGAGGCCCGCCAGGCCGAGGTGCAGCGTCGCGCGCAGGTCACGGTCGGCGAAGTAGCCGCCTGCGAGGTTGCCGACCGTCATGCCCACACCCACCAGCACCAGCGTCACGGGGACGGCCCACTGCGGTGCTCCGGCGACCTCGGTGACGAGCGGGGCGATGTAGCTGTACACCGCGAAGAAGCCGCCGAACCCGATCGCGCCGATGCCCAGCGTCAGCCATACCTGCGAGGAGCGGAACACGCCCAGCTCGGAGCGCATCGTGCGGCCGGGATCGCCCTCATGGGCGGGCACGAACAGGGCGATGCACACCGCGCCGAGCGCGAACACCAGGGTGACGGCGAGGAACGCGGTCCGCCAGCCCCACTGCTGGCCGAGATAGGTGCCGACGGGCACGCCGACGACGTTCGCGATCGTGAGTCCGGTGAGGATGAAGGCCACGCCCTGAGCACGACGTCCCGGGCCCAGCACGTCGGCCGCGACGAGCGCGCCGATGCCGAAGTAGGCGCCGTGCGGAAGGCCAGCCAGCAGGCGCGCCATCCCGACCAGCCCGAAGCCGGGCAGCACCACGACGAGGGCGTTGAACAGGGTGAGGGCGACGGCGAGGCCGAGCATCACCCGATGACGCGGATACCGCGCGACCGCACCGGCGATGGTCGGCGCGCCGATCACGACGCCCAGCGCGTACATCGACACGAGCACGCCGCTCTGGCCGATCGCCTGCTCCTGGCTGCGCGCCCAGAGGTCGGGCAGCAGGTCCTGGGCGATGTCGGGAAGGAGGCCCATCATGACGAACTCGGTCATGCCGATGCCGAAGCTGCCGATGGCGAGGGAGAGGAGCGCCCTCATCGCCGCACCCCTCGAGAGGTTCGAGGGAGTCACCCGTCCATGCTAGCGGCGCGCGAGTGCGGCGATGACGGGATGACGAGCTGATGCCGCGTCAGCGGATGCCGCATCAGCGGCGCTCGTACCTCCAGGGCAGTGTGCCCATCAGGAGCCGGTGCCGGGCGTCCGGTCCCCCGGGCTCATCCGCGTGCTCGGCGTCCCCCGCCCACAGCGCGAAGCGGCCGTCGAGGCCGTCGCGCAGGTTCGTGGCGTAGAGCGCCGGTTCGCCGACGGCGGCGAGCGCGTCATCGACCGTCCGGTGCCCGAGAAGTCCGTTCAGGGTCACCCAGGTCGGCGGGAAGAGGGTCAGGCTGCTCGCCTCGTGCTGCGCGAACACCCGCTCGGGGCTCAGCCACACCGCCTCCTCGATCTCCCCGGGGTTCACCAGCACCTCGTCGCCGAGGTCGCGAGCGAGGAAGAACCAGGTACGGAACTTCACGGGCTGCTCGGGCGGCGGCGTCCAGCGCGAGAGCAGGGTGACATCGGCGATGCGGATCGCGGTCTCCTCCCGGGTCTCTCGCACGGCCGCGGCGCGGGCGGCATCCGCCTCGTCGTCCGCATCCGCCCAGTCGCCCGGGTCGACGCGCCCACCGGGGAACACCCAGGCTCCCGCGAAGGATCCCTTCGACGGGCGCCGCAGCATCAGCGTCTCCATGCCCTCCGGTCCATCGCGGAGCACGACGGCGGTGCCTGCGACGCGGATCTCCCCGTCGACGCTCATCTCAGTCCTGGTCGGCGGCGTCGATCGCCGCTTCGAGCCGCTCGATCTTGGCATCCAGCTCCCCGCTGTAGCCGGGACGGATGTCGGCCTTCAGCACCAGTGAGACGCGGGAGCCGAACGGCATCACCGCCTCGGTGGCGCGCTTGACGACATCCATCACCGTGTCCCAGTCCGGGCCCTCGATCTCGGTGAACATGCTCGTGGTGCGGTGCGCGAGACCGGACTCGCGAACGACGCGGACCGCGGCGGCGACCGCGTCGTGGACGGAGTCGCCGGAGCGGCCGTTGCCGGACGGGGCGACTGAGAAGGCGACGAGCATGGGTGTCCTCCGATTTCAGGGGTGACTTCAGGTGGTGGTCACGGATCCGCGCGGTACGCGCACGACGGCGTGCACCGCATGGGCGAGCAGGACGACCAGGAGCAGGTTGCGCGCGGTGAGCAGCAGCACGGGCAGCGCTTCGGCGCGCAGCAGCTGGTCGTAGGTGAGGGGGTAGATCGCGAAGGTCAGCGCGCAGAGCACCAGGACGAGCACCGCCGCGGTGCGCGATCGGGCGCGGTCGAAGACGATCCACAGGATGACCGGCGCGATCAGCCAGGTGTGGAACTGCGGAGAGCCGACCTTGTTGGTCGCCATCAGTCCCGTCACGAGTGCCAGCGTCAGCGGCGGCAGGAGCCGCTGCCAGGCCGCGCCGCCACGCGCGCGAAGAGCGCCGACGACCAGGATCCCGGCGACGACGAGCACCATCAGCGGCGTCAGCAGCATGGAGACGAGGTCCGCCCCGGGCGCGGTGATCTGGAAGGTGAGGATCTCATAGCTGTACTCGATGCGCGCGGCGCCGGCCACGACCATCCACAGGAAGGGCGTGGCCCCCACGGCCTCGATCTGCAGGCCGCGGCCGGTCTGCATGCCGAGGAACCCCAGCAGGTTCCCCCCTGCGCCCAGCATCAGCAGCACGCCGATGATCACGATCGTGACGGATGCTGCGCTCAGCAGCACCTGCCAGGACCGTCGGCCGGCGGCGATCGCGGCGACCACCACCGCGCCGGGCCAGATCTTCACCCACGCGCCGATCGTGAGCAGGGCGGCGCCCACCCGCGGCCGGTGCGCGAGCCACAGCCCGCCCGCGACCACGACGGGCACGGTGATCGCGTCGATCCGGTACATGGCGATCGGCCCGAGCAGCAGCAGAGCGCCGATCCAGAACCACGCGGCGACCCGGCGGCGCCGGGTGCCGCCACGACCGACGAGCGCCGCGAACCCGAGCAGGTCGCAGAGCGTGACCAGCAGCGCCCACCCGATCAGATAGCCGGCCTGCTGTCCCAGGGCGACGGTGAACGGCACTGCCAGCAGCTGCGCCAGCAGCATCGGCACCAGCGCCAGCTGCGGGTAGACCCAGCTCTCGGTGATCCCGACGACCGGGCCGCCGCCGAGCGCAGCGGATGACCAGGGCTGATAGACCAGCACCACGTCGCCCATGGGCTGCGCGGGCAGAACCCACCCGAGCCAGGCGACGACCGCATGCACGGCGAGGAACACACCCCACAGCAGTGCGGTGCGGCCGGACTTCCCTGTCATCCGCGTGCCGGCTCTCGGCCGCCGGCGCGCACGCGCCACGCTGCGTTCATGCGATCAGCTCCCCGATCGCGAGGGGAAGCGCGTCCGCGACGTCGAGGGCGACGATCGGATGCCCGACGGCACCGTCGCCGGAACCCGACGCGACCGCCGCCGCGCGCCCGTGCAGCCAGCTGGCCGCCGCCGCGATCTCGGCGAGGGGCTTTCCGGAGTTCGCCGCGAGCAGGGCGCCGAGCACGCCACCCAGCACGTCGCCCGTGCCGGCCGTGGCGAGCCATCCCGGCCCGTTCGACACCAGGATGGGTTCCGCGTCCGGTGCCGCGATGATCGTGCGGGATCCCTTGCACAGCACGACGGATCCCAGCGTCTGCGCGGTCTCCACGACCTCGGCGATCCGCTGATCGCCGGACGCGGACTGCTCCCCCGAGGCGAGCCCGAGCTGCTCGCGCAGCCGGGCGAGCTCGCCGGCGTGCGGGGTCAGGATGCACGGTGCGGTCGCGCCGCGCGCGAGATCCAGGGCGCCCGCGTCCACCACGACGGGTGCGGTCCCGGCGAGGATGCGGCGCAGCGCCTCCTCCTCGCCCTCACTGCGATGAGAGGCATCCGTGCCCGAACCGATCACCCAGGCATCGACCCTGGTGCGCCCGAGATCTGAGCCCACCACGGTCTCCGGGCGGCGCGCCAGCACGGCATCCGCGGCCTCACCGGCATACCGGACGTACCCCGAACCCGCGCGCCAGGCCGCCTCCACACCGAGCACCGCCGCACCGGGGTAGGCGGCGGATCCGGTGCGCAGCACGACCACGCCGCGGGAGTACTTGTCGTCATCGGCCGCGGGAACGCGGAGGAAGCCGGCGGTGTCGGCCTGCGTCCATTCGCGCGTCATGAGACCACGCTATCGCGCGGAGGCCGAGGCCTGCCCCGGATCCGGGACGGCCCTCGCCCGTGTCCTCAACGGGTAGCGTCGTAGGGTGACCCTGCTGTTCTCGCCGCTCACCCTCCGCTCCCGCACCTTCCGCAACCGCCTGTGGGTGTCGCCCATGTGCATGTACAGCGCCGTGGAGGGCGTGCCCCAGTCCTGGCACCGCACGCATCTGGCGCAGTTCGCATCAGGCGGCGCAGGGCTCATCATCGCCGAGGCGACCGCCGTGACCCCAGAGGGCCGCATCTCCCCGCGCGACACCGGGCTGTGGACCGACCAGCAGCGCGACGTCTGGGCGGAGATCGTCTCCGACGTGCACACGCGCGGCGGCATGATCGGCATCCAGCTGGCGCACGCGGGTCGCAAGGCGTCGACCTGGTGGCCGTGGGCCGAGGAGCAGGGTTCCGTCCCCGCGGATCAGGGCGGCTGGCAGACCGTCGCCCCGTCCGCCGTGCCGTTCGAGGGCTTCGCCCCCACCGAGGCGCTCGACGCCGCCGGCATCGACCGCATCGTCGCCGGGTTCGCCGACGCGACGCGTCGGGCCGTGGATGCCGGATTCGACGCAGTGGAGGTGCACGGCGCGCACGGCTATCTGCTGCACCAGTTCCTGTCGCCGCTGTCGAACATCCGCTCCGACGAGTACGGGGGTTCGCTGCAGAACCGCGCCCGGCTGCTGCTGCGGATCGTGGACACTGTCCGGGAGATCGCGGGTCCCGACCTGCCGGTGCTCGTACGGCTCTCGGCGACCGACTACGCCGAGGGCGGCTTCGTCCCCGAGGAGGCTGCGGAAGTCGGCAGGTGGGCGATCGAGCACGGGGCGGACCTCGTCGACGTCTCCAGCGGCGGCACGATCGCGCACCCGAAGGTGCAGCTGCGTCCGGGCTACCAGGTGCCGTTCGCGGAGATCGTCCGCGCCGGCGGGCGGGTGCCCACCGGCGCGGTGGGGCTGATCACCTCCGCGGCCCAGGCCGAGGAGGTGCTCGCCTCCGGCGCAGCGGATGCCGTGTTCGCCGGCCGCGAGTGGCTGCGCGACCCGCACTTCGCGCTGCGCGCGGCGCATGAACTGGGCGCCGAGGTCACCTGGCCGCCGCAGTACCTGCGCGCGCGCTGGCGCTGAGCGTCACCTCCGCGGGAGGCAGCGCTCAGCAGCCGCGTCGCACTCGGCGATGGCGCGGCGCTCAGCGACCGTGGCCGCGGCGCGTGGCATCCTGCACCTCGCCGACGAGCTCCTCGAGGATGTCCTCCAGGAACAGCACCGCGGTCGTCTCCCCCGAGGAATCCCGCACCTTCGCGAGGTGACGTCCGCCCCGGCGCATCGCGGCGAGCGCGTCCTCCAGGTCGGTGTCCTCCTGCACGGGCACCATGTGGTGGATCCGCTTGGCGGGCAGCGGCTCGTCGATGTGCGCGTCGGACTCCTCGGAGGCCCGCAGGACGTCCTTGAGGTGCACGTAGCCGATCGCCACGTCCTCGTCGTCGACGATCACGTAGCGCGAGAACCCGTAGCGGGCCACGGCCTTCTCCACATCGCCGGGCGTCGCGGTGTCGGGCAGGGTGATCAGCTCGGCCAGCGGCACAGCGACATCCCGCGCCTTCTTGTCGGTGAACTCGACCGCAGCGGCGACGGCGCCGGACGTGTCCGTCAGCACGCCCTCGCGACGCGACCGGTCGACGATCGTCGCGACCTCCTCGATCGTGAAGGTCGAGGCCGCCTCGTTCTTCGGCTCCACGCCGAACAGCCGCAGGACCAGGTTCGCCGAGCCGTTCAGCAGGGCGATCACGTGCCGGAACACGCGGGAGACCCACACCAGCGGGGGCGCGAGGATCAGCACGGCGCGGTCAGGCACCGAGAACGCCAGGTTCTTCGGCACCATCTCGCCGAACACGACGTGCAGGAACGACACCAGGGCCAGGGTGATCACGAAGGCGAGCACCGAGATCAGCGCGGGGTCCCAGCCCATCGCGTGCATCGGGATCTCCAGCAGATGATGGATCGCCGGCTCGGACACGTTCAGGATCAGCAGCGAGCAGATCGTGATGCCCAGCTGCGAGGTCGCCAGCATCAGCGTGGCGTGCTCCATGGCGTACAGCGCGGTCTTCGCCGCACGCGAGCCCTGCTCCGCGAGCGGCTCGATCTGCGAGCGGCGCGCGGAGATGACGGCGAACTCGCCGCCGACGAAGAACGCGTTGGCGAGCAGCAGCACGATCAGCCACACCAGGCCTGCCCAGTCGCTCATCGGCGGGCCTCCGTCTCGCGGTCGGTCTCGGTGGCGGGGTCGGCGATGTAGCGGATGCGATCCACCCGCCTGCCGTCCATGCGCACCACGGTGAGAGTGCCGGATCCGATGCGCACCTCATCACCGAGGGCGGGGACGCGCTCGAGCAGACTCATCATGTAGCCGCCGATGGTGTCGTAGACCTCGCCCTCGGGCACCTCGATGCCCGTGCGAGCGAGGAGTTCGTCCGGACGCAGCTCACCGGGGAAGGTGATCGAGTCGACCCGGCGGACGATGCCCGCGCGGGAGCGATCGTGCTCGTCGAACACTTCGCCGACGATCTCCTCGATGAGGTCCTCCAGCGTGACGATGCCGGCGGTGCCGCCGTACTCGTCGACGACGATCGCCATCTGGTACCCCTTCGAGCGCAGCTCGGCGACCAGGGCGTCGAGGTGCACGGTCTCCGGCACCCGCAGCGGCTCCGTGCTGAGTGCTCCGACGGGCACCTCCAGGCGCTTCTCGCGGGGCACGGACACGGCGGCCTTCACATGCACCACGCCCGTGATGTCGTCGAGGTCGTCGTCGTACACAGGGAAACGGCTGTGACCGGTGCTGCGCGCCAGGCGGATGACGTCGTCCGCGCAGTCGCCGACCGAGATGGCGTGCATGCTCGGGCGGGGGGTCATGATGTCATCGGCGGTGAGGCGGGCGAAGTTGAGGCTGCGGTCCAGCAGCGTCGCCGTGTCCTCCTCGAGCACGCCCTGGCTGGCCGACCGGCGCACCAGCGAGGAGAGCTCCTCGGCGCTGCGCGCGCCGGAGAGCTCCTCCTTCGGCTCGATGCCCATGGCGCGCAGCACGGCGTTCGCGCTGCCGTTGAGCATCAGCACCGCGGGCTTGAACACCACGGTGAACGCCGTCTGGAACGGGATGACCAGCTTGGCCGTCTGCAGCGGGAGGGCGAGCGCGAAGTTCTTCGGCACCAGCTCCCCGATGATCATCGACAGGAATGTGGCGACGAGCATCGCCACGGTGACCGAGACCGGTACGGCCGCGGCATCCGGGACGCCCCATGCCTCGAGCAGCGGCTCGAGGAGCTTCGAGATCGCCGGCTCCATGGTGTATCCGGTCAGCAGCGTGGTGAGCGTGATGCCCAGCTGCGCCGAGGAGAGATGCGTCGAGGTGATCTTGAGCGCGCGGATGGTGAGCATCAGCCGGGACTCGCCGCGCGCCTGGCGCGCTTCGAGCTCTGCGCGGTCGAGGTTGACCAGGGCGAACTCGCTGGCCACGAACAGGCCGGTCCCGACGATGAGGAGGAGCCCCACGCCCAGCAGCACGAATTCCATCAGCTGAAGTCCTCACTCAGGGCGAGGATCGGGCGGTGGGGCGAGGGACTGCAAGAAGGAGGGTCGTCCATGGTGCCGACGATCTTACAGAATCCTGCTGTGTGCCGCGCGGACGCTACCAGCTCACCGGCAGCGCCTTGCCCTCCTCGTAGCCGGAGGCCGACTGCAGGCCGACCAGGGCCCGGTCGTGGAACTCGGCGACGGTCGCGGCTCCCGCATAGGTGAACGAGGAGCGCACGCCCGAGGTGATCATGTCCAGCAGGTCCTCCACGCCGGGCCGGAGCGGGTCCAGGTAGATCATCGACGAGGAGATGCCCTCTGCGAACAGCTCCTTGCGGGCCAGCTCGTAGGGGTCCAGCCGCTCGAATCTGGCCTGCACCGCCTTCGTCGACGCCATCCCCCAGGACTCCTTGTACGCGCGCCCCTCGGCGTCGTGCATCAGCTCGCCCGGCGCCTCGATCGTGCCGGCGAACCACGATCCGATCATGACGGATGCTGCGCCCGCGGCGAGCGCGAGCGCGACGTCACGCGGATAGCGCACTCCCCCGTCGGCCCACACGTGCGCGCCGAGCTCGCGCGCCGCCTGCGCGGTCTCGAGCACGGCGGAGAACTGCGGGCGCCCGACGGCGGTCATCATGCGCGTCGTGCACATGGCTCCCGGCCCCACGCCGACCTTGAGGATCGACGCCCCAGCCCGCACGAGATCGTGCACGCCGTCGGCGGTGACGATGTTGCCCGCGACCAGCGGGATGCCGAGATCCAGACCCGCGACGGTCTGCAGCGCGCGCAGCATCCCCTCCTGATGCCCGTGAGCGGTGTCGATCACCAGCACGTCGACTCCGGCGGATGCCAGGGCGCGGGCCTTGCCCGCGACGTCCCCGTTGATGCCGACCGCGGCCGCGACCGCAAGTCGGCCTGAGGAGTCCACCGCAGGGCCGTACAGGCTCGAGCGCAAAGCGGTGCGCGGGGTCAGGGTGCCGACCACGTGCCCGTGATCGAGCACCAGGACGATCTCGGCATCCGCCGCGTCGATCGCGTCGTACGCGGCGCGTCCCTCGCCGATGTCCTCGGCGGCCAGTGCGATCGGCCCGGCGTGCACGAGGTCGCCGAGGGCGGCATCCGGCAGCGCGGTCGCGAGCCGCGGCGCCGGCAGGATGCCCTGCACGTCGACCCGCTCGAGCGGCCCGTCCCCGCGGTGATCGGCGACGACGATGCCGTGGCCGGGCAGCGGAGGCAGCAGCCGCAGCGCGTCGGCGACCGTCGCCCACGGAGAGAGCACGAGGGGCGTGTCCCAGCGCACCGGCTGGCGCTTGACCCAGCGGATCGCGGCATCCAGCTCCTGCAGCGGCAGATCCTGGGGCAGCACGCCGATCCCGCCGCGCCGGGCGAGCGCGGCGGCGAGCCGCGGCCCGGTCACCGAGTTCATGTTCGACGACACCAGCGGAATCGTGGCGGGCGTGCCGTCGTGCGGCGCCAGATCCACCTGGAGCCGGCTGGAGACGGCGGATCGCCGTGGCACCAGGAAGACGTCCGAATAGGTCAGATCCACTGCGGGCAGCTCAC
>Ga0256796_1001013_pt1 | contig 10943 bp, 10 predicted proteins | sample MC6MC0947MT_FD_190209 | JGI IMG/M metagenome (GOLD analysis project Ga0256796, IMG submission 190209) | Metatranscriptome of enriched soil aggregate microbial communities from Iowa State University, Ames, United States - MC6-MC0947-MT... | ecosystem: Environmental > Terrestrial > Soil >...
CGATGATGTCCTCCACGCTGCGACCGCACGTGCGCCCCTGGCACGGGCCGAGCCCCGCCCGGGTGGCGAGCCGCATCCCGCGCGTGGAGGCCTCGGCGTACTCGACGATCGTGGCGCGGGTGGTCGACTCGCAGCGGCAGACGATCGTGTCGTCGTCGAGCCAGGCCGTCCAGCCGGGACGGATGCTGTGGGTCTTCAGCCGCTCGGCGAAGGCGCGCATCCGGCGACGGGCCGACAGCGGCGCGCGGTAGCGGAGGTCGGCTTCGGGGACGCCCGCGGCGGCGAGGCCGGCGATCGCACCCTCGGCGAGCGCAGCATCCGCTCCCCCGATGCCGGTGATCTCACCGGCGGCGTGCACGCCGGGGACGCTGGTCAGCTGCTGGCCGTCGACCCGGACGAACCGATCGCTCGTGATCTCGCAGCCGAACTGGATCGCCGCCTCCAGGCGAGGGGTGAAGCCGTGCCCGAGTGCGACGGCGTCGCACTCGACGGTGCGCTCGGTGCCCGCGATGGGCCGCCAGTCGCGGTCGATGCGCTGCACGGTGACGGCCTCGACGCCGCTTGTGCCGTGGATGCGGGTCACGGCGCTGCCGAGACGGTATGGCGTGCGGTGCTTCAGGAGGGTGCTGAGGTACGAGCCGAGCTCGCCGGCCTTGCCCGCGGCGGCGGTGAGCTCCCAGGGTCGGCGGCCCCAGCCGCCGAGCAGGGTGGAGACGGATGCCGCTTCGACGACCTCCGCGACCTCGCCGCCCAGGATCGCGACGCTCTGCGCCACGGGAAGCAGGAAGGGACCGGCACCAGCGACGACGGTGCGGGTGCCGAGCGCGATGCCGTCGCGCTTGGCGAGCGCCTGCACCGCGCCGGCCGAGGTGACACCGGGCAGGGTCCACCCGGGTACGGGCAGCACCCGATCATGGGCGCCGGTGGCCAGCACCACGGCATCCGCTTCCAGGGTCTCACCCTGCCGCTGCGCTGCGCCGACCGGGCCGATCAGCACGTGCACCCGCAGCGGCGTGCCGGCCTCGACCCGCCAGACGCTCGCCGACGACAGCACGCGCACCTGCGCCAACGCCGCCTCGAGCTCCGCGAATCTGCCGAGCTGGTGCTGCAGCCGCGGTTCGGTGAACGCCGGATGGTGCCGCCAGAACTGGCCGCCGACCCGCTCACCCTCGTCGACGATCACCACATCGGCGCCGGCCTGAGCCGCGGATGCTGCGGCCGCGAGGCCGGCGGGCCCCGCTCCGATCACGATGATGCGAGTCATGCCCGCGCCTCCCTCTCGACGACGTCGCCCTCGCAGGCGGTGCGCTGGCACGCGCGGACTCCCTCGGTCCCGTTGACGGTCACGACGCAGTCCTGGCAGATGCCGATGCCGCAGAAGATGCCGCGCTCGGCGCCGGCCGCGGTGCGCCAGGTGCGCCGCCCGTTCGCCAGCAGGATTCCGCCGATGCTCTGCCCGTCCTGGCCGTCGAGCGTCTGCCCGTCGAAGCTGATCCGGATGCTACTCATGCAAGGGCTCCCTGCAGGGTCGGACGGGAGGGGAGGAACGGCGTCGGGTCGAGCGGCGCCGGCGTGCCGAGGATCGCATGCGCGATGAGCGCGCCGGTGGTCGGAGCCAGCCCGATGCCTGCGCCCTCGTGGCCCGCGGCGTGGAACAGGCCCGCGATGCGGGCATCCGCCCCGATCGCGGGGAGGTGATCCGGCGCGTACGGCCGGAAGCCGAAGTAGGTGCGCAGCAGCATCGTGTCGCGCAGGAACGGGAACAGGCGGGTGGCCTTGTCGGCGATCTCGGCGAGCGGCGCCAGCAGCCCCTCGGACGAGAATCCGACGCGCTCGCGGCTCGAGCCGATCAGCACCGTGCCGCCCGGGGTGGACTCGACCACCGTGGAGGTCTGCAGTGCGGCATCCGCCGACCCGACCGCGCCGACGTAGTCGGCGTCGTACACCTTGTGGAACACACGCTGCGGCATGGGCGCGGTCACGAGGATCGTGCCGCGGCGCGGGCGGATGTCGAGCATCGAGCCGAACAGTGCCGCGGCATCCCCCGACCAGGGGCCCGCGCAGTTCACCACGGCATCCGCGTCGATGCGGCCCTCCGTGGTCTGCACGCCGCGCACCCGATCACCGTCGACGATGCCGCCGGTGACCTCCACGATCCTCAGCTGCGCGCCGAGGTGCCGTGCGCGGGCGAGCATGGCCTGCGCGGCGAGACTCGGCTGCACCTGCGCGTCGTCCGGATAGTGCACGCCGAGCGCGACCTCCGGCGAGAGGTGCGGCTCCGCCGCACGCAATGCATCCGCGTCGAGCACGTCGGCGCGGATGCCGATCTCGCGCTGCGTCTCGGCGAAGCGCTCCAGGGCGGATGCTCCCCCGCCGAACGCCACGACCACGCCGCCCTTGGCCTCGAACTCGGTGGCGGGCTGTCCGGGGACGCGATCCTCGTCGAGTCGTGCTGCCAGCTCGCGCCAGGCGCGGTTCGCCTCGATGGCCATCAGCGCCTCGGCGCCGGGCTCCTTGTCGGAGACCAGGATGTTGCCCTCGCACCGGCTGGAGGTCTCGCCCGCGACGCCCGTGCGATCCAGCACGATCACCTCGGCTCCCGCCTCGGTGAGCGCGAGCGCGCATGCGGCTCCGACGGCGCCCGCGCCGATCACGATGATCCGCATCCGTTCTCCTTCTCCGTCCGGCACCGCTGGGATCCCGGCATCCGCGACAGTTGTGCCGCGTGACATATTACTCTGCGCGAAGAAGGGATGCACCGCCCTTCGCCACCGGCTCCAGGCAGTGCATCCCTCGCGCGTCAGCCGCCCAGGTAGGCGTCGATGACCCGGGCATCGGCCGCCAGCTCGGCGGCCGGCCCGTCCATGGTCGTCTGCCCGGTCTCCACGACGTAGGCCCGGTCGGCGATCTTCAGCGCGGCACGGGCGTTCTGCTCCACGAGCAGCACCGTCGCGCCCTGGGCGTTGACAGCCTGGATCGTCTCCATGACCTGCTTCACCACCAGGGGCGCCAGCCCCATCGAGGGCTCGTCCAGCAGCAGCAGCTTCGGGCCACCGATGATGGCGCGGCCGATGGCGACCATCTGCTGCTCACCTCCGGAGAGCGTGCCGCCCTGCTGCTTGCGCCGCTCGGCGAGACGTGGCATCAGCTGATACACCTGGTCCACGCGCTGCGCGATCAGCTTCTGATCCCGCACCGTGTAGCCGCCGAGCAGCAGGTTCTCGTGCACCGTCATGGTCGAGAAGATGCGCCGCCCCTCGGGCACGTGGATGAGCCCGGCCGACACGATGTCCCACGGCTTGGCGGTGGTGAGATCCATGTCGCCCCAGCGCACCGTGCCCGACTTCGGGCGCACCAGCCCCGAGAGCATGTTCATGGTGGTGGACTTGCCCGCGCCGTTGTTGCCGAGCAGGCAGACGATCTCGCCCTCGCGGACCTCGAAGCTCAGCTCGCGCAGCGCGTGCACCCGCCCGTAGTAGACGTCGGCGGCGTCGACGGTCAGAGTGCTCATGAGCGCTTCCCCTTCTTGCCCTTGCCCTGCGACGAGCCGTCCAGCAGCGAGCCGTCCAGCAGCGAGTCGTCCAGCAGCGACAGATCGACGGTGCCGGTCTGCAGCTTGGTCTCGTCCAGCGGCTCGTCCTCCACGCCCAGGTACGCCTCGATCACGATCGGATCGTTCTTGATCTGCTCGGGGCTGCCCACGGCGATCTCCTTGCCGTAGTTGAGCACCACGATCCGCTCGGCCAGATTCATGATCAGGCCCATGTCGTGCTCGATCAGCACCACCGCGACGCCGAGATCCCGGATGCTGCGGATCAGCTGCATCAGCGCCTGCTTCTCGTTGAAGTTCAGGCCTGCAGCCGGCTCGTCCAGCAGCAGCAGCTTGGGACCCGTGGCGAGTGCACGGGCGATCTCGACGCGACGCTGCTCACCATAGGGCAGCTGCGTGACGTAGAGGTTCTCATCCCCCGTGAAGCCGACGAAGTCGAGCCAGCCGCGCGCCTGCTCGGCACACTCCCGCTCGGCCTTCCGGTAGCCCGGTGTATGCAGCAGCGTGGCCCAGAAGCCCTCGCGGATGTTCGCGTGCATGGCGGTCTTGACGTTGTCGAGCACGCTCAGCTCGCGGAACAGCCGGAGGTTCTGGAAGGTGCGCGCCATGCCCCACTTGGTCACCCGCGAGGGCAGCACGCGGTAGAAGCCGAAGCTCTGCAACAGGTCGACCAGGCGCAGGCTGCGCCAGAACGACGGCGCCTGGCGCACGATGTCCCTGCCGTCGAAGACGACGGAGCCGGACGTGGGCAGGTAGAACCCGGAGATGCAGTTGAACGCGCTGGTCTTGCCGGCGCCGTTCGGGCCGATCACCGCCAGGATCTCCCCCGCCTCGACGGTGAAGCTCAGTCCGTCGACGGCCTTGACGCCGCCGAACTGCAGACGCAGGTCCTTGACCTCGAGCAGCGCGCTCATCGGGTCTCCTCCCCTTCGACGGTCTCGAGATCCTCGTTGGCGGATGCTGCGGGAACGGCCATGAACCCCGCCGTGGGCGGCGGCACCGGCTTGAGCTTCTTCAGCCACGGCAGGATCGCGGTCGACGGCCACAGTCCCGCGGGGCGGAACAGCATGACGACGACCAGCAGCACACCGAAGATCAGGAAGCGCCACTCCGAGAACTCGCGCAGCAGCTCGGGCGCCAGCGACACGAAGAGCGCGCCGATGATCACGCCGGGGGTCGATCCCATGCCGCCCAGCACCACCGACATCAGGATCAGCGCCGAGTACAGGAACTGGAAGCTGTTCGGGCTGATCGCCGAGAGGTGCGTGGCCATCAGCTGACCCGCGATGCCGGCCCAGACCGCGCCGATGATGTAGGCGGTGATCTTGGCGATGTAGGTGTTGATGCCCATCGCCTCGGCGGCGTCCTCGTCGTCGCGCACGGCCTTCCAGGCCCGGCCCATCTTGCCCTTGGCCAGGCGCCCGGCGCCGACCACGCCGACCAGCACCACCACCGCGGCGACGAAGTAGTAGAACACCACGCGCTGCGGGAACTCGAGGCCGAACAGGGTGAACCCGTCCGAGAAGCTCCAGTCGCCGAACGACCAGGTCGGGATGCCGTGGATGCCCGACGGGCCGCCGGTGATCTGCAGGTTGTTCGCGGTGATGCGGATGATCTCGCCGAAGCCGAGGGTGACGATGGCGAGGTAGTCGCTGCGCAGCCGCAGGGTCGGGGCGCCGATGATGATGCCGGCCACGATGCAGGCCACGATCGTCATCGGCAGCGCCGCCCACATCGGCCAGCCCAGCACGGTGGTGAAGATGCCGGAGATGTAGGCGCCGACCGCGAAGAAGGCGATGTAGCCGAGGTCGAGCAGGCCGGCGTAGCCGACCACGACGTTCAGGCCCATCGCGAGCATCACGTAGATCAGCGCGCTCGTGGCGATCGACATCAGGTACGGGGTCGCATTGATGAACGGCAGCACCGCGAGCAGCACGACGGCGAGCGTGCCCAGCGCCCGCAGGAACCCCTTGTTGGAGTTGAGGATGCCGGCCGGCGCAGCCGGACGGTCGAACAGCGGAGACGGCGCGCGGAGCGCGGCATCCGCTCGTGTCTGGGAACGGGACATGTCACATCCTCTCGACGACGCGGGCGCCGAGGAGCCCGGTCGGTTTGAACGTGAGGAACAGGATGAGGAAGGCGAACGAGAACACGTCTCGCCACTCGCCGCCGAACCAGGCGGAGCCGAACGACTCCAGCAGTCCGAGCAGCAGGCCGCCGAGCATGGCCCCGTAGAGGTTGCCGATGCCGCCGATCACCGCCGCGGTGAACGCCTTCAGGCCGATGATGAAACCCATCAGGAAGTCGATCGAGCCGTAGTAGGCGCCGGCCATGACGCCGGCGGCTCCGGCGAGCGCCGACCCGATGAAGAACACGGTGGCGATCACGCGATTGACGTTGATGCCCATCAGCTGGGCACCCTGCGGGTCGAGGGCGATCGCGCGCATGGCGCGTCCCGAGCGGGTGCGCTCCACGATGTGCGCGAGGACGAGCATCAGACCGGCGGCGATCACGACGAGCACGATCTGCGCGGCGGTGATGCGCATGCCGGCGAAGGCGAAGCCGTTCGACTCGAGCCGCACGGGGAAGGCCTCGGGGTTGGGGCCGAAGATCTGCCGCACCGCGTACTCGAGCGTGAACGAGACGCCGATCGCGGTGATCAGCACGGCCAGGCGGGGGCTCTTGCGCAGCGGCCGGTAGGCGATCCGCTCGATGCCGACGCCGATCAGGCCGGTGGTCACCATCGAGAGCAGCATGATCACCAGCAGCAGCGGGATCGAGGTCTCGTTGGAGATGCCGAAGGCGGAGAGGGTCGCGAAGCCGGTGAAGGCGCCGAGCATGTAGATGTCGCCATGGGCGAAGTTCAGCAGCTTGATGATCCCGTAGACCATGCTGTAGCCGAGGGCGACGAGGGCGTAGAACGAGCCGACGATCAGGCCGTTCCAGATGAGTTGCATCACGGGGATGTCCTTCCGAGAGGGAGGCCGAGTCGGGCGGGACGACCTGCGCCGTCCCGCCCGGATCGGATCAGCCCTGCAGGTCGTCCTTGAGGACGAACTGGCCGGAGCTCGGGTCGATGGAGACGATCACGAAGCCGCCGCCGGAACGGGTGTGGTCGGGCATGAACGTGAGCGGGCCGCCGAGGGTCTTGAAGTCCTTCAGCCCCTCGAGCGCCTTGACCACCTTGTCGAAGTCGGTGCCCTTGGCCGTCGCCATGGCCTCGGCCACGACATTGACGGCGTCGTAGGCCTGCGTGGAGTACGGGCCGGGGTCCGCACCCGCGAGCTTCTTGTAGTCGGCGATCCACTTGTCAGCGCCCTTGAGCATGTCGGGCGTCTGGGTGAAGGTGCCGAGCACGTGCTCGGTGTAGCCCTTGCCCGCGATCTGCGCGAACTTCGCGTCGACCGAGCCGTCACCGACGAGGAAGGTCCCCTCGAAGCCGGCGTCCGTCGACTGGCGGACGATGAGGCCGCCCTCCTGGTAGTAGCCGGTCCAGTAGACGAGGTCGGGCTTCGCGTTCGCGAGCTGCGTCGCGACGGCGGAGTAGTCGTTCTCACCGGGGGTGATCACGGCGTTGAAGTCGACGGTGAGGCCGGCGTCCTTCGCCTGCTGAGCGAACGAGTCGGCGAGGTCCTTGGAGTAGGCGGTCGCGTCGTTGATCGCGGCGACGGTCTTCGCGCCCGACTTCTGCGCGTACTTCACCGCCGCGGCAGCCTGCTGCGTACCGGTGCCGTTGATGAGGAAGACGCCGGGGAGCTTCTGCTTGACCAGCTCGTTCGAGTTGGCGGCGGGGATCACCATCGGGATCTTGGCCTCGTTGAAGATCGGCAGGGTCGGCAGGGTCGCGCCCGAGCAGTAGCCGCCTACCGAGGCGACGACGCCGTCGGTGACGAGCTTGTTGGCCGCGGCCACCGAGGTGGTCGCATCGCACGCGTCGTCCTGGACCTCGAGCTCGAGCTTGCGTCCGTCGACGCCGCCCTTCGCGTTGATCTCGTCGATGGCGAGCTGCGCGCCGTTCTTCATGTAGTTGCCGAAGGCCGACTCGCTGCCCGAGAAGGGGGCGAGCATGCCGATCTTGATCGGGCCGTCACTGCTGCCGCCGGTGCCGCCTCCGCCGCCGAGGCCGCCCGAGCAGCCCGCGGTGATGATGATGGCGCCGATCGCTGCGGCGATGGACAGTGCGCGTCGGATGCGCGGGGTACGGGTACGGGTATGCATGTGCTGGTCCTCCTGGATGCCTCATTGCATTGCCATGTAATAGCACGTGACACATTACTCACGTGGGGGCGTCAGCGGAACCCTCCGAGACCTATCCGTGATGCACGGATGGGTCACTCCTCATCGTGGCCGCTCCAGACGCCGCCGACGTGGTGGATGTGCCTGCGCATGAGCGCTTCGGCCTCTTCGCCGCGACCGGCGACGAGGAGGTCCACGAGCTCGGCGTGCTCGAGGGAGGTGGAGATCAGGGCATCCGTCTCGGCCAGCCGCACCAGGCCCACCAGACGGGTCTGCTGGCGCAGCTCGCGCACGGTCTCGACCAGCTTGTGGTTGCCGGTGCACTGCAGGATGCGCAGGTGGAACTCGGTGTCGGAGGCGAGGTACTCGTCGAACTTCCCGGTCTTCGCCGCGTTCACGATGCGGTCGGCGGTCTCGCGCAGACTCGTCACGGTGGCGTCGTCGAGCGTGCCGGCGACCTGCCGCATGGGCGGCGCCTCCAGCAGCATCCGCACCTCGGTCAGCTCCCGCAGCTCGTCGGGCGAGACCTCGGTGACCTCGAAGCCGCGGTTGCGGATGGGACGCAGGAAGCCGCGGCGGGCGAGGTTCAGCATCGCCTCCCGCACGGGCGTCGCGCTGACGCCGAAGTCGCCGGCCAGCGTGGGCACGGTCAGCACCTGCCCCGGAGGGATCTCACCGGAGACGATGCGCGACGCGAGCTGCCCCTCGACCTGCTCGCGCAGGCTCTCAGCGGGTGAGAGGAGGGTGCCGAAGCCGGTCATCGGTCACCGGTCACAAGGTGAGTCATGCGTCATATGCTACTCACCTGCGGTCTCACCAGGCGGAGGCGACCTCGGCGTGGGTCCGCAGGATCCCCTCGGTGGTGCCTGCCGGCGCGCGCCCGATGCCGCACTCGGTGGCGACGCCGAAGCGGGCGACGACAGCGGATGCCGCGGCGATGCGCCGCCGCGCGCCCTCGACGCCGTCCTCGCGGTGCACAAGGCCCAGGTAGAGCTCGGAGGTCGGCGCGAGGCCGGCCAGCGGGGCGAAGTAGGCCTCGTCGTCCCGGTCGATGGGCACGGGCAGGTGCAGCCAGGTGAGGTCGCGGGCGGATGCCGTGATCACGGCGTTCGCGAACCGGACGAGCGTCCCGGTGTCGGCGGGCTCGACGAAGTGCTTCTCCCCCGCGTCGCCATAGCAGAGGTGCAGGCCGGCCTCGACATCGGCGGGCACGGCGTCGATCAGCGCGACGAGGCGCTCGACCAGCCCGTCGAACGGGTCGCCCGGCCACCACGCCTCCATCGTCCTCCCGTACCCCGAGGCGCGCTCGATGATGCCGAGCTCGCTGGCGACGTCCCACTGGATCGCGAGGTCGTCGTGTGGGATCGCGGCGAGGATGCCATCCAGCTCGCGCAGCATCGCCGCCGTGTACACCGGGTCGATCGCGGCGCGGTCGTCGCCGCTGAAGTAGGAGGAGACGACGGCGACGGGCGTCGGCAGCGACACCTGGAAGCGCACGCCGGTGGCGATGTCACCGGCATCGCGCAGGCGCGTAAAGATCGCGTAGGACTCGATCGCGGCATCCGCGTAGCCGAGCGGCGGCAGCTGGATGCCCGCCGCGTCGACGCCTTCGGCGAGACGCAGCGGCCGGATGTCGATGCCGCGCAGCAGGCGCGGCTCGTCACCGACCCGCTCGATGCCGTCCGCCTGGCCCAGCACGTCGGGCTGGAACATGATCCAGTGGAACCGCCGACCGACCTCGCCGTCGGGGATGCGGCGCAGGAGGCCGCCGAGCATCGCGGACGCCGTGCTCATGGTCTGCTCGGCATCGTCGTAGTTCACGCTGCCGACGAGCAGCGCGCCCTGAGGCTGGGAGGAGGTCGGGGTCATGCGTCCAGGTTATCTAGGCTCGTGAGCATGGACTGGCGTGAAGACAGGATCGGGTCGGCGGCCCGCGGCGAGAATCCGACACTGCTGGCGGCGACACCGGCGGGTTACGCCGTGATCGGCGACGTGCAGTTCCTGCCGGGGTACAGCGTGCTGCTGAGCCGGGTGCCGGAGGCCACGGCGCTGGCCGACCTGCCGCGCGCGGAGCGGGTGCAGTACCTGGCCGACGTCGATCTGCTGGCGACGGCCGTGGAGCGCGCCTGCCGCGCGCACGATCCGGCGTTCCGGCGGATGAACATCGAGATCCTGGGCAACACCGACGCGTTCGTGCACGCGCACATCTGGCCGCGCTACGACTGGGAGCCGGAGGACATCGTCCGCAAGCCGGTCTGGATGTACGACGCCTCGCACTGGCGCGACCCGGCGCACGAGCTGGATGCGCGGCACGACGCCCTGCGGGCGAGCATCACCGCGGAGCTGAACGCGCTGCTGGCTTCCGAGGTCTGATCAGGCGGCAATCGGCGTGCGCCCGCCGCGGAATTGTGCTCTTCCCGCGGATGAATTCGCGGCATCCGTCCGCGCGAAGCGCACATCTCCGCGCCAGACGTACGGCCGACGCGTGAAGCGCACGGGAGTCTCGCGGGGCTGAGCCGAGGTATGCCTGTGATCAGGCGGCGTCGAGCCGCAGCTGCACCGTGCACTCCTCGGGACGCGCGGCGGCGCGCACGCAGTCCGCGGCGAGCGGGCCGCCGGCCTGGTTCAGCACGCCCTGCATGAGCCCGAGGTGCACCTGGCACAGCGTCGGGCGGTGCTCGGGTGCGCTCGCGGCGTGCGGGCAGGGACTGAGTTCGACGGTCAGCTCGCGCTCGTCGATGACCGGCTCGAAGCCGCTCTCCTCGAGATGCTCGATCAGGGCGTCCAGCTGGTACGTCGCGTCCCGGCCGAGCCCCGAGTCCTCCTCGGCGAGGATGCGGCGCATCATGTCGCCGCGGCGCGCGGCCTCCGCGACCTTGTCGCGGGCGACAGGGCTCGAGGCGTCCGGCATGCCGGTCGCAGCGCTGTACAGCGTGCGCGGCCGGCCGCGTGTGGTGCGGTGCTCGGTGCTCTGGATGACGTAGCCGCCGTCGATCAGCCGCTGCAGATGCTCGCGGACCGTGTTGGGGTGCAGCCCGGTGGCCTCGCACAGCTCCCCGATGGTGAGTTCCGGCCGGCTCTGCACGGTGCCGGCCTCGAACAGCAGGTGCAGGATCCGCACCCGTGAGTAGCTCGAGATCGGCCCGTACACGGCCCC
>Ga0256796_1001020_pt1 | contig 10874 bp, 6 predicted proteins | sample MC6MC0947MT_FD_190209 | JGI IMG/M metagenome (GOLD analysis project Ga0256796, IMG submission 190209) | Metatranscriptome of enriched soil aggregate microbial communities from Iowa State University, Ames, United States - MC6-MC0947-MT... | ecosystem: Environmental > Terrestrial > Soil >...
ACTCTGCCGCGAGTTCGGCGCCGGTCTCTACGTGAGCGAGATGATCACGTCGCGCGCACTCGTCGAACGCACACCGGAATCGCTCCGTCTCATCACGCACCACGAGTCCGAGACCCCGCGGTCAATCCAGCTGTACGGTGTTGATCCGAAGACGGTGTCCGAGGCCATCACGATGCTCGTGGCCGAAGATCGGGCCGACCACATCGACCTGAACTTCGGATGCCCGGTTCCGAAAGTCACGCGCAAGGGCGGCGGAGCCGCACTGCCGTGGAAGCTCGGGCTGTTCCGCGAGATCGTCGAAGGGGCAGTCACAGCAGCCGGGTCAATCCCGCTGACGGTCAAGATGCGCAAGGGCATCGACAGCGACCACCTCACGTACCTCGAAGCGGCCAAAGCCGCCGAGGGCGCAGGGGTCGCATCCATCGCGCTGCACGCACGCACCGCGGCCGAGTTCTACTCGGGGCACGCGGACTGGTCGGCCATCGCCAAGCTCAAAGAGACGATCACGGGAACCCCCGTTCTGGGCAACGGCGACATCTGGTCGGCGGCCGATGCGATCCGCATGGTCGACGAGACCGGCTGCGACGGCGTCGTGGTGGGTCGCGGATGCCTGGGACGCCCCTGGCTGTTCGGCGACCTCGCTGCCGCGTTCCGAGCCCGCGCCGGTGAGATCAGCGCGGACGACGCGGCACGGGCCCAGGCACATCCCTCGCTCGGTCAGGTGGCGGCGACCTTCCGTCGCCATGCCGAACTCCTCGTCGAATTCTTCGACAGCGAAGAGAGGGGATGCCGCGACATCCGCAAGCACGTCGCGTGGTACTTCAAGGGGTACCCGGTGGGTGGAGATCTGCGGGCGAGCCTGGCGACCGTCGACACGCTTGCACATCTCGACGACCTCCTCGCCACCCTCGACTGGGATCAGGAGTACCCAGGCGAAGCCGCCGAGGGCCAGCGCGGTCGCGCCGGGTCGCCCAAACGGCCGGCTCTCCCGGAGAACTGGCTCCAAAGCCGTGACCTGGATGGATACCAGCGTGCCGAGATCGCTGAAGCGGAGGTTCACAACAGTGGCGGCTAGTGCGGAGTCCGACGGGTACAGCGAATACGACCGGGAGCGGTGGCTTCCCGAACAGCACTCGAATCGACGCCGCAGCGACTTCGCCCGTGACAGGGCGCGACTCCTCCATTCCAGCGCGCTTCGACGTCTCGCCGCGAAGACACAGGTGCTCAGCCCGACCGCGGGTCTCGATTTCGCCCGCAACCGTCTGACCCACTCGCTCGAGGTGGCCCAAGTGGGCCGCGAGCTCGCAACGAGCCTCGGACTCGACCCCGACATCGTCGACACCGCCTGCCTCGCCCACGACATCGGTCACCCGCCCTTCGGTCACAACGGGGAGCGCGCCCTCAACGACTGGTCCCGCGACATCGGCGGCTTCGAGGGCAACGCGCAGACGCTCCGTCTGCTCGCACGGCTGGAGCCCAAGGTCTTCGGCCCCGACGGGCGTGCCTACGGACTCAATCTGACCCGGGCCAGCCTCGACGCCAGCTGCAAGTACCCCTGGCCGTCCACCTCATCCGTCGCCGACCCGAGCGGTCGCGCCAAATTCGGCTTCTACGTCGACGACACACCGGTTTTCGAGTGGATGCGGGCCGGCGCGCCAGAACGGGTGCGCTGCATCGAGGCGCAGGTGATGGACCTGTCGGACGACATCGCCTACTCGGTGCACGACTTCGAAGACGCGGTGGTCAACGGTTACATAGATGTGGCAGCGCTCGGCAGCCGCGTCGACCATGACGACCTCGTGCGGTCGATGTACGAGTGGATCGGCGGCGAGTTCACGCACGACCAGTTGATCGCCGCGTTCGATCGGCTGGACAATCTGGATGTGTGGCTGGAGGGCTGGAACGCGAGCCGACGTGCTCAAGCTCGTCTCAAGAACCTCACCAGCCAGCTCATCGGCCGATTCGCCGGTGCCGCCATTCGTGCTACGAGAGAAGCAGCGACAGGCGATTCGCTCATCCGGTTCGGAGCAGACGTGGTCGTGCCGGTCGAGATCCAGAGCGAGATCGCCGTTCTGAAAGGAATCGTCGCGACCTTCGTGATGTCGAAGAACACACGCCAGCCCATCTACGTGCAGCAGCGCCAGGTTCTGACCACACTGGCCGATGTGCTGCTCGACCGTGGTCCTGCCGAACTCGACGCCGGATTCGCCGAAGACTGGGCCGACGCAGATACGGACGCCCAACGCAAACGCGTCGTCGTGGACCAGGTGGCCAGCCTCACCGATCAGTCGGCACTCAGCTGGTACGAACGACTCGTTCAGCACTGACTTACCCGCGCGGGGTTGAAACCCCAGCCTCAAAGCTGAATGCTGGGCAGTGCGGCCATCGAAAGGAAACAATGAGCACCCCAGAGCCACCGGTCACCGGCGACGAGCAGCAGCCGGAGTCGGTGACGCCTCCCGCCCCGGTACAGCGCGCGCCCCGTCGGACCACGCCGAAGGCTCAACCGGCCGCGTCAGATGGCGACTCCGTCGGACCGACCGCGAAGCCGGCCACCGCACGAGCCTCCTCGCCGCGCACCCCGGCGGCCAAGACCGGTGCGGCAAAACCGACCTCAGCCAAGACGGGTGCAGCGAAGACGGGTGCAGCGAAGTCAACGGCGGCGAAGCCGGACGAAGCAACGACGGGCACGGCGAAACCGACGACCCGTACCCCCGCCGCACGTACCACCGCGCGACGCCCGGCCACAGGTCGGTCGTCGGCGAAGACCGACGGGCAGGGGGATGCGCCGAGCATCCTGGACACGGCACTCGCCGCACACAACGCCTCGGTTCGCGAGAGCATCGTCACGGCTGAATCAGAGGATGCGCCGCCGTCACCGACTGCCAGTGCCGCCCAGCAACGTGCGGCGCGTCACGAGACGACACGAGCGCAGGCGCCCGCGGACGAGGCCACCGCTGTGGCTCCTGCTGCTGAACCTGAGCCCGCAACATCCGACGAACCCGCACTCGAAACGTCCGAATCCACGCAGCCGGAAGCCGACGAACCGGTCCTCGACGTGCCGCAGAGCTCCACAGCCCCCGCAGAACCGCCGACAACGGAGCAGCCGACGACCGAACTGCCGGCGACCGAACAACCGACAACCGAGCTACCGAGTGCCGCTTTCGCAGCCGCACCTCCCGGCGCTCCCATCCCGCCCCAGGGCGACGCGCTTCCGCAGGGCGACGGTCTCCCGCCGCGCAGCGTGACCGACTTCGCCGATCGGCTCGATGACACACGGTTCTTCAGCACGCTGTTCGACTTCTCGTTCACGAACTACGTCACGCGAAAGCTCGCCGGTCCCGTGTACGTCGTCGGTCTCGTGCTCATCGGGCTGAGCACGCTGCTCTCGATCGTCTACAGCCTGACGTCCGCGATCAACACGCACTCCTTCCTGGGGGCATTCGTCTTCCTCTTCGGCGTGATCATCACACTCGTCGGCGCGATCCTCGCAGTGCTGCTTCTCCGAGTGGGCATCGAGGTCTTCGTCGCGATCATCGAGATCGCTCAGAACACACGGAGCCGTAAGAAACCACGCCCGTAGGCAGGCCGGCGGCCCGGAACCGGAGTCCCCGGGCCGCACTAGAATCGAAGCATGGCCGGCCGAATTCGACAGAGTGACATCGAAGAGGTCAAAGCCCGTACGAACATCGCCGATATCGTCGGCGACTACGTCAGTCTCAAGTCGGCCGGTGTCGGCGCCCTCAAAGGCCTGTGCCCGTTCCACGACGAGAAGAGCCCGAGCTTCCAGGTTCGCCCCGGCGTGGGTCGGTACCACTGCTTCGGATGCGGCGAAGGTGGAGACGTCTACGAGTTCCTGCAGAAGCTCGACCATGTCTCATTCACCGAGGCCGTGGAACGGCTGGCTGCACGCATCGGATTCTCGTTGCACTACGAAGACGGAGGCGGCGCGCCCTCCGAGCATGGAAACCGGGCTCGCATCCTGGCGGCCAACGGTGCGGCAGAAGAGTTCTTCCGGTCGCGACTCGGAACGCCGGAGGCGGAGATCGGACGACGCTTCCTCGGCGAACGGGGATTCGACTCGCTGGCCGCCGCACAGTTCGGCGTGGGGTTCGCTCCCAAGAGCTGGGACGAGCTGACCAAGCATCTGCGAGCAAAAGGCTTCACGGTCGAAGAACTCACGACAGCCGGTCTCGTCTCCCAAGGCGACCGGGGCGTGTACGACCGTTTCCGCGGACGCCTGATCTGGCCCATCCGTGACCTCACCGGGCAGACGATCGGGTTCGGAGCGCGACGCCTGCTGGACGACGACAAAGGCCCCAAGTACCTGAACACCCCGGAGACGCCGGTCTACAAGAAGGCCCAGGTGCTCTACGGGCTCGATCTCGCGAAACGCGACGTCTCCAAGCTCGACCAGGTGGTCGTCGTCGAGGGATACACCGACGTGATGGCCTGCCATCTGGCCGGCATCACCACCGCCGTCGCCACCTGCGGAACGGCGTTCGGAATCGACCACATCAAGGTCATCCGCCGGGTGATGGGAGACGACAACAGCACGGGATCGGTGATCTTCACCTTCGATCCCGACGCCGCGGGCCAGAAGGCTGCTGCACGCGCCTTCGGCGAAGAGCAGCGATTCTCGGCCCAGACGTACGTCGCCGTCGGTCCGGACGGGCTCGATCCGTGCGACCTTCGACTTCAGAAGGGTGACGACGCGGTGCGCCGCATGATCGACGCCAAGAAGCCGATGTTCGAGTTCATGATCCGGCAGATCGTCGACCGGTACGACCTCAACACCGTCGAGGGTCGCACAGCGGCCATGCGCGGGGGAGCACCGGTCGTCGCCACGATCCGCGATCCTGCATCGCAGAACGGGTATGCACGCGAACTGGCCCGATTGTCGGGCGCCGACCTGCAGGACACGCTGCGGGCCGTGCAAGCAGCTCGGCGCGGCGAACGGAGCTCAGCAGGAAACGCCCCGCAGAGCCGTCGCGCAGAACCGCAGCCCGAGGTGCGGGCTGCCGCAGGCCTGGGTGACCTGCCCAACGATCCGGTGTCACGCACGGAACGGGAGACACTCATGGTGCTCCTGCAGTTCCCGGCAGAGGTCGGACCCGAGCGAGCGGCCCGTGTCGTGCAGGTCCCGTTCTCGAATCCGTCACTCGGTGTGGTCAAGGATGCGATCGCGACGCAGCTGCCCACCCTCACGCAACCGGGATGGGTCGATCGCATCACGGCCGAGGTGCCGGCACCGTTCGCGCCCCTCGTGAACGAGCTGAGCGTCGCATCCGTGCCCCAGGCTCAGACGGGCGATCTGACGGCGTACGCGCGGTCGGTGGCCGGCGCTCTCATCGAGCGGGACCTCCTGCGCGAGAAGGCCGAGCTTCAGCTCCGCCTGCGCCGCAGCGATGATCCCGAAGCGGTGCGCACGATCGGCCGAGCGATGATGATGATCGAGACCGAGCGTCGTCGACTGCGCGAAGAATAGACGTTTTCGCTCATCGAGGCGCTCCTTCAGCCGTTCTGTCGGCGATAAATTGCGCGAAACGTTAAGATCTCGCTACAAATGGCGTCTGGATTCAACCCTTGAACACGATTCGTGTTAGGACTATGGCTACACGAATCGGCAAGGCAGCATCTGTGTGTGCGCGCCGACGACGTGACCCCACACCAGGAAGAGGTATTCGGATATGAGATCCGCACACATCAGCGGCAAGCGCCTGCTGGCCGTCTCCGCGACATTCGCGGCCGCGGCTTTGGTGCTCGCCGGTTGCTCCGGCAACGCGAACAACTCGGGCGGCGGTGGAACGCTGACCGTCGGCACGACCGACAAGATCACGTCGATCGACCCGGCCGGCTCGTACGACAACGGCTCGTTCGCCGTCATGAACCAGGTCTACCCGTTCTTGCTCAACTCGCCCTACGGCAGCCCGGACGTGAAGCCCGACATCGCGGAGTCGGCCGACTTCACGGCGCCGACCGAGTTCACTGTGAAGCTCAAGCCGGGTCTGAAGTTCGCGAACGGTCACGACCTCACCTCGTCCGACGTGAAGTTCACGTTCGACCGCCAGAAGAAGATCAACGACCCGAACGGTCCCGCATCGCTTCTGGCGAACCTCGACAGTGTGTCGGCCCCCGACGCCACCACCGTCGTCTTCAAGCTCAAGGTCCCCAACGACCAGACCTTCGCTCAGGTTCTCTCGAGCCCCGCCGGCCCGATCGTCGACGAGCAGGTCTTCTCGGCGACCAAGGTCACGCCTGACAACCAGATCGTCAAGGACAAGGCTTTCGCCGGTCAGTACGAGATCACGAGCTACGACTTCAACAACCTGATCGCCTACAAGGCGTACCCGGGCTACAAGGGCATCCTCGGCAAGCCGGCCACCGACAAGGTGAACGTCAAGTACTACGCGGAGTCCTCCAACCTGAAGCTCGACATCCAGAAGGGCGCCATCGACGTGGCGTTCCGCAGCCTGTCGGCGACGGATGTCGAGAGCCTCCAGGGCAACAAGAACGTCAAGGTCGTCAAGGGCCCGGGTGGAGAGACCCGGTACATCGTGTTCAACTTCAACACGATGCCGTACGGCGCCACCACGCCAGACGCGGACCCGGCCAAGTCGCTGGCCGTCCGTCAGGCGGCGGCCGACCTGGTCGACCGCGCGGCGATCGCCAAGCAGGTCTACAAGGACACGTACACGCCGCTCTACTCCTTCGTGCCCGAAGGACTCACCGGCGCAACCACCGTGCTGAAGGACCTGTACGGCGACGGCAACGGCGGACCCAGCCTCGACAAGGCGAAGGCTGCTCTCCAGGCCGCAGGCGTGACCACCCCGGTTGCGCTCAACCTGCAGTACAACCCGGACCACTACGGTCCGTCGTCGGGCGACGAGTACGCCCTCGTGAAGGAGCAGCTGGAGAACGGCGGTCTCTTCAAGGTGAACCTGCAGTCCACTGAATGGGTGCAGTACTCCAAGGACCGCACGGCTGACGTCTACCCGGCGTACCAGCTCGGCTGGTTCCCGGACTACTCGGACGCCGACAACTACCTGACGCCGTTCTTCATCAAGGACAACTTCCTCGCCAACCACTACGACAACGCAGAGGTGCAGAAGCTGATCCAGGAGCAGGCCGGCACGACCGACGCCGATGCGCGCACCAAGCTGATCGAGCAGATCCAGGCGAAGGTGGGCGCTGACCTGTCCACGCTGCCGCTGCTGCAGGGTGCACAGATCGCCGTCGTCGGCAAGAACGTGTCGGGCGCCGACAAGACGCTCGACCCGTCGTTCAAGTTCCGCTACGCGGCCCTCTCCAAGGGCTGATGCACTGAGGGCCGGTTCTGCCGGCCCGATCGGGGGCGGCCTGCTTCGGCAGGTCGCCCCCGCACCCGGTCCACCCCACGATTGGTTCACATGACAGCGACTGTCACCGGCCCCGCAGCCCCCGCTGCCCCCGGCCCGGCAACATCGAGGGCGAACCGACGATCCGGAGGCGGCCTCGGCCGCTACCTCATCGTTCGCGCGCTCCTCATCATCCCCACGATCTTCATCCTCGTCACTCTCGTCTTCTTCCTGATGCGTTCGACGGGCGATCCCATCACGGCAGCTCTTGGTGGCAAGCTCACCGCGGCTCAGCTTGCCGAGCGCATCCACGAGGCCGGCTACGACCGCCCGCTCATCGTGCAGTACTTCGAGTACCTCGGCCAGGTCTTCACCGGCAACTTCGGTACGACGCTGAGCGATCACCAGCCCGTGATCCAGGTGCTCCTGACGTACGGTGCGGCAACGCTCGAGCTCGCCTTCTACGCACTCATCGTCGCGTTCGTCGTCGGCATTCCGCTCGGCATGGTCGCCGCGTACTTCCGCGACAAGGGTCAGGATGCGGCGCTCCGCATCTTCGCGATCCTTTGTTACGCGACGCCGGTCTTCTTCGCCGGCCTTCTCCTCAAGCTCGTGTTCTCCATCTGGTTGAACTGGCTCCCGGTCGCGGGTCGAGCATCCACGGGGTCCGAGCTCGAGATGCAGACGCTCCCGAGCAAGACAGGCATCTACCTGATCGACGCGTTCCAGACCGGCGATCCGTCGATCGTCGGCGACGTGCTCGCTCACGCGGTTCTTCCCGCCATCGCGCTCGGACTGCTGACCGCCGGCGTGTTCCTCCGCCTGGTGCGGACCAACGTCATCGGCACACTCTCGACCGACTATGTCGATGCTGCGCGTTCGCGCGGCGTGAGCGAGTCGCGTCTCGTGCGCAAGCACGCGTACCGTCCCGCGCTCATCCCGATCATCACGGTCATCGGGCTGCAGATCGCCCTTCTGCTCGGCGGCGCCGTGCTCACCGAGACGACGTTCGAGTGGAAGGGTCTCGGCTTCCAGTTGGCCCACTACCTCCAGGCCCGCGACTTCGTGGCGGTGCAGGGGCTCGTGGCCCTGCTGGCCGTCGTCGTCGCGCTGACGAACTTCATCGTCGACATCATCGCGGCGCTCATCGACCCGAGAGTGAGGTACTGAGATGGCCGCGAAACGCAGTCTCTGGGATCGCCTCCCCGTCATCCACCAACTCCGCCAGAGCGTCGGTCTGCAGCGGGGCATGCTCGTTGCCGGTCTGGTCATCACCGGCGTGTTCGTCATCACCGCGATCTTCGCTCCGGTGATCGCACCCTACGGCTTCTCCCAGCTCAAAGGATCGGACGGTCAGCAGTTCGGAGCGCAGCAGGCTCCGAGCAGCGCGCACATCTGGGGAACCACCGTAGGCGGCTACGACGTGTTCTCCCGCACGATCTGGGGCGCTCAGACCGCGCTTGCGGTGATCATCGTCGCCGTGGTGCTGTCGATCTTCGCCGGCATCCTCCTCGGACTCGTCTCCGGGTACCTGGGCGGTTGGCTCGACAGGGTTCTCGTCGTCATCTGCGACGCCATCTACGCCTTCCCGTCGCTGCTGCTGGCCATCGTGATGGCCATCGTGATCAGCGGCGGTCAATCGAGTCTGTGGGGTGGCATCCTCGCCGCCGCGATCTCGATCACAGTGGTGTTCATCCCGCAGTACTTCCGGGTGATCCGTGCGGAGGCCGTTCGCATCAAGGCCGAGGCGTATGTCGAGTCGGCCAAGGTCGTCGGGGCGAGCAGTGGACGCATCATGTTCCGGCACGTGCTTCGCAACTCCACCCGCACCCTTCCGCTGATCTTCACCCTCAACTCCTCGGAGGCGATTCTGACCCTCGCGGGGCTGGGCTTCCTCGGGTTCGGCATCCAGCCGACGTCCGCGAGCGAGTGGGGCTACGACCTCAACAAGGCGCTGTCGGATGTGACCAGCGGCATCTGGTGGACATCTCTCTATCCCGGTCTCGCCATCGTGCTCGCCGTGCTCGGCATCACGCTGGTGGGCGAGAGCCTGAACGACCTGGCCGATCCGCGTCTCCGCGGTCGCCGAGCCGTCGCATCGGCATCGGGGCTCGTGGCGGAGACATCCGTCGTCCCGGGCGGCAGTCTCACAGCAGGACCCGGGGGCCTCGACGGTCTCGAGGGCGGGGAATCATTCGACGAGCACGGAATCGAGGTCAAGCCATGAGCGATGTCGTCCAGATCGACAGACTCTCGGTCTCCTTCTCCACCGACGCCGGTGCGGTCAAAGCCGTCGACGATGTGAGCCTTCGGGTCGCACCCGGCGAGGTCCTCGCGATCGTGGGGGAATCCGGCAGCGGCAAGACGGTGACCGCGAAGACCATCCTGGGGCTCCTTCCGGAGACGGCGACCGCGTCCGGCGCCGTCATCCTGCGCAGCCGTGACGGCAAGAGCGAGGCCGATGTCGTCAGCCTCAGCAAACGCCAGCTTCGCGAGGTGCGCGGCACGGATGTGGCGATGGTCTTCCAGGAACCGGCTACAGCGCTGAACCCGGTGTACCCGGTCGGCTGGCAGATCGCCGAGGGGCTCCGCGCTCACGGTCGGCTCTCGAAGTCCGAGGCGAAGGCGAAGGCCATCGAAGTCCTCGGCCTGGTCGGCATCCCGGATCCGGAGAAGCGGGTCAAGTACTATCCGCACCAGTTCTCCGGCGGACAGAAGCAGCGCATCATCATCGCGATGGCACTCGTCCTGAACCCGGGACTCATCGTCGCAGACGAACCGACGACGGCACTCGACGTCACCGTGCAGGCAGAGATACTCGATCTCCTGCGTCGCTGCCGTGACGAGTTCGGGGCTGCGATCGTACTGATCACGCACAACATGGGTGTCGTGGCGGATCTGGCCGATCGCGTCGCCGTCATGTACCAGGGCAAGGTCGTCGAAGAGGCGGATGCGGTCACGCTGTTCTCCGCTCCTCAAGCGGACTACACGCGCAAGCTGCTGGCCTCGGTCCCGCGCGTCGGTCAAGGACTGTCCTCGACACGGGACAGGGCGGAAGCGCGCAGTGCCGAATGGTCGCAGGCCGCACCGGTCGTCAAGGCGGAAGGTCTCCGCATCCAGTATCCGGGTCGACTGGGCCGTCCTGGTTTCGTCGCGGTCGACGGTGTCGATTTCGAGATCCGGGCCGGCGAGGTGCTCGGCCTGGTCGGGGAGAGCGGTTCGGGCAAGACGACCATCGGCCGAGCGATCGGCGGGCTCAACAAGGTGACCGGCGGGTCGCTGTCGGTGCTCGGCGTCGAGATGAACGGTGCGCGAGCGTACGTTCAAGCCGGTTCGTCGAGACATCGGGTTCGTCTTCCAGGACCCTGCGTCGAGCTTCAACCCCCTGCTGACGATCGCCGACTGCGTCGCCGAGCCGCTCATCGTGCACGGACGCGCCTCGAGCCCGTCGGATGCGCGCGGGCGGGTCGACGACCTGCTCGAAGCGGTGCAACTCCCGCGGAGCTACGGAGACCGCTTCCCGCACGAGTTGAGCGG
>Ga0256796_1001025_pt1 | contig 10851 bp, 8 predicted proteins | sample MC6MC0947MT_FD_190209 | JGI IMG/M metagenome (GOLD analysis project Ga0256796, IMG submission 190209) | Metatranscriptome of enriched soil aggregate microbial communities from Iowa State University, Ames, United States - MC6-MC0947-MT... | ecosystem: Environmental > Terrestrial > Soil >...
AAAAAAAAAAAAAAAAAAAACATTGACTGAAAAAACCGCCTCAAAAGAAGCGGTTTATATTATTTGTCTGATTAGTTTGAGTCAAATTAGTTCTTCAAAATTTTCTGAGAAACTGCCTGATTGTTTACAGTTCCTGTAACGATGTAGTTACCTTCAGCTAAATCAGCAACGTTTAATGTTCCGTTAGCTTTTACAGAAGCAGTTTTCACCAACTGACCTGATAAAGTATAAACTTTTACATCCTTAGCATCAGCCCCGAAAGTGATTTCGTCATTTTTAACGAAAGTGTTTCTCACGAAGTTTGATTTAGTTTTGTTTAAGTCTGATACAGCTAAAGTTGCTGATGTAGAATTTTGAGGTGTTGGAGCTCCAACAGCAAAATCTGCAGAGTTATTATTCGTATCGCCTGAAATTCGTGAAACAGAAGTTGTTGCTGAAGGAGAAGCTGTTGGCGCCCCGCCTTCGGATTGACTTGCCGTTGAACCATAACCCACAAAATCAACAACATTAGAACCCGTTGGACCACTAACTTGAGTAGCATTATTTGCAAGAGCTACTTTCCCTGCTCCAGCAGCCATATTAAAACCTCCATTATAGGTATTTCCATTAGAAAAGCTAATATTAGATGTAACCTGATAATCAGCAGTAGGAAGGCTTGCGCCAGTAGTATTTGCTGTTGAAGGAACCATCTCTATTAAGTATTTTTGACCTGGAGTCAAAGTAATATTAGGCAACGTTGTATAACTATTAAAAGTTCCTGATGCAGAAGCATATTGTAAAGTTGCACCATTAAGAGTAGCCGTTGTAGTTCCTAAATTTGTTAACTCAACAAAATCATTAATGTAAACTGATGTTCCAGCGCCACCACCTCCATATACTTCATTAATCACAATCTGTGCATTTGCAAAAGCCGCAACCGCAACAACTCCTAAAACTGTAAAGATCTTTTTCATAACTTAATTTTTTAATTATTAATAATTTACATAGCAAAAATAAGGCTATTTTTCCATTTGGGACAATATTCAGGTTAATTTTCTGTTAATAATGCTAAAACCCCTACCGTTCACATTTTTTAGTTATTTTTACCAATTATTTTTAAAAGACTTGCGGAATTCTATTCTGATATTCTTCCTTTTTTTTCTGGGCTTATCTTTGAATAACGCTCAAATTTTTACGTGGAAGAACCCCAACATTCCGAAAGATTCTGCATCAACAAAGAATGACAGTATTTTAGCGATAAAAAAAGACAGTATTCTTGCTTTCAGATTCGGGCAGGATATTTTTGCAAAAGACACCATGGATTTTGTGAAAACACAGAACCGTATTATTGTAGACGAAGCTGTTCTGGCAAAAAACGATACCAAAAGATTTTTAGGAGAACTCAATTCAAAAGGTTCCATTATTCGAGGGATCACATTTGGTAATAATCAGGGACAATCGGTTCAGAGCTCGATGGATCTTCAGATTTCGGGAAGACTTTCGAAAGATGTAACCGTTTTAGCAAGTATTTCCGATCACAACTTACCGATTCAGGCAGATGGTTATACGCAGACTTTGGAAGAATTCGACAAGATTTATATGCAGCTTAATATTAAAGATAAATCTATTCTCAGAGCAGGGCATCTCGATTTGGTAGATTCTAAAAATTATTTTGCAAAATATCAGCGTCGAAGCATGGGACTTCAGTTTCAGACACAGTTTGGAACAGATAATAAAACCTTCGTTGATATTTCAGCCGGTGTGGCGCGAAGTGAATTCCATAGAATTCGTTTTCAGGGAATTGAAGGAAACCAGGGGCCTTACCGCTTAACAGGTAAAAACGGCGAACAGTTTATTACGTTGATTTCAGGTTCTGAGCAGGTTTTCATCGATGGTATTTTGATGAAGCGTGGAGAAAACCAGGATTATATTATTAATTATAATACAGGTGAAGTTACTTTTACCAGTTTCCGTCCGATTTTCCAGCAGAATTTCATTACGATTTCATTTAATTATGCTAACCGAAATTATTCCAGATATTTATTCACCGGAAAATTAGAACATCAGAGAGAAAAGTTCAGAGTCGGATTAAACTGGTTTATGGAGAACGATAATAAAAATGCTCCGTTAGCTTTAAATTTATCCAAAGAAGACGAGCAGATTTTGGCAGATGCAGGAAATGATGCAAATCTGATGTATGCTCCATCGGGCGTTGTCGCAGAATATGATGTGAATAAAATTCTGTACAGCCTTGTTCCCGGTCCGAACGGAAATTATTACCAGTTTTCTACGGATGCCACTCAAACTTTATATCAGGTTTCGTTTACGTATTTCGGGGCAAATCTTGGTGATTACAAGCTGAGCCAGACTACCAATAATGGTCGTGTTTTTGAATATGTTGGTCCTAATCTTGGTGATTATCGTGCAGTACGAAAATTACCCTCACCACAAAAATCTCAGGTTTATACTGTCAATTCTGAATACTTGCTAAAAGACGGAAAAATCGGGGCAGATGTTTCATTGAGCAATTATGACATCAATTTATTTTCGTCGAAAGATTCAGATCAGAATATAGGATATGCAGCAAGGATTTTCGGGAATAAAACATTTACTAAAAACAACTGGAAAGGAACACCAAGTTTTGAATATCAATACATCGACAGACAATTTCATATTTTAGACCGAATTAATGATGTAGAATTTTCCCGTGATTTCAACTTAACTCAGGAATTTAATGGTCTCACTCAAAACCGTTTTATTTTTAGCTTTCAGAATAAATGGAACAATAAATCCACTCTAAATTATCGTGTCAATTATCTCGACGAAAGAGATTCTTACAAAGGGATAAAAAATGACCTTGATTTCGGCTGGATCAAAGGAAAATTCAATACAAAAGGAAATTTTTCTTACTTGAACACCAATGCGCTTCTTCAAGACACCAAATTTATTCGTGGCGGAGCAGGAACCGAATATACCGGCAAAAAAGGAAGCTGGGCAGTCGGCGGAAGTATGGAGCACAACGAAAAAAAGTATAATGATACTGATCTGATGGATGTCACCAGTTTCAGCTGGAAAGAATTGTTTGTTCAGAAAAAAATCGGTGACAGTGCAAGAACAAAACTTTTATCTAAAATCTATGTAAGAGACAACGACTCCGTGCGTGATAACCGTCTTCAGAACATGAACAGAATCTTAGGTTTCATGGCGGAAAGTCAGATCATTAAAACTGAAAAAACAACATTAAACGCTTTACTTCATTACAGAAAATTCTTTTATAAAAATGATGATGTAGACGTCAATCAGAATAAAGATTTTGTGGTTGGAAATATTTTGTACAACCAACAGCTTTTCAAAAACGGAATGCGTCTTCAGGCTTTCTATGAATTAGGAAACGGGCAGGAAGCACAAAGAGAATTTCAGTATATCAAGGTTACAGACGGACAGGGAGTTTACAAATGGACCGATTATAACGGAGACGGAGTGCAACAGCTCGATGAGTTTGAGATTGCTGAATACTCCGATCTGGCTCAATATATCAGGATTTACACCAATTCGGTGCGGTATATTCCGTCCAACAAAAATAAATTACAGTTGGCATTATTCGTGAACCCGTCAGTAATTTTCAGCTCGGAAAATAAGTTTTTAAAACGCTGGAATTTCAACATTTCATTAAACTCACAGAATTCCTTTTACAAAAAAGATAAAGTTTTAGTTTTAAATCCATTTGAAAAGGGCGAAAACCAGATTTTGAAAAATCAGAATATACTTATGTCTGCCCAGTTCAACCCTACCGAAAAATCGGGCTGGAACGGAAATTACCGCTTTATACAGAATGACAACCTCATCAATGCCAATTTCAGCAACGAAGAACGTAACCAGACCTCACATTTCGTAAATATCGGATATTGGTTCAATAAAGAATTCAGGATCGACTGGGAAAATTCTGTTCATGATCTGCAAAATTCATCACAATTATTTGCTACAAGAGATTACAGACTGAATAATTTTGAAACCAAGCCAAAAGCAACCTATAAATTCACAGATGCGATTCAGGCAGAATTCTCATCAGCTTACCGTGAAAAACAAAGGAAAGACGGCGAAGAATTGCTGAAAGCATTTGATATTACAGGAACGATCCAGTGGGAACGCAAGAAAACTTCAATCAGAGGAAACTTCTCATTTATCAATAATGATTTTACCGGAAACAGTTTCAGCATTGTCGGAAACCAGATGCTCGACGGATTGAAACCTGGAAAAAATCAGGTTTGGAGTGTTTTCATTCAACAGGCAATCAACTCTTTCCTGCAGTTGAACTTAAATTACGAAGGTAGAAATTCCGGTGAGAGAACCATTCACATCGGAAGCATGCAGGTGAAAGCCAGTTTTTAGGAGCTGTTTGACTACATCGAGAAGATGAGCCATTTTTTCTTATTTGAAGCTTTTTCCAGCTCTCCACTATATCTTTTTTGTCTCCCTGCTTTTCCTTTAAACAAAAAAGGATGCCGTTTCGATCTGGGCTAGTTTAAGATCTTAAGACGATTGTGTTTTCAAACCAAAACTTTAGTATTATAAAAAAAACAAAAACCACCCTTAAAAAGAGTGGTTTGTAGACCCACAGGGATTCGAACCCCGACTGACGGTACCAAAAACCGGAGTGCTACCGTTACACTATAGGTCTGTATTTTTTGGTGAGGCAAATTTACATAAATTTTCTTTACGTACAAATGAATTTTACATTTTTTTGATTTTTCCTTAAAATATTTTTAGCGAATATGGTTTAAATATAACAAACAAAAACCACTCTTTTTTAAGAGTGGTTTGTAGACCCACAGGGATTCGAACCCCGAATGACGGTACCAAAAACCGGAGTGTTACCGTTACACTATAGGTCTGTTTTATTTTGGTGATGCAAATTTAAAGCTTTTTTCTTTATTTGCAAATCCTTTTTTAATTTTTCTTTAAATTTACAATACAATTTAACTGCCAGAAACATGCTGCTAGACTTCAATAATCTCGAAATTAATAATTTACAGCCTCAAACTGAATTCGAAAAAAAAGTGATTTTTTTTATTGAAGAATGGCAGTCGGATTCTAAAACGGTGAAAGTACAGACTTCAGGTTCTACGGGAGTTCCCAAGGTTTTTGATATTGAAAAAGAGAAAATGCTAAATTCCGCTCAAATGACCTGTGATTTTTTAAAGCTTAAAAAAGCAAATACCGCATTGCTTTGTCTTCCGATAGAATATATCTCAGGAAAAATGATGGTGGTGCGTTCTTTCGAAAGAAAATTAAATCTACTTGTTGCTGATCCATCCTTAAAACCCTTAGAAAATCTTCATCAGGAAATTGATTTCTGTGCAATGACGCCTTTACAGGTAGAAAATTCTTTAGATAAAATTCATTTCATAAAAAATCTGATCATTGGCGGAGCAGCCGTTTCAGAATCTTTAAAAAAGAAAATCGCTCAAACACTGAAACTTTCCCACTCTGAAACTAAAATTTATGAAACTTACGGGATGTCTGAAACACTTTCACATATTGCACTAAAAGAGCTTTACCCAAATCCGGATGAATATTTTACTGTTTTTGAAAATATTGATATTTCTAAGGATGAAAGAGGTTGCCTGAAAATCATTGCTCCAAAACTCAATTCTGAAATTTTGCAGACCAATGATTTGGTTGATATAAAAAGTACAAATCAATTCAAATTTTTAGGAAGAATTGATAATGTCATCAATTCGGGAGGTGCAAAAATTTTCCCCGAACAGCTTGAAACTTTGATAAAAAAAGAGATTACTAATGAAGCCGTATTTTTAGGAATAGAAGATGAAAGTCTGGGAGAAAAATTGATTTTGGTTATTGAAGGATCTGAAAACGAGAATCTCAAATCTCAAATCTCAAATCTCAGATTTGAAAAATCTTTCCATAAGCCGAAAAAAATTATCTTTATTGAAAAAATTCCAAGAACTCCAAATGGAAAAGTAAATCGATTAGAATTAAAAAAAAAATTGTCAGTTTAAACCACCCCGTCAAAAATTCTTGCGAATTTTCGCCACCAGTGCCTCAATAATTTTATGATTATTTTTGATTCGGCGAATCTCATTCTTCGATTTCCAAAGGAGGGGAATTTTTGTCATCAAAATATAATATATGAAAAACTTTACCTCGGAACTGGCTTACAAAACTTCACGAAGCAGCGGTGCAGGCGGACAAAACGTAAACAAAGTGGAAACTTCTGTTATGGTCATGTGGAATATTGAGGAAAGCAATTTCTTTTCAGACGAAGAAAAAAATTTAATCTACACTAAGCTTAAAAACCGTATTAATTCTGAAGGAATTTTGCAACTGACCGTTTCGGAATCCAGAACTCAGCTACAGAACAAGAAGATTGCCACCGAAAAAATTTTGGAATTGGTAGATCAAGCCTTAATTATTCCAAAGAAAAGATTCAAAACAAAACCTTCTAAATCATCAGTTGAAAAAAGAATTCAGCAGAAAAAACAGCATTCAGATAAAAAAGAAAACAGACGTTTCAAATATTAAGTCTCCGTATTTTGAAAAATAGTATTTTTGCGGAAATTTCAATACAATGTTCAGAAAACTAATGTTATTAGGAGTATGCGTTGCTCCGTTTCTTTTTTCAGCACAAGAAGCTGGTTTAGCACCACAACCAAAAGTTGCCGTAATGCCTTCTGTAGGATATGCTTGGCGTTTAGCAAAGACACCTTCAGGAATTACCAATGAAACAAAAAATTACATCAAAGGCCTGAAAAGTGGTGTTGATGTAAGTATTGGCACTTATTATCTGCTTAATGGAAACGGAGCAATCGGATTAAAATATTCGGGTTATTTTGCATCAAGCGACGGAAGACTTACTGTTGCGGGACCCAATGGTCAGAATGTATCCGGCTTCGTAAGTACAAAAGATAATATCAGCTTTATTGGTGCTTCTTATATGTTTTCAAATTTTAAAGAAGATACCAGACATAAATTGTTTTATGATATTTCGTTAGGTGTAATTACCTACACAACCAAAACAGGAACTGTAAAAGGAACAGGCTCAAATGTAGGTGCAGAAATTAATTTTGGATATCAATATGCATTGACTAACCAGATTTTCATTGGTCCAAAGATTGGAATGACCGGTGGAACATTAAGCAAAATGAAATACAATGGTACTACAGTAAACTTCGGTGAAGAAGAAAGAGAAGGTTTAACCAGACTTTCTTTGAGTGCTGCTGCGACTTTCCGTTTTTAAATTTTATCTTTGTAAAAAATTTAAATAATGAGCAAACCGATAACTGAGTTCATAGAAAAATATTATCTGCACTTTAATGCAGCAGCTTTGGTAGACGCATCAAAAGGATATGTTGCACACCTTAAAGATGGAGGAAAAATGATGATTACGCTTGCAGGAGCGATGTCAACAGCCGAACTTGGGAAAATCTTAGCGGAAATGATCCGTCAGGGAAAAGTAGATTTTATTTCTTGTACAGGTGCGAACCTTGAAGAAGATTTAATGAACCTTGTTGCGCATTCTCACTATGAAAGAGTTCCTCACTACAGAGATTTGACGGCTCAGGATGAGTGGGATCTGTTGGAAAGAGGCTTAAACAGGGTTACAGATACTTGTATTCCTGAAGAAGAAGCTTTCAGAAGATTGCAGAAACACATCGTTGAAATTTGGAAAGATGCTGAAGCAAAAGGAGAAAGATATTTCCCGCACGAATTCATGTACAAAATGATTCTTTCAGGCGTTTTGGAGCAATATTATGAGATTCCAAGAGAAAATTCATGGATGATTGCAGCAGCTGAAGCTAACTTACCAATCGTTGTTCCGGGATGGGAAGATTCTACAATGGGTAATATTTTTGCTTCTTATTGTATTAAAGGAGAACTTAAAGCTACTACAATGAAATCAGGGATCGAATACATGACGTATCTGGCGGATTGGTACACTAAAAATTCAGGTGGAAAAGGAGTTGGCTTCTTCCAGATTGGAGGAGGTATCGCAGGAGATTTCCCGATCTGTGTGGTTCCGATGTTGTATCAGGATATGGAAATGCATGATATTCCGTTCTGGTCTTATTTCTGTCAGATTTCAGATTCTACGACGTCTTACGGTTCTTATTCGGGAGCTGTACCGAACGAGAAAATTACTTGGGGGAAATTAGATATTACGACTCCGAAATTTATCGTTGAAAGTGATGCTACGATTTGTGCGCCTTTGATGTTCTCTTACATCTTGGAAAACTAATTTTAGAATCAAATTAATTATATTAAAAGGCTTATTTATTAAGCCTTTTTTGGTACCACATCATTTTAAATTTAACCGCAAAAGAAACAAAAGAATTTATTTGAAAATAGAAACTCAAAATCTTGCAAAATGTGACTATTTTATTCTTCTACTTTTTTGCAATCTTTTAAAATATTTATTACATCAAAAAATCTTTTGACTCTTTTGCAGTTTAAAAACCAAATAGCTTTTACTGTTATAAAACTTGGAAACTCTTCAGAAAAATAAATTCGATGCTTTAACCGGAATGCGCGCCATTGCCGCCATCATGGTTTTTGTATATCACAATAGAAAATACTGGCGAAATGATTTGCCGTTTGAGATGATGCGATTCATTAGCGAATGGCACATTGGTGTGACTGTATTTTTTGTTTTGAGCGGATTTTTATTGGCGTATCGTTATGAAGAAAAACCTTTAGAATCGAAAAAATCATATTTAAAATATATTCTTCTGCGTATTGCAAGAATTTTTCCGTTGTACTGGATTTTGCTGAGCTGTTTTTTTCTCGATACAGCTTATTCAAAAGAGGTAAAAACTTACTTTTTACAATATTCACTTTTCTATTCTTTATTTGAAAAATATTCTGTTTCAGGAATTGTGCAGGCCTGGTCATTAACAGTGGAATTTTTCTTTTACCTACTCTCACCACTTTTATTCTTATTATTAAAGAAAAACTGGAAATACTGCCTCCTGTTTTTAGTCGGGTTTTTCTTTTTAGGTTGGGGAATAGGATATGGTTTGAAGGAATTTAATGGAAATCCTAAAGGCTTTTTATATCCTTTACAATTCATGATCGGAAGCACATTTTTCGGTCGAAGTCTTGAGTTTTTCTTCGGAATGTTGCTTGCTTATTTAATGAAAAAAGAAAATGGAATTCAGTTTTTAAATAAGATTAAAAACCCAACACTTTGGGGTGGAATTGGCATTTTAATTTTAATGATTTGCATTAGAATTTTTGCACGAAATAATTTCGTTCATGGTGTTGAAAGATGGGAAGGGAGACTGATTCACGAATTGCTTCTACCGATTGCCATTATCGTTTTCTTTTGGGGACTAATGAAGGAAAAAACCTGGGTTTCAGAAGTTCTTTCGACAAAGTTTTTTATTTTGCTGGGAAATGCTTCTTTCGTTTTTTATCTGATTCATCTGAGTTATTTCAACATGAAACTGAAATCATACGTTTATCTTCCTGACAAGAATTTTATCCTGCTTTGGATTTGTTCAATTATTATTTATCTTTTTATTGAAAAACCTTTGTATGAGGTTTGCAGGAAGCTGATAGCAAAAATTAAATAATTCTTTTCACTCGCTGATTTGGCTGATTTTTTAGACATTAAGTTTTTTAAGAATTTAAACAAGATTCGACATCATTTTAAGAATCAATAAATTGATTTTAGATTAAGTTTATTAAGCTGATTATATTAAAATCTGTAGGAATCCGTGTAATCTGTGGGAATAATTCAATCCAAAGAATTAATCAACACAAAGTATCTGTAAGCCAAAATTACTTTCTGAAATTTGGTTAATTTTAATGGGTCTTTATCACTCAATTTCGGTAAAATTTTCTTATTGATTTTATTTAAAAATCTAAATATCGATTTTTTCATTGTAGTTTTTTTTATTTCAGATGTGAGTTCAAAAATTGTGCATTTTTATTTTAGGCTGGATGATGGGTGTTGGAAGCTGGAGCTTGAGCAGTCAAAAAACAAAAAATTGTCCTCAAAAGATGAGATGAAGACAATTTTTTAAAAATATAGAGCCAAAAGCAAGTAGCTAATTGCTAAAAGCTATTTATGGGTTTCCGTACATATTCGACTCTCCCCCATCAATGGCAATCACTTGTCCGGAAACATAACCATTTTCATCGCTTAATAAATAAGCTACCAAATTCCCGACATCTTTCGGATCACCCAATTTTCTTGTAGGATTTCTTGATGCATATTCTTTTTCTGCCGCTTTCGGGTCTGTAGGATTTACCTGGTTGAAAGCTTCAGCAACCATTGGCGTCAAAATCGCACCCGGAGCAATCGCGTTCGTCAAAATATTGTCTTTACCATATTCCAAAGCTGCATTTTTAGTCATTCCGGCTACAGCGTGCTTTGTAGCAACATAAGCGGTTTGATTAAGAACTCCTCTGATTCCTCCAACTGAAGCTACATTGACAATTCTTCCTCCACCGTTTTTCTGCAATTCAGGGATAACGTATTTCATTCCAAAATAGACACCCATCAGATTAATATCAACCACTTTTTTAAATACATTAATATCATAATCAATCAGAGGAGCCTGCTTCCCTTCAATTCCGGCATTGTTGTATAATCCGTCAACTTTCCCGAACTCTTTTACGGTTTGATCAACATAATTTTTCACATTTTCTTCCACTGAAACATCGGCTGTTACTGTAAGATATTTACTTTCAGGATATTTTGAGGATAATTCTGCTTTTGCTTTTTCCAAAGCTTCACCATTATAATCTACAAGAGTCAAATCCGCTCCTTTTGAAGCTAATGCATCTGCTGCAGCCAAACCCAATCCCATTGCTGCTCCTGTTACGATAATTACTTTTCCTTTAAAA
>Ga0256796_1001028_pt1 | contig 10828 bp, 12 predicted proteins | sample MC6MC0947MT_FD_190209 | JGI IMG/M metagenome (GOLD analysis project Ga0256796, IMG submission 190209) | Metatranscriptome of enriched soil aggregate microbial communities from Iowa State University, Ames, United States - MC6-MC0947-MT... | ecosystem: Environmental > Terrestrial > Soil >...
AATCTGGTAGTCATTGGCTAACAGAATTATTAAAACCTGCTACAGTTGCTTTCGCATGGCCAATCTATAAACACTTTAATTTATTAAAAAAACATGGAACGGCCATTTTAATTAATGTCATTGTTGGTTCATTTCTATCGGTTATTACTTCCGCACTATTAGCTGATTTTTTTCAAATTGACTCTACAATAGAACAAAGTTTAGCACCGCACATTGTAACAACACCTATTGCAATGGCTATTTCAGAAATGATTGGTGGCATGTCACAATTAACAGCAGTTTTCGTCGTATTAACTGCCTTAACTGGAGCATTACTCGGTCCTACGCTCATACGCATATGCCGTATTAAAACAGCGCTCGCAAAAGGTATAATGCTAGGTACTAGCGCGAATGGAACCGGAACATCAAAAGCATTTGAAATCGGTCCTGTAGAAGGTACAATTGCAAGTTTATCAATGCTTTTAACAGCTGGAGCTAGTTTAGTTATCGTTCCGCTTTTTTTATCTTGGTTACACAAAAAAAAGCAAGTGTTTAAACACTTGCTTTTTTATTTATATATTTATTTAAAAGCTCCTGGTCCTCTGGAAAAGATAAAGATAATTCTTTTACTTCATCAATTCCTTTCCAAGCTATTTCATGTATTAACTCATCAGGGTCTTGTACTTTCATGTTCCCGCCTATTAACTTTACAATATAGTAATGCACATGAACTGGCACCCCATATGTTATCCCTTTCTTCTCACATAGTTTTTCTATAATTTTCACTTCATAACCCGTTTCTTCCCACACTTCACGAGCACAGCAGTCCTCAAGTGTTTCTCCCTCTTCTTGTCCCCCGCTTGGCACAGTCCATCGTTTTTCCTCACCTACTTTTCCTTGTAATACCATTAAAAATTCATTCTTTTCATTCATACATATAGCTGCCGTACCAATCCATCTTTTCATCCTATCTCCCCCATACTAAATTTCGATCTTTCTTTATATATATCCTTGAAAAAAGAGGAATAAAGTAAAACGATGACGAAAGATTACATCAACTTCATGAGCAGTCCCTTCTTAGAAATTCAAACCGGAAGGATGAAATTATGATTTCTAAATATGTTGTGGAATGTGTTTTTTGTGAAGAAAATCGAAAACCTCGGCAGGCTATCGTCACAGTTCCCGCCACTTCTCAGCTACTAGCAATCCAAAAAGTACGAGCTGAATGCACACGGCGCTTCGGAAAAACTTTATTATTGCAAACAGAAATTAAAGAAGAATTACTCATTGAACAAAAAGAAAGCTGACCATAAATTGGCCAGCTTTCTTATCCGATCATATTTTCACATGAAGATTAGGGGCATCCTCTTTAAGGATCGGGATTTACCCATTATGTGCGTTCCATAATGGTCATCGAACAATATATTTCTATACAATAAACTATTGAATAGAATAGGGCAAAACTTGTTCGCATTTTTTAGAAAAGGGATAGGGATATAATTCAAGTAATACTTCGAATACTCGAACTTTACACTCATTATATTAAAGCAAATCCTTTTATATGGGAAATATGAATTACTTACATAATTCATTCGTAAAATATATTAATAGTTTTCTTTACTCTACTAACAACATACATCCAGCTAGTATCGGTGTCATAATCATTGAAAACCTTAAAAGCATCCGAGGTGCATAATTTGTAAGCTTAGCTCCTATATATGCCCCTAACATTGTTCCAATTAAAACTTGTACTAATAATACATAATCTAAATACCCTTCCGAACTATATCCAAGCCCACCTCCAATTGCGATCGGTAATATAACAAGCATTGTCGTCCCTACAGATTGCTGAATTGTTAATCCTAATAGAACTATTAATCCAAGTTGGATAAAGGGTGCTGAACCAATCCCAAATGAACCAGCTAACATTCCAGTAATCAGTCCGAGACATATACATTTAATCAAGTTATCTTTCGAAAGTTCGTTATGTCCTTTTAAAAACGACCGTTCCTTTTTTTGAAATATAATTAATCGAATAAACATAAAAATTGCAGATAAAAATAACATTCCCGCTGTAAACCAGTGTAGCAGATTCGCTGGTATTAGCGAACCAAACTTCGAACCAATAAAGGAACCAATCGCTCCAAATCCCCCAACAATTCCGCCTATTACAAGCACAACATTCCCTTCTCTATAATGACTTACTACCCCAGATAATGTCGTAAATGCCATAGCAGTTAAAGATGTTGCAAGAGCAACGTGAATAGGGATATGGAATACTAAAGTGAGTATCGCGATGATAAATCCTGCTCCTCCTGCTCCGACAAACCCTAATAAAACTCCCATTAATAACATTGTTATAATAATTGCCACATATTCCCCCTCCAATATTCCAATTATCTATCACATGCGCACTTCTATACAAACAAAAAGCATCCTAAATGGATGCTCTTTCTACTTTTTCTATATTAATAATATGTACTTACTCTTGATTAATCAAAATAACAGCGGGACCAGAAACAACTACTCCTGCCACTTCTATCTTTTCAAATTCCATCACTGAAATAGATATAACCCCTTCTCTTTCCATCAATTCCTTACTCAGGACTTCAGTCGGTATTGATTTCACCGTCCTACCTCCTTTTCATTTTATACAAAAAACTACCCAATGCCTCTAAATATATGCATCACCTCCACTTTCATTCCTTATTCCAGTCAAAATTCACATCCCCTTTCTATAACATATTCAAAAATAAAAAAGCACTCGCCAAAGCGAATGCCTTTCCATTATTTACTCCCTATTACTTTTAACATTCTATTAATAAATGCTGCGGATTCCCCACGTGTTGCAGAACCTTTTGGCATAAACTCATTATTCTCATTCCCTTTTACAATACCTAACCCTTAAACACGCTGAACTGCCTGTTTATCATACGCTAAATTTTAATCCGTAAATGGTAATGGAACTAAATTACCTTTTATATTTTTGTATTGCAATGCACGATCAATCATAATAACAACTTCATCACGTTTAATCGTATCATTCGGAGCAAATATATCATTTCCCCATTTGATTTCCCTATCAATTTATGCCGCTTTAATAAGTCATCTATCATATATACCCGTTTTTCTTCATCATTTAACCACCGATCCTGATTAAAATTTGAAGTGTATTTATTTAAACTTAATTGTAAAGTACATACTATCAATGGAATGAGAGCAACCATCATTACAGTGAACAGTTATTTCTTATCTTTATCACGTCTTGCCGATACATGTAAGACAGCCTTTTGAATAATAACTAGTAGAATAAAAGGCATTGCTATTACAAATATACTCATTACACTCAATGACACATGAACCATATCAATAACAAAGATACATTCATATACAAACAAAAATAAATGTACAATATTCCCCACAATATAGAGCTTTTGCCTTTCTCCACCTAAAGCGCCTACTTTACCCCGCTATTTACAGGCAGTGAAACTCCCACTTCAAGCCTTGCTATGTTAGGTGGAAGTCCTGCTACCTATAATAGCTCTGCTAATTAAAGTTTCACTTCGAAACATGATTCATCTGACCAATCATATCTCTAATATTTCCTAGTTCTTGTGCGGTATATATTACTTTACTTGTCAAAACTTCATTTCTGAAAAACGTTACAATTTGCTCTCTATCTTTAAATCTCGGCAATTCTTCATTAGAAAGATCAATAACTTCTTTTCCACTCTCATTTTCAAAATATACAATCGGTTTTATTTTTTCCTTTACAATATCTATTTGCATTTCTTCCAAACAATTATATAAAGTTTGAGATAATATTTTCGCTTTATACGCTGGATTCCCTTCATTTCTTACTTGCAAAGTTAATGACGTTCCATCCGTAATAAATTCAAATGTCTCTTCTTTTTCAATTTCATGTTGATACTTGCCAATTTCCTCAATCATAAATGAATATATACCTGCATTTTCTCTCGTTAAGCCATGGATTAATTTCCCTGTCCATTTTTTCGTCTCAAGTAGATAAATACCAGTTTTACATAAAATGAGGTGATGGATTCGATTATCGTTTATGTCACGTTTATGTCTAGATTTATTGCGTATCATAAAAACGTTCGGCATAATATGAAATTCATCTTCTAGTATGATTCCTTGCTCAACAAAACCTCGTTTCATATAATGTAATGTTTCATGTGTATTCACTTCAGCACCATTTTTGGTATACTCTCGTAAATCCGCAATTAAATTTTGAAACATATGTAGTTCTTTACTATGCTTATCTTGCATTTCACTACGTTCTTTACTATGTTGAACAGCCAATTGATTTTTCATCATACGCATATTTTCAAGTTCTCTAGCTGTACTAACTTGTAAATCATTATATTTTTTCTGTTCCATATTCTTTAAAGTACTTTGTTGTTCTTTATGATCTGTAATCGTAGCTGCAATTTCACTTTCATACGTTTCAATCGCTTGTTTCTTTTCAAATTCTACTTGCTGACTCTCTGATTCTAACTGTTTATTTTTATAAAACAGTACAAACACTGCAGCTAATAATATTAAAATTCCACCTATTAGCACATAATCCATATTTCTACTCCTTTATTTCATTTTCGATTATTTTTTTATAAATATATCCATTATATTATACTATGCTTTCAATATACACTTTGTAAAAATTATATATTTTTAATAAAAGGCACCTCAGTCGAGATACCTTTTAAGTTCACTTTATTGTACACCATACTGAATATAACTTGAATCATAGTATACCCATTGATTTGTCCCTAAGCAAAGCCATCCATCTTGCTTACTCCATACTCGATATGATTCACCATGATGTAACTGTCTTATAACATTCCCGTTTAATGATGGAGCGTCTCGCAGATTCACATTATCGCCAGTAATAGTTGCCACATAATGTTTATACTGAATATAACTTGAATCATTATATACCCACTGATTTGTCCCTAAACAGAGCCATCCATCTTGTTCTCCCCAAACTTCATATGATTCGCCACGATTCAATTGGCGAATTACACTAAATTGTAAAGATGGTCCACTTCGTAAATTCACATTATCTCCATTAATTACAGCAACTCCGTATACTGGAGTCGCATTATTAGGATTTGGAACATTACCTCCATTTCCTTGTAAAACTTCTAATGAAACAGCTGCTGATACATCACAATTTCCTACACCTGAAATTTGCCCAGAATCTGTGTACTGCCATGCTGTCCACTCTGTCCATCCACCAGCATCAGCAGGCGGTATACTAGAATATCTGGAAATCCATAGTGGAATGTCACTTAACCCGCTAATTCCAAATTCATTAATATACCAAACTCCTGTATATAACATTACATTTTTCCCAGTTGCTTGTTTCACATAATTTACGAAACTTCTTGCCCAATTCGATATAGTCGCACCCGTTAAACTACTATTGCTAGTATCCGTTGGCGATTCTAAATCTAAAACAGGCATTAAGTCCGTCTGATTACTCTGTAATATATTCACAAAATATTTCGCTTCTGAAATGGCATCATTTTGTTCTGGGTGCGCAAAATGATATGCACCAATTAATACATTCGCATTTCTCGCAGCTTGTACATTTTGAACGAAAGTAGGGTCAATATAGTTCACACCTTCCGTCGCTTTTGCATACGCCGCTGGAATACCAGATGACTTCACAGCATTCCAATCGATGTTTCCTTCCCAATGAGACACATCGATAAACGTAACATTTGAACTGGATCTATTTTGCATATAAAAGCTCCTATCAAATTTTTTATTCCGTATACAATATGTACAACTTCAGTTAGTGGACACGACTTTTATGCTATAGTAATAAAGTTCTAATATATTTATTTTGTCGAGGTGTTTAAGAAAAAAGTGAAATTGAAACTACACCGTACATGAGAAACTCCATTAATACACTTTTAACACCGCAAAAAAGGCCTTGTAATTACAAGGCCTTTTGCAAACTACCTTTATTTTGCAGTAAATACATATTGTAATAAAGTCCTTGTTTACTAAGTAACTCTTGATGTGTTCCGCTTTCTACAATTTCCCCTTCATGCATAACAAATATTTGATCCGCATCTTGGATTGTAGACAATCTGTGCGCAATCGCTATCGTTGTTCTACCTTTTCGCATTTGCTGCAATGCCGTTTGGATAGCCTCCTCTGTTTCTGTATCAATATTAGCCGTCGCTTCATCTAACACTAATACTTTTGGATTAGTTGCTATCGTTCTAGCAAAAGCAATTAATTGCCTTTGACCACTAGAAAATGCAGCTCCTCTTTCGACAACTTCTGTATCATACTGCTCTGGTAATTTTTCAATAAACGTATTCGCTTGCACAAACTTTGCCGCTTCCTCTATCTCTTCATCCGTAATCTCTTCATTATACATACGAATGTTTTGCTTTACATTTCCAGCAAATAAAAATGCATCTTGCAGCACAAGACCAATTTTCTTTCGAATTTCTTGTTCTTCAAACTTCTCTAAATCTACTCCGTCTATTACTATATTTCCTGATTTAATATTGTAAAATCTCATTAATAAATTCATAATCGTACTCTTTCCGCTACCAGTATGCCCTACGAAAGCAACCGTTTGCCCTGGCTTTACGTGAAAAGATACATTTTTTAAAACGTCACGCTTTCCATCATATGAAAAAGTAACATCTTTAAACTGAATTTCCCCGTTAGCTACTCGTGGCCGTTCACTCCCCATTTGAACAGGAGCTAAATCTTTATCATCTATTAAATGAAATACACGCGATGATGAAACAAGCGCTTGCTGGAAGAAAGATAGTTTCATCATCATCTCATTTACCGGCTGGAAGAAACGATGAATATAGTTAACGAAAGCATATAAAACCCCTACTTCAACAGGACTCTTTAAAGCATCGATTCCGAATAAACCAAGTACTAACGCAATTGCTACAATATGAACAAGATCTGTTGCTGGACGTAAAAGTAATGCATCTAATTTCAATGTACGACGTCCAGCACTAAAATGTTTATTGTTCACTTCTTCAAATTCTTTTCTCATCCGCTTTTCTTGCCGGAACACCTGAACAATATTCATACCTTGAATGGACTCATTTAACTTTGCATTTAATATACTCAGCTGATTACGTACCTCTAAATAAAAAGCTGCACTTTTCCTTTGATACAACACCATAATTGCAAACATTATCGGAATTAATATGAGCGAAAATAGCGCTAATTTTACATCTAATAAAAACATCGCTACTAAAATCCCTACTAAAAAGACTACATTTTTCACGAATGTTGATAGTACACTAACATAAAAATCCTTAATCGCTTCTGTATCATTCGTTATGCGGGATACGAGCGTACCAATCGGCGTACGATCAAAGAAGCTTAATGACAATTTTTGAACATGTTCATACACTTCAACTCGCATATCTTGGACAATCTTAAAAGCAATATTTTGAAAGTACAATAAGTCTAAATAAGTAAATAATACTTTTAATAAATGAGCAATGATATACACTACAAATAGGGTTACAAGTGCTGATTGTTCAAAGTTACCTGGCACTAAGTGTTCATCAAGAAATTGTTTAATTAAAAAAGGACCCATCATTTCAGTTACAGTTGCACCAACTAGAAATAAAAATGCTAACGCCAATAACCCCTTATAAGGCCTCATATAAGAAAGCAACCTTCTTAAATCACTCCGTTTTTCCTCAGCCATCATACGCCTCCTTTCTCTACTAATGCCTCTAACTGCTGGCTTTCGTACATTTCTTTATACCAACCATTTTCTTTCATTAATTGCTCATGTGTCCCTCGCTGCATAACCCTACCTTCGTCAATAACAAGAATAAGATTTGCATGCTGAATAGCACTTAAACGATGGGCAGTAATAATCGTCGTTTTCTCTGCCCTTTCTCGTTTCAATGCAGTTAAAATAGTTTCTTCTGTTTTTGCATCTACGGCTGATAAACAATCATCTAATATTAAAATTTCAGCATTTGTTAATAATGCACGCGCAATAGAGATTCTCTGTTTTTGACCTCCTGATAGTGAAACGCCCCTTTCACCTACTACAGTGTCATACCCTTCTGGAAATTGAAATATATCATTATGAATACAAGCAATATCAGCAGCTCGGCTAATTTCCTTATATGTAGCATCGGCCTTTCCAAAAGCAATGTTCTCCCCAATACTCGCTGAAAACAAAAAGTGATCTTGCGGTACATATGAAATTGCAGAACGCACACCGTGAAGTGTTAAATCTCGAACATCCCGCTCCCCAACTTTTAATTCACCATTAAAATGATCATACTCCCGAATTAAACATTTTAACAACGTCGTCTTCCCTGCACCGGTACGCCCTACAATTCCTAACGTTTCACCTTTTCTTAAATTAAAGTAAATATCTTTTAAGTTTAATAGTTCATTCTTTTTATAAGAAAACGAATCAACAGCGAACGAAACATCACCACTTGCTATAGTATTTATAGCATTGTCCCTATTCACTACATCTGAAGTTTGTGAAAGTATTTTCTCCACACGATCATACGAAGCACGTCCACGCTCCATAATATTAAATAGCCATCCAAACGCTAACATTGGCCATACAAGTGTCCCTAAGTACGTTGTAAATGTTACCAATTCCCCTACAGTTAATTCACCTCGTACGACTAATAATGATCCGTAACAAATTGCGATCAAAAATGAAAATCCGACAATTAAGGAAATCGTTGGATCGAATAACGAGTCAATACGTGCAACTAGCATATTTTTATATACGACATCTTCAGATTTTTTCCGAAACGCTTGTAAATCCTCTTTCTCTTGTCCAAGTGAGCGAATTACCTTCATCCCACTCATACTTTCTTGTACTTTATCATTGATTTCAGAAAACGATTGCTGCGCCTTATGAAATCTTCTATGCAATAAAGTTCCATAATAATTTGTAGAAATAGCTACAATTGGCATCGGAATTAAACTTAATAGCGTTAACTTCCAACTAATTGTAAATCCCATCGCTACGAGTACACATCCTCCAACAGCTAATGAATCAACGAGTGTTAAAACACCTGACCCCGCAGTTTGCTGAATCGCCTGAATATCATTTGTCGCATGTGCCATCAAATCGCCTGTGCGACGTGATTGATAAAAGGATGGGCTCATCTTAGTAAAATGTTCATATAGATTCTTTCGCAGTTGACGAGCTAGTTTTAAAGAAGATCCAAAAATCATAATACGCCATAAGTAACGTAATATATACATCGTAATTCCTACAACTACTAATAGAATAACCCAGTTCAACAATTTTTCAGACGTTAATGTTCCACTATTAATTTCATCTACTACAATCCCTAGTACTTTTGGCGCTACAAGTTCAAGAAGCGCGACACCAAATAACATAATAATTCCGATTATGTACGCTCGTTTTTCTTGCTTAAAAAACCAAGCTAAATTAAAAAACACTTTCATATTTATCCTCCTCCCTTAAAATGAGCGATGTTTTCAGTTTACCAAAAACACAGAATTTTTAAAAGTTTTAAACACTTATTATATCCAAAAGAAAAGGGCACTCGGTAAGAGTGCCCTTTAGCGCTTATTTCGTTTGTTGCTTGTTCATCGCGCTCATCATTTGATTGATTTTCTTTTGGGAAGGTTTTTGCCCCATTTGCATCATCATCATTTTTAGCATTTGTTCGTTAATTGGTGGATTTTTTTGTAAGTAATTCATCATATATTTGCGGGCAATGAAAAATCCTAACGCCACGCCTGCTACTAGTGCTACTACGCCCACTAGAATACCTAACCACATTGGCATATCTTTTCCTCCTTCATGTTGTCTACCTTACAGTGTACTAAAACCTTTTCAATAAGACAAGATACTATTCGACATTTTTTACACATATGTTCGTACTTGTTTTAGAGGATTTAACCAGCCGTACTTTTTATTTTCATAATCCATCGCTAAAAATGTTAACTCACACTTTCTAAGCACCTCAAAGAAAGTTGTTTCCATGGATACATTTCCAGAAGTATTCATTCGAATATATTGTGATTTCACGACTATTTCTCCGTATTCAGCTCCTGTATAAAGCGTATGAGTATAATTCGTTCTTTCATATTTGCCAAGAACACGCAAAGCTTGTTCTAATTTATGGTGAATTTTCATTACTTGTAACGGCATCGTAATATACGTCATTTGTTTATATAATACTTTCTTCTCCGAAAGGGACCCAGATTCTGAAAATCGAGCAAATAAATCAAAAAACATATATTCACGACCAAAGTAAGCTTTCGCAATATCCTCTTGAATTAAATACAATTCATACGTTTTCATTTTTCCCCTCCCAATCTGGACAACCTTTTCCCTACATTATATAAGAGAAAATTTGCAATGATTGTCTGACTACGGAGAGAGAAAAAACTTTTTCTGTCGAAAAAACTCAACTACATAGAAAAATCTCCCCTGCTGGAGAGATTTTTCTAAAATCATTAAAGTATTTCTTTTACTTTACGAACAACGTTCTCTACAGTAAATCCATACTCTTCCATAATCTTCTCACCAGGAGCAGAAGCACCGAATGTATCGATACCTAACACATCTCCTTCAAGACCTACGTAACGGTGCCATCCGAATGTAGCACCCATTTCGATTGCGAAACGTTTTGTTACTGCTTTTGGTAATACAGATTCTTTGTACTCAGCAGTTTGAGCTTCAAAGCGATCCATAGATGGCATGCTAACAACAGCTGCATCAACGCCGTCTGCTGCTAGAGCTTTTTGCGCTTCAATTGCTAAGCTTACTTCAGATCCAGTTGCAATTAAGATTACATCGGCA
>Ga0256796_1001036_pt1 | contig 10771 bp, 11 predicted proteins | sample MC6MC0947MT_FD_190209 | JGI IMG/M metagenome (GOLD analysis project Ga0256796, IMG submission 190209) | Metatranscriptome of enriched soil aggregate microbial communities from Iowa State University, Ames, United States - MC6-MC0947-MT... | ecosystem: Environmental > Terrestrial > Soil >...
AGGCCGCTGCGGCCGACGCCACCCCCGCCGAATAAGTCCCCGAAGGAGACAGCCAGACATGGCAATCAGCATCGCTGACATCAAGGCCCTGCGCGAGCAGCTCGGCACGGGCATGGTCGACACGAAGAAGGCGCTCGAGGAGGCCGACGGCGACCTCGAGAAGGCCACCGAGATCCTGCGCCTCAAGGGTGCGAAGGGCAACGCGAAGCGCGCCGACCGCTCGACGAGCGAAGGCCTCGTCGCTGCCAAGGAGTCGCCCGCCGGCTACACGATGATCCAGCTCGCCTGCGAGACGGACTTCGTCGCGAAGAACGACAAGTTCGTCGCACTGGCCGACAAGGTCCTCGACGCGGTCGCCGCCGCCGGCGCCGCCGACGTCGAGGCCGCCCTCGCGGCCCCCGTCGACGGCAAGACCGTCGGCGAGGTCATCGACGAGCAGGCCGCCACGCTCGGCGAGAAGGTCGAGCTCGCGAAGGCCGTCACCCTGTCGGGCGACGAGTTCGCGGTCTACCTGCACAAGACCTCGAAGGACCTGCCGCCGCAGATCGGCGTCGTCGTCGCCTACACGGGTGCCGACGCCGAGACGGCTCGCGCCGTCGCGCAGCACGTCGCGATGTTCGACCCGCAGTACCTCACCCGTGAGGACGTGCCGGCCGAGCTCGTCGAGAAGGAGCGCGACATCGTCACCGAGATCAGCCGCAACGAGGGCAAGCCCGAGGCGATGCTCGAGAAGATCGTCGACGGTCGTCTCACCGGCTTCTTCAAGCAGATCGTGCTCCTCGAGCAGGGGTACGCCCGCGACGACAAGCAGCAGGTCAAGAAGGTCCTGGAGGACGCCGGTCTCACCGTGACCGGGTTCGCCCGCTTCAAGGCCACGGCGTAAGCGCCGAGTGAGGGAGTCCGGATCGACCAGTCGATCCGGGCTCCCTTTTCCATGCGCGGATGCTTCGCCGCGGTCGTTCTCGAACGGCCGCGGTCCGCGCGCCAGGTCCGATGCTGCGCACGGGCGAGGTGAAGCACTAGTTTTGACACGGGCACCGGAAGGACGGCGGGGATGACGGAACGCAAGCGCAGGGTGATGCTGAAGCTCTCGGGAGAGGCCTTCGGCGGCGGTTCGCTCGGGGTCAACCCCGATGTGGTGAGTGCGCTCGCGCGCGAGATCGCCGACGCGGCCAAGACGGTCGAGGTCGCGATCGTCGTCGGCGGCGGCAACTTCTTCCGCGGTGCGGAACTGAGCCAACGGGGCATGGACCGCGGTCGTGCCGACTACATGGGCATGCTCGGCACGGTCATGAACTCGCTCGCGCTCCAGGACTTCCTCGAGCAGGCGGGTGCGGAGACGCGCGTGCAGTCGGCCATCTCGATGACCCAGGTCGCGGAGCCGTACATCCCCCGTCGCGCCGAGCGCCATCTCGAGAAGGGTCGCGTCGTGATCTTCGGCGCGGGCGCGGGCCTCCCGTACTTCTCGACCGACACGGTCGCCGCACAGCGCGCCCTCGAGATCGACGCCGACGTCGTGCTCGTCGCGAAGAACGGCGTCGACGGCGTCTACTCCGACGACCCGCGCACCAACCCCGACGCGACCAAGATCGACCGCATCAGCTACCAGGAGGCGCTGCAGCGCGGGCTCAAGGTCGTCGACTCGACGGCGTTCAGCCTGTGCATGGACAACGGCATGCCGATGCAGGTGTTCGGCATGGAGCCTGCGGGCAACGTGACCGCGGCGATCCTCGGCGCCGACCTCGGCACGGTCGTGAGCAACGGCGTCGCGCCGGCCGGCCGATAGACTGACTCGAGTAGCGAACCGTAAAGGAGTTCCCGTGATCGCGGATGTACTTTCCGATGCCACCGCACGCATGCAGAAGGCGGTCGAAGTCGCAAAAGACGACTTCGCCACCGTGCGAACGGGGCGGGCGAACCCCCAGCTCTTCCAGAAGATCATGGTGAGCTACTACGGCACGCCGACGCCGCTCGCGCAGCTCGCGTCGCTGCAGAACCCCGAGGCGCGCACGCTCGTCGTGACGCCGTACGACAAGGGCGCCCTGAAGGACATCGAGCAGGCGATCCGCGACACCCCGAACCTCGGCGCGAACCCGACGAACGACGGCAACCTCATCCGGGTGACGCTTCCCGAGCTCACGGAGGAGCGCCGCAAGGAGTTCGTGAAGATCGTGCGCTCGAAGGCCGAGGACGCGAAGGTGTCGGTCCGCAACATCCGTCGCAAGGCGAAGGACGACCTCGACGCCCTCAAGGGCGAGGTCGGCGACGACGAGGTGGCCCGCGGCGAGAAGGAGCTCGAGCAGATCACGAAGGCGAACGTCGACGCGATCGACGAGGCGCTCAAGCGGAAAGAAGCCGAACTCCTCGAGGTCTGAGGGCTCGGGGTCTGAGGGAGGGCCATGTCAGGCGTCCCAGAAGAGGGTCAGTCGGACGCCGGGGGGCACGAACGGGCCGCACGCGGTGAGTTCCGTGCGCAGGTGAACGCGCGCAAGGCCGACCTCGAGCGTCAGTTCGAGGCGTCCAAGGCGCAGTTCGACGAGGCGCAGGAGAAGATCAAGGCGCGCACGGGCCGCAACCTGCTGCTGGCGATCCTGATCGGGCTCGTGTTCGGCGGAGCGCTGCTCCTGAGCCTCCTCGTCGTCAAAGAGCTCTTCATGCTCTTCGCGGTCGTCATCGCCGGGTTCGCGAGCTACGAGCTCGCGCAGGCGCTGCGCAAGGGCGGCTATCGCGTTCCGGGCATCCCGACGGTCGCCGTCGCGGTCGTCGCGGTGCCCGCCGCGTACTACGGCGGTGCGGGCGGTCAGTTCCTCGCCGTCGTGCTCGGCGTCGCAGTGGTCGTGCTGTGGCGACTCGCCGAGCAGGCGGTCCCGAACCGCCGCACCGGCCGGCGCGCGCTCGTCCGCGATCTCAGCGCGAGCGCCTTCGTGCAGGGCTACGTGACGTTCCTGGCCACCTTCGCGGTCGTGCTGACCGCGGCCGACGGGGGCCAGTGGTGGACGCTCGCCTTCATCGTCGCCGCCGTGGCGGCCGACACCGGCGCGTACGCGTTCGGGCTCATGTTCGGCAAGCACAAGATGGCTCCGGTGATCAGCCCGAAGAAGACCTGGGAGGGCTTCGCCGGCGGCGCCGCGACGAGCCTCGTCGCCGGCGTGCTGCTCGCGCTCTTCATGCTCGACGAACCGTGGTGGTTCGGCCTGCTCTTCGGCGGAGCGATCTTCCTCACGGCGACCCTCGGGGATCTCGTCGAGTCGCTCATCAAACGCGACATCGGCATCAAGGACATGAGTTCGTGGCTGCCCGGCCACGGCGGGTTCCTCGACCGGCTCGACTCGATCCTGCCGTCGGCGGCCGTCGCGTTCGTGGCGTTCCGGATCTTCGGATGACTGTGCGCGATACTGGTGCCGTGGATTCGACGTTCCCCCGCGCCAGGAAGCCCCGCCTCGGGTACAAGATCGACCAGGTCGAGGAGTTCCTGCAGCTCGCCCGACGCGCCTACGACGGCACGTCCGAGCCTGGCGACGAGCCCATGACGAGCGAGCGCATCCGGCTCACCGCGTTCGCCATGCAGAAGGGCGGCTACTCGACCGAGCACGTCGACGCAGCGCTCGCGCGGCTCGAAGACGCGTTCGCGGCCCAGGAGCGGCAGGACGCCGCCCGGCTGCACGGCGACGAAGCGTGGCTCCGCGAGGCACGACTCACCGCGCAGGTCGTCTCGAACCGGCTCGCACGGCCGGAGGGAGAGCGCTTCGAGCGCATGAACCCGCTCGTCCTGGGGTACAACGTCCGCGACGTCGACAAGTTCGCCGACAAGCTCACGCGGTACTTCCGCGACGGCTGGCCGATCTCGGTCGAAGACGTCCGCTCGGTCGTCTTCGCGACCCAGCGCGGCGGCTACCGCGAGGCGCAGGTCGACCTCGTGCTCGACGCGGTCGTCGACGTCATGCTGGCCGTCCGGTGATCTCGCGCGCGGCATTGGCCCGACGGGCCGCCGCTCCGCTATGCTCGACGAATCGTGGGTAGGCATGCAGGTACGGGCGACGCGGCGCAGCCGTCGTCGTCGACCGTTTCCCGAACCACCCGCGGGCCGGTGAAGCAGGCCGCGACCGTCGTCTTCGCCTTCCTCGCCTCGGCCAGTTTCGTGCTCGTCAACATCGTCGACCCGTACTCGGGTGCGACGGCCTCGCCTGAGTTCGCACGCGGCGACCGCTTCGGCGGCGAGTCGGTGCAGACCATGGCCGCCGGCGGCGACTACGAGGTCACCGTCGACGGCCACGAACAGTACGTCGTCGAGGAGAAGCCCGAACCGGTCATCGTCGCGGCGTCCTCGGGCGCCGGCTGGGCTCCGCCGGCGGTCACGCCCGATCCCGGCTCCGCGCAGGCGTACGCGGCCGGTGCCGTCGCCGCTCGTGGCTGGCCGAGCTCCGAGTTCGACTGCCTCGTCGCGCTCTGGAACAAGGAGTCGGGTTGGCGCGTCAACGCGTACAACGCCGGCAGCGGGGCCTACGGCATCCCGCAGGCGCTCCCCGGATCGAAGATGGCCTCGGCCGGCGCCGACTGGGAGACGAACGCGGCGACCCAGATCGAGTGGGGTCTCGGCTACGTGACGGGCCGCTACGGCACCCCGTGCGGTGCCTGGGGGCACTCGGAGTCGGCCGGCTGGTACTGAGTCGCGGGTACTCCGCCGCGGCATCCGCGTCGATGCGGTGGCCTGTCGCGACCGCCCTAGACTGGACGCATGGCACGCTCGAACCGACCCCGGTCGCGCGCCGAACGTGCACGCGAGGCGCACCCCGAGCTCGACGTCGAACGGCTGACCGCCGGCTGGCGACGCACCGAGGTGCACGCCGGTCGCGAATGGAACGTGCAGCCGGTCTCGGAGGCGCAGGCCGTGAAGGCGTACGTGTGCCCGGGTTGCGGTCTCGAGGTCGCGCCCGGCGTCGCACACCTCGTCGCCTGGCGGGCGGACGGCGTGCTCGGTGACGCGGCCGACCTGGCCGCGCGCCGCCATTGGCACACGCACTGCTGGAGGATGGGCGCACGATGAGCGAGACGGACGCGACGGTCGAGATCCGATCGGGTGTCGAACTTCCCGCGCGGCGGGAGGAGATCGAGCTGCACACGACCGACGGGCTGCGGCTCGTCGGCGAGCTGGCGCTGCCGCTCGACCGCGACCCGGTCGCGACGCTCGTCACGCTGCATCCGCTCCCGACAGCCGGCGGATTCATGGACTCGCACATCCTGCGGAAGGCGGCCGCGCGGCTCCCGGCCCTCGCCGACCTCGCGGTGCTGCGATTCAACACGCGGGGCACCGAGTCGCCGCGGGGGAGAAGCGAGGGGCGGTTCGGCGAAGGCATCGCCGAACGGGCCGACCTGGCCGCGGCCATGGCGTTCGTCGCGGAGCGCGCGCTGCCGCACCCGTGGCTCGTCGGCTGGTCGTTCGGCACCGAGCTCGCGCTGAAGTACGGGCTCGAGCACGGGATCGACGGCGCCATCCTGCTCTCGCCTCCGCTGCACCGCACGAGCGACGCCGAGCTCGACCGTTGGGCCGGTGCCACTCCCGCGCTCGTCGCCCTGATCCCCGAGCACGACGACTACCTGCGGCCGGCCGAAGCCGCCGAGCGGTTCGCGGGCCTGCCGAAGCTGCGACGAATCGACGTGGCCGGCGGCCGGCACCTGTGGGTGGGGGAGACGCAGACGCGCCGGGTGCTCGACGAGATCGTCGCCGCGGTGAACCCGGCGGCCGCGCCGCTGCCGACGCACTGGCCGGTCGCGCGCGCGTAGCCCCGGCTCGAGCGGCTGCGCCGCGGAACCCGGTCGGCGGTGCGGTCAGCGCTCGTTCTGCCGGGGGATCACGACCTGCTTGATGATGAGCAGGATCGCCGCCGCCACCGGAATCGCGACGAGCGCGCCCAGGATGCCGCCGAGCGCGCCGCCCGCGAGCGCCGCGATCACGACGAGTGCGCCGGGTACTCGCACGGCCCGGTGCATGATGCGCGGACTCAGGATGTAGGCCTCGACCTGCATGTAGACGATGTAGTAGATCGCGGCGGCGAGGGCCGTGAGCGGTGACCCGAGCCCGGGGATGAGGCAGACGAGCACGATCACGATCGACCCCGACAGCGTGCCGACGAGCGGCACGAGCGAGAACATGAACGCGAGGAACGCGAGCACCGCCGGGAACGGCGCGCGGATGATCGACAGGTAGATGAAGCTCAGCACCCCGTTCACGGCGGCGAGCGAGACCTGACCGAGCACGTACCGGCCGACCGATTGCGTGATCTGCTCGGTGAGGTCGGCGAACCGCGCGCGGCGTGACGCGGGAACGAGCTGGTAGGTCGCTCGCTTCATCGTGTTCAGGGATGCCGCGAAGTAGAGCATCAGGATGAACACGATCACGACGGCGAAGATGCCCGAGCCGATCGCGACCGCGACCTGCAGCACGCCGCCGGCGAGTTCCGACAGCTTGTCGGGATTCGTGAAGAAGTCGGTGAGCGCGGTCGTGACCTGGTCGTAGATCTCCTGGACCTGCAGCTGCGGGAACTGCTCCTGCAGGTTCGCGAGCCAGGTCTGGGCGTCGAACTGCTCGACGATCCTCGGGATCTCCTCGATCAGCTGGCCGACCTGGTCGACGATGATCGGCACGACGGCGAGCACGAGCCCGGCGACGATGAGCCCCACGCCGGTCATCACGATGAGGATCGACGACCAACGCGGAAGCCCTCGGCGCTCGAGCCAGCTGATCGCCGGATCGAGGCCGAGGGCCAGGAAGAGTGCCGCTCCGATGTAGGTGATGATCGTCGAGAGGCTGACGATCGAGGTCAGGATGAAGAGGCCGACGCCGACACCGAGGGTGCCGACGAGGCCGATGCGGAACGCGTTGAGGATCTTCACGGAACCACCGCGCTCCTTCGGACTACTTCGTGTCGGCTGCGACCTGCTCGGCCTGTGTCAGCACGCCGCGCAGGCTCTCGAAGTAGCCGGCGACCGCGTCGCGCTCGATCCTAATCTGCGAGAGCCGGTCCTCGGCGTCGGCAACGAGGGCGCGGGTGCGCTCCTCGGCGTCGGCGATGAGCTTGCGGGCCTGGTCGTGGGCTGCCGAGATGCGCTCGGATGCCTCCTGCTCGGCCTTCTCGCGAATGCCGGAGATGGCCGACCGGGCCTCGGTCTCGAGACGCTCGGACTCGGCGCGGCTCTCGGCGGTGCGGGCGCTCGTCTCGGCGAGCTCGGCGTTCGCGTCGTCGAGGAACTTCTGGGTCTGCGCGACGGCCTCCTGGTGGGCCGCGAGCAGCTCCTGCTCGGCTTCGTCGCGCTTCGCGGTGAGCTCGGACTCCAGGTCGAGCCGACCCTTCTCGATCTCGCGCCGCATGCGGTTGACCTCGTGCGTGGTCTTCTTGCGCATGGCGGTGAGCTGGTTGTCGAGGTCGATGCGGGCCTGCTCCGACTCGGCCTCGAAGTCGGCTCGTGCCTGCTCCTGCTCGAGCGCGAGGTCGGCGCGCATCTGGTCGAGGTCGGCGGCGTGCTTGGCACGGATGCGCTCGAGCTCGTGCTGCAGCTTGAGACGTGCCGACTCGGCCTCGCGGTCGAGGTCGACCTTCGCCTGCTCGCGCTCTTCGGCGAGCTCGGTGCGGGCGGCCGTGAGTTCGCGATCGAGGTCGGTGCGGGCCTGCTCGAGTTCGTGCACGAGAGCGGCGCGCCGCTCCTCGATCTCCGCCTCGATGGCTGCGCGGGCCTCGGCGGTCTCGCGCTCGAGGTCGAGTCGCGACTGCTCGCTCTCGCGGGCGAGGTCGATGCGGGCCTGCTCGGTCTCCTTCGCGAGGTCGGCACGAGCACGGTCGAGCTCGACCGCGACCTCGGCGCGGGTCTGCTCGGTCTCCTGGGTGAGGCCGGCCGCAGTGGCGCGGGCCTCGCTCGCCTCGGTGTTCGCGGCGAGCAGGATCTCGGAGGCCTTGCGCTCGGCCGCGGAGATGACCGCGGCGGACTCGCGCTTCGCGCTCGAGCGCAGCTCGGCGGTCTCGGTCGCGACCGCGCCGCGGATCGCACCGGCGTCGCGTGCGGCGTCCTGCCGGAGCTGCTCGCTCGTCTCGTGGGCGCGCGCGACCATGTCGTCGACCTCGGCCCGGGCGTTCTCGAGGATGCGGTTCGACTGCGCGCGTGCCTCGCCGAGCGTGCGCTCCGCGAACTCCTGCGCGTCCGAGCGCATGAGGTGCGCCTCGTCCTCCGCGGCACGGCGGAGCTTCTCGGCGTCGATGTCGGCCTGCGCGATGAGTCGGGTGGACTGCTCCTCGGCGACGCGCAGCGTGTTCTCGAGCTTCGTGCCGAGGCCCGAGAAGGTCGGGCTGCCGACCTCTTCGAGCTCGGCGGTGAGCTCGTCGATGCGCGCCAGCAGCCGCTTGTTCTCCTTCACCGTGTCCGCGGACGCGGTGTTCGCGGCGATGATGTCACGACGAAGGCCGTTGATGGCCTTGTCGACCTCGTCCTTGTCGTATCCGCGGAACACCTGTGTGAACTCGGTCTCTTCGACGGCCATGCTTCCTCCGGGTCGTGTCCCGCGTTTGTGGGGGCTCAAGCGGGAATCGTTCTGATTGTACGGGGGTTCGGCGCTCCCCGCCGCCCGCGGTCGTTCAGGGCGCGGGCAGACGACTCCCAGACTCTGCCGGTAGTGTGGAATGTCTTTGTCGGATGCCGCCGCGGCGGCTTGGGAGGTCAGTTTTCGTGCGCTTCGTCTTCGCCATCGTGGCGTTCGTCGCCGCGGCCGTGATGATCGGGCTCGGGGTCGCCCAGCGCACGGTCTTCATGGAGCCCGACCGCGCGTCGATGGCGGTCGAGTCCGACGGGGCCACGGCCTTCACCGTGCTCGAGTCCGACGCGCTCGAGGCGAACTCGGGCAAGCAGGAGATCACGGTCTCCGGAGACGGCGCCATCTTCATCTCGTACGGGCGCAGTTCCGACATGGTCGCGTGGCTCGGTTCGACGCCCTACCAGTCGGTGCACTACGACCCCGAGACCAAGTCGCTCGTGAGCGAGGTCGTCACGACCGAGCCGGTGGACGACCCGCAGCTCGAGACGCCCGAGGAGACGCCGGCTGCCACGGCGCCTCCCACGACACCGCCCGCGACTCCGGGTGCGACCGAGACGCCTGCCCCGATCGACCCCGAGGTGCTCGCCGCCGCGACACCGGTCGGCTCCGACCTGTGGCTCGACGAGTTCACGGGCGAACGGTTCGTGACGACGACGATCGACGTACCGGAGGGCATCTCGGTGCTCATCGCCTCCGACGGGGTGAACCCCGCCCCGGCACGCGTCGCACTCGACTGGCCGGGCGACACGCGGACGCCCTGGGTCGGTCCGCTGATCGCCGGCGGTGCCCTCGTCTTCCTGGTCGGACTCGGCCTCCTCATCTCGGGGTTCGTGCGGCATCGTCGTTCACGCGGTCCCCGTCGCAACCTTCCGAAGGGCCCGCGCGGCAAGCTGCCGAGCGCTCCGAAGCCGTCCAAGCGGAATCAGGTGACCGGAGGCCGCCGCGCGATCGGTCGCGCGAAGCGAGTCGCGCTCGTGCCCGCACTGCTCGTGCCCGCCCTCGCGCTGAGCGCCTGCTCCGCCGACTACTGGCCGACGTTCGAGAACGGCGATGCACCCGCGACCACCGCACCGGCGACGCCTGAGGCGAGTGCGGCCGCGACCGACGCGCCCGACCCCGAGGAGCCGGTCGTCGAACCGGCCGTCACGGTGCCGCAGATGGAGCGCATCATGCGACGCATCGCGGTGTTCACGAGTGAGGTCGACAAGGCCGGTGACGCGACCCTCGCCGCCGAACGGTTCGCGGGCCCGGCCCTTGCCGCACGGACGGCGAACTACACGATCCGCGCGACCCTCGCCGACCACCCGCTGCCGCCGGCGATCCCGGCCGCACCGCTCACGTTGACCCTGCCGCAGCAGTCGACCGGTTGGCCGCGCACGGTCCTCACGATCGCCAAGAACGCCGAGGACGAGACCATCGCCCCGACGGCGCTCGTGCTGGTGCAGGAGACGCCGCGAGACAACTACCACGTCATCGCCCAGACGGCACTCGTCCCCGATACCGAGGTGCCGGAGGTGGCGCCGGCCTCGATCGGCGCGCCGCCGATCTCGCCGGAGTTCAAGGGCCTTGTGATGCCGACCGGCGAGGTCGCCGCGGCGTACGCCGACGTCCTGCAGAACGGCACGGCGAGCGCGTTCGCGCCGATGTTCGATCTCGAGGCCTCGGATCTCGACGAGGCCCTCAACGCCGCGACGCGCAAGGCGGAGGCCGAGAAGGCCAATCCGACGGCGACGCTGACGGTCTCGACCGTCGCGGGCAGCGCTCCGACCATCGGCTTCGGCACGATCGACGCGGGTGCCATCGTGTCGGTCGACGTGCTGCGCGCCGAGAAGAGCGTGCCGAACGACGGCGGTACGACCGGCTTCCAGGAAGGCGGCAGCGCCGCGGCGCTCTCGGGCTTCACCGGTCAGAGCGCGAAGGGGGTGCAGCGCGTGAGCGACATCCAGCTGCTCTTCTACGTACCGAGCGTCAGCGCCGGTGAGGACGCGAAGATCGAGTTGCTCGGCTGGGCCGAGAACCTTACCGCAGCATCGGAGGTCAAGTGATGACGAACCCGACCCCTCCTTCCGGCGCCTCGTTGCGCGGCGCCGTCGACCTCACGGCGCTCGTGCAGCGTCAGCAGGCCGGAGCACAACCCACCGGCGCGCACGCACCGGCGTCGGCCGACCGGATCGTCGTGGAGACCGACGACGC
>Ga0256796_1001082_pt1 | contig 10534 bp, 9 predicted proteins | sample MC6MC0947MT_FD_190209 | JGI IMG/M metagenome (GOLD analysis project Ga0256796, IMG submission 190209) | Metatranscriptome of enriched soil aggregate microbial communities from Iowa State University, Ames, United States - MC6-MC0947-MT... | ecosystem: Environmental > Terrestrial > Soil >...
AAGAAAACAAAATGGATACTAAGAATTTGTAAAATTTCATTAATTTATAAATTAAAATTATATACGGTAATTAAGTCTTTCTACCGAAAAATATTTATAATACTTTGATACTTTTGCTTATTTACAAAAAAAAGCACCCTTTTTCAAAGATGCTTTAAATGTAATTTATTTTATTTAATTACTTTTTATTTTGATTCGCTTTTTGCTGTTGAGCCTGTTCCATCAACTCATCCATTTTGCGTTGGAATTTAGATTTAGGCTTGTCTTTTGATTTGTTTGTTTCGATAATTACTTTTACTTTATCTTCTGTAACAATTTTGTTTTTAATTACGTACATAATTCCTATGGTAATTAAATTCGATATAAAATAATACAACGATAAACCAGAAGCGTAATTGTTAAAGAAAAACAACATCATGATTGGCGAAATGTAAATCATAACTTTCATGATTTTACCCATATCCGGCATACCTTCCTGTTGCGGAGTCATTGCTGCCTGATCGCCTGTGGTCATTTTCATGTAAAAGAACGTCGCTAATGCAGCCAAGATTGGGAACAAACTTACGTGACTACCATAAAATGGAATAGAGAACGGTAAGGTAAACACACTGTCGTACGACGATAAATCGTCTGCCCAAAGGAATGCTTTTTGTCTTAAATCGAACGCCGATGGGAAGAAACTGAACAATGCATAAAACACCGGCAGCTGAATCAACATTGGAATACAACCTGCCATTGGATTTACACCGGCTTTGTTGTACAGCTTCATTGTTTCTTGCTGTTTTTTCATTGGATCTTTCGCATACTTTTCATTCAATTCGTTTACTTCCGGACGAATTAATTTCATTTTTGCCTGCGATACATACGATTTGTACTGAACCGGCGACATGATTAAACGAATCACAACCGTGAACAATATAATGGCAATTCCGTGTGGAATTAAATTTGTTAATACCGTAAAGATCGGAATAACGATTAGTTTGTTCAACCAGCCAAAAATCCCCCAACCTAACGGTAAAATTTCGTCTAAGTTTTTTTCGTAATCGTTTAAGATGTTATAATCTGTAGGTCCCATGTAAAGGTTCATGTTGTACGAAAGTTCGCCACCTTTATATTCTAACGGCATAACCGCAGTAAAATCTTTCAAGAAACCAGCTTTTTCGTCTTCGTCTGTAACAAGGTTTTCCTGATTTAATTTTGCCATTTTAATTGGCGTATCTGTCAATAAAACCGATGTAAACAAATGCTGCTTAAAGGCTACATAGGTTAAATCTTTAGCGTCTTCAGAAGTTGTTTTTGCAGGATTTAAATAATCGTCTTTACCTTCTTCGTATTCGTACACGATTTCTGCATAACGATTTTCGTAAGTGATCGATTTTTCGTTTCGTGTAGCTTTTAACTGCCAAGTTAATTCTGCTGGATTTGCCGTGTTTAGAACCGAACTTAAACCAACCGATTTTATGCTTAAATCCAACATATACTCGTTAGCTTTCAATACATAACGATATTCTAAATACGCAGTTTCTGATGTTTTTAACTTCATTGAAACCACTGTATTTTGGCCTTCTTTTGTTAAAGTTGGTTCAAAAAACAAATCTTTTGTATTTAACAAACGATTGTCTTTAGTAGCAAATTTTAAATCTAACTTTGAATTATTGTTGGTGATGATTTTTACAAGATCATCATTTTTGCTCGAAATTCTTTTTTGATTGTTTACCGTAGCTTCTTTAATATAACCGCCTTTGCTAGAAAAAACAACAGTTAGCACACCGTTGTTAACTTCGATGTCTTTTGCATCTGTAACACTTGGCAACGAAGCGCCATAAGCAAACGATCCCAACTGATTTTTTAACTGTGGGTTTGCAACCGTATCGTTTTGTGCATTTGCAGCCAACTGATCAATCGGAGTTTTAGCAGCCGTTTCGGTTTTAGCTGTTTCTTTTGTTTTATCGTCTTTTTTATCATCAGAAAACATGTTTCCCGATAACATCCAAAACAATAAAACGGTAATGATAGCCATACCTATAAGGCTACTTTTGTCTAATTTTTTTTCTTCCATTCTTGAAAAATTTATTCTTCTTTTAAACCTGCAGTTCGTTTACTACACGTTAATTTTTTTTTCTACTGCCGCTTTTACGAATGCAGAGAATAATGGGTGCGGATTTGCTACTGTACTTTTATATTCCGGGTGATACTGAGCTGCAACAAAAAATGGATGGTTTGGCAATTCAATAATCTCTACCAATTTTGTTTCAGGATTTACGCCTGAAAGTACCATACCAGCTTTTTCAAACGCTTCTGTATAATAGTTGTTGAATTCATAACGGTGACGGTGACGCTCGTTAATCATTGTGTTTTGGTAAATATCGAATGCTTTTGTACCTTCTTTAATTTCACAGTCCCAACCGCCTAAACGCATGGTTCCACCTTTATCGGTGATTGTTTTTTGCTCTTCCATAAACGTAATTACCGGATGCGGTGTGTTATCGTTCATTTCTGTTGAATTCGCGTTTTCGTAACCTAAAACATTACGTGCAAATTCTATAACTGCCATTTGCATTCCCAAACAAATTCCCATAAACGGAATGTTGTTTTCGCGTGCATAACGAACCGTTTCGATCTTTCCTTCAATACCTCTTGATCCAAAACCTGGAGCCACCAAAATACCGTCTAAATTCTTCATTTTATCGGCAACATTTTTAGTTGTCAGATACTCTGAATGAATACTTACTACATTGACTTTAGTATAGTTAGATGCGCCTGCATGAACAAATGATTCAAGTATCGATTTGTATGAATCTTGTAATTCTACATACTTTCCTACCAAACCAATATTGATGGTATGTTTCGGATTTTTTAATCGGTGTAAGAAATCGTTCCATTTGGTTAAATCAGGTAATCCTTTTTCAGGAAGATCCAATTTTTTCAATGCAACAATATCCAAACCTTCATCTAACATATTGTTTGGAACTTCGTAAATTGTTGAAGCATCGATTGACTGAATAACCGATTCTTGCGAAACATTACAGAAAGCTGCCAGTTTACGTTTAATGTCTGATGATATTTCGTGCTCTGTTCTACAAACCAAAATATCAGCCTTAATACCGCTTTCCATTAATGTTTTAACAGAGTGCTGTGTAGGTTTGGTTTTTAATTCACCAGCTGCTGCCAAGTAAGGCACCAAAGTTAAGTGAACTACAATAGCATTTTTATCGCCTAAATCCCACACCAACTGACGAACAGATTCAATGTAAGGTAATGATTCGATATCGCCCACAGTTCCGCCAATTTCGGTAATTACGATATCGTAATCGCCTGATTTGCCCAACAACTGCATACGTTCTTTAATTTCGTTTGTGATGTGCGGAACAACCTGAACCGTTTTACCTAAAAACTCGCCTCGACGTTCTTTTTCGATAACCGACAAATAAACGCGACCAGTTGTTACGTTGTTCGCCTGTGAAGTAGGAACATTTAGGAAACGCTCGTAATGACCCAAATCCAAATCGGTTTCGGCACCATCATTAGTCACGAAACATTCGCCATGTTCGTACGGATTTAAAGTTCCAGGATCCACGTTAATATACGGATCGAACTTTTGAATTGTTGTTCTGTAACCTCTAGCCTGTAATAATTTTGCTAAAGATGCTGCTATAATTCCTTTTCCAAGTGATGATGTTACACCGCCCGTAACGAAAATATATTTACATTGTTTCATTTGTAAGGTATGTTGTGTGTTGTGTGTTGTGTTGTTCTATATTAAACTTGGCAAAATTACAACTATAATTCGGGTTTTGAAAGTTTTACTATTAACAATTATACTTGCTTACGGCTTTGGATATTTGTTCTTGATATTTCGTATTAAAACCTCTAATCCATTCAGCTTAATTTCGTACATCATTGCCAATTGTTTGCCCAATTTACCCGCCGGAAAACCTTTGTTTTTATACCACACGTAATAAGGTTCGGGTATGTCAACCAAAAAACGCCCCTGGTATTTACCAAAGGGCATTTTTGTATGTGCTAATTCTAATAATTCTTTGTTTTGATCTTCCATATTTAATTTAACCAAAATTTTGTTCGAAGTTCAAAAATTTCATCAAGATTATGTGTATTTTAAAGCCTTCCTTCCACTCTTTCCAACAATGCCCCTTTTACATCGTAAATGATTCCGTTCTCTTTTAGGTAGCTGCGTACGTTTAATTCTAAAAACTGTTGGTGTGCCACTGCAAGAACAGCTGCATTATAATCATCAGTTTCTAAATTCTCGATAACTGTTACTCCTGTCGGAATTTTTCGTTTTGTCCAATCTACCCACGGATCGTAAATCACAATTTTACAGCCGTAGTCTAGCAGGCCATCAACCACATCCCACACTTTTGAATTGCGCATGTCGGGACAGTTTTCTTTAAAAGTTACGCCCATTATTAAAACAGTAGCGTTGTTTATTTTAAGATCGTTCTTAATCATTAGCTTAACCACTTCTGATGCTACAAACGAGCCCATGGAATCGTTCAGTCTTCGTGCTGACAAAATCAATTCAGAATAATAACCGATCTGTTGCGCTTTTTGAGCCAGATAAAATGGATCGACCCCAATACAATGACCGCCTACCAGACCGGGTTGAAAAGGCATAAAGTTCCATTTGGTACCAGCTGCTTTCAATACCGCTTTGGTATCGATACCCATAAGTGCAAAGATCTTTGCCAGTTCATTAACAAATGCAATATTGATGTCGCGTTGGGAGTTTTCTATGACTTTTGCAGCTTCGGCTACCTTTATAGAAGGAGCCAGATGTGTACCCGCAGGAATTACAGATCGATACAAGGCATCAACCTCTAAAGCTGTTTCGGGAGTAGATCCGGAAGTTACCTTCATTATTTTATCGATAGTACGTTCTTTATCTCCCGGATTCACGCGTTCCGGAGAATAGCCTGCGAAGAAATCTACATTAAATTTTAAACCTGAAACACGCTCCAATACCGGAACACATTCTTCTTCGGTTACACCCGGATAAACGGTAGATTCATACACCACCACATCGCCTTTTTTCAATACTTTACCCACCAATTCCGATGCCTTCTTCAATGGTGTAAGATCGGGACTGTTGTTTTTATCTACCGGTGTGGGAACGGTTATAATATAATAATTTGCTGCTTTTAAATCGGTTTCTTCTGTTGTAAAATACAATCCTACAGCGTTATCCTTAATACGATCTGATGTATTTAGGACACCGTTCAAAGCTCCTTCGGAAACCTCTAAAGTGCTGTCAATGCCTTGTTTTAATTCATCGATTCTTTTTTGGTTTATATCATAACCAACTACCGGATACTTTTGCGCAAAAAGTGCTGCCAACGGTAACCCTACATATCCTAAACCTATTACTGCAATTTTATATTCTTTGTTCATTTTTCTTCTTTAATGTCAATTTTTTATTTCAATCATTGAGCCAACATAGCAAACCAAACATAAACATCTAAATATCAATTAATAAAAAAATGATTAATAATTTTTTAAGCTTTAATAATCTACAAACTGTTGTTTTGTACCCCGATTAAAAACAATTACTAAAAAACGGGCATAAGCCCGTTTTTTAGTAATTTTATAACTATTTACAATTCAATATCGTACAGTTTCAATTTATTGTATAAAGTTTTTCTGTCGATACCCAATATATGAGCTGCTTTTGTTTTATTGTATTTTGCTTTTTCCAACGCTACTCGGATCAATTGCTCTTCGTTGCTTGATGAATACAGTTTTAAATCTTCGCGCTGCATGTTTGTAGTTGCAAAGCTATCCGGTGATGCCATTACGTGATCATGTACTTCGATGTTTTTTAATACGTTTTGTTGAAACATTTCTGCCGGCAATACATTTTTCTCGATAAGGTTTGAGCTGCTTAAAAGCACCGCACGCTTAATGATATTACGCATTTCACGCAGGTTACCCGGCCATTCGTAACTTAAAAAAACTTCGGTTACCTCATCAGACAATCCTTCTACGTTACGTTCTAATTCAGCATTAGATTGTGCGATAAAGAATTCTGCAAATTCCAACACATCTTTTCCACGTTCGTTCAATCGAGGTGCCTGAATAGAAAACTCGTTCAATCTATGATATAAATCTTCACGGAAATCGCCTTCGCGAACCGCTTTTTGTAAATCTTCGTTTGTTGCTGCAATGATGCGGATATCCACATCGACTTCTTTACTGCTTCCCACGGGCTTTACTTTACGCTCTTGTAATGCACGTAACAACTGAACCTGAACATCGTACGTTAAATTTCCAACTTCGTCTAAGAAAATAGTACCGCCGTTAGCTGCTTCAAAATGACCAATTTTATCGGTAACAGCACCTGTAAACGATCCTTTAACGTGACCAAAAAACTCACTTGCAGCCAAATCTTTAGGTATCGCACCGCAATCAACTGCCACATAAGGCATGTTTTCGCGCTTGCTTAACTTATGAATAGAATAGGCGATGTTTTCTTTCCCGGTACCACTGTCTCCAATGATAAGAACCGAGATGTTTGTTGGTGCCACCACGTTGATAAAATCGTACAATTCTTTAGATTTTGCACTTCTTCCCTTAATAAAATGGCTGCCTGTGTAGGCATTTTTTACCGGACGGGTTTCTTTTTTATCACTTTCAACTGAAGCATTTACAACAGTAGACGTTTTAACGCCTTCGGTAAGCGCTTTGTGGATGGTGTGCAGAATTTCGTCTGAATTTATGGGTTTTGAAACATAGTCGAAAGCACCAATTTTCATTACGTTTACCGCTGTTTTAATATCGGTATAACCCGTCATCAGGATTACCTGAATGGCAGGATTTACTTCTTTAATGTATTTTAGTATTTCAATACCGTCGCTATCGGGCAAACGAACGTCGGTTAAAACAAGATCCAACTGTTGGTCTTTTAAAATAACGGTAGCTTCTTTAAATGAAAATGCATTAAAAACTTCAAAACCTTTTTTGGTAAGGAACGTTTTCATCATTAAACAAAAAGAAACATCGTCTTCTATTATTAAAATTTTTTTCATTCTGAAGCTCAATAATTCGTATTAGGTCAAATAAGGATTTTGGAAAGTTACAAAATAATTATTTAACAACTATATTTTTAACTTAAATTTGAGTGAACACAGTATTTCTACTGCTATTAAAAGTTTTTATATCTTAACATTTGGAGTCAATTAGTTATAAAACGCAAATATCAGACTGTGTATTACTTGGAAACAAAGGATATCTTTCTCAAATAGTTCAACTTGACTTATTTAATGAATTTAAAACACAATTAGAACTCCGATCCGCAATTTTATCCATTGAAAAACAACTAAAAACGCATTGAGATTTCATCCTCATATATCTGTGATCAGTTTATGATTAGATATAATTATGCCAAATCTTTTAGAGGGTTTAAGGCCAGAATTATGGCAAAAATAAAACAACACTTACAACTATTAAATACCTCAATAAATTTGTGATTTCAATAAAAGTAGTCTAGTGAAATAATGCAACTATTTGTTTAATAAATTTTATTATTTGGATATATTTTACCCTAAAAGCGAGTTTTTTCTACAAACAAAAAAGTAAAAAATTTCGACATAATTTAATATATCTGTTTCTTTATCTTACAAAATATGAATTTTACCTAAGCCCATGAATCTAACAATAACAAATTCGAAGTTAAATAAATATTGATAATTATTGACTATTATAAAATAAAAAAAAACAACATAAAAATGCTACTTTATAGTATGGAATTTGCTACTGCTTAGGCATTACAAGTCAAAATATCTCACTATGAAAAAAAATTTACAATTTGAAAGTCCGCCCAGTGCTTTTTCAGAAAATGAAATAAGTTCCTTTATGAAAATTACCCCGCAGTATACAACAGACGAGTATAAAGGATCTGAAAAGCTGCTGGATAAAAGTGTTGTTGTAACCGCCAGCGATAACGGGGTTGGCAAAGCCGTATCTATTGCTTTTGCCAAAGAAGGTGCTGACATTATTATGGTTTACAACCATTTAACTTATGAAAAAGAGGTCAAAAAAACGGTTAAATTAATTGAAAAACTCGGCAGGAAAGTATGGCTGTTTAAATCGTCTACCTTTGACGAGTTTAAGTGCAAACGGCTTTTTGAAAACATTTTAAAGAAAGTGCCCAAAATTGATATACTGGTAAATACTTTTTCCATATCAAACAAACAAGAAACACAAACCGGACATTACCTGCTTCGTAAAAACGACAGTTTAAAAATACAGTCGCTATTCACATTAGGCCGGCTTGCGCCCGAATATCTTGCACCTAACGGCATCATCATCAATTCGGCAACACTTTGTGCGTATGCGCAACCCGACCAGCTTATATTTTACGCCGCCTTAAAGGCCGCCGTTAAAACCTATACATACGAAATGAACAAAATGCTGGCTTTAACGAAAAAGAGCCTTCGCATTAACGGCATCACCACAGGCTTTATATGGTCTGATTCATTACCCGATGAATTACCACATTACAGCAGCCTGCCAACAAACATAAACTCGGCTGCACCGATGCATCCTTATGAAGTTGCTCCGCTTTATGTGTTTATTGCGTCAACAGAATCGAAATCTATCGCCGGTGAAACTTTAGATGCCGGAGGAAAAATTTACAAATACTAAAAATCATCGTTATGAAAAAAGAAAAAGAAAACAACATCCGTCAATATCCCAGCCCGCCCTTTCACGAACCAAGACAGAATCCGCCTGCATCAGAAGATCAGATGGAATTAAAACCCGATCACGGTGAGGAATCTTACAAAGGTTACAACCGCATGACGGATAAATGCGTACTGGTTACCGGAGGTGATTCGGGCATTGGAAAAGCCATTGCCATTGCGTTTGCGCGCGAAGGAGCCGATATTGTCATATCCTACTTAAACGATGTGGAAGATGAAGATGCCAAGGATACAGCAGAGTGGGTACGCAAAGCCGGCAGGGAAGCACTGCTATTTAAGGGCGATATTAATGATAAGGCAATATGCCAGGCGTTAATTGAAACCACCGTTAAGAAGTTTAAAAAAATAGACGTGTTAATCAACAATGCCGCTTACCAGATGGGCAGGGAAACAATCGACGAGATAAGCACCGAAGAATGGGAACTAACTTTTGATACCAACGTACTGGCTATGTTTCATTTGTGTAAGTTAAGCATACCGTTTATGCCAAAAGGCAGCAGCATCATTAATACAACCTCGGTAAACGCCTACCAGCCCAACCCCACGCTTCTGCCTTATGCAGCAACCAAGGCGGCGATACAGAATTACACGGCTAATTTAAACCAGATGCTTATAGAGCAGCAAAAAGATATCCGTGTAAATGCAGTGGCTCCGGGACCCGTTTGGACACCTTTAATTCCGAGTACCATAATTGATTATAAAGATTTTGGAAAGGATACTGCCCTTAAAAGACCGGGACAGCCCGTTGAAATTGCGCCCATTTATGTTTTTCTTGCATCGCAGGAAGCCTCATACATAGGTGGTATCACTATCCCTGCAACGGGAGGAAAAATTGCCTACTAACACTTAACCAATTAAAAAATATGACAGAAATAAGCGTTTTAAACTGTTGCGCTTTGTTAGCCGAAAGAAAACTTAAAATTGCTTTTACAGAAAGTGCCACAGCAGGAGCGCTTTCTGTTGCATTTGCACTGACCCCTTATTCAGGTGCTATTATGCTTGGAAGCATTGTTTGTTACGATGCCGATGAGAAGGTTAATATACTTAAAGTTCCACAAGAACTAATAGACCAACATACACCCGAATCAAGCGAAGTAACAACGTGCATGGCCTTAAACGCAAAACAAATGTTTAACAAAGCAGATATTCTTGTTGCTGTAACAGGTCTTACAAAAGCCGGAGGCAGCGAGACCGACGATAAACCGGTCGGCACCATGTTTATTGATTTTATCTTTCCGGATTACCATTTGCAGGTGAAAGAAGTTTTTGCAGGGAATTCCAATCAAATAGTGCACAGCACCATTAAAAAAGTAGCAGATATAATTACTGCGCATTTAACAAAAGAGGATGAAATTTAAAAAAAATACCCTCTCTTAAATTTTTAGGAGAGGGTATTTTAATTAAGTAAACTGCAAATTTAATCTTCAAAGTTTTTGTTGTTTGTACGATCATCATCGTTCACAATGTCCTCGTTAAAATCTCTGTCGCCATTTTTTACATTGGTATCCATACCGTCGGGATTTTTAGATCCATCGTATCTTTTCTGATCCTGGTTGGTACGGTGTTCTTCAGAATTATTATTTCTGCCCGCACCTTGTTCCGTTGGATTTTCCTGACCTCTGTCCGGATTTTGGTTTTGATCATTGCGAGGATCATTATTCTGATTTTTATCAAAAGAAGGATCGTTCTGATTTTTTTGATTTTGATTTTGATTTTGCGGATTGTTGTTGTTATTCATCGTTCCGTCTTGTTCCGGGTTGTTTTTGTTATTTTCCATGATTATAATTGATTAGGTTGTTTAATAATCTGTATCGAAT
>Ga0256796_1001084_pt1 | contig 10529 bp, 10 predicted proteins | sample MC6MC0947MT_FD_190209 | JGI IMG/M metagenome (GOLD analysis project Ga0256796, IMG submission 190209) | Metatranscriptome of enriched soil aggregate microbial communities from Iowa State University, Ames, United States - MC6-MC0947-MT... | ecosystem: Environmental > Terrestrial > Soil >...
AACTCTTCACCTTCTAATTTATCACCATATACTTCTCTTCTATGACTACCAGGTCTTTCATAGTAATAATATCCATCTTTCTCTTTAGCAATAGTATCAAAACCTTTAGATTTAGCCATTTTACATATTTCTTGCTCTAGTATTTCAATTAAATCTTTCCCAGTTAATCTTACATCCTGATAAGTTGTTATTGGTAATCTAATTTGAAAGTCCATTTTATTCTCCCCCTAGACGTTTTTCGATAAGTGAAATAATTATGTCATACTCTTCTATATATTTAGTTTGAGCGTGAACTTTTGAAACTTCATATTTGAATTCTTCTAATGTTCCTTCAAAACATCCTCTAATAATTCTAATACCATTTTTTGTCTTAAATGCAGTTAATGTACCAGTTTCACTACCAATTCTTTCAATATAAATATAATCTTCAGAACCTTTTATTCTAGCTTTATCGTTGAATTCACCAGTTCCAATATGAGCATGTTTTATTTTAGACATACCTCTTACTTGCACATCATTCTTTAATACTGAATTACCATAAACCTTAGAATATTCTTTAACTCTTGAATTTCCAAAGATTCTTGCACTACCATATATTTTGGCATTACCCGATGCCTGTGCATTACCAAACATTTTTGCATCTCCAAATACTTCTGCATGTTCACATATAAATACTCTATCATCTAATGTTGCCCTTCCATATACCTTAGCAAATCCAGTTACAACTGCTCTACCTTCTATTACTACCCATTCACCATTTACTCTAGCTCTACCTTGAATTCTAGCATCCCCAGAGATAAAACCATTTCCAGACACTTCTGTTCTATGTTCAACAATTGCATTATTAGTGATAATCATATTCTCACTTCTTACAATTGCATCATCAGATACTATTGCATTGTCACCAACTCTAACTAAACCATAAATCTTAGCATTATCTTTAATCATAGCATTATCAAATGCTTTAGCTTCGTCATAGATCCAACAATTACCAAAATGAGATAAATTCTTTTCAGTCTGAATATAACCACCTAAATCTCCTGCTTTAACATCACCAAAATCTTTTAATGCTCTAATACGATAAATTTTAAATTCACTATCTTCTAACTCGTTCATAATAACAAAATCATTATAATCCACTTCATATTTTCCCAATTGTTCTTCCCCTACTGCTACATCAAAGTTTCTCATTATTTTTCTCCCCCTAAACGTTTTTCAATCAGTTTAATAATAGTTTTATATTCATCTAATACTTTTGAATTGTCTGCATGGTATTCCTTAACTGCTTTCTTAAATTTCTTAAGAGAACCACTAAAACAACCTCTAGTAACTCTAATACCCTTCTTAGTTCTAAATGCTGTTAAAGTTCCATCTTCACTTCCAATACAATCGAATAGCATGAAATCTTCTCTTGTTTTAATTATAGCTTTACCATTCATAAATATATTGGATTTAATTTCTACATCTTTTGAAATTTTAACTTTTCCCTCAATATTACCATTAGAAATATATACATGTCCAGATATTTCTGCTTCATCACCAACCACAGCATGACCAAATACATTTGCATGTCCAGATATTTTTACATTTCCATCAATAAATACTGAACCGTAAACTTCAGCATAATTAAATACTTCTGCTTTACCTCTAATAAATACATTACCATATACTTCTGCTTTATGATAAATCTTTGCATCACAATCAATAGAAGCTTTACCATAAATTTCAGCATAATCGCTTATCTCTGCATTACCTCCTATTTTTGCATTGCCAAATATTTTAGCACGTTCATAAACTTTAGATAATCCTCCTACTTGAGCGTTACCATAAATAGATGCAAGACCAGAAACTCTAGCATATTCTATAATCTGTGCGTTTCCATATACTATTGCATTTTCATTAACAATAGAATTTCCCTCGACAGTAGCATCATCAGATACCCTTGCATCGCCACCAACCCAACATTTACCACGATGGGATAAATTATCTTCACTTTTAATGAAACCACCTAATTCACCTTTTTTAACTTCACCAAAATCTTTTAATGATATAATTCTAAAAAGTTTATTACCATTTAAATCTGTAGTAATTTGATCCTCAAGAATTTCATATTTCTTTTCTGTTTGTGGTTTCATATTATTTTTCTCCCCCTAAACGATCCTCAATTAATTTAATAATAGTTCTATACTCTTTTAATACCTTTGGATTATCAGAATGAACTTCTTCTACAGTCTTTTTAAATCTCTTAAGAGAACCACTAAAGCATCCTCTAGTAACAGCAATGCTCTTTTTAGTTTGAAATGCAGTTAAAATACCATCCTCACTTCCAACACAATCAAACAACATATAATCCTTTTTAGAACTTATTATAGCTTTTTTAGTAAAATGAACATCAGTAGATATTTCTACATCTCCAGAAATTATAGACCTTCCTCCTATAGTTCCTGCAAATATTTCTGCATTACCGCCAACAATAGCATTATCTCTAATTGAAACTACTCCGCCTAATTCAGATGTATCTGCTACCTGAGCTTTATCAAATACACTAGAAGAACCGCTTACATCAGCATAGCCGAATATCTCTGCTTCTCCACTAATTTTGGCATTACCATATACGTTACATTCACCATAAATTTTAGCATGATCACTAATTGATGCTGACATAAATATCTCTGCACTACCATATACTTCTGCATAATCAGTAATTACTGCAGTACCAAATACCTTAGCTTTACCATAAACTTTAGACCTATTTTTAATTTTAACTCTATCGTAAATAATTACATGACCATATACTTCTGCTTTACCTTCAACAATTACATGACCACTAATATTAGCATTATCATATACCTGTGCATTAAATTTAATTCTAGAATTACCAGTTACTACTGCATTACCACCAACCCAACAATTAAAATCATGTGAGAGATTCTTTTCATTTTCAATATAACCGCCTAAATCACCTGCTTTAACATTCCCAAAATCTCTTAAAGCTCTAATTCTATATGCTTTTCTGCCTTCAACAAGGGGTAAATCTTTTGTATCATCCATAACCAATTCATACTTTTTAATCTCTGTCATATTAATTCTCCTCTTCCTCTTTATAATTTTCTTGGTATATTTTATTTTCATTTGATTTCTTTTTAATCCAATTATTAGCTTGTCTCAATGTCATTCCTGATTCGTTTATTCCGCCTAACATACGATGATTATTGTGTAAATTCTTAAACATATGTGTTCTAGGATTCACATATATACCCATTGCATAACCATATATTCTATTCCATTCAGGGTGATTATTTCTATCTTTTGGAATCAGTGTAAATAGTACTACCTCTGTAGGTACATTATTATTTGGTTCTAGTTCTTCTGTTTTATATTTCATCCATGCTTTGTAATCTTTATGAGATAATTTTGATTCATACTCATATAAATTGATTATAGACCAATTATGGATAAAGAAGCTTTCATTTTCAAATTTATCTTTAATATAACCTCTAACTAATGGAACTGTCTCTATATTAACCACTGAGTTTTCCATATTTTCAAATAATTCGTTACCATATAGTCTTTCCTCAAGTTTCTTTTTACTCTCCTTGTATGTTAAATTCTCTTCAACATATGTTGTTGGGAAGAATAGAGGTGATATTTCATGCTTACTATAGATATCTATTGTACCCTCATTCTCATTAATATTTACATTATATTCTTTAATATGAAACTTATTCCATATAGGTTTACCATCTTCAATATGACAAGCTACAACAATTACCATATGTTTGAATTTATCAAGCGAATCTTTTCTAGTGTATAAACCTTTAATTATTGTACTATTCTTCATTTGTTTGAAGAAACATTCAAGATACTTATCAACACTTATGACTCCCCAGAAATAAACTAGGGAATCACGACCTTTCTTAGTTTCCATAAAGTTAACAAATCTTTCTACAATCTCTTTACTTCTCTCACTTAATTTCTCCATCTCCATGACACTACCTCCAATTAGTTTACTTCAGGGACTTTTTCTTCAAATACTTCATGATCGAATGCCAATTCTTTAATCCATTTATTTATCTCTTCTAGATCCTTATTAGCAACAGTGCATGTTTCACCAATTTCATATTCTCCCCATTTTCTTACTTCACCATATTTATCTACTACAATAGGGTATATATTTCCGTATATATCTTTTAAATCTGGAACTTCTTTATCTATTTTATTCTCAACAGAAATATTAGTTGTAATTAAAACATGTGTTGGATTATTTAATTCATCTTGGTCTCTTTCTATTACATAATTCTTTGAAAATTCCCAACCGCTAAGTTGATTCTTTTCCTTAAGAAACTCTTCATATTCAGATAAAGTTATATAAGTCCATTTATAAGGATACCATTTATTACCGAATGGATATTCAATATTTTCTGCATCATAGAATAATTCTCTAATATTCTCCTTAACAACATCATATAGTAAGAATGGTACTCTTTCAGAATAGATTTTATTATCACCTAGTCTTTGCTTCATTATAGCAAGTGTTTCTTGATACGTAAGATCTTCAAAGATAATTGAATTATTGAAGTCAGTACCTTCTGTTAATATAATTTCACCATCCATAATTCTTACAGGATGCTCAAGAATCCTACAATTCTTATAGAATGGTTTATCATTTACATATGGTAAAGAAGCTACTAATATTACAGCATGTGTAAAATAACTATGTACTCTTTGAGGTTCAAGAGTAATTATATTGCTTTCTAATTTATAATTTCTACGCATATTTTCTTTATAATCAGTTAAGTAAACTAATCCCCATGAATAAGGTCTCCATTCATCAACTTTATTCATTCCTACTACAAAGTCCTTAAGTTTTTCTTGTAATTTCTTATCCATTATTTTTTCTCTCCTGTTCTAGCTGATTTTGAAACTGCATGTTTCTAATTCCGATAAAGAAATTAGTTATTGTCCATCTAAATACATCATAACCAAATGATTCATGTATTATGTCAAACCAGAAATTATTTTCTAAAGTGCTTTCATTATCTTCATTCATTAACTCTAAATATATAGGTAAATTTTCTAAAGCATCAGCTAGCATGTGTATATTAGGGAAACTACTTCTATTTCTAATTATTAAAATGAAACTACGAATAAGATACATATAACATTTTTTCTTTTCTTCAATATCCAATTGAGATAGTAAATTAAGGAGATAGTTTAAACCATCTGCTTTAGTTTTTGCATTCTTAATTTCATCTATTACCTCTTTATAATCCATTACCATCTGTCACTCCCATTCATAACGCTAGTAGCAATCGCAAAAGTATTTCTAATTTCATTATTCCACATTGAACAAAAACACTCTGGATATGGTTTATCTGTATAAGCAATTGAAGTACCTCTAGTAATATGATCATTACATACAGGACATTTCTTAGTCATATAATCTGCTTCCATATAACATTTAGCAAGAATTTTATTTCTGGTTTTAATGAGATTGATTCTATTTTCTTCTGACATATTATCTGGGAACTTATACTTGTTTTCACTTAAATCAGTTCGGAAAGAAAGGTCTAGCCGATGAGCTAACCTTTCCTCCTTTACATTTGTTGCTTTAAATTTCAACTTTATTTTACCCTTATTTTCCTCTAATTTCTTTTCATCTTCTTTACTAATTGAAAAGATATAACCTAATAGTTTAAATTTCATTATTCTTTCTCCCTTTTAACTGTAAATATTTTAGAGTATTTCTCATCCTCTAATTTTTCTCTAGTTAATATTTGACAACAGATGGGACACCAAAAGTCATCATATTGTTGAATGTATGTCTTCATTGAATGGTCACATTCTTCTACAGTTACATCAAACTTCATTGTTTTCCTCTTCCTCTCTTACTACATCACCTAATACATTAGTGATACGAAGATCTAATTGAGTCTTAACTTTATTTGGTTTACCTTCAATACTGTAAGCACTTCTAGTATTATCGTTAATAAATGTAATATTAGTACCTTCAATAGCTTTCTTAATACGTTTTAAGAATGGAGCAGAATTACTATTGAAGTTAGCTGAAATATATTTAATATCATTCACTAAACACCATTCAATTAAATGATTTTGCATAGCTCTAATCGTTGCTAAACATTTCTTATAAGGGAGCATGAACATATCTTCAATATAAAGAATTTTCTCATAGTCATCATTTTCTCTCATATCAATGATTTTTCTTAAATCAGACTTAGTATAGATATTTTCATTATAATGATATTTAATACTATTTACTAAATAACCAAAGATATTAGTATTACTCTGTAAGATGTATGATGGGCACTCTTCAACATTAATATCTAAGAATTCTGGATCGTTATTTTCTTTCCAAACTAATCTTTCAACATACGCAGTTCTATGGAAATCACCGAAGTTCATAACTTTAAGTTCTACATCTGTATCTATTGGATTATTAACCAGAGTATAAAGATATTTTGAATCATCATAAGAACCATATCTAGCAAATTCTTTTTCATATGCCATTAATGAATAAGGTTTATCTTTAGATGATGCTTTAACTGAATCTGGTAAGAATGTATCATTTCTAGAAGTACCTAAATATATTTTTCTATAGCCAATAGTTCTAAGAACCTTGACCATATCATTATATCCTTTTTCATCTAATACTTTAGAAGCTTCAATATTATCTAATACTAAGTTAATTTCAAATAAGTTGGTTTCCTCATTAAATTCAACAATTTCCCAAATAAATGAGAACCATTTACCCTTATTATATTCACCATGAAAGATACCAGAGATTGGTGATAATATTGCAGGTTTTAATAGTGATTGAGCTAAACCACCAGGTCTGAAACAACAGTTAGTAGCAGTACCAATAGTGTTGACAATATTGGATTCTTTAGTGAAGTTCATAAATCTAGTAATATTAAATTTATTTTTATTAAGGATTAAGTTTGCTTGTGTTTGTTTAGCGCTCACTAAACCATTCTTAGCGGCAGTAATGATATCAATATGCTTCTTCATATCATCATAGTTTTTAGCGAAACGTATTTTCTTATAGTTCATATAGTTAATGCATTCCATAAGTCTTTCATTTCTATAATCAAGGATCTTCATTAAGAAATTATAAATTGATTCATAATTATCATCTTTCTTTAAGTTAGGTAAGTTACTAACGAAATCATGAAATGATACTTTTTTATCTTTAATTTTAGTTAATAAAGAAAATAGTTTATCTTTTTCCATTTGACTTAATAATGTCTTATGATTTTTATTTTCTAATTCTCTTTCATAATATTCAGCATCATTAAGAGATTCAAATAGTTTGATATATCTCATTACGTTTTTTCTACTACCGAAGATTTCCTCTAATACTTTTAATGCTTTAATAGAACCTTTATTGGCATAACTATCTAATGGAGGATAACCCATCTCCATTAACTTTATACCATATTTAAAACTATCCGTATCATCTGCTAATAATAATGCTCTTTTAGTTACTTTCATTTCCATTTTATTCTACCTCTCTGTCTCCAAATTATGTTTTATATATTACATATCCATATATCTATCAAATGTTACTTGACCTTTAAGACTCACATCAATATGGTTTGCTTTTAATACATCAAAATATTTTTCTGCAAGACTTCTGAATTTACCAGTATCGTCAATAAATAAGTAGTAATTCAATCTACCTTGAATCTCACTCTTCTTCATTGTAGGTTGAATTCCTTTACTCATATTAGCTAACATAGAACGCATTAAGCGATAATTTCTTCTATCAACAGTCATTTGATCATTATGATTAATTCTAACTCCTGTAATACGTCTACCATTATTTTTGAGACTCTTAGTTTTCTCATCCTTAAGAATAAATGGTAAATCATAAAACTCAAATACATAGTTAATAGTTTCTTCAACATATTTTCTACTTAAAGGATTATTAGAAGATACTGTAATGTCATCTGCATAAATACTTACTTTGATATTCTTATCATTGAAAATATTATAAAGATAACTAGCTACTGGTCTCATGATTAAATTAGATAAGACACCTGATACTGGTGAACCCATATATAAACCATCAGTTTCTTTATTAATGAAACAATCCTTAAGATTATCTAGGAAATCATCAATTTCTTTAACTGATAGGTTTGATCTTCTAAATAGATGCCCTAGATATTTCTTAGCAAGACTCCAATTACAGCTATCAAAGAAACTCTTAACATCTACTTTAACTACATACTTATTATCTTTATGAACTTCAGCATTATCTTTAATTGATAAACCATTTCTATAAGCAAATTGAATTGTCTCCTCTGCATTCTTTGCTTTCTTCTCAAACATCTTATCCAATGGTAATAATAAATGTCTTAAAGCTTCCTTAACGTCATCATACGGAGCATAGATTTCCCTAACTTTATTATTCTTTTGCTCTAGATTGAAGTGGTAATACATGCTTTTACCTTCTTCATCGTATTTGTCTTTAACCTCCATTAAGTGAATGAACGCTGTTACAACTTTATGCTTCAATAATCGAAGAATCTCTTCAGCTTTCTTTCTACTTCCAGTCTTATATGTAGCCACAACAAAACGCTTAATGTTATTTTTATTTATGAGTTCTTTATTGACTACTTTTCTATAAGTTGTACTAGATGGTGGAACATGCATAAATTTATCTCTTTCTTTACCTCTATACCCTGTTAAGATTAAATGATGCTCTCCATCTTTTTCAAATATTGAGATATTCATTGAATCTTCATTATCTTCTTTAATTTTGTAATAGTTAATGAAAAATGAACGTATATCCATTGCAAATTCATCCAGATTCCAATTTTCTAGATAAAATGCTTCTTTAGGTATCAAAGTGATAGATTTTTGTTTTTCTTCATCAGTTTGAACAGACCCAAGACTGTCCATCACTACAATATTCTCATTACTAAATGGAGCATTTAAATTTAGTTTATCTATCATTTCTGTAAAGTTAATTGATGCTAACTCTCGTAGAATCTTTTTATTCTTCAATAAATACTCAGGTATTATATCTGAATTAACCTTATGATTTTTATCAGAAGTTTCTAAATCTTTATCTGCGTAGTTTAAAGTTGATGCTTCATCTGCTGTCATATCGATAATACGAACATTACCTAAAAGTGTTACCACCCCTAATCTTGATTTACCGTTTCTACTGATACTGATATTCTTATTCTTGTAAGTTAAAATACTTCCGTCTTCTTTGTTATTTCTAAGCATAAATAAATCTCCTCCAAAATAAACTATATTATATTATATACATGGAAATAATATATATTTAAAAGTCAAATAAAAAAAAAAGTAAACCATAATATACTAATTAAATTTGAGATTTGCATTACCATCCAGATATGATGTTAGACATATCTGGACGATAGCCATCTAATGCAAACTCTTAAATTGAGTATTGAATTAACTTTATTTAACATGCGATACACATGACTTAAGCTATATTATGGTTTAATAAATGAAAGACAACTAGATACATTCCATTGGAGGGTTTGACAGATCAATCATTTATGTTGATCTCGAACCCGTGTGGAATTATCCAAGTAATTATTACGGAATTATTAACATGCGATACACATGAATTAATACTCTTTCATTTTAATAGGGTAGAATAAAGACAACTAGATGTTAATAATAGGCTGGCAGGGCTAATGACACTAGGAAAATGCGTGCCAGCGTTAGGAACATCTATTAATTGTATTACTTTAAATGACATGCGAAGCACATGTATAAAACTCTTTATTCTAATGGAAAGGAAGTAAGGACAAAATAGATATGGACAAGAGCTATTTAGGCAATGAGGGTTATCGATTTGCCAAAGAGCTATGAACGTTATCTAATTAATTGAATTACTTTTATTAACATGCGATACACATGAATTGAAACTCCTTACTTTTGTATAAAAGACAAATTAATGAAACTTCTAAGGATACCCTGGACATTAGCTATAACTCCAGGGACGCCTTAGAACATTGAATACTTGAAAGACTCATTCAAGTTAACATGCGAAGCACATGCATTGAAACTCTTTTATACATTTTAATCTTTATTAAACTAAGAGACAAATTAATAGTTCGGTAGCAGATCAGCAGGCATAGACGAAAGTCAAGGCATAGCGAGCTGATTAACAAGCTATTCTTAATATTATAACCTTAATTAACATGCGAAACACATGCATTGAAACTCTCTTAGTATAGATAATCTAAAGACAAATAAAATTGCGTACGAGGCTTGTCATCTCCGATGTCAATATGGAGATCTTTAGCCTAGTTCTCACATTTGTTTGTAAAGATACATTTGTCAACATGCGAAACACATGAATTGATACTCTTTAGATTATTAAATAGACCCCAAAGTCATATAAAATCAAGGAGACAACGGGTTCCCGATGACTGGACGCAAGTAAAGTCATCTCCCTACCCGTTATCAGAAGCATTACTTATTAGTAATTCTTAAAGATAACATGCGATACACATGAATTG
>Ga0256796_1001131_pt1 | contig 10231 bp, 9 predicted proteins | sample MC6MC0947MT_FD_190209 | JGI IMG/M metagenome (GOLD analysis project Ga0256796, IMG submission 190209) | Metatranscriptome of enriched soil aggregate microbial communities from Iowa State University, Ames, United States - MC6-MC0947-MT... | ecosystem: Environmental > Terrestrial > Soil >...
CTACGATAGGTGTCGACGAATGGGAGCGGAGGTGGCGCGATGACGGACAAGGATGAGAACGGCTGCGGAGAGGCGGTCATACGGCTGGACAATCGGCTGGATGAACTGGGGCGGCTGCACGCTTTTTTCGAGGAGATCGGAGAGCGCGCCAATTGGCCCGACCGTTTGAAATTCGACATGACGCTGAGCTGCGAGGAATTGCTGACGAATACGATTAATTACGGCTTCCCGCAAGGGGGGCGGCATGTCATTACGCTATCTGTGCAGTCGTTCCCGGCCGAGGTTGAAGTCAGGCTGGAGGACGGGGGCGTCCCGTTTAACCCGCTGGAGTTTGGCGAGCCGGACGTTTCGCTGGATCTGGAGCAGAGGTCGGTCGGCGGACTCGGCATTTTTTTCGTGAGAAGGCTGATGAATGAAATGATCTACGAGCGCACGGAGACGGGCAACCGGATCATTCTTCGCAAGCTTCTATAGAAAGAGGAAGTTCAACGCATTCGGGAGGAGATTATCGATGATTATCGTAACGACGCAGCGCGAAGGCGCGGCCATTATGAGCATAGAGGGGCGGCTGGACGGGCAGCACGCGCAGACGGCGGAGTCTTCGTTTCTGGCTCTGGCCGGGGAGGGCAATACGCGGTTCATTTTCGATTTCTCGGCGATGCAGTACATAAGTAGCGCAGGACTGCGCGTCGTACTGGTAGCGGCGAAAAAAGTCAGAAGCCTGCAGGGAAGGCTTATCTGCGCGAGCATGAACGACCAAGTCCGCGACGTGTTCGAAATGTCAGGCTTTCTGAGCATTCTGGAAACGGCGGATTCGACGGAAGAGGCGCTTGAACGTTTAAAAGCTTAAGCCGCGCGTCGGCGAAAAATAGGTGATCGCATGGATGGACAATGGGTGGCCGCGGGCATCGGCGCGCTTGCCGGAGCGGCGGTCGGAGCGGGAGCGGTGTACGCGCTGGTGCGAATGAGGCTGCGCCGGATGAAAGCGCTGCTGGAGATCAGCATGCAGTTGAACTCGACGCTGAAACGCGGCGAGCAGATGGAACTGATCATGAATACGGCCAAGCGGGTGCTGCCGGTCGAAGCGGCTTCCGTGCTGCTGCTCGATCCCGAGACGGACGAGCTGTTTTTTGAGCTTGCCCAAGGGGAGAAGGGGGCGCAGGTTCGGGAAATCCGACTGAAGCCCGGCGAAGGGATCGCCGGACATGTGGCGCAAAGCGGCCACAGTCTGATCGTCAACGATACGGGGAACGATCCGAGATGGTCCAATCGGGTCGCGGAGAAAACCGGTTTCGAAACTCGCAATCTGCTGACGGTGCCGATCGTTAACCGCAATAAAGTCGAGGGCGTGCTGCAGGTCATCAACAAGAAGGGCGGCAAGTTCACGGTCCGCGACCGGATGCTGCTCGAACAGGTATCCCGACCGATGGCGGTCGCGCTGGAAAATGCGCGGCTGTACGCGCAGGTCGAAGAGTCGCTTGCGGAGCTGCGTTCGACGACGGCGATCAAGGAGCGTCTTGAGAGCGAACTGCAGGTGGCGGGCACGATTCAGATGAGCTTCCTTCCGCGCACGATGCCTTCGGCCTACGAGCCGTATGACGTCTGCGCGCTACTTAAGTCGGCGAAGGAAGTCGGAGGAGATTTCTATAATTTCTTCAAGATCGACGACGACCATCTGTTTTTCGCGCTCGGAGACGTGTCGGACAAGGGCATCCCGGCTGCGCTGTTCATGGCGGTCACGCTAACGCTGCTCAAGGGGAAAATGGGCCCGGGCCAGTCGCCCGGCGAGCTGCTGACGGCGGTTAACGACGAGCTGGCGCGGGACAACCCGCTTGTGTTCGCGACCATCGTCTGCGGCGTGTACACCTGCTCCACGGGCGAGTTAGTTATGAGCGAAGGCGGGCACTGTACGCCGTACGTCGTGCGCGCCAATGGCAGCATCGAGCCGGTGAAGCTGAAAAAAAGCTTGCCGCTCGCGGCGATGGAGGATGCCGTCTATCACGACGCGAAGCTGTCGCTGGAGCCCGGCGACCGGCTGCTGCTCTATACGGACGGAATTACAGAGGCGGAGAATGCGGCGCAGGAGCAGTATTCGTCCGATCGTCTGCGGGAATTTCTCGGCATGACGTCGGGTATGTCCAGCGCCGAGACGATCGATGCGCTGCTTATGCACGTCTTCATGTTTGCGGACGGGGCTCCGCAGTCCGACGACATTGCGGTGCTGACGCTGATGAGGCGCTAGGGAGTGTATGCAACCCGCTCAGGGGCATCTTTCACCGCCTTTTCGCCCCCTGCTTCGTCACTTTTGCTTGACGTACCCCGGTACGCCTTCACAAAAGTTCCTTGCATGGAACGAAAATTCGGCAAAATCTGCTATCCTTGGAGTATGCATACACGCCCTAAGCGGTTGAAGGGGGAGCAATAAGGAAGTGGCAAATGTTGAACCGTTTCTGAACGCGCAAGAGCATCTGCGCGCCGAGCTGGCTTGGCTGGACGCAGGGCTTCTGCTGCTGCTCGAGCTGGGCGGCGGCAATCCGTTCGCGCAGCCGTCGATCGGTCCGAGAGGGCTTGTCGTGACGGCGGAGGAGTTGATGGAATCGGAGCGGGACGACGAGGACGCTCCGCCGGAGGAATGGCGGCTGTATGTCCTCGAGCGCCGAATCCGCGAGCGGGAAATCGCTCGATCCGCCGAAGCTTCCGGAAAGGCCGGCGTCGAGCTGCCTTTGGCGCTGCTGTGCGCAAGGCTTCGCCTGACCGTCTGGGAACGCCGTCTGATCATACTGTGCCTTGCTGCGGAGATGAGCCGGAAATACGAGAAGTGGTACGCCTATTTTAACGACGACATTACGTGCAAAGCGCCGACGCCGGATTTGGCTTATCGGCTTCTTTGCGATTCGCAAGAAGAGGCGGCCAATGCCGGCAGACGGCTCAGCGGGGCAGGAGCGCTGCGGAGTCTGCTGCTGGAACCGGACGAGCCGGGCGGGGGAGCGGCCGGAATGTCCCGGCCGAAGCTGAAGACGACGCTACGGCTGGACGAGCGGACGATCAGCTATTTGCTGCGTACGGAGACGCTGGACGCTCGTCTCGAAGGCATCGCAGAGGCGCATGAGCCGCAGCCACCCGAGGCTCTGCCGCTGCTTGTGCCGGACGATCCGGCCATGCAGTCGCTGCGGGGCTTGGCGGACGGCGGGGATGCGGCGCAAGGATCTGTGCCGTTCATTCATCTGTCCGGTGCGCCGGGAGGGGGCAAGCGGCTGCGTTTCGTTCATTTGGCCGGGGCGAGAGGGCAGAGGCTGCTTGTCGTGCGCGTTCGCAATCTTCCCGCAGACGCGGATCGGGCGGAGGCGACGCTGGGGCGGATCGTCCGCGAAGCGGTGTTGACCGGAGCCGCCATCGTGTTCAGGGAGGAGCACGCGGCCCCAGGCTCGGAAATTCCGCATCTTGAAGCGATGGAAGCGGCGCTGAATCGCTATCTCCGCTTTGCGGACAAGCCTCTAATCGGCTGGACGTCGCATATTCGGCGTCAGCCCTCGGAGCTGCCGGTTCCGGACGGGGCGGGCTGGATTTACGGCGAAGTCGGCGTTCCGACGGCTTTCGTCCGCGAGGCGTTCTGGCGGGCGGAGGCGATGGACGTCGAAGGCAGCTATGCGCCGACGATATGGCGGGAGCTAGCGGACAAGTATCGGTTTACCCCCGGCCAGATCGGCGGGGCTTGGAGGCAGTCGTTGGCGCTGGCGTCGGGCCGGGGTGGCGGGCTGCCGGAGCGAAGCGAGATTGAGGCGGCATGCCGCGGCCAATTCCGACATCGGCTGGCACAGCTGGCCGACCGGATTATGCCGGCGAGAACGTGGGACGATCTCATTCTCGCCGACGAGCCGTATTCGCTTATCCGCGAAGCGTGCGATCGTTATTTGCACCGCGAGACGGTGTACGAGCGGTGGGGCTTCGGCCGCAAGCTGCCGTACGGCAAAGGGCTCAGTCTGCTGTTCGCCGGCCCTCCCGGCACAGGCAAAACGATGGCCGCCGAGATTATCGCCGGAGAGTTGGGGCTGGAGCTGTATCGGATCGATCTGTCGAGAATCGTCAGCAAATATATCGGCGAGACGGAGCAGCGACTTAGCGAGCTGTTCGCGGAGGCGGAAAACAGCGGCGCGATTTTGTTTTTCGACGAGGGCGACGCGTTGTTCGGCAAGCGGACGGAAGTGAAGGACGCGCACGACAAATACGCCAACCTGGAGGCTGCCTACTTGCTGCAGCGAATCGAGGCGTACGACGGCGTATCGATTCTGGCGACCAACCTGCTTCAGAACATGGACGAGGCGCTGATCCGCAGGATGAGCTTTGTCGTGAAGTTTCCTTTTCCCGACGCAGAGGAGCGGGAGCGAATATTCCGCGTGCACATTCCCCCGCAGGCCCCGGTGTCGGAAGAGGTCGATTTGGCGTTTCTGGCCGCGCGGTTGGAGGTGTCCGGGGGCTACATTAAGAATATTGCGCTGGCGGCTGCGTTCCTGGCCGCAGGCTCCGGAAAGCCGATTGCGATGGAGCATTTCGTTCGCGCGGCCAGGCAGGAACTGAGAAAAATGGGGAAAATCCTTGTGAAAGAAAGTTTTTCCCCGTATTTAGACGAAGAAAACACAATATATGGATAGTCACCCTGACATTTTATCGCTATAATAAAGTCGAAAAGTAGGATTTTTTAGAAATTTTTCAGATTTTGACGGGGAGGAGGAGCCAGTATCGGAGGGTACACCGTTGTCGCCGACGTCGGCTTAAGCCTGCTCAAGCTGCTGCGCGAACATCTGTCTCCGGACCCAGTTCCCCGGCCCGATCTGATCGGCATGGCTTCGCCCGTCGATAAGGGGGATTTGGCGCTGACGCTCTACCTGTGCAGTATACGGGAGAACGGAGAGGCCAGACGCAACGAGATGCTGCCGCAAGGAGGCGTGCTTCGTTATCCGCCGCTTGCCGTCGACCTGCAGTATATGTTGACAGCGCATTCCGCCGCCGATCTGCATACGCGGATTTTGGACGAGCACCGGATACTGGGCAAAGCGATGCAAGCGCTGTACGACAATTCGGTGCTGCGCAGCCCTTATCTGGAAGGGACGCTGCTGGAAAACGGGGAAGAGCTGCGGATCACGCACGAAAATTTGAATACGGATCAACTGACGCAGCTGTGGCAGTTCGGAGACAATCCGTACAAGCTTTCGCTCCTCTACCGCGTCGGCCCCGTACTGCTCGAATCGAACCGCGTCAAGCCGGGCTCCCGCGTTCTCGAGCGGCACATTACGCTGCGCGACAAGGGAGGCTGACGGGGGTGGACAGAGCCGAGAGAACGTTCGTCACCCGCTGCTCGCTGGCGGTAAGGCCGTTCGATATTTGGACCGGGAAGGCTCCGCTTCCTTCCTCGCTGAGCGTATCGCTGGAAGGAATCGACCGCAAGCCGCTGCGAAGCTCGGACGGCAGCTATGTTTTTCTCGATGTGCCGGGCGAGCGCTGCACGCTTGCGATCGCATCGCCCGTGTATCGGGAAGTGCGCGAGGAGATCGTGTTGCCCGCGAACGGCGCTTCTCCGCCAGTGATAACGGTAAGCTTGCAGCCCGACCGGGCCTATGTGCCTCCGGCTGCCGGCACCGGGGCGATCGTCGAGCTTCGCGATGCGGACGGTCTGCCGCTTCAAGGCGCGGAGATAACGGCCTATCTGGATGACGAAATGGCGGTCAGGGGCCGCTTGGCGGAAGAGCGGAGCGGAGGCGACGGGCAACGGTTGAAAATTGCGCCGGGGCACGGGAGGCTGGCTCCCGGAGACGCGTTCGTGCTGAAGGATCGGGACGGATCGGAGTTGGAGTGGAATCGCGTGACGGATTGGACGGAGCAGCCGACCGTTATGGCGCTGGACCGGCCGATAATGGGGACGTGGAGCCGCGGGACCCGGCTGTTGCCGGCGGTTCGCGCGACGAGCGATGCCGCAGGCTTGGCGATTTTACCGTTTCGGGGACTGCTACCGGCAGTTTGCCGCATTCATGCGGAGATCGCGATGAAGGATCAGAGGTGGCGCGCCGTCTGGCAAGCGGAAGGCGGCAAAGTTACGCGTTTGCCGGCGTTTACCGTCGGCGTTGAATGAAGGGCATGGCGTTGATTGGACGAAGTGCCGCCAGGCAGGGCGTTTCCGGTTGACGATAAGATAAACCCATATTGAGAGGAGGAACTGGTTTTCCCCTTACGCGCAGCTAGATACAGTAATTACATACATACGTAGCGGGGAGAAACCGGGGATCATGGCAGAGTATTTGTCGCCTGGGGTATACGTGGAGGAATTCGAGAGCGGCTCCAAGCCGCTCGAAGGCGTAAGCACAAGCACGGCCGGTTTCATTGGGCTCGCTCAGCGAGGAGCCGTAGAAGGGTTGCCGCTGCTCATAACGAGCCCGGCCGATTTCCAGCGCAATTTCGGTTCCTATTTGTCCGAGAGCGTATTTGGCAGCTACCGTTATTTGGCTTATGCGGTAGATCAGTTTTTCACGAACGGCGGTTCTCGCTGTTACGTCATGCGCGTCGCTCCTTCGGACGCGAAGCCTGCCCAGAACACGGGCTCCGTCTCGGAGAAGCTCGGCATCACGGCGAAAAATCCGGGAGCCTGGGGCAACCTGGTGAAAGTCGTCATTACAGACGCCAGCAAAGCGAAAACGCAAATCTACGAAGTGACGGAACGGCGCTATCGCGTCAAGAACGCCGGCGGATTTTACGCAGGCGATGTCGTTGCCTTTAATGCCGGAGGAGAGACGCAGTACAATCGCGTCGTCAGCGTGCAGGGCAACGTGATCGAGCTGGCCGAAGAGCTGTCGGGCGACGTCGTGGATGCGGCGCTGCTGCCTACGAAAGTGTTGTCGACGTGCGAATTTACGCTGCATGTCGTTTATAACGACGAAGTGGATAGCTTCGAGAAAGTCAGCTTGAATCCGGAAGCTCCGACGTTCGTCGAGAAGGTTGCGGGACGCTCCAATCTCGTGAACGTGCAAGCATTGGTCTTGTCGACGGACGCTACGCATCCGTTCGAGACGGTATCCGGCGCAGGCGCTTCGGGCAAGGTTGAGTTCGTGTTGTCCGGAGGCAGCGACGGCTCGGTCGACGGCATCTCCGCCGGCGATTTTATCGGCGAAGACCGCGGACCTGGACGCCGCACGGGCATTCAGGCGTTTATCGACAACGATGTCGTCAGCATTATGGCGATTCCGGGCGTAACCGACGCTAACGTGCAGTTGTCCCTTGTCGCGCACTGCGAGAACCTGGGCAGCCGCTTCGCCATTCTCGACATTCCGCGCGAGAAAACGAAGGTAGCGGACGTCATGACGCACCGCAATCTGTTCGATTCCAGCTATTGCGCGCTGTACAATCCGTGGCTGTCGGTATTCGATCCGCTGGACAAACGAAACATTTTCGTTCCTCCGTCCGGTACGATCGCCGGCATCTACTCCCGTTCCGATACGACTCGCGGCGTGCAGAAAGCTCCAGCGAACGAAGTGCTGCGCGGCGTAGTCGGCCTGGACGTACAGTACAACAAGGGCGAGCAGGACATCCTTAACCCGGCTGGCGTCAACCTTATCCGTTCCTTCACGGGTCAAGGCATCCGCGTATGGGGCGCTCGCACGGCTTCCTCCAATACGCTATGGAAATACGTCAACGTTCGCCGTCTGTTCATTTTCCTCGAAGAGTCGATCAAGGGCGGTACCAACTGGGTCGTGTTCGAGCCGAACAACGAGCAGCTGTGGGCTCGCGTTCAGCGTACGATCGACGCGTTCTTGACGCGAATCTGGCGCGACGGCGCATTGATGGGCAGCAGCGCCTCCGAGGCGTTCTACATCGATATCGGCCGCAGCACGATGACGCAGGACGACATCGACAACGGACGCTTGATCTGCGTCATCGGCGTCGCTCCGGTGAAACCGGCCGAATTCGTCGTCTTCCGCATCACGCAGAAAACCGGCTCCGAGTAATCGGACGGCATAGGCTCGAGCGGACTGTTTTCAGGTGTGGACGATATAGACCTGGAAAGTCCGTTTGAGACGCGAGAACGAGAATTTGAGGAAGTTTCCAAAATGAACGGAAGGGGATAAAGGATATCCATGCCAGGAGAACGCAATGATCCATACCGCAATTTTAGGTTCCGTGTGGAGGTTGAAGGATTGGAGCAGGCCGGCTTCAGCGAAGTCGCAGGGTTCGACGCCTCCTTCGACGTCGTGCAATATCGCGAGGGAAATGAGGTCATTACGCCTCGCAAGCTTCCGGGTCTTGCCCGGTACGGCAATATTACGCTGCGTTGGGGCGCTACCGAATCGATGGAGCTGTACGAGTGGGTTCAAGAGTGCATCAACGGCACGGTAGAGCGCAAGACCGTCACGATTATCGCCATCGACGAGGAAGGCGGCGACGTGGCGACATGGCAAGTCATCGAGGCTTGGCCGGTTCGCTACACGGCTCCTTCCTTTAACGGATCGGGCGCGGAAGTGGCGATCGAGCTGCTCGAGCTTGCTCATGAGGGCATGACTCGCACCGCTTAATAGAGCGAGCTCAACAACCTCGAATAGATTTGAATAATGCGTTCGGTTTTCTACTCTACTAGGGCGGGCAACCGGAAGCGGAGCATTACGGAATAAGAGAGTCCGGCAGCGCGCGGCATCCCCCGCACCGGGGTGCTGCGCAGACGGGCAGTCCGGTCGGGAACCCCGTTGCGGCAATAACGAACGGAATAGCGTTTACCGACAAGGGAGGCCCTCTCTCTTGTTTTGCTTTTTTTTAATAGATAAGAAAGTATGAATCACCGGCAGTTGAAGGGGCGTTGAGGGGGAGCAGGTTGTGAATTAGCGCGGAAAACCCGGCTTAATTTTCGCTCAGGGGGCGAAAGCGGCGATTTAAAGCGGAAAGTCCACCTTAATTTTTCCAAAAGGTGAAAATCGCAGAATTAGAGCGGGTTTTCCGTTTTAAATCGCTTGAAAAGGGCGCGGCGGCGGATATAGAGCGGATTTTCCGCTTTAACAATGCATGCTACCAAGAGCGCGTTGCGGTTTTCGTAAAATAGACACGCCTCCCCCCGAATCGTGTTGCGTTTTTTACAGAATAGGTAGGATACTTACCCTTACCCGAATCCCCTCCGCTATAAACGATACTGCACCGATTCCAAGAACGGCGGAAGCTGTTTGTGCTTGGCGACGATTGAAGCAAGGAGTGAGTTAACGATGGCTTTTCAGACGGAATACGAATTCGAGCTGCCGCGCGGCTATGTGGACGACAGCGGCAACTTGCACAAGCGCGGCGTCATGCGGCTTGCGACCGCTGCGGACGAAATTTTGCCGATGAGGGACCCTCGCGTACAGCAGAACCAGAGCTACCTGACGATTATTTTGCTGGCTCGCGTCATAACCCGGCTTGGGGAAGTCAAACACGTCGATACGAAAACGGTAGAGAAGCTGTTTACCGCCGATCTGGCGTATTTGCAAAATCTGTACAGACAGATCAACGATTTGGAATCGCCGAAGCTGCACACGACATGTCCGAAATGCGATCACGAGTACGAGGTGGAAGTCGATTTTTTATCCGTAACGGAGGGCCTCTCGTAGCTTATTCTCCCGAGAGAATCTACGAGGAAGTCGGCTTCATCGCCTATTATTTTCACTGGCCCCACGATGAGATCATGAATATGGAGCATCGAGAGCGGCGCAGATGGTGCGACGAAATCTCGAAAATCAACCGCAAGCTTAACGACGAGCCGGATAAACAAAACGTGTTCGACGTATTCGGAAAGAGGTGACGACGGAACGTGGCCGCAGCTGCAGCGCAACATAGGGTGAACGGGGCGTTTCGCTTCGCCGTCGAGCTTGACGGCATGCTTGTCGCCGGCTTTTCCGAGGCGCATGGCCTGGAATCGCAAATTGAATATGAGGAAATCCGAGAGGGCGGCGTTAACGGGTACGTTCATCGGCTGCCCAAAGGCGTCAGGAATTCGACGATTATGCTCAAGCGGGGACTGAGCTCCTCGCAGGAGCTGTGGAATTGGTACGCGCAGGCGTCGCAAGGAACGGTGACCCGCAAAAGCGGCTCGATCATTCTATATAAGCAGGACGGGGCGGAGCTGTGCCGTTGGAATTTTTTCGACGCGTATCCGGTCAAATGGAGTGGCCCCAGCCTGATCGCCTCCTCCAGCGAGGTGGCGATCGAGACGATCGAATTAGTACATAAC
>Ga0256796_1001132_pt1 | contig 10230 bp, 7 predicted proteins | sample MC6MC0947MT_FD_190209 | JGI IMG/M metagenome (GOLD analysis project Ga0256796, IMG submission 190209) | Metatranscriptome of enriched soil aggregate microbial communities from Iowa State University, Ames, United States - MC6-MC0947-MT... | ecosystem: Environmental > Terrestrial > Soil >...
GGAACTCCAGCTGCGGGTGGTCGTCGAACTTTTCCAGACCTTCGTGTTGTTGTCGCTCATGCTCGTTTTCCGTGAGGGTTCCTGTCGCGGAATATACCGAATCCATTCACCTTGCTGTCAGAAAAGCCCGCTTTTGCGGGCTTCTTACGTTGTCCTTAAAGCAAAACACTTTTCCATGTCAAGAAATTGAAACTGATCTGGTCATTCGAGCAGATCAGATGCGTTTCTGGGCGCATAATGCGTGCACCTTCTCTTACGTCCCTTTTCAAGAGCAGGTTCGATTTCAGCAGCACAGAGCGTGTTGTCACTAGCTCGGCAGTTCGTGTTTCCAGGGTTCATGTTCGGTAGCGCGCTAGGACAACTTGGAATATTCACGGAGATGTCTATGACAGATGATGCAAAGCCGCGCCGGCGGTTTCTGCAGGCGCTGGCCATTGTGCCGGCGTCGACGTTGGCGGTAGGTGCACTCACCACCGGCTGTACCAACGCGGCAGACGGCAAGGTCGCCCAGGCCAAGCCTTACGAGCCCACCTATTTCACCAAGCCCGAATGGGCCTTCATCGTTGCCGCGGTGGATCACCTGATCCCCGCCGACCAATATGGTCCGGGCGCGATCGAAGCCGGTGTGCCGGAATTCATTGATCGTCAGATGGAAACGCCGTTCGGCCACGGCAAGCTCTGGTACATGCAAGGCCCGTTCCACCCCGACCAAGTGCCGGAACTGGGTTATCAGCTGAACCAGAATCCGCGCGAGGTCTATCGCCACGGCATCCAAGCCTGTGACGCCTGGTGCGTGAAGACGCACGGCAAGGTGTACGCCGAACTGGATAAAGGCTTGCAGGAGCAGATTCTGAAGGATCTGCAAGGCGGCAAGATCGAGTTCGAAAGCGTGCCTTCCAAAACGTTCTTCAGTTTCCTGCTCTCCAACACCAAAGAAGGCTTCTTTGCCGACCCGATCTACGGCGGCAACAAGAACATGGTGGGTTGGAAGATGGTGGGCTTTCCCGGCGCGCGCGCCGACTATATGGACTGGGTTGACCAGCCCAACGTGAAGTATCCCTATGGCCCCGTGTCGATTTCTGGGGAGAAGGGTTAATCATGGCGATCAAGAAAGACAAAGTGGATGCGGTACTGGTCGGTTTCGGCTGGACCGGCGCGATCCTGGGTCAGGAACTGACCGAAGCGGGCTTGCAGGTGCTGGCGCTGGAACGCGGCGGCATGCAAGACACCCCGAAGGACGCTGAATACCCCAAGGTCATCGACGAGCTGGCGTACTCCGTGCGCGGCAAGTTGTTCCAGGACCTGTCGAAAGAAACCGTGACGATCCGCCATGGCGTGGATGACGTTGCCGTGCCTTACCGCCAGAACGGTTCGTTCCTGCTGGGTACGGGCGTGGGCGGCGCGGGCTTTCACTGGAACGGCATGCACTATCGCGTGTTGCCGGAAGAGCTGGAACTGCGCACGCGCTACGAAACCCGCTACGGCAAGAAGTTCATTCCGGAAGGCATGACCATCCAGGATTTCGGCTTACCTACGACGAACTGGAACCGTACTTCTCCAAGTTCGAATACGTGTGCGGCACGTCGGGCAAGGCCGGTAACCTGAACGGCAAGATCGTTGAAGGCGGCAACCCGCTCGAAGGCAAGCGCAGCAAGGAATTTCCGCTGCCGGCGCTGCCCAACACCTATGGCGCGCAGCTGTTCGAAAAAGCCGCGCGCGAGGTCGGGTTCAATCCGTATCCGGCGCCCGCCGCCAACGCGTCGGGTCCGTACACGAACCCGTATGGCGTGCGCCTTGGCCCCTGCAACTTCTGCGGCTTCTGCGAAAACTACGGCTGCTACATGTATTCGAAGGCATCGCCGCAGACGACGATTCTGCCGGTGCTGCTGAAAAAGCCCAACTTCGAACTGCGCACGCATTCGCAAGTCATCAAGGTCAACCTGGATTCGACCGGCAAGAAGGCCATCGGTGTGACGTACATCGACGCCCAAGGCCGCGAAATCGACCAGCCGGCCGACTTGGTGATCCTGTCGGCCTACCAGATGCACAACGTGCGTCTGCTGCTGTTGTCGGGCATTGGCAAGCCGTATGACCCGAAGACCAACGAAGGCGTGGTCGGCAAGAACTATGCGTACCAGATGAACGGCGCGGTCAACGTGCTGTTGCCCAAGGGCACCCAGCTGAACCCGTTCGTGGGCACCGGCGCGGGCGGCGTGGGCATGGACGATTTGAACGGCGACCAATTCGACCACGGCCCGCTGGGCTTTGTGGGCGGCGCCAGCATCCGCCACGTGCGCTACGGCGGCCGTCCGATCAAGCAGACGCCGACGACGCCGGGCACGCCGTCGTGGGGCACCGCCTGGAAGGCCGGCGTGCAAGACGCTTATCAGCGCTTCATGACGATCGGCATTTCGGGTTCGGTGATGTCGTACCGCGACGCCTATCTGTCGCTGGACCCGACCTACAAGGACGCCTACGGCCAGCCGTTGCTGCGCATGACGTTCGACTGGCATGACAACGAGTTCGACATGCTGGGCTACATGGGCAAGCGCATGGAGACCGTGGCCAAGGCCATGAACCCCGAGAAGCATTTCGTGGCGGTGCGCAAGAAGGGCGCGCGGTATGACACGCGCGTCTATCAAAGCACGCACAACACGGGTGGCGCGATCATGGGCTCGAACCCCAAGGAAAGCGTGGTCAACAAGTACCTGCAAAGCTGGGATGTGCCGAACGTGTTCGTGATGGGCGCTTGCGTGTTCCCGCAGAACATGGGCTACAACCCGACCGGTCTGGTGGGCGCGCTGGCCTACTGGGCCGCGCAGGCAATTCGCGACCAGTATCTGAAGAACCCCGGCCCGCTGGTCCAGGCTTAAGGAGACGGAACAATGTTGAAGCAAACCATTGTTGCGGCCTTTTCGGCCCTGGTCGCCAGCGCGGCGTTCGCCGCCGACGGCACGCCCGCCGCGCCCGATGCGCAGATGATCAAGCAGGGCGAATACCTGTCACGCGCCGGTGACTGTATCGCCTGCCACACGGCCAAGGGCGGCAAGCCCTTCGCAGGCGGGTTGGGCATCGAGTCGCCGTTGGGCACGATTTATTCGACCAACATCACGCCCGATAAAGACACCGGTATCGGCAACTACACGTACGAAGACTTTGACCTGGCCGTGCGCCACGGCAAGGCCAAGGACGGGCATTCGCTGTATCCGGCCATGCCGTACACCGCATACGCCAAGGTCACGCCGGATGACGTGAAGGCGCTGTACGCGTACTTCATGCATGGGGTGGAACCGGTCAAGCAGGAAAACAAGGACACGGATATTTCGTGGCCGATGTCGATGCGCTGGCCCTTGACCGTGTGGCGCTGGATGTTTGCGCCGGACGTCGTCACCGGCCCCGCCGCCAGTGACCTGAAGGGCGCTGACCGCGAAGCCTTGCTGCGCGGCCAGTACCTGGTGGAAGGCCTGGGCCATTGCAGCACCTGCCATACGCCGCGCGGCGTCGCCTTGCAAGAAAAGGCGCTGAGCGACAAGGACGGTTCGGCCTTCCTGTCGGGCGGCGTGGTCGAAGGCTGGCTGGCCAAGAACCTGCGCGGCGACGTTACCGACGGCCTGGGCAGCTGGACGAAGGAAGACATTGCCGTCTTCCTGAAGTCGGGCCGTAACGGCCATTCGGCAGCCTTTGGCGGCATGGCGCAAGTCGTGGAAGACAGCACGCAGCATCTGACCGATGCTGACCTGAACGCCATCGCGGTGTATCTGAAGAGCTTGCCGCCGGTCAACAAGGACGCCACCAAGCCGTTGGCGTATGACGAGTCCGTGGCCCAAGCGCTGCGTACGGGTAAGGACAAGGGCGACGGCGCCATGGCCTTCCTGAACAACTGCGCGGCCTGCCACCGCAGCACCGGCAAGGGCTACACGGAAACGTTCCCGCAACTGGCGCTGAGCTCGACGGTGAATTCGGCGGACCCGACGTCGCTGATCCACATCGTGTTGAAGGGCGCCCAGATGCCGGGCACGACGGCGGCTCCCACGGCCTATGCCATGCCGGGCTTTGACTGGCGCATGACCGACAAGGAAGTGGCCGACGTGGTGACCTTCGTGCGCGCAAGCTGGGGCAACAAGGGGGCGGCAGTCAGCGCTTCCGACGTGGCCAAGGTGCGCAAGGACGTAGGCGCGGCGGCTCAGCCGGCGCGATAAGCGGCGGCAGGACCCGGCCAGCATCGCTTTGCGAATTTGCGATCCGATGCGAACCCGCGGCGCTGGAAAGCTCAGGCTTTCCGGCGCCGTTTTGTTTTTCTGGGGAAATTGACACGCGGCGTCGTCAGGCGCAAGCTCTGTTTCATGCGCCGACCCCTGACCCCGTTCGCCCTGATTATTACCACCATTACGATCATGGTGGGTTAGCGCGCGTCGGAACATCGCTACACAACCCGCCAAGAGGCGGGTTTTTTGTGGGCTCGCCTTTTGCTTGTTTTTTCAAACGGAGAGCCCTTCATGACGTCATCAAATCCTTCGAGTCCTGCTGCTTTTTCCACCCCCACGCTGCATTTTCTATGCGGCAAGATCGCCGCGGGTAAATCCACGCTGGCGGCAGAGCTGGCCGCGCAGCCCGGTACGCTGTTGATCAGTGAAGACAGCTGGCTGGCGGCGTTGTACCCGGGGGAAATCGTGGACATCACCGACTACGCGCGGTGCGCGAGCCGGCTGCGCAATGCGATGGGCAGCCATGTGGCGGCGCTGGTCGGGGCAGGCTTGTCGGTGGTGCTGGACTTTCCGGCCAACACCCGCCGCAGCCGTGAATGGTTACGGCAGGTGGCCGAGCAGGCCGGATGCCCGCATCAGCTGCATTACCTGGACGCTTCTGACGCGGTGTGCAAGGCCAGGCTGCAAGCGCGAAACGCATCGGGCGCGCATCCGTTCACGACTACGGACGAGCAGTACGACGCGATCACCGCGTACTTTGTGGAGCCAGACGCCGAGGAAGGCTTCAACATCGTGCGGCACCCGCAGCGTTGAATGGGGCGCTGAATGCCGTGCCAAATCCAGCACCATTTCCGCCACCGGCGGCGGATGCGCCTGCTATGATTACTGGATAAATACCCAGCTATCTGGCCAGGCCCATGTTCCCCCCGCATCGCTATTACTACCTGCACAATTTCCAGCGCGCCTTGGCGTGGGTCTCTGACCGCTACGCCGATCTGCTGGACGCCGCTGAACGCCGCTTCCTGGCCGACTTTGCGGCCTTGCCGCAGCCGTCGCAGGCGTTGATGGTGCGCATGCTGATGCGGCGCGGGCCGTGGTTTCGCGCCAGCCGGTTGGTGTACGAGGAAATCGCAAGCACCGAAGCCGCCGCTGCGCCGCTGGTGGCGGTGGGGTGGCTGGACGCGCACGCGCCCATGTCGCTGGACGAACTCTTCGCCCTGCACACCAAGCCGGAACTGTGCAAGATGTTTGCCGATGCGCCCGTCAAGGCCACGGCGCGCAAGGGGGATCTGCTGGACGCCCTACGCGTCTTGCAGCCTGAGCCGAAGGCGTATCCGTCGTGGAATCCCGCGGCAGACGAGCCCGTCTGGCGCGTGACGGTGGGCGATCTCTGCGAACGCTTCCGGCTGATGTTCTTTGGCAACCTCTATCAAGACTGGTCAGAATTCGTGCTGGCCGACTTAGGGGTGTTCCAGTATGAGGCCGTGCCGTTCGAGGCGTCGTCCCGGGCATTTCAAACGCGTGCGGATGTCGATGGCTACCTGGCTTTGCAGGCGTGCCGGGCGGCGCTGGATGAAGGCGCGGATGCGGGCGCTCTGCTACAGGCGGTGGATGCCTGCGCCAGCGATAACCCCTGGCTGGAAAAGCGGCGCGCCAAGGTCTTGCTGCGAATCGGACTAGCCTGTGAACGCGCGCAGCAGTGGCCTGAAGCGCAAGCCGCGTATGAACGTTGCGCCTACCCCGGCGCGCGGCATCGGCGTATTCGGGTCCATGAACGCATGGGGCGGTTTGACGATGCGCTGGCCTTGGCCCTGCTGGCGCAAGACGCACCCGAAAGCGAAGAAGAAAGCCAGCGCGTGGCGCGCATGCTGCCGCGCTTGTATCGCAGCGCGGGCAAGGGCAAACCGGCCCGGCCGGCGGCGCCCGCGTTGCTGCGTACCGATTTGGTGTTGCCGCGTCCCGCTGCGCCTGCGGCAGTGGAATTCGTCACGCGCGACCATCTGCATCAAGACGACGCGCCCGTGCATTACGTGGAAAACGCGCTGATCAATTCGCTGTTCGGCCTGCTGTGCTGGCCCGCCGTGTTCGCGCCGTTGCCGGGCGCGTTCTTTCATCCTTTCCAGCGCGGCCCCGCCGATCTGGACGCACCCGATTTTCATCAACGCCGCGTCGCCCAGTTCGCGGATTGTCTGGCGCAGTTGGACACGCCGGCTTATCGCGACGTGATCTTGCGGCGTTACGCGGACAAGGCGGGTGTGCAGTCGCCGTTCGTGTTCTGGGGCGCCTTGTCGGAAGCGCTGCTGGCGCAAGCGCTGGATTGCCTGCCCGCCACGCACCTGAAGCTGTATTTCACGCGGCTGCTGCGCGACGTCAAAACCAACCGTTCGGGCCTGCCTGACTTGATTCGCTTTTGGCCGGCCGAGCGCCGCTATGAACTCATCGAGGTCAAGGGGCCGGGCGACAAATTGCAAGATAACCAGATCCGCTGGCTACAGTACTGCGTGTCGCACGGCATGCCCGTGCGCGTCTGCCATGTCAGTTGGCAGGAGGGCGCGGCATGAGCTACGCCGTAGCGGTGCGCGCGCTGTGCGAATTCACGGCGCGGGCGGGTGACTTGGACTTGCGCTTCACGCCCGCCCCGACCGGGTTGGAAGGCATGGCGGGCCATGCCGTGGTCACGGGCCGCCGTGGCCCGGACTACGAAACCGAAGTGGCGCTGTCCGGTCAGCATGACACCTTGCTGGTGCGGGGCCGCGCTGATGGCTACGACCCCGTGGCCAATCAGCTTGAAGAGGTCAAGACGTATCGCGGTTCGCTGGACAGCGTGCGTGAGAATCACCGCGTGGTGCACTGGGCGCAGGCGCGCGTCTACGGCCATCTGCTGTGCCAGTCGCGCGGCTTGGAGCAGGTGCGCGTGGCGCTGGTGTATTTCAATGTAGTCACCGAAGAAGAGACCGTGCTGGTGGAAACGCACCAGGCAGCTGAACTTGCCACGTTCTTCCAAGAGCAATGCGATCGGTTCCTGGCGTGGGCCAAGACCGAGCTTGCGCATCGTCAGTCGCGTGACTCGGCACTGGAAAAGCTGGCGTTTCCGCACGGAGAATTTCGCGCTGGCCAGCGCGACCTGGCGGTTGTCGTGTACCGCACGGCGCGTGATGGCCGTTGCCTGATGGCGCAGGCGCCCACTGGCATCGGCAAGACTTTGGGCACGATCTTCCCGCTGCTCAAAGCCAGCCCCGGCACGGGGCTGGACAAGGTGTTCTTCCTGGCGGCCAAAGGCTCGGGCCGCGGTTTGGCCATTGAGGCCCTGGACACCCTGAACGCCCAGCCCGCGGCGCCCGGCTTGCGCGTGCTGGATCTTCAAGCGCGCGACAAAACCTGCGAACACCCTGACCTGTCTTGCCACGGCGATTCCTGCCCGCTGGCGCAGGGCTTTTACGACCGCCTGCCAGACGCGCGCGAAGCGGCGCTGCAACACGTGCGGCTGGATGCGCCCACCGTGCGCGCCACGGCGCGCGAACATCAGGTTTGCCCGTACTACCTGTCGCAAGAGCTGATCCGCTGGAGCGATGTGGTCGTGGGGGATTACAACTATTACTACGACTCATCGGCCATGCTGTATGCCATGACGCAGGCGTATCAGTGGAGGGTGGCGGTGCTGGTCGACGAGGCGCACAACCTGGTTGACCGCGCGCGCCGCATGTACACGGGCGAGCTGGATCAGGCGTCGTTGTCGGCGGCGCGCTATGCCGCGTCCAAAGCGCTGAAGAAGCCGCTGGATGGCTTGCAGCGTTCCTGGAATGCCCTGAACAAGAAGCAGACGGAACGCTATCAGGCCTATGAGATGGTGGCGCCCGGGGTGCTGTCGGCCGTGCAAAAGGCGGTGGGCGCCATCATGGAATCCATGGCGGAAACGCCGTTGCCGCAAGATGACCCGGTGCTGGTTTTCTATTTCCAGGCGCTGCAATTCATGCGGCTGGCCGAACAGTTTGGCTCGCACGCCTTGTTCGATGTGACCTTGTCCGACGTAGGCGTGGCCAGCGCCAAGACGCGGCCTTCAACCTTGTGCGTGCGCAACGTGATTCCGGCGCCGTATCTGGCGGCGCGTTACGCGGCGGCGCATGCGACGGTGCTGTTTTCCGGCACGCTCAGCCCGCAGCAGTTCTACCGCGACACGCTCGGGTTGCCGAAAGACACCCCGTGGATCGACGTGGCCGCACCGTTTCAAGCGGCGCAACTGGCGGTGCGGGTGGTGGGCAACGTGTCTACGCGCTATCGCGACCGCGAACGGTCGCTTGCGCCTATCGTCGACCTGATCGCCAGCCAGTACGCCGACCGGCCGGGCAACTACCTGGGCTTCTTAAGCAGCTTTGATTACTTGCGGCAGGTGTCGGACCTGATGCGCGAGCGCCATCCAAGCGTGCCGATCTGGTTGCAGACACCGGGCATGGGCGAAGCCGACCGCGCGGCGTTTCTAGCGCGCTTCACCGACACGGGCCAGGGCGTGGGCTTTGCCGTATTGGGCGGCGCGTTTTCCGAAGGGGTGGACTTGCCGGGCAAGCGCCTGATCGGCGCCTTCATCGCCACGCTGGGGCTGCCGCAAGTGAACCCGGTAAATGAAAACATGAAGCGGGCCATGGACTTGCGCTATGGCGAAGAGAACGGCTACGACTACACCTACCTGTATCCCGGCATGCAAAAGGTGGTGCAGGCAGCGGGCCGCGTGATCCGCACCGAACAGGATGTGGGCACGGTGCATCTTATCGACGACCGCTACCGGCGCGCCAAAGTGCGTGGTCTGCTGCCGAGCTGGTGGCGGGTGGACTAGCCGCCACCGCCGCGCGTCGGACCAGCAGAAGATAGATCGCCATCGCGGTCAACAGCGCGATGCCAGCCAACACATGCAGCACCGCGCGGAAGGCGTCGTCATACGTGCGTTGCAGCAGCGCAATGGCCGCCAATCCCGTATTCAGTGGCTTGGCCGGCAGCAGCGCCGCGGCTTCTTCCAGCTGGCCCAGCGCTGCGCGATTCGCGGCCATCAACAGGGAAGGGGCATCGGTGGCGCCGGGAAGCGCTGCCGACAGCTGCGTCTGAATCAACCCGGCCAGCAGGGCGCTGACCACCGCAATCGCCACCCCGTCCGCCGACACGCGTACGGTGTTGAAGATGCCGGTCGCCATGCCGACATTGCGCGCGTCGGCGACGCTGACTGCCATCGCATCCATCAGGCCCCATGGCAGGCCGATGCCGATCCCGATCAGACACATGGGCAGCCACAAACCGGCCGCGCCGGTCGTCATGACGCTGGCCAGCCACAAGAGGCCGATGGCCACGGCAATCAAGCCGACGGCCGACAGTACGCCGGGCTGGAACCAGCGCGTCAGCAGCGCGGCCACGAACGGCACGATGAGCAACGGCGCGGCCAGGCCGATCATCAGCTGTCCGGCTTCCCATGCGCTGTAGCCGTCGATGCCGATGAAGCGGCCGGGCAAGAGCGCGATCAGCACGATGAACAAAAACGCGGGGGACGCCGCCAGCACTTGCACGCCCACAAAGCGCGAACTGCGAAACAGGCTCAGGTCGAGCATGGGGCGGGCGACGCGGCGTTCGATGCGCACGAACGCCACGGCCAACAACACGGATGCGAGCAGCGCGCCGATGACGTGCAGATCCGCCCAGCCTGCTTCGGGGGCCAGCAGCATGCCGTAGGTGAACAGCCCGAGCGCCCCGGTAAAGGTGAGCGCGCCGGGCCAGTCCAGCCGGCCTTGCGCCGCAACGGCAGTGGGGCGCACGCTGATGGCGACCATGACAGCGCCCAGCACGCCCACGCCGCCCGTGGCCAGGAACACCCATTCCCAGCCCGCCGCCTCCACCATCCAGCCCGACGCGAGCGGCCCGAACGACAAGCCGATGCCGAAGGTAGTGCCCAGCAAACTGAACGCGCGGGTGCGCGCCACGCCATGAAAGAGCGGCGCCAGCGACGACATGGCAGCGGCGAACGCGGCCGCGCCGCCCATGCCTTGCA
>Ga0256796_1001142_pt1 | contig 10190 bp, 4 predicted proteins | sample MC6MC0947MT_FD_190209 | JGI IMG/M metagenome (GOLD analysis project Ga0256796, IMG submission 190209) | Metatranscriptome of enriched soil aggregate microbial communities from Iowa State University, Ames, United States - MC6-MC0947-MT... | ecosystem: Environmental > Terrestrial > Soil >...
GTACGAAGCCATCACCGACACCGAAGCAATGGACGCTTTCAGCCTCCTGTGCCGGACCGAGGGCATTATCCCGGCCATTGAGTCCTCGCATGCCTTGGCTGGCGCCATCAAGATCGGCCAGCGCCTCACCGAAGGCAAGGACAACCCGTCCGAGGTGACGGTGATCGTCAACCTGTCCGGACGTGGTGACAAGGACGTGGAAACGGCCGCTGCCTGGTTCAACATGCTGGATGAGGAAGGGCACGTCAAGGGCACCACCCTGTCCACGCGTAAGCCGAAGGGACCCAGCGAACGGGCCGCCGAAGCCGCTGCGGACGTAAACGAGGACCAGAAGTGATGACTGAACAATTCGCCAGCAAATCGGCTGCCGCCATCGACCGCGCCAAAGCCGAAGGCCGCGCGGCCTTGGTGGGCTACCTTCCCGCCGGCTACCCGACGGTGCAGGAAAGCATCGAGGCCGGCATCGCACTGGCCCGCAACGGCGCCGACCTCATCGAAATCGGCATTCCTTACTCTGATCCTGTGATGGACGGCCCGGTCATCCAGGCCGCCACCACCGAAGCGATCTCCAACGGCTTCCGTGTTGCCAACGTGTTCGACGTCGTAGCGGGCATTACCGCCGCCACCGACGCCGCCGTCCTGGTGATGACGTACTGGAACCCTGTCATGCGCATGGGCGTCGACGAGTTTTCGCGGCGCCTGGCCGAGGCCGGGGGAGCAGGGCTCATCACGCCGGACCTCATCCCGGACGAAGCATCCGAATGGTTCGAAGCCTCCGACAAGTACGGCCTCGACCGGGTGTTCCTTGTTGCGCCATCGTCCACGCCCGAACGCCTGGACATGACCGTCAAGGCAAGCCGCGGCTTCGTTTACGCGGTCTCCATCATGGGGGTCACGGGAACGCGGCAGTCCGTCAGCAGCAGCGCGGAGGATGTCGTGGCGCACGCCCACGCGGCAGGTGCCGAGCGGGTATGCGTGGGTCTCGGGGTCTCCAACCCGGACCACGTCCGCGAGATTGCTGCCTACGCGGACGGCGTCATCGTCGGTACCGCGCTGGTGGCGGCACTACGCGACGGCGGCGTGGACGCCGTCGGGCAACTCACCAAGAACCTCAGCGCCGGCTTGGGCCGCGCGGCTGCAGAAGCCTAGGAAAAGGAAACAGCGAAGCGAATGCAGACCGTCCTTCACGCAGCGGCAATGGTCCCACTGAGTATCCCGAGCCCTTCGTGGTCCGGTTTCGACATTCCGCTGCCGTGGGGGACGTTGCGTATCCACGCTTACGCCCTGTGCATCCTTGCGGGCATCATCGTTGGCCTCTGGCTGACTTCGGCACGCTGGAAGCAGCGCGGCGCGCCCGAAGGGAGCCTGTGGGATATCGCCATTTGGGCCATCCCGTTCGGCATTATCGGCGGCCGTCTCTACCATGTGTTCTCGTCGCCCGACGCCTACTTCGGCCCCGGGTTTGACGGTACTGGCGACCTTTCGTTGATTCCGCAGATTCAACGTGGCGGGCTTGGGATCTGGGGTGCCGTGATCCTCGGTGCCGTGGGCGCCTGGATCGGCTGCCGTCGCGCTGGGGTCAAACTGACGGCCTTCCTGGACGCAGCAGCTCCCGGTCTTCTTTTGGCCCAAGCCATCGGCCGCCTGGGCAACTGGTTCAACCAGGAGCTTTTCGGTGCGCCGACCACCCTCCCGTGGGGACTCCAGATCGATCCTGCCAATGCCAACTTCCCGGCCGGCATGCCAGCAGACACGCTCTTCCACCCGACATTCCTTTACGAGTTGCTGTGGAACCTCCTTGGCGTCGGCATCCTGCTGATGCTCGACAGGAAGTTCCACTTCCGCTGGGGTCGCCTGTTCTGGCTGTACGCCGTCTACTACACACTTGGCCGGGTGTGGATCGAAGCCCTCCGGATTGACGATGCAGAACAGATCACCCTCTTTGGCCTCACCACCAGGCTCAATGTCTGGACCAGCATTTTTGTCTTCATCGCGGCGCTGCTCATTTTCGTTGCCCTTGGCCGTCGCGGTCGGCCGGTGCCGGACACGCCCTATTTGAAGGGCCGGGAACCCGAAGAGGTAGTCGAAAAGGAACCTGCCACGGTGACGAGCGTCACCAGTCATGATGTGGACGCATCTGTCTCAGATACTGGTTCGCGTGATAATCTCCGTGATAACCAAAGCGATCCGGGCCACGTTGACGAGCCGCAGGATGCTGCAGGGCACTCCGCCAAGGACACCACGTCCGCCGCGGATGCTACATCTGCCGCAACTGCCGTAAGGAAGGCCCCCGGATCCTCGCCGAAGGCAGACGACACCAAGTAGTCGCCGTCGGTAAAGGGGCAACAGAGTCACCGCTCGTAGGGCCCAGTCCACAGCGTCGTGGCACCCCGGAAACCGGATCGCAGCATACCGATGTTCACTGGTCAAGCCGGGGCCAGAGGTCTGCGTAACTGTTCGTTGCGCTGGATCGGCTGGCCTACAATTCCAAGTACTAGCGCTTTGTTATGCCCGTCACAGGGTAGGCAAGGTGGGGCCAACGTTGTCCCTTCCATACGCACGATCTCGAGGAAGGACGTCTCCCATGACCCATCTTCATAACCCCGGTTGGTCCGAAAATATCGAACCTCAGGGTGCCATGTCTCCGTTCAAGCGCTTTGCTGCGCTCCCGGAGGCCCAGGGTCTTTACAACCCTGATAAGGAGAAGGACGCCTGCGGCCTGGCAATTATTGCCACGCTTCGCGGGGAACCGGGATACGACATCGTGGAGGCGGCGCTGACCGCCCTCCGCAATCTCGAACACCGCGGTGCTGTTGGCGCCGATGAAGGCACCGGAGACGGTGCGGGCCTGCTCATGCAGGTGCCGGACGAGTTCTTCCGGGCCGTTGCCGAATTTGAACTGCCTGCCCCAGGTCAATACGTGGTGGGCACCGCCTTCCTCCCGGCCGAATCCCGCGAGGCCGATAACGCGAAGGCCGGTATCGAGGCACTCGCCGCTGACGAGGGCCTGACAGTCCTCGGCTGGCGTGAGGTTCCCGTGGTTGCCGACCTCGTCGGTGCTATGGCGCGTGCGTGCATGCCGTACTTCTCGCAGCCGTTCTTTGCCTCGGCCAACGGTGAGCAGCTCGAACACAATGAGCTGGACTCCCGTGCTTGGCGTATCCGTAAGCGGGCGCAGAACAAGTTCGGCGTCTACTTCCCCTCACTGTCCTCGCGCACCATCGTTTACAAGGGCATGCTCACCACCGCGCAGCTCGAGCCCTTCTATCCGGACCTTTCGGACAAGCGCTTCAAGACCAAGCTTGCGATCGTGCACTCGCGCTTCTCCACCAACACGTTCCCGTCGTGGCCCCTGGCGCAGCCGTTCCGCACCATCGCCCACAACGGCGAAATCAACACGGTCAAGGGCAACCGCAACTGGATGCGTGCCCGCCAGTCGCAGCTGGCCAGCCCCCTCCTGGGTTCCGTGCCTGAAGAGTTGTACCCGATCTGCACCCCGGGTGCCTCGGACTCGGCCTCCTTCGATGAAGTGGCGGAGCTCCTCTGGCTCTCCGGCCGCCCCATCACGCACTCCATCATGATGATGATCCCGGAGGCCTGGGAGAACCACGCCACCATGGATCCGGCCCGCCGTGCCTTCTACGAGTACCACTCCCTGCTCATGGAGCCGTGGGATGGTCCGGCAGCTGTGTCGTTCACCGACGGCAGCCTGGTCGGCGCAACCCTGGACCGCAACGGACTGCGCCCCGGACGTTACTGGATCACCGAAGACGGCCTGGTCATCTTCGCCTCCGAGGTTGGCGTGATCGAGGTAGAGCCCTCCAACGTGGTCAAGAAGGGCCGCGTTGCTCCCGGCAAGATGTTCCTGGTGGACACCGAAGCCGGCCGCATCATCGACGACGCCGAGGTCAAGGCGGAAGTTGCTGCGGCCAATCCGTGGGCTGAGTGGCTCAAGGACAACTTGATCGACATCAACGAGCTCCCCGAGCGCGAGCATGTGCTCCACACCGCGGCATCGGTGAACATCCGCCAGCGCACCTTTGGCTACACCACCGAAGAGCTGAAGATCCTGCTTGGTCCGATGGCCCGCACTGGTGCCGAGCCGCTTGGTGCCATGGGTTCGGACACGCCCGTCGCCGTGCTCTCCAAGCGACCGCGGCTGTTGTTCGACTACTTTGTGCAGTCGTTCGCCCAGGTCACCAACCCGCCGCTGGACGCCATCCGCGAGGAACTGGTCACCTCACTGAAGTGTGCCATCGGCCCGAACGGCAACCTGTTGGATGGCAAGCAGGTCCGCCAGCCGCAGATTTCGCTGCCGTTCCCGGTGATCAATAACGATCAGCTCGCCAAGATCGCCAACATTGAAACGCCCGACGGCGACCGCATCGCCATGAAGGTCCGCGGCCTGTACCGCCCCGAGGGCGGGGAAGCGGCCCTCCGTGCCCGCCTGACCGAAATCTGCGAGCAGGTTTCCGGTGCGATCAACCGCGGCGTGCAGTACGTCGTGCTGTCCGACCGTGACTCGAACGCCCAGTGGGCGCCGATTCCGTCCCTGCTCCTTGTCAGCGCTGTCCACCACCACCTGCTTCGCAGCGCCAACCGCACCAAGACTGCCCTGGTGGTCGAGGCCGGCGACGTCCGCGAGACGCACCACGTGGCTGTGCTGATCGGCTACGGCGCGTCGGCTGTGAACCCGTACCTGGCCATGGAATCGGTGGAACAGCTGATCTCCAACGGCGACGTCGTTGGCGTCACGCCTGAAGACGGCGTCTACAACCTCATCAAGGGCCTCGGCAAGGGTGTCTTGAAGATCATGTCCAAGATGGGCATCTCCACGGTGGCTTCCTACACGGGCGCACAAACCTTTGAGGCCCTGGGCCTGTCCCAGGAACTTGTGGATGAGTTCTTCTCCGGCACCCACTCCCAGCTGGGTGGCGTGGGCCTGGACGTCATCGCCGCAGAGGTTTCGGCACGCCACCAGATGGCGTACCCGGAGGGCGGCATCGAGCACCCGCACCAGCCGCTGCTTGGTGGTGGCGAGTACCAGTGGCGCCGCGACGGCGAACCGCACCTCTTCAACCCGGAGACGGTGTTCCGCCTGCAGCACGCAACCCGCGAACGCCGCTACGACATCTTCAAGTCCTACACCAAGGGCATCGATGACCAGTCCGAAAACCTGATGACCCTTCGCGGGCTCCTCAAGTTCAAGGACGGCGTCCGTCCGGCGGTCCCGCTCGAAGAAGTCGAGCCGGTCTCCAGCATCGTCAAGCGTTTCTCCACCGGGGCCATGAGCTACGGCTCCATCTCCAAGGAAGCGCACGAGACCCTGGCCATCGCCATGAACCGGCTCGGCGGAAAGTCCAACACCGGTGAAGGTGGCGAGGACGTTGATCGCCTGCTCGATCCGGAACGCCGTTCGGCGATCAAGCAGATCGCGTCCGGCCGTTTCGGTGTGACCAGCCTGTACTTGACCAACGCCGAAGACATCCAGATCAAGATGGCCCAAGGTGCCAAGCCTGGCGAAGGTGGCCAGCTGATGGCACAGAAGGTCTACCCGTGGGTAGCCCGGACGCGTCACTCCACTCCCGGCGTGGGACTTATTTCCCCGCCCCCGCACCACGACATCTACTCGATCGAAGACCTCGCGCAGCTCATCTATGATGCCAAGCGAGCGAATCCCTCCGCACGGGTACACGTCAAGCTTGTTTCGGAAGTCGGGATCGGCACGGTGGCGTCCGGCGTCACCAAGGCGAAGGCCGACGTCGTGCTTGTTTCAGGTCACGACGGCGGTACCGGCGCCTCGCCGCTGAACTCGCTGAAGCACGCGGGCGTGCCGTGGGAACTCGGCCTTGCCGAAACCCAGCAGACCCTTATGCTCAACGGTCTCCGCGACCGCGTGGTGGTCCAGGTTGATGGCCAGCTCAAGACCGGCCGCGACGTCGTTATTGCTGCCCTGTTGGGTGGCGAGGAGTACGGCTTTGCTACCGCCCCGCTGGTGGTTTCCGGCTGCATCATGATGCGCGTCTGCCACCTGGACACCTGTCCTGTTGGCGTTGCCACGCAGAACCCCGAACTCCGTTCGCGGTTCAACGGCAAGCCCGAGTTCGTGGTCAACTTCTTCGAGTTCCTCGCAGAAGAGGTCCGTGAAATTCTTGCCGAGCTTGGTTTCCGAAGCCTGGAAGAGGCCATCGGCCACGCCGAAGTCCTCGACACCCGCGAAGCGATCAACCACTGGAAGGCCGAAGGGCTGGACCTGGACCCGATCCTGCACGGGCTGGAGTTCGACGACGACGTGCCGCTGCGCAACATGACCGGCCAGAACCACGAGCTGGACAAGCACTTCGACCAGCGGCTCATCACCATGGCACAGGAAGCACTCAGCGACCGTATGCCCGTCAAGATCACCTTGGACGTCATCAACACGGACCGTTCCGTGGGTACGATGCTCGGCCACGTGGTGACCAAGACGTTCGGCGTCGATGTGCTGGCGACCGATACCATCGACGTCACGCTCAACGGCACCGCGGGCCAGTCCCTCGGCGCGTTCCTGCCCGCCGGTATCACCCTGCGCATGTTCGGTGACTCCAACGACTACGTTGGCAAGGGACTCTCCGGCGGCCGCATCATCGTCCGCCCGGACAGGACCAACGTGTTCCAGGCCGAACGGAACGTCATCGCCGGCAACGTCATCGGTTACGGCGCAACCAGTGGCGAAATGTTCCTGCGTGGCCAGGTGGGCGAACGCTTCCTGGTCCGCAACTCCGGTGCGACCGCCGTCGTCGAAGGTATTGGCGACCACGGTTGCGAGTACATGACCGGTGGCCAGACGTTGATCATCGGCCGGACTGGCCGCAACTTCGGCGCCGGCATGTCCGGTGGTACGGCCTATGTGCTGGACCTCCAGCCTGAGCGCGTCAACAAGATGGCCCTCGATACCGGTGAGCTCCAACTCCTGGAGCTCGACGCCGAGGACCGCGACATTGTCCACGGCCTGCTCACCAAGCACGTTGAGGAAACCGAATCCGTCCTGGCCGGCCGTCTGCTCGAGAACTTCGACGACACCGCCGCCCGCATCACCAAAGTACTGCCGCGCGATTACGCCGCAGTCCTGCAGACCCGTCTCGACGCCATCGAAGAGGGCCTTGACCCCGACGGTGAAGAAGTATGGTCCCGAATCCTGGAGGTAACCGGTGGCTGATCCACGCGGATTTCTGAAAGTCCGGCAGCGCGAAACGCAGCCACGCCGTCCCGTTCCCGTCCGCATCATGGACTGGAAAGAAGTTTACGAAGCCCAGGAAAAGGGTGTCCTGAAGAGCCAGGCCGGTCGCTGCATGGACTGTGGCGTTCCGTTCTGCCACCAGGGCTGCCCTTTGGGTAACTTGATTCCTGAGTGGAACGACCTCGTGTGGCGCGACAAAGGTGAAGAAGCGATTGAGCGCCTTCACGCCACGAACAACTTCCCGGAGTTCACGGGCCGCCTGTGTCCGGCGCCCTGCGAGGCGTCGTGCGTGCTGGGGATCAACCAGCCCGCCGTCACCATCAAGCAGGTTGAGGTCTCGATCATCGACCAGGCCTTTGAGAACGACTGGGTCCAGCCGCTTCCGCCGACACGCCTCACCGGCAAGACGGTGGCCGTTGTTGGATCCGGTCCCGCGGGCCTGGCAGTTGCACAACAGCTGACGCGGGTGGGCCACACCGTTGCCGTTTACGAGCGCGATGACAAAATCGGTGGCCTGCTCCGCTACGGCATCCCCGACTTCAAAATGGAGAAGGAACAGGTTGACCGCCGCCTGGAGCAGATGAAGGCCGAAGGCACGCGCTTCCGGACCGGAGTCGCCGTCGGCACGGACGTCACCTGGGAGCAGCTGCGCCGCCGTTACGACGCCGTGGTTGTTGCAACCGGCGCGACCGTCCCGCGCGATCTTCCCATCCCGGGCCGTGACCTCGAGGGCGTCCACTTCGCCATGGACTACCTGGTTCCGTCGAACCGGGCCGTCGCGGGGGAGAAGCCCGAGAACCACATCGACGCCCGTGGCAAGCACGTCGTGATCTTGGGTGGTGGCGATACGGGTGCTGACTGCATCGGTACCGCCCACCGCCACCAGGCAGCGTCGGTGACCACGCTCGCGATCGGCAAGCAGCCGCCGTCGGAACGTGCCCTCCACCAGCCGTGGCCAACCTTCCCCACCCTTTTCGAGGTCGCCAGCGCCCACGAAGAGGGCGGCGAACGTACTTACCTTGCATCCACCGTTGAATTTGTCGGAGAAAACGGCAAACTCACCGGCGTCAAGGTTGCTGAAACCGAGTTCGTGGACGGCAAACGCCTGCCCAAGGCCGGTACTGAGCGGGTTATTCCTGCTGATCTTGTTTTCCTGAGCCTTGGCTTCACCGGTGCTGAGCCGGCAGGGATCACGGAACAGGTCAGCGCAGAGTTCGACGGTCGGGGCAACGTTGCCCGCGACGGCTACTACATGACGAACACCGAGGGTGTGTTCGTTGCCGGCGATGCCGGACGTGGCCAGTCACTGATTGTGTGGGCCATTGCGGAAGGCCGTGCATGCGCGGCCGCAGTGGACAAGTTCCTGATGGGAAGCACCATTCTCCCGGCACCGGTCGCCCCCACCGACCGGGCGATAGCGGTCTTATAGCGCCGGCAGGAACGTTTCTTTTACTCAATCAGCATGAACTACTTAGGGTAGGTATATGAGACGCGCGAAAATTGTGGCAACTTTCGGCCCGGCTATCTCCAGCTTCGACAACACCCTCGCGGTGCTGGAAGCCGGCGTTGACGTTGCCCGCATGAACATGAGCCACGGCGACTACTCCGTTCACGACAACACCTACGAAAACGTCCGCAAGGCTGCGGCGCAGCTGCACAAGCCCGTGGCCATCATGGCCGACCTCCAGGGACCCAAGATCCGTCTGGGTCGCTTTGTTGATGGACCCCACGAGCTGGCCGTCGGTGACACCTTCACCATCACCACCGAAGATGTTCCCGGCACCAAGGACATCTGCTCCACCACGCTCAAGAGCCTCACCGAGGACGTCAACGTAGGCGACGCCCTGCTTATCGACGACGGCAAGGTGGCGCTGCGCGCCATCGAGGTTGACGACGTCAAGGTCGTCACCACCGTTACCGTTGGCGGCAAGGTCTCCAACAACAAGGGCATCAACCTTCCCGGTGTTGCCGTCAACGTCCCCGCGCTGAGCGAAAAGGACGAGGACGACCTCCGTTGGGCACTCAAGCGCGGCGCGGACCTGATCGCACTCTCGTTCGTGCGTGACGCTTCGGACATCACCCGCGTCCACGAGATCATGGACGAAGAAGGCCGCCGTGTGCCGGTGATCGCCAAGATCGAAAAGCCGCAGGCAGTGGAGCAGCTCCACGAAATCATCGACGCCTTCGATGCCATCATGGTTGCCCGTGGAGACCTCGGCGTCGAGCTGCCGCTCGAAGAGGTGCCGATCGTCCAGAAGCGCGCCATCGAACTGGCACGCCGCTGGGCCAAGCCGGTCATCGTGGCCACCCAGGTCCTGGAATCCATGATCGACAACCCGCGTCCGACGCGCGCCGAGGCTTCCGACTGCGCCAACGCAGTTCTCGACGGCGCCGACGCAGTGATGCTCTCCGGTGAAACGTCCGTGGGCCAGTACCCCATCGAAACCGTCAAGGTCATGGCCCGGATCATCGAGTCCACCGAAGTGCATGGTCTTGAGCGCGTCCCCCCGCTGGGCACCAAGCCCAAGACCCGCGGTGGCGCGATCACCCGTGCGGCCGTCGAAATTGCCGACCAGCTGGACGCCAAGTACATCTGTACGTTCACCCAGTCCGGCGACTCGGCACGACGCCTCTCGCGACTGCGGCCCGTCAAGCCGGTCTTCGCTTTCACCCCGGTTGAGCACGTCTGGAACCAGCTCGCCCTTACCTGGGGCATCCAGCCGGTGTTGGTCCCGTCCGTGGGTCACACCGACGAGATGACCGCACAGGTGGACAAGAGCCTGCTGGAAATGGAGCTCGTTGACGAAGGCGACCTGGTTGTCATCGCGGCAGGTTCCCCTCCAGGACAGGCCGGTTCCACCAACTCGCTGAAGGTCCACAAGGTAGGCGACCTCGCCGACACGTCCAAGACCGACGAAGGTTCACGCAAGGAACCCGTTGGCCCGTGGCCCGAAAAGAAGTCCAAAGCCAA
>Ga0256796_1001162_pt1 | contig 10088 bp, 7 predicted proteins | sample MC6MC0947MT_FD_190209 | JGI IMG/M metagenome (GOLD analysis project Ga0256796, IMG submission 190209) | Metatranscriptome of enriched soil aggregate microbial communities from Iowa State University, Ames, United States - MC6-MC0947-MT... | ecosystem: Environmental > Terrestrial > Soil >...
CGAAGCCGTCCGGGGTCACCAGCGCGGCCGCACAGACGAACCGGGCTCCGCGGTGCGGCTCGGTGATGTCCGCCAGCTGCGCGAGGAGGAGGGACAGGTTCGCGGCGTCGTCGCCGTGCCGGCCGGCCCAGCGCGCCGAGAAGATGCCCGGCGCGCCGCCGAGCACGTCCACGGCGAGTCCGGAGTCGTCGGCGACCGCCGGCAGGCCCGTGAACGCCGCGAGCGCCCGGGCCTTGAGCAGCGCGTTCTCCGCGAACGTCACGCCGTCCTCGACCGGCTCGGGGCCGTCGTAGCCGATGACCTCGAGGTCGGGGCGGGTGGCGGCGACGATCTGCTGGAACTCGGCGACCTTGTGGGGGTTGTGCGTGGCGAGGACGACCTTCATCGCTCCGCCGCCAGCGATGCCAGCTGGTGCTCCCTGAGCGACGCGCAGCCGTTCACGCCGAGCTCCAGCAGGGCGTCCAGCTCGCGCTTGTCGAAGGGCGCGCCCTCAGCGGTGCCCTGCACCTCGACGAACAGTCCCCGACCGGTGACGACCACGTTCATGTCGGTCTCCGCGCGCACGTCCTCGACGTATGCCAGATCGAGCATGGGCTCGCCGTCGATGATCCCGACCGAGACCGCGGCCACCGAGTCCAGCAGCGGCGTGGAGTTCTTGCCGATGAACTTCTTCTCGCGACCCCACTCGATGGCGTCGGCGAGGGCGACGTAGGCACCGGTGATCGCAGCTGTGCGGGTGCCGCCGTCGGCCTGGAGGACGTCGCAGTCGATCACGATCGTGTTCTCGCCGAGCGCCTTGGTGTCGACGACGGCACGCAGCGCGCGGCCGATCAGGCGGGAGATCTCGTGTGTGCGACCGCCGATGCGGCCCTTGACGCTCTCGCGGTCGTTGCGCGAGTTGGTGGCCCGCGGCAGCATCGCGTACTCGGCGGTGACCCAGCCCTTGCCCTTGCCCGTCAGCCAGCGCGGCACGCCGTTCGTGAACGATGCCGTGCACAGCACCTTGGTTCCGCCGAAGCTGACGAGCGCCGAGCCCTCGGCGTGCGCGGACCAGCCGCGCTCGATCGTCACCTCTCGGAGCTGGTCGGTGCTGCGGCCGTCGGCGCGGACGATGTCTGACATGGTGTCCTCTCGGAAGGGGTTCGGGAGCTCAGGGCCGCAGCGCGTCGGCGCCGTCGACACCGGACAGGTCCGGCAGGGTGATCACGCCGGTCTGCACGAGCTGCACGTCGCGCACCTCGCGGCCCATGAGCCGGTTGGCGAGAACCGTGAAGTCCTCGGTCGAGGCGCCGGTCGCCTCGTACGTGTACGTCGGGACGGCGTCCGCGGGGGCGAGCTGGTCGTGTCGCACCAGCTGCCGGTAGACATCGGCCGCGGTCTCGTCGTCGCTGGACACTAGCGAGACCCCGTCCCCCATCACGTAGCTGATCGCGCCGCGCAGGAACGGGTAGTGCGTGCAGCCCAGCACGAGCGTGTCGACCTCGGCATCCCGCAGCGGCGCCAGGTAGCCCTCCGCGACGGCGAGCACCTCCGGGGTTCCGGTGATGCCGGCCTCCACGAACTCGACGAAGCGCGGGCAGGCGGCGGTGAACACCTCGAGCCGCTCGTTGACCTCGAGCATGTCCTGGTAGGCGCGCGAGCCGATCGTCCCGACCGTGCCGATCACGCCGATACGGCCGTTGCGGGTGGTCGAGACCGCGCGTCGCACGGCCGGGCCGATCACCTCGACGACGGGCACGTCGTACCGCTCCCGCGCGTCGCGGAGCATGGCCGCGGATGCGGTGTTGCAGGCGATCACGAGCATCTTCACGCCCTGGTCCACGAGCGTGTCGAGCACCTCGAGGCTGTATCGGCGGACGTCCGCGATCGGCTTCGGCCCGTACGGCGAGTGCGCCGTGTCGCCGATGTAGACGAGCGACTCCTGCGGCAGCTGGGCACGGATCGCCCTGGCGACCGTCAGCCCGCCGACTCCGGAGTCGAAGATGCCGATGGGCGCGTCGTTCATGATCCCCAAGCCTACTCGGCGGATGCTGCGGCGAGCGCGGCGCGCAGGTTCCCGCCGGCGGCGTCCAGCGCGCGGCGCATGGTCTCGGCATCCACCCCGGTCTCGACGATCCCGATCGCCAGCTTGACGGAACCGCCGGCGGAAGCCAGTGCCGCAGCGGCGGCCTCCGGAGTGACGCCGGTGGCGTGCATGACGGTGCGCTCGGCGCGGGCACGCAGCTTCTCGTTGGTGGACTGGACGTCGACCATGAGGTTGCCGTAGACCTTGCCGGACTGCACCATCGCGAGGGTGGAGAGCGTGTTGATGACGAGCTTCTGCGCGGTGCCCGCCTTCAGGCGCGTGGAGCCTGCGACCACCTCGGGACCCACGACGACCTCGATGGGTGCGTCGGCGTGCTTCGAGATCTCGGAGTCGCGGTTGCAGGCCAGGCTCACCGTGAAGGCGCCCTGCTCGCGTGCGGCGCGCAGCGCGCCGACCACGTAGGGGGTGCGACCGGATGCCGAGATCCCGACGATCGCGTCGTCGGGGCCGAGCTCGCGACCCGCCTGCTCCCCCGCGTCGATGTCGTCCTCGGCGTTCTCCACGGCGTTGCGCAGCGCGTGCTCTCCCCCTGCGATCAGGCCCGTCACCAGGGAGGGGTCGGTTCCGAACGTGGGCGGGATCTCGCTGGCATCCAGCACGCCCATGCGCCCCGCGGTGCCGGCGCCGATGTACACCAGGCGGCCGCCGCGGTGCAGGCGCCCGACGATGCCGTCCACGGCGCGCGCGATGCTCTCCCGCTCGGACGCGACCGCCTGCGCGGCGACGACGCCCTGCTCCGCCATGAGGGCGACCTGATCCGAGGTGCCGAGCTGGTCGAGCTGGGCGAACGCGGGATCGACGCGCTCCGTCGACAGCGTCTCGAGGGTGGTTCGCAGCTGATCGCGGTCGGACATGTCGTCCTTCTTCCTGTTCGGATCTGTGATGGGGCGGCTCGGGCTCAGCGGGAGACGAGCAGCGCTCGTCGTGCGGCTCGCGCGGCCAGCAGGCTCGCTGCGGATGCCGTGATGACGGTTCCCGCGTCCGCGACGGGGAGCCCGACGTTGACGGTCACGACGCCCGGGATCGCGTCGCGGATGCGGTCGAGCGCGACCCGCTGCGGAGACCCCACGTCGATGCGGTCGACGAGCACGACGCTCTGTCCGGTGCCTGCCGAGCGCAGAGCCGCGTCGATGTCGGCATCCGCGGCGTGCTCGGCGTCGATCCGGAAGGTCTCGCCGCCGACGGCGAGCGCCTGGGCGACGTGCGAGGCGGCGCTGTCGACGGCGAGGCTGGACGCCCGGCGCAGGTCGATCACCGTCGTGGGCGCGTCCTCGAACGCGGGGAACGATCCGTCGACGCGCACGGCGCGGTCGGCGATCGCGTCACCGTCGAAGGGCGTTTCGGCAGCCGGCCCGCGATCACGCACAGCTGCGGCCATCACGGCCACTCGTCGCGCAGCCTCCTCGACGCGCTCGCGAGACAGCTCGCCGGATCGCAGGGCGGCCACCACGGCATCCCGCGCCTCGCGATAGTCGCGTTCGTCCTGGTCGGCGAGCATCGCATCGCCAGGGTTCGTGGGGTTTCCGATGCAGAGCAGGTCGGCGCCGGCGGCGAGCGCCCGCACGGCCCCGCCGCCGATCCCGACGCTCTCCCGGATCGCGGCCATGTCGAGCGCATCCGTCACGATCACGCCGTCGAAACCCGCGGCGCGCAGTCGTCCGAGCACCAGGGGGTTGAGGGTGGCAGGCGCGTCGCCCCACTGCGGGGCGGCGATGTGGGCGGTCATGATCGACAGGACTCCGGCATCCACCGCGGCGGTGAAGGGCGGCAGGTGCACGCGTTCGATCTCGGCCTGGTCGAGAGTGATCCGGGGCAGGTCGTGGTGCGAGTCGGTGTGGGTGTCGCCGTGTCCCGGATAGTGCTTGGCGCAGGCGGCGACCCCTGCATCCTGGATGCCGGTGACGGCCGCGGCCACGTGCCGCGAGACCAGGGAGGTGTCCGACCCGAAAGCGCGCACGCCGATCACCGGGTTGCGCGGGTCGGTGTTGACGTCGGCGACGGGCGCGATCACGACATCGGCGCCGATCGCGGCCACTCGGCGCCCGATCTCGTACCCCGTGGCGCGCGTCGCCTCCACGTCGTCCAGCGCGCCCAGTTCGGCGGCGCCGGGGATCGTGGATCCGGTGGTCGTCTCCAGCCGCGTGACGCTGCCGCCCTCCTCGTCGATGCCGATCAGCGCGTGCGGGGCGATACGGTGGATCTCGGCACTGAGGGCCTTGGTGTCACCGCCGAGGTTCTGCGCGAAGTACACCACTCCGGCGAGGCCGTCCCGCAGGGCATCCGCGAGCCAGTCCGGCACCTCGCTCCCGAGGAATCCCGGCCAGAGCACGGCATTGGCGAGGCGTTCGATCTCACGCCGTTCGAAGTCATCGGGCACGGACATCAGTATCCCCGATTCCCGGGCGGAGCACAGCGCGCGGCATCCGTCACCGGACAGGAAGCGATGCACCGCGCGGCATACACTGAGCGGATGAGCTCCGCGTTCCTCACCGACCGCTACGAACTGACCATGCTCGCCGCCTCGCTCCGCGACGGCACGGCGAACCGGCCCTCCGTCTTCGAGCTGTTCTCCCGCCGGCTCTCCGGCGGACGCCGTTTCGGCGTCGTCGCCGGCACCGGACGGCTGCTCTCGCTGCTGCGCGAGTTCCGCTTCGACGAGGACGAACTGCGGTATCTGCGCGACAACGACGTGGTGGACGCCGCTGCGGTGACGTACCTGGAGGACTACCGTTTCACCGGCACGATCCTCGGCTACCGCGAGGGCGAGCTGTACTTCCCCGGCTCCCCCATCCTCACCGTGGAGGGCACCTTCGCGGACGCCGTCGTGCTGGAGACCCTGGCCCTGAGCGTGCTCAACCACGACTCCGCCGTCGCGACGGCGGCCTCCCGGATGAGCATCGCCGCGGGCGAGCGGCCGCTCGCCGAGATGGGCTCACGACGTGCCGCCGAGCACTCGGCGGTCGCGGCCGCGCGCGCCGCCTACATCGCCGGCTTCGGCGCGACGAGCAACCTCGAGGCGGGGCGCCGGTGGGGCATCCCGACGATGGGCACCGCCGCGCACTCCTGGACGCTGCTGCACGACAGCGAGGAGGACGCGTTCCGCGCGCAGGTGGAGAGCCTGGGCGTGAGCACCACCCTGCTGGTGGACACCTACGACATCCGCACCGGCGTCGAGACCGCGATCCGCGTGGCCGGCACCGGCCTCGGCGGGGTGCGCCTGGACTCCGGAGACCTGCCGATCGTCGCCGGCGAGGTGCGCGCCCAGCTGGACGAGCTCGGAGCCACCGAGACGAAGATCACGGTCACCAGCGACCTCGACGAGTACGCGATCGCCGCCCTGGCCGCCTCCCCCGTGGATGCCTATGGCGTGGGCACCTCGGTGGTCACGGGCTCCGGCTATCCGACCGCGGGAATGGTCTACAAGCTCGTCGCGCGTCAGGACGCCGGCGGCGGCTGGGTGGCCGTGGCCAAGGCATCCGCCGACAAGGGTTCGAAGGGCGGGCGGAAGGCCGCGTTCCGGACGCTGAAGGATGGCGTCGCCGTCGCCGAGACGATCTCGGTGGCCGACGGGTTCGAACGCGTCGACACGGCAGCATCCCACCCGGACGCCCGTGCCCTGCAGGTCGTGCTCGTCGAGAACGGCGAGATCGACACCGCCCACGAGGGGCACGACGGCACCGCCGCCGCCCGCGCGCACCACCTGCGCGTGCGCGAGGAGCTGCCGGTGCGCGCCCTCGCGCTCAGCAAGTCGGACCCTGCGATCCCGACCCTGTTCGTCGACGCGCCGGAGGGGCCGACCGGTTCCTGAGCGAGGAGCGCAGCGACGAGTCGAAGGGCGTCGACGCCGACTAGAACTGCATGCTCTCGTAGATCTCCTTGCAGGTCGGGCAGATCGGGAACTTCTCCGGGTCACGTCCCGGCGTCCACTTCTTGCCGCAGAGCGCCCGCACCGGCTTGCCTGTGATGGCCGACTCGAGGATCTTGTCCTTCTTCACATAGTGCGAGAAGCGCTCATGGTCGCCGGGCTCGAGGTTCTCCTCGCGGAGGAGCTCTTCGAGTTCGCGATCAAGTGTTGCCACGCCACCCTGATCGGGGCTGTCCAGCGGAGTACTCATGGGCCGATTCTAGCCGTCATGAGCCCTCCGGGGCCCGGTTCCTGCGGTCTCAGGTGGTCTCGGCGAACTCCATCAGGCGGGCTCCGCTGCGCTCGAAGATCGCACCGCCGATCGCCGCGCCGCCGAACAGCACCAGCACTCCGGTGATGACTCCCGTCCAGAACGTCGCCGGGGCGTGACTGTCGCCATCCACGACGGTGAGCACGAACAGCCACAGCGTGGGGATGCTGAAGACGAGCGCCCCGACGAACGTGCCTGCCGCACCCCAGGACCCGTGCGAGGATGAGCGCTGCGGCTGCTGGAACGGGCTGTCGCCCGGGCGCGACACCGCGTACGGTGCAATGACCGAGGCGATGCTCGACATGCCGAGCCCGGTGAGCAGAAGCGCGGCGGCCACACCGATGAGCGGCAGGAGCAGTTCCCACTTCCCGACGAACGCCAGGGTCACGGACACGGCGATCGCCAGCACGGGGATCGACACGAGCAGCACGGGCACGAGCCGGCCGAGCCTGTCGGGCAGCCCGCGGACGCCGCTCGCGATGTGGATCCACAGCGCGGTGGAGTCGTAGGCGACGTCGTTGTGCGGCAGCCAGCCGAAGAACAGCGCCATGAGCGGCACCGGCACGAGCGCGGCGGCCCACGGCGGGACTCCGGCCACCATGAGCGGGAACACCGTGAGCACTCCGGCGATCGGCACGATGAGGATGTTCACGATGTAACGGCGATCGCGCATCCAGTAGACCAGGCTGCGGGCCGCGACGGCACCGAAGGCGTTGGCCGGCAGCACGGAGAACCACCCCAGGCCGGAACGCTCGCGGGTTGCGTACGGACGCTCGGTGGTCGTCAGCATCCGCCGGACGAGATACGCCCAGAGCGCCAGGACGCCGGCCAGCGTCGCCACGGCGATGAGGCCGCTGCCCCACGCCGCCCCGACCTCGCCGGCTGCGACGTGGAACAGGAACGCCTGCGGGGCGGCCAGCGGTGTGAAGCCCACCGCCGCGGTCACGGCGGCGACCCCGGCGGGCACATGGCCGTTCCACTCCATCGACGAGACGTACGCGGCGACCGGGAACGCGACGACGATGATGGGGATCCAGAAGAGCACCGTGAGCTCGCGGGAGCGGCGCTCGGGCAGCGCGATGGCGCTGATCGCCATGCCGATGCGGGCGATCAGCGCGGTGGAGATCACGCCGACCAGTCCGGCCAGCACAGCAACAGGCCACGCGATGCGTCCGACCGTGATCGAGACGGCGACGAAGAAGGCGTGGACGACGAGGAGCGCGGCGCTCGGGACGCTGACCAGGGAGGCGAGCGCCAGGATCCACGGCATCCGCTTCTCGTCCACACCGAAGGGCGCGAAGCGTCGCGGATCCAGCTGGTCCTGCGTGCCGGTGAGCATCGGGCCCAGGAAGAACGCGAGGAACGCGGCGGCGGCGCTGAACACGATGATCGCGCGCGCGGTGGGCAGCGGTGCGCCGCCCAGGCCGAGCACGGCCAGGCACACGGCGACGGTGATCGCAGCCGTGACCAGCACTGCGAGCACGCTGCGCACGAGTCGTTCGCCGCGCAGAGCGCCCGCGACCAGCGCGAGCCTCAGTCGGAGAACGTGTGCAACCACTCCAGTCCCTCCACTTCGCCACCCGTGCCGGAGAGCTCGACGAAGCGCGCGGCGAGCGTTTGGCCCGCGCGCACCTCGTCCACGGTCCCCTCGGCGAGCACCTCACCGCCGACGATGACCGCGACGCGCGTGCACACCTGCTCCACCAGGTCCATGCCGTGGCTGGAGAGGATGACGGTGCCGCCGTGGGCGACGTAGGAGCGCAGGATGTCGAGGATCACGCTCGACGAGACCGGGTCGACGGCCTCGAACGGCTCGTCGAGCACGAGCACGCGCGGCGAGTGGATCAGGGCGCCCGCGAGCATGAGCTTCTTGGTCATGCCGGCCGAGTAGTCGGAGACCACGCGGCTCAGCGCCTCGCTCAGGTCGAACGCGCGTGCCAGATCGGCGACGCGCTTCTCGATGACCGCGCGCTGCAGGCCCCGCAGCTGACCGTAGTAGTGCAGCAGCTGGCGGCCGGTGAGGCGGTCGAACGTACGCAGCCGGTCCGGCAGTACGCCCATCACGCGCTTCGCGCCGAGCGGGTTCGCCTTCTGGTCGATGCCGCTGATGTGCACTGTGCCGGCGTCGGGACGCAGCAGCCCCGCGATGATCGACAGCGTGGTGGTCTTGCCCGCGCCGTTCGGCCCCACCAGTCCGTAGAACGAGCCAGCGGGCACGGTCAGGTCGATGCCGTCGACGGCGTTCGAATCGCCGAAGCGCTTGACCAGGCCGCGGATGAGGATGGCCTCCGCACCGGTGGCCGGAGCGGCCGCAGGGCGCGGAGCGCGTGTGGGCGCCGACGCCGCTTCGGGCTGCGCGGGATGCTCTGCAGCGGGCTCGGGGGCCGGCTCGACAGGCTCGGCGGCGGACACGGGGACCGGTTCGACGGGCTGGTCATCCGGCTCGGTGTCCGCGGGCGCGGCTGCAGGCTCGGCCGGGACTTCTTCAGCCGGCGCGGCCGCCGTCTCGGCCGGGACTTCTTCAGCGGGCGCCGCGTCGACAGGCGGCGACTCGACAGAGGAAGGCGACGGCTTCGTGATGGCTTCGGGCGTCGCCGCTGAGGCGGCCGCCTCAGCGGCGGCGACGTCGACTGCCGCCGGCTCGGACGCCGCGGGAGAGGACGTGGCAGCTGCGGCAGGGTCGGACGCCGGCGCCGAATCGGATGCCGCAGAGGGCGCCTCCGCCGCGGGAGCTTCCGCCGCGGGTGCCTGAACAGGAGTGCGGGGCGCCCGGGCCTCCGTGGCGGCCGATCCACTGTTCGAGGCGGCGGTCTGGCGATGAGCGGACGTCTGCGCGGCATCCGCTGCCTGTCCGCCGGACGAGGGAAGAGCCGGGATGTAGGCGATCGGGGCCTCCGTGGTCGGCTCGACCTGCGATGCCGAAGGAGACGTCACGACGTCGTCGGCGGGTGCAGACGCGGCCGCCGCCCTCGAGGTCGCCGGGCGCGACGCCGCGGTGGAGCGCGCCGGGCTCTTGGAGCCGGCCGTCTTCCCGGTCGCGGCGGCGGTGGTCTTGGGAGTCGACGAAGTCGCCTTCTTCGCGGTCGTCTTCTTCGCCGCGGTCGTCTTCGCCGCGGTCGTCTTCGTCCCGGTCGTCTTGGCGGCGGGGGTCTCCGCGGCGGCCGACTTCTTCGCAGTCGTCGTCGCCTTCGCGGTCGTGCCGCTCTTCGTCGTCGCGGATGCCCGCGTCGTCGTGGTCTTCTTCGCGGCGGCGGCCGCCTTCTCGGCGGCCTCCTTCGACGCGGCGGCCTTCGTGGTCTCCCGAGCGGATGCGGCGGCCGCCGTGGCCTTCTTCACCGCGGCGGTCTTCGCCGCCGCCGTCGCGGCGGAGCGCTTCGTGGCCGCGGTCTTCGCGGCGGCTGTGCTGGCGGCCGCCTTCTTCGCAGCAGCGGTCTTCGCCGCCGTCGCTGCTGCGGTGGGCTTTGCGGCAGTGGTTTTGGAGGCGGCGGACTTGGCGGCACCGGCCCTCGCAGCGGCGGATCTGGCCGGCGTCTTGGTGGCTGCGCCGGCGGACGCCGTGCCCTCGGCATCCGTCCCGCTCTTCGTTGCAGCAGTCCCGGCCGCAGTGGTCCGGGCCGTGGTCGTCCGGGCGCGCGGGCGCTGCGCGGCAGCATCCGCAGTGCCGTCGACGGATTCGGCATCCGCCTTCTTCGCGGCGCTCTTCCGGGGCGTCGCGGCACGCTTCGCCGGCGTGCGCGCTGGCTTCTTCGCGGCCGCGGGGGCAGCCGCGGCGTCCGCGCTTCCCGGCTGGGAGGTGTCGTCGCGGTCGGCCCCGGAGTCGAGAGAAG
>Ga0256796_1001179_pt1 | contig 10036 bp, 9 predicted proteins | sample MC6MC0947MT_FD_190209 | JGI IMG/M metagenome (GOLD analysis project Ga0256796, IMG submission 190209) | Metatranscriptome of enriched soil aggregate microbial communities from Iowa State University, Ames, United States - MC6-MC0947-MT... | ecosystem: Environmental > Terrestrial > Soil >...
CGCAAGTGCCACAACAACCAGTTGTACAAACACCAGTCGCACAACCTGTATATAACAACACGAATACGGACATTTTAAAACGTCTATCTAATTTAGAAAAAGCTGTATTTGGAAGTAAGTTATACGAATAAATTAGGGTAACAAAAAGGTTAAAGTAGTTTACATAGAAAAAAACATTGCAAAATCTTTTTGTTTCCACTATACTAATGTTTGTCATAACGTTTGGGTAATCGCTGCAACGCCAACGTTGTAGAGGAAAGTCCATGCTCGCACGACCTGAGATGGTCGTAGTGTTCGTGCCTAGCCAAGTCATAAGCTAGGGTATTCTGGCTGTGAGGCTGGTTTAACGGCAGGGAAAAAACCTAAGTCCTTTCGGATATGGTTTGACTACCTTTAAAGTGCCACAGTGACGAAGTCCTTGAAGAAATGATAGGAGTGGAACGAGGTAAACCCCACGAGCGAGAAACCCAAATAATGGTAGGGGAATCTTTTCCAAGGAAATGAACGATGGAAAAGGACAGGTTTTCATAACCTGTAGATAGATGATTGCCACCGGAGTACGAGGCGTGGGCCGTTTGCAGTACAAAGGAACAGAACATGGCTTACAGAACGTTATGAACCAACTATGAAATAACTCAGCTCTCCTTTGTTAGAGGAGGGCTTTTTATTTGTATGAAGTTATAAATTATGAGTTAAAATGGTTAATGAGATAATTCTTCGTAAAATGTAATAATTAATAGGACAAATTGCTATTAATTATTGTTTGATTATACATAAGAGGTGAATGCAAATGGGAAAAGTTACTTTAATTGCAACAGCGGCAATGGGTATTGAAGCGTTAGTTGCCCGAGAAGTTCGTGATCTTGGTTATGAATGCCAAGTAGAAAACAGCAAAGTGACATTTGAAGCAGATGAAAAGGCGATTTGTCGCACGAACTTATGGTTACGTACTGCGGACCGTGTGAAAATTAAAGTTGGCGAATTCAAAGCAACAACATTTGATGAGCTGTTTGAAAAAACGAAAGCATTAAACTGGGGAGATTATATTCCGGAGAACGGGGAGTTCCCTGTTATCGGTAAATCTCTAAAATCTGAGTTATTTAGTGTTTCGGATTGCCAACGTATCGTTAAAAAAGCTGTCGTTGAAAAATTAAAAACAACATATAAACGTACAACTTGGTTTGAAGAAGATGGTCCGTTATTCCGTATCGAGATTGCAATGCTCAAGGATATTGCAACATTAACAATTGATGCGAGTGGTGTAGGACTTCATAAACGTGGATACCGCATGGATCAAGGGGAAGCTCCTTTAAAAGAAACATTAGCTGCGTCTTTAATTAAGTTAACAAACTGGAAACCAGATCGTCCTTTCGTTGATCCTTTCTGTGGATCTGGAACAATTCCAATTGAAGCTGCGTTAATTGGACAAAATATAGCACCAGGATTTAACCGAGGCTTTGCATCGGATGAATGGGGCTGGGTTGGTAAACAAAATTGGCGCGAAGCTCGTCAAGAAGCTGAAGATTTAGCAAATTATAATCAACCATTGCAAATCATTGGATCTGATATTGACCATCGTATGATCCGAGTTGCTCAAGATAACGCAGAAGAAGTTGGATTAGGGGATCTTATATCATTTAAACAAATGCAAGTAAAAGATTTCACGACAAAAGAGGATTATGGCTATGTTGTAACGAATCCTCCATACGGAGAACGTTTAAGTGAAAGAGCGCTTGTTGAAAAATTATATAAAGAAATGGGAGAGGTATTCCGCCCATTAGATACGTGGTCAATGTATTTATTAACAAGTTATGAGGCATTTGAGAAGTGTTACGGAAAAGATGCATCGAAAAAGCGTAAACTGTTTAACGGATTTATCCGTACAGATTACTACCAATACTTCGGAAAACGTCCACCGCGTAATTCATAGTATAAAACTCCTCCAGCGCGCATATACTGGCTATTATGTAATGCGTAAAGGAGGAAGTCATATGGATAGTTTCCAATTATCGATGATTCAAAAAGCTATTCACCGTACGTATGATGAGCTCGGAAAAGAAGTGGATAGTCATGGCGTAATTGTAGATGAAATACAAAAAGCGCAGGAAGAATATTTATCAGCTCTTTCACATGAAACAGCGATTGATAAACGGTATTTAAAGTCATTAATATAGAAGAAAATTTTCCTTTTTCGAAAGGAAAATTTTTTTTCGCGTATTTCTATGTATTGCAACAGGGGAAAGTAGCTGTATACATATGTGTAGCAGCTGCTATATCTTTTTATAGAAAAACTGTTTGGTTGGAGGCTAAGGATGTTTACTGAGAAGAGATTACCATTTGAAGTAGGAAAACAAGACAATTTTTATGATAAGTTGAATGAGTGGATTGGAGATGTGTTTTACGACATCCTTCCGGAAAAAGGCTTTGAAGAGCGTGATGAACAAATTTTTATGGCGTTTCAGTTAGAGCGCGCTTTCCAAGAGAAAAAAGTTATGTTCGCAGAAGCGGGAGTAGGAACAGGGAAAACAATTGTATATCTTCTATATGCAATTTGTTATGCACGTTATACTGGAAAGCCAGCTATTATCGCTTGTGCAGATGAAACGTTAATTGAGCAGCTTGTGAAAGAAGAAGGGGACATTGCTAAGTTATCTGAAGCATTAGGACTATCTGTTGATGTAAGACTTGCGAAATCAATGGATAATTATTTATGTTTACGAAAACTAGAAGATGTTATGAGTGGACGTGCCCCAGAAGTAATTGAGGACGTATATTATGAATTACCACAGTTTGTATTTGATCATGGTACGATGCAAAACTTTACTCACTATGGTGACAGAAAAGAATTTCCACTTTTAAATGATGAGGAATGGTCAAAAGTAAATTGGGATTACTTCCAAGATTGCTTCACTTGTGATTCTCGTCATCGTTGTGGACAAACTCTTTCTCGTGAACATTATCGTAAAGCGGCAGATTTAATCATTTGTTCTCAAGACTTCTATATGGATCATATTTGGACGTACGATGCTCGTAAACGTGAAGGACAAATTCCATTACTACCTGAAAGTAGCTGTGTTGTGTTTGATGAAGGACATCTGGTAGAGTATGCAGCTCAAAAAGCCTTAACATATCGTTTAAAGCAAACGATGATGGAGCAACTTTTAACGAGATTGTTACAAAACGATATTCGTGAAGAGTTTGCACATTTAGTGGAAGAAACAATTTGGCAAACAGAGCGATTCTTTGATGTGTTACAAGAGAATAAAAAGGAAATTGCCGGTTCTGATCGTTTAGAAATTACTGTGACAGAAAAGGTAACTGCAGAGGCGAATAGACTTTACGCAAAAATCGGTGAAGTCGGTGACGCATTAGTATTTGAAAGTGAAATGCATACAGTAAACACATACGATTTAAATATCGTTGATGAACATTTAGATGTATTAGAACATTCACTTCGTCTGTTCATGCACGAGAAAAATGTAATTACATGGGGTGAAGAAGGTGATGGAGCCTTCACGCTAGTAATTATGCCACGTGCAGTTGAAGAAGTATTACAAGAGAAAGTATTCTCGAAGAAAATCCCGTATATTTTCTCTTCTGCTACATTATCTAACAACGATTCATTCGCATTTACAGCAAATAGCCTAGGGGTAAAAGATTACTTATCATTCTCAGTTGCCTCACCGTTTGATTATGAGGAGCAAATGGCAGTAAACTTATTATCGCATACGAAAGAAAATGAATGGGAAAGAAAGTGTCAATATACACTTGAAAATATACAGAAAACAAATGGACGTACACTTGTATTATTCCGTACAACACAAGAGCTTGCAGCGTTTAAAGAATATGTAAGTAAAGAGCAAATGTCAGTTCCGTTCCTATATGAAGGGGATCAAGAAATTAGTCAGCTCGTTTCTCGTTTCCAAAATGAAGAAGAGACTGTACTTTGTGCCGTTCATTTATGGGAAGGTTTAGATATTCCTGGCTCATCATTATCACATGTTATTATTTGGTCATTACCATTCCCTCCAAACGATCCTGTGTTTGAAGCGAAGCGTAAACATGTAAATGATCCATTCTGGGATGTAGATGTACCATATATGATTTTACGTCTTCGTCAAGGGATTGGCCGTTTAATTCGTACGAGCGACGATAAAGGTGCTATATCAATCTTCTTATCTGATACAGAAGATGGGAAAGTGGTAGAAGCGGTGAAAAACGTACTACCAGTAGAAGGTAAAGAATTATAAGGAGAAAGCTTGGCGCTTGCCAAGCTTTTTTTCTATTATAAAAGGAATTTAGATTTCCATGTCGAATTAAGTTTGAGGTAGAAAAAGGAGGTTTTTATACGATGACAGTAGCTACATATGAAGTAGAAAAACAATTTTTAACATATGTGAAGAAGATACAGAATTACGGAGAAGCATTAAGCTTAATGTTTTGGGACTTGAGAACAGGTGCGCCTAAAAAAGGTGTAGACCAGCGTTCAGAAGTAATTGGTATGCTTTCATCAGAAGTATTTGTAATGTCGACTTCAGATGAGATGGGGAACTATTTAACAGAACTTGAAGCTTTAATACGTGAAGATAAACTTTCTGAAACGACGAAGAAAATGGTTGAAGAGTGTCGTAAAGAATATGATAGAAATAAAAAAATTCCGCAAGCGGAATATGAAGCGTATGTGAAATTAGAAGCGAAAGCGGAAAGTGTGTGGGAAGAAGCTCGCGAAAAATCTGATTTCGAAATGTTCCGTCCGTATTTAGAACAAATAGTTGAATTTAAAAGAAATTCATTACATATTGGGGTTACGAAACATATAAATATAATACATTATTAGATATGTATGAGCCAGGTATTACAGTAGAAGTATTAGATCATGTATTTGGTCAACTTCGTGAGCGTATCGTTCCGCTCGTAAAAGAAATATCGGAGTCGCAAAAGAGATTAAAGACAAGTGCTTTATCAGAACATTTTTCAAAAGAAAAACAAAAGAACTTTACATTAGAGTTATTAAAGCAATTGAATTATGACTTTGAAGCAGGTCGTCTTGATGAAACGGTACATCCATTTGAGATTACATTAAATAGAGGGGACGTTCGTATTACGACACGCTATGACGAAAAAGATTTCCGTATGGCAGTGTTTGGAACAATTCATGAATGTGGCCATGCTGTATATGAACAAAATATTGCAGAGAAATTTGAAGGTACACCGCTATGTAGTGGAACTTCTATGGGTATTCATGAGTCACAATCATTATTCTTTGAGAACTTTATCGGTCGTAATAAATCATTCTGGAAGAAAAATTATGATTTATTAAAAGAGTATAGCGATGGTCAATTCAATGATATATCAGTAGATGAGTTTTATGATGCGATTAACGAATCGAAGCCATCGTTCATTCGTATAGAAGCAGATGAGCTTACATATCCGCTTCACGTCATGGTTCGTTATGAACTTGAGAAAGAATTGTTTGATGGTACATTACAAGTGAAGGATTTGCCAGCGGCTTGGAATGATAAGATGGAAGCATATTTAGGAATTCGTCCGGAAAACGATGCAGAAGGTGTATTGCAAGATGTTCACTGGGCTGGTGGTTCATTTGGATACTTCCCATCTTATGCGCTTGGTTATATGTATGCAGCGCAATTTAAGGAAAGAATGGTAAAAGACATTCCGAACTTTGATGCATTATTAGAAGAAGGAAACGTAACGCCAATTCGTGAATGGTTAACAGAAAATATTCACCAATATGGTAAAACGAAAAAGCCGCTTGAAATTTTAGAAGATGTGACAGGTGAAGGGTTAAATGCAAACTACTTAGCAGATTATTTAGAAGCGAAGTATAAAGAAATCTATGAGTTATAAAAAAGAGCTGCTTAATTGCAGCTCTTTTTTATAAGGGGGATAGAAGAATGGCTTATACATATACAGTAATGATGCAAGAAGAAGCAGAAGAAATTGCATATAACTGGCATTATGAAGGGAGATATTCCTTTTACGATATAGGTGCAGATGAAGAAGATTTAGATGAGTTTTTACATGATGAGAGCAGAGGAGATCATGCATTTTCTGTGAAGGAAAACGGCACTCTCATTGGTTTTTTTACTGTTTGTAAAATAAATGATGGAACGGTTGATATAGGTCTTGGAATGAGACCTGATATAACTGGAAATGGATTTGGTTTACAGTTCGTAAACGCTGGACTAGCTTTTAGTAAAGAAAAATATGGTTGCAATTATATAACACTATCAGTAGCGACATTTAATGAGAGAGCGATTAAAGTGTATAAAAGAGCAGGATTTGAAGCTGTTGGAACGTTTATACAGAAAACAAATGGTAGTTGTTTTGAGTTTTTGAAAATGAATTATATATGTAAAAATGATTAAGAAACAGAGGGAAGCTTCTGTTTTTTTATTTTGATTTAGAAATATAGGATACATATTTTTGCAATTGTTGTAATTGGGAGTTTTGAAATTTTGACAGAGGATGTGTATGATTGAACTTTAGTAGCAAATAGCAAGGAGAGGTAGAATGATTACAATTAAAACGAAAAATGAAATAGATTTGATGCACGAATCTGGCAAATTACTTGCTTCATGTCATAGGGAAATTGCGAAAATGATGAAGCCAGGTATTACGACAAAAGAAATTGATACGTTTGTTGAAGCATATTTAGAAAAGCATGGTGCAACATCTGAACAGAAAGGTTACAACGGGTATCCATATGCGATATGTGCATCTGTAAATGCTGAAATGTGTCATGGATTTCCAACGGATGTTCCTTTAACTGAGGGTGATATTGTAACAATTGACATGGTAGTAAACTTAAATGGTGGTCTTTCAGATTCTGCTTGGACGTATATAGTTGGAAATATTTCTGATGAAGTAGAAAGGTTATTGTTAGTAGCTGAGAATGCTTTATATAAAGGGATTGATCAGGCGGTAATCGGTAATCATGTAGGAGACATTGGCTATGCAATTGAAAGTTATGTAGCTACTGAAGGTTTTTCGGTTGCAAGAGACTTTACGGGGCACGGGATTGGTAAAGAGATTCATGAAGAACCAGCAATTTTTCATTTTGGAAAGTCAGGACAAGGGCCGGAGTTACAAGAAGGGATGGTTATTACAATTGAACCGATTGTAAATATAGGTATGCGATATTCTAAAGTAGATTTAAATGGATGGACTGCGAGAACGATGGACGGGAAATTATCAGCTCAATATGAGCATACAATTGCGATTACAAAAGATGGGCCGATTATTTTAACGACGCTTTGAAATGGTATGTAAGAGTTTACAAAACTCGAACGAAAACAGTAGTTTTTAAAATTTTGTACGTGTTTTTTTTGATAAATGCTTTTCAAAGTATAAAAAGTGCGTTATAATCCTTCTATAAAATAAATAGTTAGCTACACTCATATAATCGCGGGGATATGGCCTGCAAGTTTCTACCGAAGTACCGTAAATACTTTGACTATGAGTGAGGACGAATATATTTGCTTGTTTAGCATTCTTTTTTGCGAAACTCCAAAAGCGCGTCTCTCACTTGTAACGAGTGGTGGCGGCTTTTGGAGTTTTTTATTGCATAAGAGGGGGAACAAACATGAAAGTATTACAAGAAAAGATTTTGAACGAAGGAAAGGTTTTATCTGGTGACGTATTAAAGGTAGATGCATTTTTGAATCATCAAATTGACCCAGTACTTATGCAAGAGATCGGAAAAGAATTTGCTAAACGTTTTAAAGAAGAGAACATTACAAAAATCGTAACGATTGAATCTTCAGGCATTGCACCGGCAGTTATGGCTGCATTAGAGCTTGGTGTAAAAGTAATCTTTGCAAGAAAACGTAAATCGTTAACGTTACAAGATAATATGTACGTTGCAAACGTATATTCATTTACAAAACAAGAAACGAATGAAATTTCATTATCTCGAAATCATATCGATGAAAATGACCGTGTTTTAATTATTGATGACTTTTTAGCAAACGGTCAGGCTGCTTTAGGTTTAATGAGTTTAGTAGAGCAAGCTGGAGCAAGTATTGCAGGAATTGGTATTGTTATTGAAAAAGCATTTCAAGATGGAGGAAAGAAGCTTCGTGAACAAGGATTTCGTGTTGAGTCACTAGCAGAAATTGCATCACTTGATAACGGCACAGTTACATTTGTACAGCAAGAAACTGCGGAGGTGAAATAAACGATGAAGCAACATCCATTTAAAATCGCATCGCTTGGTATGCAGCATATGCTTGCTATGTATGCTGGAGCAATTATTGTTCCGCTTATTGTGGGCGGCGGACTTGGTTTAAATCAAAAAGAGTTAACATACTTAGTCTCAATTGATTTATTAATGTGCGGCGTTGCAACAATTTTACAAGCATTATCAAATCGCTTTTTCGGTATTGGACTTCCAGTTGTACTTGGTTGTACATTTACAGCGGTTGGGCCAATGATTGCAATCGGGAAACAATACGGCGTGTCTTCTATTTATGGGGCAATTATTGCTGCCGGGTTATTCGTTGTTATTTTTGCGAAATTATTTGGAAAGCTTGTAAAACTGTTTCCACCTGTTGTAACAGGATCTGTCGTTACCGTAATTGGAGTTACACTTGTTCCAGCAGCAATTAATGATATGGCTGGAGGAGTAGGAAGTAAGGATTTTGGTAGTCTTGAAAATTTAGCGTTAGCATTTGGAGTTTTATTATTTATCATCATTATGTGTCGTTTCTTTGACGGATTTATTCGTTCAATCTCTATATTACTAGGTCTATTGTTCGGTACAATCGTTGCAGCATTTATGGGGAAAGTAAGTTTGCAAGCGGTTGGAGAGGCAGATTGGTTCCATGGTATTCAGCCATTTTACTTCGGTACACCAACATTTGAATTAACGCCAATTATTACGATGATTCTCGTTGCTTGCGTAGGGATTGTAGAAGCAACAGGTGTATATTTTGCATTATCTGATATTTGCAATAAAAAGATTGGTGAAAAAGAATTAACAAAAGGTTATCGTGCAGAAGGATTAGCAATGGTTTTAGGTGGGATTTTTAACGCATTTCCATACACAACATATTCTCAAAACGTAGGTCTTGTTCAATTAACTGGAGTAAGAAATCGTGTTATTATTTATACTTGTGGTGGTATGTTAATCGTTCTTGGGTTCATTCCAAAAATCGCAGCTATTACAACAATTATTCCGAAATCAGTACTTGGCGGTGCAATGCTAGCAATGTTCGGCATGGTTATGGCATATGGTATTAAAATGTTAAGTAGTGTCGATTTTGGAAAGCAAGAAAACTTATTAATTGTCGCATGTTCTGTCGGAATCGGACTTGGAGTTACAGTTGTTCCAACGTTATTCTCACAGCTTCCTGAAAATATTCGTATTTTAACGGATAACGGAATTGTTCTAGGAAGTGCATCAGCAGTACTTTTAAATATTGTATTCAATATGGTGCCGCAGCGTAAAGTAAAAGTAAAAGAAGAGCCAGTATCAATGCAAAGCGCAGTAAGAGAAGCGTAAAAAAGCAAGGTCTCATTATGAGACCTTGCTTTTCTTTTTAAGTGGCATCATTTTCCCGTACGTACCAAGACGCCAAATGTACTCAAGTGGCCCGTATTGATAACGTGACAGCCACCAGCGGCTAATAAAGATTTGTAACGTGTAGAAACCGATGCAAAATAGTGGTCCTACCCATAATGGAGCAGGATAATAATTTTTGAGCAATAGACCAAATACAAGTAATGTAACGATTGTATGTGAAAGGTAGTTTGTTAACGCCATTCGTCCAACGTACTGGAACGGACGTAATAATGTTTGCCATCTTTCTTTTTGTAATAAACGCATGAGCGTGAAAATGTAGAATATGAATAATGTTTTTCCACTAAACATTGTAAAGACCTGCATATAAATTGGTTCATAAGATGGTTTTGATAAGAAATAACGGACCATGAAGAACCACATTGGCAATGTTAAAATGAACATAATAATTTGCCATTTTTTAAGTTTTGGATCTAACTCTTTCGTGCGGCG
>Ga0256796_1001187_pt1 | contig 9991 bp, 6 predicted proteins | sample MC6MC0947MT_FD_190209 | JGI IMG/M metagenome (GOLD analysis project Ga0256796, IMG submission 190209) | Metatranscriptome of enriched soil aggregate microbial communities from Iowa State University, Ames, United States - MC6-MC0947-MT... | ecosystem: Environmental > Terrestrial > Soil >...
AAAAAAATGAAAAAATAAAATCATAGGATTATTTTTAACTCTATATTTAAAAATTTTTTTTTTATTAAAAGAGTCATTATAAAAATTATAAAATAAATTATCTTTATGAAAAAGTGACAAAAATAATTTTTCAAAATAGTTTAAATAATCAAAATTATTTTTATAAAAAATATTAGTATGATTTATTTTTATAAAAAAAAATTCTAACATATTTCTAAAATAATAAACAATTGTAAAAAAAAAGCTTCAAACATAATAAAAAAAAAAAACTGTATTTATATATATATAAAATAAAACTAATTTTATCTTAAAATGTATAAAAAATAAAAAATTTGTTTAAATTATTTTTTAAAAAAATAATTTAAACAAATTTTATAAAAAGAATTAAAATAAAAATTTTTTAAACGGAGTTTAATTATAAACTCATTAAATTGTCTGTACCTTATTAAAGTATAATTAATATTGTTTTTTCTATTAAAAAATTGAGTAGGTCATAAAAGTTCAAATAAAGAACCAAAAATTAAAGATTTAATAAAGTTATAAAATAAAAATATTAAAACGATTTCTTCAGATGAAACTAATTTAAAATTTAAAAAATAATTAAAATTATTGATATGTTCATAAAAACCCAAATAAAAATATTTTTATATTTAAAAATAAAAATAATTAAATATTAAAATAAATAATAATTAAATTATAATCCACCAACAGGTTCCCCTACCGGTACCTTGTGTCAACTTCACTCAGATAACTAATTTATTCTAATAACCCAACCTATAAAAAAAAATTTTTATAAATAAATAAAAATTCTAATATAATATTGTAATAAAAATTATACCCGTTATATAAGTTAATTTGCATTAAAGATTTTTCGAGATAAACCAATGTTCAGAGCGTGATGGGCGGTGTGTGCAAAATTTAACTTGACATTCACCGTAACGTACTAATTTACGATTACTAACGATTTCGACTTCATGTTTTCGAATTTCAGAAAACAATCTGAACTTAAGTAATTTTTAGAGATTTGCTTAAAATCACTCAATCGCAACTCTTTGTTTTTACTTTTGTAACACGTGTGTAGCCCAAAATACTTAGACCATAATGACTTGACTTCGGTCTTTTCCTCCATTTTATTAAAATAAAATCATTATATAAAAAATATAATTTATAAATTAAAAATTTAAATAAATTAAATTAAAATTATATATAAGAGTTGCGTTCGTTATAAAACTTAATTTTACATTTCACAGCACGAACCGACGACAGCCATGCAATACTGCATTAATATTTAAATTTATACTAAATTAATAATATACAAACAATATTAACCATTTTGGTAAGATTTTACGCGGATTATCGTATTAAACCACATGTTCCACCGTTTGAAAAAATTCCCGCCAATTCTGTTAAGTTTCAACCTTGCGACTGTACTGCCCAGGCGGAGTATTCTACGCGTTAACTAAAACCTTTAAAAAGATTAAATACTCATAATTTAAAGTAAAGACTACTAGGGTGTCTAATCCTATTTGATACCTCTACTTTCGTGTTTCAATGTCATTTTTATAAAATATGTTGTTTTCACCTTAAGATATACTTATAAACTCACTGTATTTTATCACTAGATTATAAATATAACATACATATATAAAAATCAAAGTAAAAAGGTATTATATTTTAACACAATAAACTGATTTAGTTAAATATAACTACTTTTACAATCTACACACCCTTTACGCCAAATAAATACGGATAACGCTTGCCACTCATGTATTACCGCGGCTGCTGGCACATGTATTGGCCATGGCTTCTTTTAAACTTACTATCATTATTTTAGTTTATGCACAAACTTTACAATCATTACGATCTTCATCATTATCACTAGTTCGCTAAATCATGCTTGCGCATATTGTTTAATATTCCTCACTGCTGCGAGACCGAAGGGTTGTTCTCATTCCCTTTGTGGCTGATTCTTCTCTCAAATCAACTAAAGATTGTAGGCTTAAATTTAACAAACTCAAATGCATGTTTGCCAAGTAATTACCTAATCTTAAATATAATTATCGAATAACAAAATAAAAAAAAATTGTTTAACTTTTTAAAATTAATAAATTAAATATAAAATAAAAAACAATTTAAAAAAAAATAAAAAAAATTTTTATAAAATTATTTTTTATTTAAAAAAATTATTCGGCAAAAATATATTTGCTACTCACCTTGTCGCTATGAAATATAAAATAAAAAACATTTAAAGTATAAAATAAATTTTATACTTTAAATGTTTTTTATTTTATATACACATTCAACTTGCATGTGTTATGCGTCTAGTTAGCGTTCACCCAGAGCTAAGATCACACCCAATTTAATTAAAATGTACACATCCAAATATAAAAATTATTTTTTTTAAAACAAAAAATAAAAAAAATTATCAACGATATTTTCTTACACCGTAATGGAAAGAATAACGTTTTTGAGAATTTGTAAATAATAATTTAGGTAAACCGAATGTGTGTCACCACAATAAAAAATGCTCAAATGGTAAAGCACATATTCTAATAGGCATATGATGATGATATCTACCACAAACTTCAGCACATTGACCATAATAAAAACCAACATTATCAATATAAAAATTATGATGGGTTGCTCTTCCAGGAATACAATCCATTTTTAAACCTAAACCTGGTATAAATCATGAATGAACAACATCATAACTATTAGTTACAGCTGTAATGTTGACATGTGCAGGTAAAACCAATGTTCTTCTTGTTCTTAACATTCTTTTTGATAAAACAACAGAAGTATTTTCATAACGTGTTTTATTTTTTTTAAAAAAATTATATTGTTTAGTAGCATTACCAAAATTTTCAATAATAGATTCATTATTGAATAAATACGGATTAGCACTTCATCTAACTTTTTTAGTTTTATTATTATTTTCATCTTTAAAATGTTTTACTCTTAAAGGTATAGCTTTTCTTCTTTTATAACGTTTTTGTTTCATAGTTAAAAAAGTAGAATTAGAAACAGGTTTGTGTTTTGCATGAATTTCATTATCTTCAAACCTAAATTTAAATAATTGAATAATTGAATTATCATAATCAAAATTAGTTTTATTAGAAACAGGATATTTTATTAATCTTAATGGAGAATTAGCACCTTGACTTTTTTTAAACCATCTATTAACTTCTAAAAAATCATTATAATTATATAACAAATTATTATTAATATTAAATTTATTATTAATCAAAAAATCATGTAAATTATTTTTTAAATTTATTTGTGTTTTTCTGTCATAAAAAAAATCATTTTTTAAAAAATTTAAATTTAAGAAATCATTAGAAGATTCTAAAGTATTTAATCATGAATTTTTTTTATTATTAGTTCTAACTAAAATATTATTATAATTTTTATTTAAAACTAAAAAGTTATTTTTATCAGAAACATTCAAATTTAAAAAATTATCAATTTTTAATTTTTTAGAATTTTTTAAAAATTCATAATTAGTTAAATTTTGATAAAAATTAAATTTTAATTGTTCTTGTGGAGAAATTAAATGAAAATTTTTATTTCTATAAAATTTTTGTGACAAATCATTTCAATATTTTTTAACTCATTTATTTTGAGAACGTAATTGTAAAATATGTAAATAATCATCAGCAACTTGTAAATCTCCAGGAGTTGAAATTTGTCATTTATTTCTACCAACATTTTTAGGTACAGTTAAAATATCAGTAAAAGTTTTTAATTCAAATTTATAAATTCAATATCATTGCTTACCTCTAATTCTAATTGTTAATAAACCTGTTTCAGCTTGTCACTCAATCATTTTTAAAATAAAAGAAGAATTTGTAATAATATTAACACACCATGAAATAGGAATTAAACAAATAATTAAATCACCTCATTTACCGTGAGGTCTATATGTTGTTGCTAATCTAGGTCTAAATTTTAAAGTTCTAAATCTTATAATTCTTAATATTACTAAATAGTAAAATGCTCATAAAAATGAAAATCAAAATCACCACCAATATTGTCATTGTGTCAAATGTATTAATACATCTGATTGTGTATTATTGAATCCAACACCAAAATTAGTTTGTAAAGCTACTTCAGTAAAGATATTCCCTCACATAAATATTTTTTTAAAAAAAAATAAACAAAAAATAAATTATAAAATAATTACAAAAAAACTTTAATATTTTGAAGAAAAATTATTAATTAATTTAAAATAACCGAATATTTTATAAAAACACAGTATAAATACATAAAAATACATCAATAAATTTAATTTATATTAATATAATATAAAATAAGTAAAATAAAATAATAAAAATTATTAAAAAACTAAAAGTATTAATAATATTATGATATTTTAATACATATCTTCAAGAAGACAATAATATTAACATTATTACAATTAACAATAACCAATTAAAATAACCTATATTATTTATAGTAGTTAATATTGGATGATTAAATTCTTCATACTGAGCTGAATATATACTATATATGTTTAAACCTTCACCTAATGAAGATTTATTTAAAAATAAATTAAACATATAAATAGATGTTATGTAAGAAACTATAATTAATAAACTAATAGCTATGTTTGAAGCTAATGTTGTATTACTATAATAAACTGAATTTAAATTTTTTCTATTAGACTGTAAATAAATAATTTTTTTAGCTTTTTTAAAATCAAAAAAAACATAATAAAACAATCTATAAGAATAAAATAAACCAAAAACCGCAGCACAAAAAACATTAATTATTATAAAATATAAAAAAATATAATTCATGTACATACCAATCAATAATAAATGTTTTATATAAAAACCTATAGAAAAAGGTAAACCAGATAAATTAATCAAACAAATAAAACTAGAATAACACTCAAAAGGTAAATATTTTCAAAAACCACCCATTTTTTTAAAATCTTGATAATTTCTACTAAAACGAATAACATTCCCTACACATAAAAAAACAGCCGCTTTAAAAAAACCATGAATATACAAATACAAAATAGTATATTCAGGTATATAAGTACTATAACAAACCATTAAAAAACCACAATGACTAATAGTCGAATAAGCTAATATTTTTTTTATATCAGATTGATAAGCTGAAGATAAACCCCCTACAAAGGCTGTAAAAGAACCAATAATAGGAAGAAAATAATAAATATACTGAGAACATTCAAATAACGGTGTTAATTTTAATAATAAAAAAACTCCCGCAGAAACTAATGTAGCAGAATGGATTAAAGCAGAAGCTGGAACAGGAGCTTCCATAGAATCAGGTAATCAAATATGAAATCCGAATTGTGCTGATTTAATAAAAGCACAAATTGAAAAAAAAAAAGCAGTTAATTCTAACATTGATATTTGATAATCACAAACATTTAAATAATAATTATTAAATATTGAAATTTTGTTATTAAAAACTATAATATTAGAATCATTAATACAAAAAAAAACTAATATAATAGCAATTAATAAAGATACATCACTAAATTTATTAAAAGTGAAAGCTTTAAAAGCTGATTTTAAAGTTGAAATTCTAGTTGATCAAAAATTAATTAAAAAAAAAGATGTTAAACCGATTAATTCTCAACCTAAAAATAAAACAAAAAAATTACCACTTGTTACTAAACAAATCATACTTATAACAAAACAATTTATTAATAAAATAAATCTTTCAACATTTGGCTCGTATCTAAAATAAGAAAAAGCGTAAATATATACAAAAACCGCAATAGTTAATGTTAAAAACATAAAACTAAAAGAAATAGAATCTATATTCAATTCAAAAAAAACAGGGTGGTTTAAAAAAATAACAAACCACTTACCTAAATTTATTTTGAATGATATATTATCAACAAAAAAATTATCAAAATAAGTTATAGATGATATTCAAAAAAAAATAATAGAAACTAAATTTAAAATAAAAACTCCGTAAAAACCATAGTAAGATAATAAAACAAAACTTATAAGTGTTGTAAAAATATAAATCAATCCAAAATAAAAAAATAATGGTAAATTAAAACCTAATATAAAATATTTATAAAAACTAATAAAAATATATTCATGTAATCAAACTTTTAAATTAATATTTATTTCAGTTATTTTTAAGCAATAAAAAAACATTAAATCCTCGTAACCGTGTTTTTTAAACATTTGATCTATATTATAAAAACTCCGATCGTAATTTAATATATTATTAGAAAAAATAAAATTAAAACTATTTATAAAAAAATCAATTAATTCAAATTTAATAAACGATATTATATATGTAACATAACCAAAATTAAAAGTTACTATTAAACTAAAAATATTATCAAACTCTAAACCGTTTGGAGACATAAAATCTACAAAACATTGAGGTAATAAATTATTAAAATACATAAAAACCCACATTAAATAAAAAAAAATTATATAATAATATCAATTTAGTTTAAATACGTTAAAACGTACAAAATCAACAAATTTATTCAACCGTTCCATTAATCGTTCAAACATAAACGTTAATTAATTTATATTATGAAAAAAAGAAGAGAAAAAAAAAAAATTTTTAAAAAAATTATTTAAATTTATTAAATTTATTTTATAAAAATCTACAAAAAAAAAAAAATCAAAATAAACAAAATAATTAATTATTTATAAAAATTAATTTTTGGTAAAAAAACTAAATTTTTTTTTAAAAAATTTGTTCTATTATAAATAAAATAAAAATATAATTCTAACCAATAAGGTCTTCTTAATGAAGTTATACCTAAATATAAAAAAACATAAAAATAAGCACTTAACATACCTATATTACCACCTAATCTATTATAAAATCTTCCATAAGGTAAAAAAGTGTTAGTATATAAAGCACACATAATAAATAATGCATAAGTAGTTTGAAAAAATAAATTCATTTCTAAATTTAGATGGGATTGTTTATAAAAATTTTTTTGTTTAACTCTATTAATAGTAAACAATAAACGTCTTTTATAAAAAAAACCACTTTCATTTACTCCATGTAATGTTGGTTGATGGAATAAAGAAAAAAATAAAAATATTAAACCAAAAATACCTGTTTTATGATGTGGACAAACAATTAACCATGCCATAAAAGGTCTAAAATATCAATGAGGTGCAACACCATAAAATCTAACATCAGAAATTAAACCGATATCACCTCACATAAATATTTCATAAGATAAAGCTTCTGGTTCTGGATACAATCACCAACATATAATATTTAAAACAATCAAAGCTTCAATAAAAGTACCTAATTCATTAGATAAAGCTTCATCTCACCAAGACATTTCAGGTTCTAAACCATCATAAGTTGCTTCGTTTTTTCAATCATAATGCATATCAATACCATGTAATAAACCTAAATAAGCCATATAAAAAGCAGAAACATAATGACCATACGCTAATCTTATTAAAGTATCAGTATTTAAATTTTTATCAGTAAAAATTCATCAATACACTTTACCATGAAATAAAAAAAAAGTATGCATAATATTAGCAGCAATTGTTAAAGTAATTTCACTTAAATGAGTACAACATAAAACTAAACCAAAAAATGTTACTACTTGTAAAATCATAAAAGTAAATACCCCACTTTTTCAAGCGATTTCATGTTCATATTCATAAGCATTAATATATAATTTTCTAAATAAATGAATTCAAGAAAAAATAAATAATAAATCTACACCTCTTTCATGAACTCAAAAAAAATCATCTGTATATAAATCTTCTAAATCTTCTTCATCTCTTACCAATGGTACCATCATAGATTCAGGAACTAAACTGAATGATAACATAGTACCACTAATTAATTGGGAAAAAACAACTAATAAAATAAAAAAACCAAATAATGAATGGACATCGTGAAATGCTACTGTTAAGATAGAAAAATATTTAACTAAATTACCTATATTTACATTAAAATAAGTACGTTGATACCAAGCCAAATATAAATTTAATAAATTTATATATAAAAATATTTAATAAAAAATTACGAAATAAATTGAACAATAATAAATTTAAATTATAAACAATTTTAACAAATTTGAATCGTAAGTAAATAAATTATTTTTAAAATTAAAATTAATAAATTTTTTTAAAAAATAAAATTTAATATTTAATTTATGTCTTTTTCAAGATCGATATTTTTTTTTTTTTGGTACAGCCATATTAAAAATATTAATAACTAAAAACAGTTTATGTTGTATAAAAAATACCAATTCCCTTTAAATATATTTATAGTTTTTGAAAAATTAAACCCTGTAATTTACACCTCTAATAGTTTAACAAGTAACCATTACGTTTGTTATATTTCTAATAATTGATATTATGGAATAAATATTTTTTTAAAAAAAGAAGTTCTCATTAATTCTAATTTTTTAACTGATATGTCAGCAATAGATACATTAAATTTTGAAAAAAATATTTTAAATATTGAAATATTTAACAAATCTAATAGATTTATAATGTACAACACTTATTATTTATATTTTTGTAAAATTAGATTATCATTGTTTCAAAACATTAATAAAAACGTAGCGTCAATAGATTCTATATACCCAAACGCTAGTTGATTAGAACGTGAAACATTTGAAATGTATAATATTCAATTTATTAATAAAAAAGATAATAGATCTCTATTATTAGATTATTCTAGAAATGAGTTTCCAATGTTAAAAGATTTTCCTACCGAAGGTTATTATGAAATTTATTTTGATTTTTTTGAAAACAAAGTTAATTACATAAAAAATGAATTTATAGAACTTTAACAATTAAAAATTATTAAAAAACATAAAATAATTTTTTAAAAAAATATTAATACATTGTTCAATGCAAACTTGAATTAATTTCTGATCTTTTTTATTTTGACTAAGTTTAATTTGTTTTACAAGCAACCTAAATAATTTTATTAGACTTTTATTTTTTTCTGAAATAACATGGATAATTTTATATTGTTATGTTTTATTTCAAGGAGTTATTAACGATGATATAACATTGTTAAGCACAAGTATATTTATATTAGGTTTAGCTGGATTAGAATATTCTATAGGTATATTATTACTATTAATTTTCAAAAATGTTAATAAAAGTTTAGAATTTAATGAAATAAATAATAATAAAAATAATACATCAATTTTTGAAAATAACAAACTGTATATAAATAGATATATTTGAAACTATAATTAGAAATTAACAAAACAAATTAAAGGTTTGGGTGATATAGTTATTTTATTTTTAATTCAAAACATTTTAACTTTTAGTATTATTTTTTGATTATTGACTTGAGCAGGTGAATTTTTTTATAAAAAAAAAAACCACTTAACAAAAAGAAATTTTTACGAATGTGGTTTTAAATCTACTACAGATGTAAATATACAAATAAATTTTAATTTTTCTATTATATGTGTATTTTTAATACTTTATGATATTGAATTCACTTTGTTAATACCAATATTTTTTAATTTATATTATATATTTTTAGTTCAATTTATTTTAGTGATTTTATTTATAATACTAATTGTTGTATCATTAATATATGATTGACAAATGAATGCGTTGAATTGACAATATTAAAAAAAAACATAAATATATTATTATATAAAAAGTTATAAAAAGTATAAAAAGGTTAATATAATAAAAAGGTTAATATAATAAAAAGGTTAATATAGCTCAATTGGTAGAGCGTCAGATTGTGGCTCTGAAGGTTGTGGGTTCAAACCCCATTATTTACCCAAATAGATTGAATAAAATATTTAAATGAAATTAAAATTGAAAAAAATGATTTTAATAATCATAAATTTAATTTATTTAAAAATATAGATGTTTTTAATATTTAAGTTTAAAAAAATATTTTCAAAAAAAAAATTATTAAAATCTTTTTTATCATAAATATTAAAAACATCTATATTTTTAAATAAATTAAATTTATGATTATTAAAATCATTTTTTTCAATTTTAATTTCATTTAA
>Ga0256796_1001195_pt1 | contig 9940 bp, 5 predicted proteins | sample MC6MC0947MT_FD_190209 | JGI IMG/M metagenome (GOLD analysis project Ga0256796, IMG submission 190209) | Metatranscriptome of enriched soil aggregate microbial communities from Iowa State University, Ames, United States - MC6-MC0947-MT... | ecosystem: Environmental > Terrestrial > Soil >...
CCTTGGGCGCGGCGGCGAGGTCGCCGTACTCCTTGACGTAGCCGAGAAGGTCCAAGCGGAACTCGTTGAGGCCGAGGTCCGTGATGGAGACGCCGGTGCGGACGTCTTCGAGCTCGATGACCTCGTCCTGCACGCCACCACTCAACGCGTCGAATCCGCTGCGCCGGCGACGCCGGCGTTCACCCCGCCCGAGCGGGCCTGAGGGGGGCAGACGCGGCTACAGTGCCCACTAGCAGCACATGACCAACGCAGCGGGAGAACTATGTCCGACCCTCGGTTGTTCCCTGGGGACGTCGGCGTGCGTCTCGGCGTCACGGAGGACACGGTCTGGGTTGTCGGACGTTCCATGCCCGCGCGCAAACTACGGCGGCTCCGGACATCCCGGGTCAACGCGGTCGACGAGTGGGTCCGGGGGAGCAGCGGGGTCACCAAAGCGCTCGCAGAGGGCGACTGACGTGCGGATCATCGACAACGTCAACAGTCTGCTCGGCGATGACCTCAAGGCGGAGATAAAGCCCGGATCAAGACTGAGGATCGCGGCGGCGACCTTCTCACTTTTTGCCTTCGAGGCGCTGCGCAACGAACTCGAGAAGGTTGATCAGCTCGATTTCATCTTCACCGCACCATCGTTCGTGACATCCGAGGCCACAGACAAGACGTCCAAGGAGCGTCGACAGTTCTTCATCCCCCACGGTCGCAACGGGGAGTCCACGCTCTACGGCTCGGAGTTCGAGATCCGCCTGCGCAACAGGATGACCCAGCGGGCCATCGCTCGTGAGTGTGCCGAGTGGGTTCGCCGCAAGGTGCGGTTCCGCTCAAACAACACCGGTGCGCCGATGCAGCAGTTCGCGGTCGTTGATGACGCGGCCGCATACATGCCGCTGCAGGGGTTCACCGCCGCCGACCTCGGCTACGAGCGCGGCGACGCCGTGTCGAACATGGTCAACAAGTTCGACGGGCCGGACGCCTCGCCATTCACGGCCCAGTACGCAGCCCTGTTCGACCAGATTTGGCACGATCCGAACCAGCTCGAGGACGTGACGCAGGCTGTCTACGATCACATCGCCAACGTCTACTCGGAGAATTCGCCCACACGGATCTATTTCCTGATCCTGTACAACTTGTTCGCCGAGTTCCTGGACGATATCAGCGAGGACGTGCTTCCGAACGACCGTACGGGATATCAGGAGACGAAGGTCTGGCAAAGCCTGTACAACTTTCAGCGCGACGCCGCCGTCGGCATCATCAATAAGCTCGAGACGTACAATGGCTGTATCCTCGCGGATAGTGTTGGTCTTGGGAAGACGTTCACCGCTCTCGCAGTAATCAAGTACTACGAGTTGCGCAACAAGTCCGTTTTGGTGCTCGCGCCCAAAAAACTCGCCGACAACTGGACCAACTACAACAAGAATCTGACCACCAACATCTTCGCCAGTGACCGATTCAACTATGACGTCCTGGCGCACACCGACTTGTCCCGCGCTCGCGGTGAGTCGCTCGGCATTCCGCTGGAACGCGTAAATTGGGGAAATTACGACCTGGTCGTGATCGATGAGTCTCACAACTTTCGCAACGCGGAGGTTAACTTGCAGAATGAGACCCGCTACCAGCGGCTCCTGCGCCAGGTGATCCGCGAGGGCGTCAAGACCAAGGTACTCATGCTTTCGGCGACTCCGGTGAACAATCACTTCACCGACCTACGCAATCAGCTCGCACTCGCCTACGAGGGCGAGTCGACGAACCTCGGCGAGAAGCTCAACATCAGCACAAGCATCGAAGAAGTCTTCCGCCAGGCCCAGCGTGTCTTCAACGAGTGGTCCAAGCTCCCCGCCGAAGGACGCACCACGGACGCAATCCTGTCTCGGCTCGACTTCGACTTCTTCGAGCTCCTCGACGCCGTGACCATCGCCCGCTCGCGCAAGCACATCCAAGCGTTTTACGACATGAAGGAGATCGGCGCCTTCCCCGACCGGCTCCCTCCCGAGTCGATCCGTCGCGCCCTAACTGACCTACCAGACGTGCCGGCATTGAACGAGCTGTTCGAGCAGCTTCAGTCGCTGACTCTCGCGGTCTACGCACCGCTGGCCTACGTCTTCCCGAGCATGCTGTCGAAGTACGAAGAGATCTATGGCGGTGCCGACGGACTGAACCGTGCCGGAGGGTCGATGGGCAATCTCGGCCAGGCGAGCCGGGAGCGCGGCATTCAGAAGCTCATGACAGTCAACCTGCTAAAGCGCCTCGAAAGCTCTGTCGAGGCGTTCCGACTCACGCTCACTAAGGTCCTCGGACTCGTCGACCATGCCATCACGGCGATCGACAACCACAGCGGCAGCGTCGACGACATGGCATCGATTTTCGGCGACCTCGATGCGGATGACGACGACATCGAAATCCCGACGAGCTCCGTCGGCTCCAAGGTTCAGATCGACCTCGACGACATCGACACCATCTCCTGGCGACGCGACTTGGCCCACGATTCAGCGGTCATCGCGCACCTCGTCAACGGCATTGCGCCGGTCACGCCTGCACATGACTTGAAACTCCTGGCGCTCCTGGACCGTGTCCGTGACAAGGTCACCAACCCGATCAACCCGGGCAACCGAAAGGTCTTGATCTTCTCCGCTTTCGCGGACACCGCTAACTACTTGTATCGAGAACTCGCTCCAGCGCTCGCTGCGGCCGGCCTGGAGACAGCGATCGTAACGGGAGGTCAAGGCGCACCCCGCACTACCCTCGGTAAGGGACTGGACTTTCGGCACGCACTTACCTTGTTCTCGCCCAGGTCCAAGATGCGGGACCGCGTGCTGCCGAACGACGAGCGGACGATAGACGTCTTGATCGCCACCGACGTGATCTCCGAAGGTCAAAACCTTCAGGACTGCGATTTCGTGATCAACTATGATATCCACTGGAACCCGGTTCGGATCATCCAGCGGTTTGGCCGCATCGACCGTATCGGATCCGTCAACTCGAAGATCCAGATGATCAATTTCTGGCCCGACATCTCACTCGACGAGTACATCAACCTCAAAGAACGCGTCGAGAACCGCATGGTCATCGCCGACCTGTCCGCCACCGCGGACGACAACGTCCTTACGCAGAAAGCCAGCGAAACGGCGTTTCGAAAGGAGCAACTGCGCAAGCTGCAAGACGAGGTCATCGAGCTCGAGGACGTCCGCACCGGCGTCTCCATCACCGACCTCGGCCTCAACGAGTTCCGCATGGACCTTCTCGGCTACGTCAAGGAGTACGGCGACCTCGCCGCCGCGCCCAAGGGTCTACATGCCGTCGTGCCCGCACGGCCCGACCTTGGGCTTCGCCCCGGCGTGCTGTTCGCCCTTCGCAATGTCAACGCAGACGAGCACATAAACCGGGGCAACCGCCTACACCCGCATTACCTTGTGTACCTCGACGACAACGGCAACGTGATCGGCAACTACACCGAGGTCAAGTACCTGTTGGACTTGATCCGTGCCGGTTGTCGACCTTATCAGGAGCCGGTTGCCGAAGCCGCCCGGATCTTCAACGCGGCCACCGCCGAGGGCGCGGACATGCGGCAGTACTCCGGCCTTCTCACCGCCGCAATCCGCTCGATGGTCGACGTCACCGACGAGCGAGACCTGGACAGCCTCTTCTCGGGCGGCGGCCACACGACCGCCTTGACCCAAACCATCAATGGTCTGGACGACTTCGAGCTGGTCGCATTCCTGGCCATTGTCGACGATGGCCAGACCAAGACATGAGCGTTCAGCTTTACCGATGGCCGGACGCGGGCAAATTTGGTCGGGTGATTCCTAAGACGAGGTTTTACGCGCAGGGGACGGTCCCGAGTGCGGTGCGCGACAAGTTCGTCGTCGACGTCCAGAGGATTGCCTGGGCGTACAAACTCGCTGAGTCGACTATCCGGCTGCATGGAACGCCCAACGCGCCTGAGATCCAGGTATTTTTCGTCGACGTCAAAGATCCGGAAGCCGACGTCAGCGACGAAGTGCTCGCAGCGATCGACAGGGCCGTCCAGTTCCCCGTCATTTTCGAAGTCAACCGCCGAACACGCCACGGATCTGAAACGCGAATGGTCGCCGCTGACAAGTCGCTGGGCGGCAGCCGGCTGACGCTGAGCTCGTACTACACGACGAGCTGGATGCCCGCTGACGCCGAACGGGCCCCGCTCCCTCCTGCGCTTGACATATCGGCCCTTCACACCGCGCTCGTGGCACCACTGTTGCCCATGCCGGCGCGGCCTGGAGAGCGTCTGTCAGAGGCAACTTCCCGGATCAAGCAAGCGGCCCGGCTCCAGCGCGAGATCGATAGCCTGAAGAAGAAGCTGCGCAACGAGCCGCAACTTAAGCGTAAATTCGAGCTACGACGTCGGCTCAACGATGTAGCGGCAACGCTCGCCGGCCTTATCGAAACCACACCGAAGACCAAGGGATGACTGTGGACAAGCTAAGGATGCACTCGCCGCACCTGCCCCAGCGGAACGTCGACGCGATCGCCGAGCTCTTCCCGGCGGTCATCACCGAATCACTCGACGCCGAGGGCCACCTTGTGCGGACCGTCGACTTCGACCGACTGCGTCAAGAGTTCCCCGGTCATGTGACGGAGGGACCCCAGGAGCGGTACCAACTTGACTGGCTCGGGAAGCGTGCAGCCACCCTCATGGCCAATACGCCCGTCTCGAAGACGCTACGCCCGATGCGCGACGAGTCAGTAGACTTTGACAGTACGAAGAACCTCTTCATTGAAGGCGATAACCTCGACGCCCTCAAGCTCCTCCAGGAGTCGTATCTCGGCAAAGTCAAGCTTATCTACATCGACCCCCCATATAATACCGGCAATGACTTCGTATACAAGGATTCAACGTCCAAGTCCTCCGCCGAGTACCTCGAAGAGACCAGTCAGCGAAACGATTCCGGCGAGCGTCTTGTAGCGAACACTGAGGCGAACGGTCGCTTCCACTCGGACTGGTTGAGCATGCTCTACCCCAGGCTGAAGCTGGCGAGGAACCTCCTGACGGACGATGGGGTCCTCGTCGTCTCGATTGACGAGAATGAGCACGCTAATTTGGTCCGCATCGGGCAGGAACTCCTCGGTGACGCGTCGTACGTCGGTGAGATCGTGCTAAAGAACAGCAGTAAGAACGACCAAGCCTACATCTCGATGCAGCACGAGTACATCGTGTTCTTCGTCCGGAACCGGCAGGCCAACCCCGGTAAATGGATCGAGAAGAAGGGCGGCCTCGATAAGATCTACGCGGCTTTTGAGGGTTTCAAGAAGACGTATGGCACGGACTGGCTAGCGATTCATGAGGCGGCGAAGGCCTGGTACAAGACCTTCCCGCCGTCGGACCCCGTCTTCGCGAGTAAGCACTACAACCGGATGGACGAACGAGGAATCTACTTCGCGGACAACATTTCCGGGCCGAACGATGGTCAGTATGTCTATGACGTCCCGCACCCGGTAACTCACGAAGTCGTGAAAATGCCAGCTTCAGGCTGGCGTTACCCCAGGGACGAGATGTTGCGGCGGATTGCCGAGAATCGGGTCCACTTCGATGCCGATCACACGAGCGTTCCGAACAACAAGACGTACCTCGCGAATACCGAGTATCAAAGCCTGACGAGCGTTCGCTACGTCGACGGCCGCGCGGCTAGCAAACGCCTGCAGTCGCTCTTTGGACAGAAGGTTTTCACCAATCCTAAGGACGAGTACCTGCTCCGCGACATCTACATGGCGTTGGGAATTGCCCACTCCGATGTCGTTCTCGATATGTTCGCGGGCTCGGGGTCCGCGATGCAAGCCGTGCTCGAACTGAATCGCGCCACGGGTAGCTCTTGCAGGTTTATCGGCATTCAGGTTCCAGAGGACCTAAACGCGTCGCTCAAGACAGCGAGGGGCGCGGCCAAGCAAATCACGGCCAATGCGATCAAGCTCCTACAGCAACGCGGCCACCCAGCCACGGTGGCCGAGATCACCAAGGAGCGGATGCGCCTTGTGCGCGAGAAAATGAACGGCGAAATCCTCATCGATCGTGGGTTCCGCGTTCTCAGGATTGACAGCAGCAACATGACGGATACTCTGTCCACCGCTGATGGGCTCATCCAGACCAACCTTTTAGACGCGGTCGATAGCGTAAAGCCGGGCCGTAGCGAAGAAGACTTGCTGTTTCAAGTACTCCTCGACTGGGGCCTTGACCTCGCAGAGCCCATTACTGTCCAACAGCTCGACGGTCTTTCGATTCTTTCCGTTGCGGACGACTCCCTAATCGCGTGCTTCGATGGTCCCGTCACTGACGCGGGTGTTCGGACCATTGCCCAACGGCGTCCCCTCCGCGCCGTCTTCAAGGACGACGGGTTCGCAAGCGACGCGGCACGGATCAACGCGGAGCAGATCTTCCGGGAGCTTTCGCCCGAGACCGACGTTAAGACGATCTGAGGACCGCTAATGAAGCTTCAGTTCAAGATTCAGCCATATCAGACCGAAGCGGTGAAGGCCGTCGTGGACGCTTTTGCTGGGCAACCTTACGCAGATGGCGTGAGGTACAGGATCGATCCAGGCCGCGCACGTGCGCAGACCCTAGACCAGTCAGTTCTCGACGGCGCCGGGCTTCGCAACAGCGACATCGTTCTGACGACACAACAGCTCCTGGAGAACGTGCACGCAATTCAGAGGCCACGTGGTCTTCCGCTTTCGAAGTCACTCGTCGCGTCGCCAGCCGCCCAGATCAACTTGGACGTCGAGATGGAGACCGGTACGGGCAAGACGTACGTATACATAAAGACGATCATGGAGCTGCATAAGCGCTACGGCTGGTCCAAGTACATCGTAGTTGTGCCAAGTATCGCGATCCGCGAGGGCGTCAAGAAATCGTTCGACATCACTGCTGCTCACTTCCAACAGTTATACGGTACCAAGCCCCGGACGTTCGTATATAGTTCCGCTCGACTTCATGAGCTTGAGCGATTCTCCTCCGACTCCGGTGTTCAGGTTATGATCATCAACGTCCAGGCTTTCAATGCGACCGGTAAGGACGCACGCCGCATCTACGACGTGCTAGACGACTTCCAGTCGCGCAGACCAATTGACGTCATAGCGGCGAACCGACCGATCCTGATCATCGACGAACCGCAGAAGATCGAGGGCGACGGCAAGAGGGTCTCAAAGTCGCTGGAGGCGCTTGGACGCTTCAAAGCGCTGGTTGCGCTTCGGTACTCCGCTACGCACCGCGTAGTGCGCACAAAGGTGCACCGTCTCGACGCTCTCGACGCCTACAACCAGAAGCTCGTAAAGAAGATCGCCGTGCGAGGAATCACGGTAAAGGGTTTGGCTGGAAGTACTGCGTACCTTTACGTGGACGGCTTGGAAGTCGGCAAGGGCGCGGACTTTCCCAAGGCGCGCGTTGAGCTCGAAGTCCAGACAAAGGGCGGTGCGATCCAACGCAAGAGAATTCGCGTCCAAAAGGGGTCGCGCCTGCACGACCTCTCAGGGGAGATCGAGGCCTATAAGAACCTCGTCGTCGTCGACGTCGATGCCAACCGAGACTTCATCGAGCTCAGTAACGGCGACATCGTCACGGCGGGTCAAGTGACATCGGATATAACCGACGAGGTGAGGCGGCGTATTCAAATACGCGAGGTTATTCGTGCACACTTTGAGAAAGAGCGCGAGCTTTTCAGTCAGGGAATCAAAGTCCTCTCCTTGTTCTTCATCGACCAGGTCGCCAAGTATCGCGATTATGAGCGCGAGGATAACCAGGGAGACTATGCGCGCATGTTCGAGGAGGAGTACCAGTCCATTCTCAACGACCAGCTCGATCAGCTCGACCTCGACGAGGCTGCGGCCAGCTACCGGGCGTACCTGGAGTCCATCGACGTCCGTAGGACACACCAGGGTTACTTCTCGGTCGACAACAAGACCGGGCGCGCCGTCGACGGGTCGATCAGGAAGAATGGCGAGACGGCGGGCCAGTCGGACGACGTCGACGCCTACGACCTGATCCTGAAGCACAAGGAACGTCTGCTGTCGTTCGACGAACCGGTCCGGTTCATCTGGTCCCATTCCGCACTACGTGAAGGCTGGGACAACCCGAACGTTTTTGTCATGGGAATGTTGAAGAAGAGCGACAACACCACCACGCGTCGTCAGGAAATCGGCCGCGGGCTACGCCTGGCGGTCAACCAGCACGGCGAGCGAATGGACAACCCCGTCAGTGTCCACGACATTAACGAGTTGACCGTTGTTACTGACGAATCCTACACCGAGTTCGTCGCTGCGTTACAGAAGGAGATTGTCGAATCGCTCTCTGCGCGCCCGCGCAAGGCGACGCCCGAGTTCTTCGCCGGTAAGGTTGTCGACGACGTCGTGACGGGTGCGAGAGTTGAAATCACCCTCGAGCAGGCCAAACAGTTGCAGTACTGGCTCACGGTCAACGGCTTTATCGACTACGAGCACCAACTCACGGAGAAATGGTTTAGCCGCACTGAAGCCGACCTTGCGCCGATGCCAGGTGGTCTCGAAGCTTACCGGGCTGAAATCGTTGGACTCGTCGACTTGCTTCACGTCGCGGCCCCGGACGTTGTCGACGGTCGAAAGCTCAAGCGGATCCCGTTCAGTAAGGACAACTTTTCCAAGAAGGAATTCCAGGAACTCTGGAGCCGGATCAATCACAAGGCCGTTTACCAGGTCGAGTTCGACTCGACTGAGCTGATCGGAAAGTGTATCCGAACCCTTGATCGGGCGCTCAATGTCAGCGTAATGCAGTACGTCGTACAGAAGGGCATTCAGCTCGACGCTCTCGAGGCCGATCAGCTCGAGACCGGCCGAGGCTTCAAAGTAACGACGAGCAAGGTTGAAGATTCGAGCGTTAGTTCGGGATCTAGTGTCAAGTACGACCTACTGCGGGAAATCTCCGAGAAGACTCAGCTCACCCGGCGGACATGCGCCGCCATCCTCACTGGTCTTCAGCCGCCCACGTTCGCCAAATTCAAGCAGAACCCTGAGCAGTTCATAACCGAGTCGGCGAGGCTCATTAACGAGCAGAAAGCTACCGCGATTGTCGAGCACCTCACGTACGACTCCCTAGACGACCGGTACGATTCGGCGATCTTCACCGAAAATCAGACAGCGCACGACCTCACCAGGGCGGGCGACAAGCTCACCAAGAGTGTGTATGAGTACGTCATCACGGACTCGAACATCGAGCGCGACTTTGTTACGCACCTTGACGTCAGTGAGGAGGTTGTCGTCTACTCCAAGCTTCCGAGAGGCTTCTATATCCCGACGCCAGTCGGCGACTACAACCCGGACTGGGCAATCGCCTTCCGCGAAGGCAAGGTCAAGCACGTTTACTTCGTCGCCGAGACGAAAGGCTCAATGTCCACGCTGCAGCTCAAGGCCGTGGAGGATGCCAAGATCGCGTGTGCCCGCAAGTTCTTCGACGCCGTCAATGAACGTGATGTCGTCAAGCCGGTGTCCTATGACGTCGTTGACAGTTACGACGCCCTGCTCCAACTCGTTGGGTCATGACACCTGCCTGCTTTCAAGTCCCGGGACTTGGGATCGCGGCACACTGCTACAGCCTGGGCGGGCGAGTGTCTTGACTCAGGACGCTCTTGACGGATCTGTCTCAGGACCTGCTTGACGCTTTGCCTAGACCTGGGAGGTCGGGGGTCACGGCCGCCGTGTCCCGATGCTATGGATCGTCGCGGCGGCGCGATTCGCACTGCGCTCGCGCGAGCCGTCGCGGATTCTCTACTGACGCGGGCTGCCGATCGCGTCTACGTCGATCAGCCACTCACGGCGCGTGGACGTGTCTGCGTCGGCGCGGGACGGCTGCCGCTGGCCGTTCGCCTTCTCCATGTTGCGTCGCTCTACGTAGGCAGCCTGGTGGCGGTGGTGGCTTGCCCGTGACTCCTCGAGCGCTGCAAGCGCAGTGAGCAGC
>Ga0256796_1001225_pt1 | contig 9814 bp, 8 predicted proteins | sample MC6MC0947MT_FD_190209 | JGI IMG/M metagenome (GOLD analysis project Ga0256796, IMG submission 190209) | Metatranscriptome of enriched soil aggregate microbial communities from Iowa State University, Ames, United States - MC6-MC0947-MT... | ecosystem: Environmental > Terrestrial > Soil >...
CGAACCGATACCCCGCGTCCCGGCGCCTTCGCCAGGGCGTCCGCCGCGGTCATCGCCCGAGCGCTGCGCTGGCGGCTGGTCCGGGCCGCCCTGCGCTATTCAGGGCACCGGGGCCCGGTGCTCGCGGACGCGGTGACCTACCGCGCCCTGTTCAGCGTGTTCGCCGCCGTGCTGCTGGCGTTCTCGGCGGCCGCGCTGTGGCTCTCGCGGGATGACGCAGCGTGGGATGCGGTCGTGCACGCGGTCGACACCGCGGTGCCGGGTCTGATCCGCACCTCCGGCGGCCAGGGCATCGTCGATCTCGATGAGATCCGCGCTCCTGCCGGGCTGTCGATCACCGGGATCGTCTCGCTCGCCGGCCTCATCGGCGCGGCGCTCGGCGCGATCAGCTCGCTGCGCATCTCGGTCAGGTCGATGGCCGGCACAGCGCGCGACGACGTCGCCTGGTACCTGGTGATCGCGCGCAACGTCCTGCTCGCGCTGATCATCGCGGTGACGTTCGCCGGCGCCGCCGCCCTGACGCTCGCGGGCGAGTTCGTGGTCGACTGGCTCGCGGGCATCCTCGGTCTTCCCGCGAAGTCGGCCGCCGTGCTCTGGACGGTGCGGCTCGTCTCGCTCGTCATCGTGCTCGCGCTCAATGCGGTGCTCATCGCCGCGACCTTCCGGATGCTGTCGGGCGTGCCGGCCTCGGCACGATCGCTCTGGTCCGGCGCCGTGCTCGGCGGAATGGCGCTGCTGGTGCTGCAGGAGCTGTCGGGGCTGTTCGTCGGCGGCGCCAAGGCCAATCCGCTGCTCGCGTCGTTCGCGTCGCTGCTGGCGCTGCTGCTGTGGCTGAATCTGTCGACGCAGGTGATCCTGCTGGCGAGCGCGTTCATCGTGGTGTCGGTGCACGAGGAGCACGACCGCGTGGCGGCCAGGTTCGGAGCCACGACGCTCGCCGACGCCGCGGTGCGACTCGCCGAGGAGGACGTGCGCACCGCGACCGAGGCGCTGCGGACGGCCCGCGCGGGTGCGGAGCGCGCAGCACCCTGACGCCTGTCAGCGCGGGCAGGTGCCGTTCTCGAGCAGGGCAGGGTCTGTGGCGATGCGGCCGTCGGCGCTGATGTCGGCGACCGCGCTGGTTCCCTCGATGCGCAGGCCGGTGAGCGTGATGCCGGCCGGCAGGTGCTCGGCGATGCAGATGCGCTGCGGTGCCGCGAGTTGCGCGCCGAGACTGCCCAGCATCCCGGAGAGCCTCTTCAGGTCGATCTCAGCGCCGCCGAGCGTCGCGGACACGGGCGTGAGCAGCAGGTCGCCGTCCTGAGCGCCAGGGGTGACCGTCAGGCCCACGGGGATCTCACGTCCGAGCAGGCTGAGCTCGCCCTGCACGGTGGCATTCGGTGCTGCCAGCACGACCCCGATGATCGGCAGCTGCGAGTTCTTCAGCAGCGTCGTGAACTGGCTCTGATCGATGGCGATGGTACCCTTCGCCGAGCCCAGGGCGCCGCCGCGGATCGGCACACCTGTGGCGGTCACGTGCGCGGAGCCGGTGATCCCGCCGATCGTGACCTGCTTCGATGACAGCTGCAACTCGTCCAGCGTTCCGGAGATCAGCTGCGGAAGCAGCACGCCGGACGCCTCCACGTCGAGCTGCTGGTCGGCCGGCAGCTTCAGTTCCTCGACGACGAGCGAACGTACGATCCCCGGCAGCACGGCGCGCGCCACCATTTCGGCGGCGACGAGCAGAGCTGCGATCACCGCGACGACGATCAGCAGCACCCAGGGCCAGCGCGCACGCCGATGGCGTACCTCCGCTCCTGGTGCCGCTGCCGTCATGTCACATCCGCTCGGGCGCCGAGACGCCCAGCAGCTCCAGACCGTTGCGCAGCACCTGGCCCGCGGCGTCGTTCAGCCAGAGGCGGGTGCGGTGCACGGTCTCGATCGGGTCGTCGCCCTTGGGGATCACCCGGCAGTTGTCGTACCAGCGGTGGTACAGGCCGGCGAGCTCCTCGAGATAGCGCGCAATGCGATGCGGCTCGCGCACCTCGGCCGCGAACGCGACGATGCGCGGGAACTCCTGCAGCGCACCCAGCAGCGCGCCCTCGGTCTCGTGCACCAGCAGCTCCGGGGCGAACTCCGAGCGGTCGACGCCGGAGTCGGCGGCGTTGCGGGCGACGTTGTGCGTGCGCGCGTGCGCGTACTGCACGTAGAAGACCGGGTTGTCGTTGGTGCGCTTCTGCAGCAGCTCCGGGTCCAGGTCCAGGGGCGAATCGGCGGGCGAGCGCTCCAGCGAGTAGCGCAGCGCGTCCGCGCCCAGCCAGTTCAGCAGGTCGTCCATCTCGATGATGTTCCCGGCGCGCTTGGACAGGCGCGCCCCGTTGATCGAGACCATCTGCCCGATCAGCACCTGGATGTTCTTCTCGGGATCCTCACCCGCCGCACCGGCGACGGCCTTGAGCCGGTTCACGTAGCCGTGGTGGTCGGCCCCGAGCAGGTAGATCTTGTTCTGGAACCCGCGGTCGCCCTTGTTCAGGTAGTAGGCGGCATCGGCGGCGAAGTAGGTGTACTCGCCGTTGGAACGGCGGATGACGCGATCCTTGTCGTCCGTGAAGTCGGTGGTGCGCACCCACACGGCGCCCTCGTCGTCGAAGACGTGTCCCTGCGCCCGCAGCCGGTCGACGGCCTGGTCGACCAGGCTGGGCCCGCCGTCCTCGGAAGCGGCGTGCAGGGTGCGCTCGGAGAACCACACGTCGAAGGGCACGTTGAAGCGCTCGAGCGAGTGCTTGATCTCGGCGAGCTGGTACTCGTAGGCCTGGTCGCGGGCGACGACGAGCTGCTCGTCCTCGGGGAGCTCCAGCAGCCCCGGGTGCGCGGCGAGCACCCGCTGGGCGAGCTCGGTGATGTACTCGCCCGGGTAGCCGCCCTCGGGCGTCGGCTCGCCCTTGGCCGCAGCCAGCACCGACTGCGCGAAGCGCTCCATCTGGGCGCCCGCATCGTTGATGTAGTACTCGCGCACGGCATGCGCGCCGCTGGCCAGCAGCAGGCGCACGATTGAGTCGCCCAGCGCTGCCCACCGGGTGTGTGCGATGTGCAGCGGGCCGGTCGGGTTCGCCGAGACGAACTCGACGTTCACCGAGACTCCGGCCTGGGAGTCGTTGGTTCCGTAGGCGGCGCCCGCCTCGACGATCGTCTTCGCGAGGGCTCCGGCGGCGCCGGCCTCCAGGCGGATGTTGATGAATCCGGGACCGGCGACCTCGACGCTCGAGATCCCGTCGACGGACGCCAGGTCGTCGGCGATGCGCTGCGCGAGCTCCCGCGGGTTCGATCCGAGCTTCTTGGCCAGCCGCATGGCGATGTTGCTGGACCAGTCGCCGTGGTCGCGATTGCGGGGGCGGTCCAGCACGACGTCGGATGCCGTGAGCCCCAGCTCCTCGTCGGGTCGCAGCGACGTCGCGATCGGCGTCAGGACGGCGAGGATGGCTGCGGCGAGGGCTTCAGGATTCATAGACCCACAAGTCTACCGGCCCGGAACTCAGCGAAAGGCGGCGACCGTCTCCGTCAGACGGGCCAGGATCCGGTCGTCGGGGACGCCGCCCGCGGCGCGGATGGCGAGCATCGCCGCGCCGACCGCACCATCGCTGACCGCGCGCATCTCCAGGTCGTCGGCCGCGGCGCCGAGCCGGCCGAGGAAGGCATCGCGCACCGGCCCGCTGCGGGAGAGGACGCTGCCGCCGATCACCAGCGGCCCGGGTCCCCGCAGCACCGCGGAGAGCGTGCCTGCCAGGTGCTCTCCCGCTTCCTCCAGGATGCCGCGCGCCACCGCGTCGTCGACCTCGAAGGCGAAGGGCGCGAGCCCGGCGAGCTCGATCGGGGGCCGGGAGTACTGCGCTCCGACCAGCTCCTCGAGCTCCTGCCAGCGCCCGTCGTGGCGCACCCCGGTGCGCACGAGGTCGTGGTGCGCCAGCACGAGATCGGTGAGCCCCGTGCGCGGTCCCGTGCCGTCGAGGTCCTGCACGGCCGCCCGCGCGATCGCGTGCCCGATCCAGAACCCGCTCCCCCTGTCGCCGAGGAGCCACCCCAGCCCGTCGCCGGTCCCGTCGATCCGCCCGTCCTGCACGCGGATCACGCAGGCCCCGGTGCCGGAGACCAGCGCGTACCCGAACTCGGCGGCCGCCCCGCTGAAGTAGGTCGCCAGCAGGTCGGACTCGAACACCAGCCGCCCGGTGAACCCCTGCGGGGTGAGCCGGTCCAGCAGCCAATCAGCGCCGCCCGCCGCCCGCATCCCGGCCATCGCCGGCACGATCACCGCGATGTCGGCGAGGGTGCGACCGGACGGCAAGAGGGCCGCGCCCACAGCAGCCAGCACACCGTCCGCTGCCCGCTCCGGCCCTGCGGAGATGGGGTTCCCGCGCCCGCCGACGCCGTATCCGAGGCACTCGCCATGCAGGTCGGTCAGCACCGCTCTGGTCGAGGTCCCACCTGCATCGATTCCCAGCAGCAGCGGTTCGTGACTCATTTGTGATGTTGTCCTATTTGACGTTTTCGTCGCGTGAGAATAGTTTTCATCTCAACGAGAAATACTCCGGGCGGGATTCAGGAGGCAATGGTGCCACGGACCAAGGACTTCGGCAACGGAATGACGATCGCGCGCCGCATCGCGGCCGGCCGTCACACCATGCCGACGGCGATGAGCAAGATCGCCGACGTGGTCACCGGTCATCCCGCGGCCCCGGTCGAGCTCACCATCACCGAGCTCGCCGACCGTGCCGGCACCTCCCCCGCGACCGTCACCCGCTTCTGCCGGGCGATCGGGTTCGACGGCTACACGCAGTTCCGCGTCGGCGTGGCGAGCGAGATCGGGCGCGGAGACGCCGACGAGAGCTGGCAGGCCGACATCGGCGAGGAGTTCGGCGCCACCGACGAGCCGGGCAAGGTGCTCCAGACGCTCGTCGCCCTGCATGTCGCCAGCCTGGAGAGCACGGCTGCACGCCTGGACCTCGACGCCGTCATGCAGGTCGCGAACGCCATCGCCGCCTCGCGCCATGTCGACATCTACGGCGTGGGCGGCAGCGGAGTCATCGCCCGGGAGTTCCAGGGCAGGCTGTACCGCATCGGCGTCAACGCGCACGCCTGGTCGGACGTGCACGACGGCCTCACCAGTGCCGTCATGCAGAACGCCTCCTCGGTCGCGATCGGCGTGTCGAGCACGGGCCGCACCGACGAGACCGTGCAGATGCTCTCCCAGGCGGGCGCGGCCGGTGCCTTCACCGTCGCGATCACCCATGACGCGGACTCGTGGCTCGCGGGCATCGCCGACATCTCGCTCGCCACCGCGGAGCCCTCGCACTACCTGCGCCCGGACGATCTGTCGGTCAAGCACTCGCAGCTGCTGGTGCTGGACCTGCTGTACCTGCTGGTGGCCCAGCAGATGTTCGGCGAGGCGTCCACGCATCTCGCCGCCAGCGCGATGGCGGTCTCCGCCCACCGTCGCCCGGTGCGCGTCCCCAAGCCCGCCCCCGTCACGGAGGAGAACCGATGACCGTCACCCCAACCGATCTGCTCCATCAGGCGACCTCCCGGCTCGAGCGTCTCGCCGCGGATGCCGAGGCGGGCGCACTGGACGCCGCCATCGCCCTCATGGTGAAGGCGCTGGACGACGGCGGAGTGATCCACGCGTTCGGCACCGGCCACTCCGAGGCGTTCGCGATGGAGATCGCGGGACGCGCCGGCGGGCTGATCCCCACCAACCGATTCGCGCTGCGCGACATCGTGATGCACGGCGACCGCGACGTCGAGGTGCTCACCGGCTCCCTGGAGCGCGAGCCGTGGGTCGTGGACGAGCTCATGGCCACCGTCCCGGTCGGCGAGGGCGACGTGTTCCTGATCGCCTCCAACTCGGGCGTGAACGGATCGATCGTGGGCACCGCGCTGTGGGCGCGGGAGCACGGCCACAAGGTCATCGCCGTGACGAGCCTGCAGCACACCGCGCGCGTCGAGCCCAAGCATCCCAGCGGGAAGCGACTCAGCGAGATCGCCGACGTCGTCATCGACAACCTCGCCCCGTACGGCGACTCCACGCTGGAGATCACGGACGGCATCGGCGCCGGCGCGATCTCCTCCATCACCGCGGCCTTCATCGCGCAGCTGCTGACGCTCGGCGTCGCGCGCACGATCGCCGAGCGCGGTGAGACCCCACCGATGTACATCTCCGCCAACATCCCCGGCGGCGATGAGCACAACTCCGTCCTCGAGGACCGCTACGCGGGCCGCCTGCGGCGGGGAGCTTGACCTAAGAGCTCACCCTGGGACCCTGAGCTCGTCGAAGGGCCCGAACCCTGTACACCGATCACATCACTACGGAAGGTATGAAGATGGAACTCAAAGAAGCATCCATCAGCCGTCGCAACCTGCTGCGCGGCGCGGCCACGGCTGCTCTCCTGCTGCCGTTCGGCGCAACCCTCGCTTCGTGCGCAGCACCCGGCGGCGGCGGTGGCGGCGGCGCGGGAACCGGGAAGGTCACCGCTGACAACCCGTTCGGCGTCGCTGCCAACTCGAAGGTCGACGCGGTCATCTTCAACGGCGGCTACGGCATCGACTACGTCGAGACCTCGGCGAAGATCATGGAGGGGAACAAGAAGCTCGGCGGCGTGTCCGTCAAGGTGAACTCCTCGACCAAGATCGCGCAGGAGCTGCAGCCCCGCTTCGTCGGTGGCAACCCGCCGGACCTCATCGACAACTCGGGCGCCAACTCGATCGGATGGAACACCATCCTCGACCAGCTCGAGACGCTCGACGACGTGCTCGACTCCAACAACCTCGAGGGCACCAAGATCAGCGACACGCTGTTCGGCGGCGTCAAGGCACCCGGCACCTTCGACGGCAAGTTCGTGGCGCTGAACTACGTCATGACGGTCTACGGCATCTGGTACTCGTCCAGCCTGTTCGAGGAGAACGGCTGGACCGTCCCCACCTCGTGGCAGGACCTGAAGGCCCTCGGCGAGGCCGCCAAGGCCAAGGGCAAGTACCTCTTCCTCTGGGGCAAGGAGGCGGCGACCTACTACCAGACCATGGTGGTGGACTCCGCTGTCATCCAGGCCGGCGACGACGTGCGCCTGCCGCTGGAGAACCTCGACGCCAAGGCATGGTCGCACCCGGCCATCCAGGGCATCCTCGAGATCCTCTACGACCTCATCAAGTCGGGCTACGTCAAGCCCGGTGGCGGCGGCACGCAGTTCACCCAGGCGCAGTCTCAGTGGAGCCTGGACCAGGAGGCGCTGCTGTACCCCTCCGGCTCGTGGATCGAGAACGAGATGAAGAAGACGACGAAGGACGGCTTCAAGATGAAGGGCATCGCGGAGCTGCCCCTCGACGCCAACCAGACGACCCCCAAGGGCACCATGCGCGCCGAGGCCGGCGAGCCGTTCATCGTCCCCAAGAAGGCGAAGAACCCGGCCGGCGGCAAGGAGCTGCTGCGCACGATGCTCTCGAAGGAGTCGGCCACCGCGTTCGCCAAGGCGAAGCTCGCGCCGACCATCGTCAAGGACACCGTCCCCGCCGACGGCTTCGGCTCGACGGCGCTCGTCTCGCAGTCGGAGCTCCTGGCCGCAGCCGGTGACAACGTCTTCACCATCAAGTCGTTCAACCTCTACGGCATGAACTCCGACCAGCTGCCGATCTGGAACTCGTTCCTGGGTGGCGGCATGACGGTGGCCGAGATCACCTCTCAGCTGCAGGCCCTGACCGACAAGGTCCGCGAGGACAGCTCGGTCAAGAAGATCGAGATCAAGTGAGCAATTCGACACCCAGCGGCGGACCCGGCTTTCAGACAGCCGCGGTCACTGCAACCCAGGCGGGGCGACGCATGTCGCCCCGCCTGGGCGGGCGCAAGCTGACCTTCGATTTCATCTCGTTCATCGCGGTCTTCCTGCTGCTGCCGCTGGCCATCTTCCTGATCTTCGTCATCTCGCCGTTCGTGCAGGCGCTGTACTACGCCATGACGAACTGGACCGGCTTCTCGCCGAATATGGACTTCGTCGGCCTCGACAACTACGTCCGGCTGTTCAACGACAGCACCTTCAAGCAGGCGATGCTCAACAACGTGGTGCTGGCACTCATCGTGCCTCTCATCACCATCGTCATCGCCCTCGTCTTCGCCAGCATGATCACCGTCGGCGGCCCGAGCCACGGTCAGGTGCGAGGGCTCCGCGGTTCGAGCTTCTACCGCGTCATCTCGTTCTTCCCCTACGTCATCCCCGCGATCGTCATCGCGATCCTGTGGAGCATGATCTACGCGCCGACCGGTCTGCTCAACGGCGCGCTGGGCGCGCTCGGCATCGACACCGGCCAGTTCGCCTGGCTCGGCGATGCTAATACCGCCATGGGAGCCACGATCTTCGTGATCGTCTGGAGCATGGTCGGGTTCTACATGATCCTGTTCATCGCCGCGATCAAGGGCATTCCCGCAGAGACCCTCGAGGCCGCCCGCATCGACGGCGCCGGCCGCTTCCGCACCGTGACCTCGATCCTGCTCCCCCAGATGCGCGACAACGTGCAGACCGCGTACATCTACCTCGGGATCATGGCCCTGGACGCGTTCGTCTACATGGCGGGCCTGAACTCGACCGGTGGCCCTGGCAACAGCACGCTGGTCATGAGCCAGTACCTGTTCCGCACCGCGTTCGAGAAGGGCCAGTTCGGCCTCGCCACTGCCATGGGCGTGGTGCTCGCCGTGCTCACGCTGCTGTTCGCCGCACTCATCATCGGCGTGTTCCGCCTGATCGGCGGCAAGGATGAAGGAGGACGCGCATGAGCACCGACACCCGCGCCGCAATCACGATCGATCGCCACTCGGCCTCCGGCAAGGATGTGCGCACCACGAAGTCGACTGCCGGCGACAAGGTCGTCGGCGGCGTCTCCCACGTGGTGATGGTGATCTGGTCGCTGATCGTCATCCTGCCGATGCTCTGGACGCTGATCGGCTCGTTCAAGACCACGAAGGAGATCTTCAAGTCCCCCTTCGGCCTGCCCGCGAACTGGAACTTCGACAACTACGTCAGCGCCTGGGTCGACAACAACTTCGGCGGGATGTTCCTGAACACCGTGATCGTGGTGGGCGTCTCGCTCGTGCTCGTGATGGTGCTCGGCGCCATGTGCGCGTACGTGCTGGCACGGTTCTCGCTGCCGGGCAGCAAGGTCATCTACTACCTGATGCTGGCAGGACTGACCTTCCCGGTCTTCCTCGCCATCGTCCCGTTGTTCATGATCCTGCAGAACATGCAGCTGCTGAACACGCTGGCAGGACTCATCGTCACCTATGTGGCGTTCGCGCTGCCGTTCACGGTGTTCTTCCTGTTCTCGTTCTTCAAGTCGCTGCCGTACGAGATCCAGGAGGCCGCCTACGTGGACGGCGCCAGTGAGTGGCGCACGTTCTTCCAGGTGATGCTCCCGATGGCGAAGCCGGGCATGGCCGCCGTCGCGATCATGAACTTCCTGGGACTGTGGAACCAGTTCCTGCTGCCGATCTCGCTGAACGCGGACAAGGACAACTACGTGCTCTCGCAGGGTATGGCCGCATACGCGTCGTCGGCCGGCTACGCCCTCGACTTCGGGCAGATGTTCGCCGCCGTGATGATCACGATCATCCCCGTGCTGATCGTCTACATCCTCTTCCAGCGCCAGCTGCAGGGATCCGTCTCGCAGGGCACCTCGAAGTAGCATCGGTCAGCTCCGAAGGCCCGGGTTCCTCAGGTTCCCGGGCCTTCGGCGTCCCACCGCGGCATCCGAATTCTGTTCTGACCGAACATGACTTACTCTTCTCCAATGACCACGCGTCCGC
>Ga0256796_1001227_pt1 | contig 9795 bp, 6 predicted proteins | sample MC6MC0947MT_FD_190209 | JGI IMG/M metagenome (GOLD analysis project Ga0256796, IMG submission 190209) | Metatranscriptome of enriched soil aggregate microbial communities from Iowa State University, Ames, United States - MC6-MC0947-MT... | ecosystem: Environmental > Terrestrial > Soil >...
GCGCACGCCGACGAGATGCTCGCGATGGTCGACGACATCCGCCGCCAGCGCGAGCGCATCACGACCGAGCTCGCGCGCCTCGGCTTCGCCCCGCACCGGAGCGGCTCGAACTTCGTGCTCTTCGGCGGCGTCGACGACCCGCACGCGGTGTTCGAGGGGCTCCTCGCACGCGGCATCCTGATCAGGGAGCTCGGCATCCCCGGGCACCTGCGGGTGAGCGCCGGCACCGAGGCCGAGACCACGGCGTTCCTCGAGGCGATCGCCGTCTTCGCGCCGAACGCGACGAATAGGATCGAAGCATGACCGCCCAGTCCCCGTCGCGCACGGCGCGAGTGCAGCGCGAGACCAGCGAATCGAGCATCGACCTGTCGATCGACCTCGACGGCACCGGGGTGAGCGACATCGAGACGGGCGTGCCCTTCTACGACCACCTGCTCACGGCCTTCGCGAAGCACTCGCTCACCGACCTGACCGTGCGCGCGTCGGGCGACCTGCACATCGACGTCCACCACACCGTCGAAGACACGGGCATCGTGCTCGGGCAGGCGATCCGCGAGGCGCTCGGAGAGAAGCGCGGCATCTCGCGCTACGGCGACGCGCTCGTGCCGCTCGACGAGGCGCTCGCGCAAGCGGTCGTCGACATCTCCGGCCGGCCGTTCCTCGTGCACACGGGCGAGCCGCAGGGCTTCGAGTTCCACCTCATCGGCGGCCACTTCACCGGGTCGATGGTGCGGCACGTCTTCGAGGCGATCGCGTTCAACGCGGGCCTCACCGTGCACGTGACGGTGCTCGGCGGCCGCGACCCGCACCACATCGCCGAGGCCGAGTTCAAGGCGTTCGCCCGGGCGTTCCGCCAGGCGAAGGCGCTCGACCCGCTCGTGAGCGGCATCCCCTCGACCAAGGGTGCGCTGTGAGCCGCACGAAGCGCGTGGTCGTGCTCGACTACGGGTCGGGCAACGTGCACTCGGCGGCGAAGGCGCTCGAGCGGGCGGGGGCCGAGGTCGAGGTCACGGCCGATCGCACTGCTGCGCTGGAGGCCGACGGCCTGCTCGTGCCCGGGGTGGGTGCGTTCAAGGCGGTCATGGACCAGCTCCGCGCCGTCCGCGGCGACGAGGTGATCGACCGGCGGCTCGCGGGCGGGCGGCACGTGCTCGGCATCTGCGTCGGCATGCAGGTGCTCTTCGAGCGCGGCGTCGAGCGCGGCGTCGACACCGAGGGACTCGGCGAGTGGCCGGGCGTCGTCGAGGAGCTGCCGGCCGAGGTGCTGCCCCACATGGGCTGGAACACGGTCGCGCCCGACGAGGGGTCGGTCCTCTTCGACGGCATCGAAGGCGAACGGTTCTACTTCGTGCACTCGTTCGCGGCGCAGTCGTGGCAGCTCGAGGTCATGCCGCCGTTCCCGCAGCCGAGACTGACCTGGGCCGAGCACGGCGGGCGCTTCCTCGCGGCCGTCGAGAACGGTCCGTTGTCGGCGACGCAGTTCCACCCCGAGAAGTCGTCGGATGCCGGCATCCGACTGCTCGCCAACTGGCTCGGTGCGCTCGCCTGAGTCATCCGACCGTCACGGTCACGTCGCGCGCGCCGCGGGCGACTATGATCCTGTGACGGTACCGGCGCTCATCGCGCCGACCGAATCGGGTCCGACGGCCCACCGCGAACGAGGACAGTAGTGATGAGTGAGTTCAACAAGACCCCCGGCCTCGTGCTGCTGCCGGCCGTCGACGTGGCCGGCGGCAAGGCCGTCCGCCTGACGAAGGGCGAGGCGGGCACCGAGACGAGCTACGGCGACCCCGTCGACGCGGCCGTCGACTGGGCCGACCAGGGCGCGGAGTGGATCCACCTCGTCGACCTCGACGCGGCGTTCGGCCGCGGCTCCAACGGCGGCATCCTGAAGAAGGTCATCCGCCAGGTGCGCGGCGTCAACGTCGAGCTCTCCGGCGGCATCCGCGACGACGAGTCGCTCGAGCACGCGCTCGAGATCGGTGCGAAGCGCATCAACCTCGGTACCGCGGCACTCGAGAACCCCGAGTGGGCTGCATCGGTCATCGCCCAGTACGGCGAGGCCATCGCCGTCGGTCTCGACGTGCGCGGCACGACGCTCGCCGCCCGCGGCTGGACGAAGGACGGCGGCGACCTCTGGCAGGTCATGGACCGGCTGGAGGACGCGGGCGCAGCCCGTTACGTCGTGACCGACGTCACGAAGGACGGCACGCTGCAGGGGCCGAACGTCGAGCTGCTGCGCCAGGTCATGGACCGCACGCACCGGCCGGTCGTCGCCTCGGGCGGCGTCTCGAGCCTCGACGACCTCGCGACGCTGCGCGAACTCGTGCCGCTCGGCCTCGAGGGCGCGATCGTCGGCAAGGCGCTCTACGCGGGTGCGTTCACGCTCGCCGAGGCGCTCGACGTCGCGAGCAACTGACGCCGGCGCGCGCATGACGGCTGGGCAGGAGCACGCGGGGCACGGCCGGGATGCCGCGGACGAGACGCCCGCGGCGTCGCGCGCACTCCCACCGCATCTGGCCGACTCGGCCGGCGTTCCGTGGGCCGGGCGATCGTTCGACGAGAACCCGCATGCCGGTGACGACGGCACCGCACCGCCCGAGCTCGACGCCGCGATGCGCGCGTTCCGGCAGGGCGACGGCTCCCAGGCGGGCGTCGTCGCGGCGTTCGGCTCGTCGCGACTGCTGATCCCGCTGCTCGCCGAGCTCGGCGACGGCGGCACCGAGCTCGGCGCGCACGGACACGCGGTCGACAAGAGCCAGGAGCTGTCGATCGTCACGGTCGACGGACCCGACGGGCGCCGGGTGCTCCCGGTGTTCTCCTCCGTCGACGCGATGCGCGCCTGGAATCCCGTGGCTCGCCCCGTACCCGCCGACGGCGTGCGCGTTGCACTCGCCGCGGCCGACGACGGCACCGAGCTCGTCGTGCTCGACCCGGGCTCGCCCGGTGAGTTCGTGCTCCGACGACCGGCCGTCTGGGCGGTCGCCCAGCAGAAGCCGTGGGTGCCGCCCTTCGAGGACGACGACGTTCGTGCCGCCTTCGAACGCTCGATCGGCAGCGAGCTCGCCGTACTCGGCGTCGACCTCGCCTCGGGCGACCCGCTCGCGCGACTCGCCGGCCCCGAGCTCGTCGTGATCCTGCGTCTCGTCGAGGGGCTCACACGCGAGGAGCTCGACGCGACCACGACCCGCCTCGCCCGGCGCTGGGCCGAGGACGACGCCATCGCCACGGGCGTCGACTCCCTCGCCGTGCGACTCGTCGGCGCGCGCCGCGAGCGCTGAACCACCTGGCGGAACCGTCGGGTCGGATGCCGTGGCCCGGGCCGCCTCTGCCGCAGCCACGCCCGAACTGGGCATTGACCGCGTGCGCCGGGCAGAGCATGATCTGGAACGCGCGGGTGCGCGGGAGTCAGGTGGATCATGACCGACCGACCGACGGACGCCGGAAGTCGGCGGACCGAGTACGACCGACCGCTGGAGTTCGCTGCCGAGCGGGCACGGTGGTGGCTCGACGGCGTCGCCGAGCGGCCGATCCCGCCCGAGCTCGACGCCGACGCGGTGAAGGACCGCCTTGGCCGGGTGCTGCCCGCGGGCGGCGAGGCGACCGAGGCGGTGCTCGAACGGCTCGCCGACGGCGTGGAGCCGGGCCTGCTCGGCATCGGCTCGCCGCGATTCTTCGGCTGGGTCATGGGCGGCACGCAGCCGGTCGCGCTCGCGGCCGACTGGCTCGTCTCGGCGTGGGACCAGAACACGGGACTGCGATTCGCGACCCCCGGGGTCGCCGCGGTCGAGGAGCTCGCGGGGGAGTGGATCGTCGACCTGCTCGGTCTGCCCCCGGGATCCCAGGTCGGCTTCACGACCGGCGCCACAATGGCGCACTTCGTCGGCCTCGCGACCGGGCGCGACGAACTGCTCCGCAGGGCCGGCTGGGATGCCGCGACCGACGGCGTCTTCGGCGCGCCGCGCGTGCGTTTCATCGTCGGTGCCGAGCGTCACGGCACGGTCGACCTGGCCGGCCGCTACCTCGGTCTCGGGGCGCCGATCGAGGCCGCGGCCGATGAGGAGGGGCGGATCGGGGTCGACTCGCTCCGCGAAGCGCTCTCGCGCGGTTCGGGGCCCGCGATCGTCGTGCTGCAGGCGGGCAACATCCACTCCGGCTCGTTCGACGACTTCGCCGCCGCTATCGAGGTCGCGCACGACGCCGGCGCCTGGGTGCACGTCGACGGCGCATTCGGGCTGTGGGCCGGCGCGAGTCCGCGCCTGCGCGCGCTGGTCGCCGGCTACGAGGCGGCCGACTCGTGGTCGACCGATGCGCACAAGACGCTGAGCGTGCCGTACGACTGCGGGGTCGCGATCGTGCGCGACGGCCATGCGCTGCAACGCGCGCTGAGCATGCACGCGAGCTACCTGCAGGCGAGCGACCTCGTCGCCGACCCGCACGAGCGGGTGCCCGAGCTCTCGCGCCGGGCGCGCGGGGTGCCGACCTGGGCGGTGCTGCGCTCGCTCGGTCGCGAGGGCGTGGCGGCCCTCGTCGAGAGACTCGCCGATTCGGCGCGCCGCATCGCCGACGGCGTCGCGCGGCTGCCCGGCGTCGAGGTGCTCAACGACGTCGTCTTCACGCAGGTCTGCCTCGCACTCGACGAGGATGCCGCGACCGAGGCGCTCGCGGAGCGGCTGTGGAGCGACGGCGAGGTGCTCGCCATGACCTCACGGTGGCGGGGCCGGTCGGTCGTCCGCTTCTCCGTGAGCAACTGGGGCACCGACACCGCCGCGGCCGACCGCACCGTCGCCGCCGTGGCGCGTGCGCTCGCCGCCGTGCACACCGGCGAGGGTGCCACGAAGGGCTGATGTCGGCGGCATCCGATTGAATGGAGCCATGACGGATGCGCTGGCAGCCTTCTCAGAGGCGACGCGCACGTGGTTCGCCGAGGCGTTCCGTGCGCCGACCGCGGTGCAGCAGGGCGCCTGGCGGGCCATCGCGGGCGGTTCGCACGCACTCGTCGTCGCACCGACCGGCTCCGGCAAGACCCTCTCGGCCTTCCTCTCCGCGATCGATCGGCTGACCTCCCGGCCCACTCGCGAGCCCGGCACCCGGGTGCTCTACCTGTCGCCGCTCAAGGCGCTCGGCGTCGATGTCGAGCGCAACCTGCGCGCGCCCCTCACGGGCATCGCTCGGGTTGCCGAGCGGCTCGGCGCGGCACCGCCCACTGTGAGCGTCGGCGTTCGCTCGGGCGACACGCCGGCGAACGAGCGGCGCGCGCTGCTGCGCACGCCGCCCGACATCCTCATCACGACGCCCGAGTCCCTCTTCCTCATGCTGACCTCGCAGGCGCGCGACACCCTGCGCTCGGTCGAGACGGTCATCGTCGACGAGATCCACGCGGTGGCGGGCACGAAGCGCGGGGCGCATCTCGCGCTCTCGCTCGAGCGGCTCGACGCCCTCCTCGAGCGGCCGGCCCAGCGCATCGGGCTCTCGGCGACGGTTCGGCCGGTCGAAGAGGTGGCGCGATTCCTCTGCGCGAGCGCGCCGGTCGAGGTCGTCGCGCCGCCGGCCGAGAAGCGGTTCGACCTCCGCGTGGTCGTGCCCGTCGAAGACATGGCGCAACTGCCGGCGAACGACGACGCAACGGGCTCCATCTGGCCGCACGTCGAGCAGGCCATCCTCGACCGGGTGCTCGATCACCGGTCGTCGATCGTCTTCGCGAACTCGCGTCGGCTCGCCGAGCGACTGACCGCGCGGCTCAACGAGCTCCACCTCGACGAGCTCGAGCGGGCCGAACTCGTCGCGGCATCGACCGCAGCCGGCCCGCCGGCCGCGCTCATGGCCCAGTCCGGCCAGACCGTCGGCGCGCCGCCCGTCATCGCCCGTGCGCATCACGGCTCGGTCAGCAAGGAGCAGCGATCCGAGATCGAAGACGACCTCAAGTCGGGTCGCCTCCGCTGCGTCGTGGCGACGTCGAGTCTCGAGCTCGGCATCGACATGGGCGCGGTCGACCTCGTCGTGCAGGTCGAGTCGCCGCCGTCGGTCGCGAGCGGGCTGCAGCGCCTCGGCCGCGCCGGCCACCAAGTCGGCGAGGTCTCCCGGGGCGTCATGTTCCCGAAGCACCGCGCCGACCTCGTGCACACCGCCGTCGCGGCCGAACGCATGCTCGCTGGGCTCATCGAGACCATGCGGGTGCCGGCGAACCCGCTCGACATCCTCGCCCAGCAGACGATCGCCGCGGCCGCCGTCGACGAACTCGACGTGGAGGGCTGGTTCGCGACGGTGCGGCGCGCCGCACCGTTCGCGACGCTGCCCCGCTCGGCGTACGAGGCGACACTCGACCTCCTCGCCGGTCGGTATCCCTCCGATCGCTTCGGCGAGCTGCGGCCGCGCGTCGTCTGGGACCGCGAGGCCGGAGTCGTCACGGGGCGGCCTGGGGCGCAGCGGCTCGCGGTCACGAGCGGCGGCACGATCCCCGATCGCGGCATGTTCGGCGTGTTCCTCGTCGGCGGCGACGAGACGACCGGTCGGCGCGTCGGCGAACTCGACGAAGAGATGGTCTACGAGTCGCGCGTCGGCGACGTCTTCGCCCTCGGCGCCACGAGCTGGCGCATCCAGGAGATCACCTTCGACCGCGTGAACGTCGTGCCGGCGTTCGGCCAGCCGGGGCGCGTCCCGTTCTGGAAGGGCGACGGACTGGGTCGACCGGTCGAGCTCGGACGGGCGCTCGGCGCGTTCATGCGAGAGGTGTCGACCGCGCCCGAGGCCGATGCGCGCGCACGCATCGCCGCGTCCGGCCTCGACGAGTACGCCACTGCGAACCTCATCGCGTTCCTCGCCGACCAGGGCCGCGCGACGGGTGCGGTGCCGAGCGACCGCACGCTCGTCGTCGAGCGCACACGCGACGAGCTCGGCGACTGGCGGGTCATCCTGCACTCGCCGTTCGGCATGCCGGTGCACGCGCCGTGGGCGCTCGCCGTCGCGGCGCGGGTGCGCGAGCGCCACGGCGTCGACGGCGCCGCGGTCGCGGCCGACGACGGCATCATCGTGCGCATCCCCGACACCGGCGACGAGCCGCCCGGCGCCGACCTCTTCCGGTTCGAGCCGGCCGAGCTCGAGCAGCTCGTGACCGACGAGGTCGGCGGCTCGGCGCTCTTCGCGAGCCGTTTCCGCGAGTGCGCCGCACGCGCACTGCTCCTGCCGCACTACCAGCCGGGGCGCCGCTCGCCGCTCTGGCAGCAGCGGCAGAAGGCGGCGCAGCTGCTCGAGGTCGCGAGCGCCTTCCCGACGTTCCCCATCATCCTCGAGACCGTCCGAGAGGTGCTCCAGGACGTCTACGACGTGCCGGGCCTCGTCGAGATCGCCGCCGACCTGGCCGCTCGACGCGTTCGCCTCGTCGAGACGACGACCGACGCCCCGAGCCCGTTCGCCAGCACGCTCCTGTTCGGCTACGTGGGCGCCTTCATGTACGAGGGCGACTCGCCCCTCGCCGAGCGCCGCGCCGCCGCGCTCGCGATCGACCAGTCGCTGCTCGGCGAGCTGCTCGGTCGCGTCGAGCTGCGCGAGCTCCTCGATCCCGGGGTCATCGAGCTCACCGAGCGCGAACTCCAGCGGCTCGAACCCGAGCGCCGTGCCCGGGGCGCCGAGGGCGTCGCCGACCTGCTGATGGCGCTCGGCCCGCTCACCGACGACGAGGTCGCGGCCCGCGTCGACGAGACGACCGACCCGGTCGCGGCAGCGGCCGAGCTCGTCGCCGCACGCCGCGTGGTCCGGGTGGGGTTCGCGGGCCGCGAGCACCTCGCCGCGGTGGAGGACGTCGGGCGCCTCCGCGATGCGCTCGGCGTGCCGGTTCCGCCCGGGGTCGCCGTCGCGTTCGGCGAGCACGTCGCCGATCCCATGGGCGACCTCGTCGGCCGTTACGCCCGCACGCACGGCCCGTTCGCGGTCGACGAGGTGGCCGAGCGCTTCGGCATCGGCGTGGCGGTCGCCCGGGCCGCCCTTCGCCGCCTCGCCGACGAACGGCGAGTGGTCGAGGGGGAGTTCCGTCCGCACGGCACGTCGACCGAGTGGTGCGATGCCGAGGTGCTCCGCCGGCTCCGACGCCGTTCGCTCGCCGCGCTGCGCCATGAGATCGAACCCGTTCCGCAGCGCGCACTCGCGAGGTTCCTGCCCGCGTGGCAGCAGGTGGGCGGCTCGCTGCGCGGCATCGACGGCGTCGCGTCGACGATCGAGCAGCTCGAGGGCGTGCGCATGCCGGCGTCGGCGTGGGAGTCGCTCGTGCTGCCGTCGCGCGTCGCCGACTACAGCCCGGCGATGCTCGACGAGCTCATGGCGAGCGGCGAGGTGCTGTGGGCCGGCGCCGGCGAGCTCGCGGGCGACGACGGCTGGATCACGCTCCACCTCGCCGAGACCGCGCCGCTCACGCTCCCGCCGCCCGTCGACCTCGACCTCACCCCGCTTCAGCGCGAGGTGCTCGTCGCACTCGGCTCCGGCGGTGCGTTCTTCTTCCGTCAGCTCGCCGACGCGGTCGGCGCATTCGGCGGGGGGCAGGCCGGGGGCGGTGAAGTGACCGTGCCCGTCGACGACGGCTCCATCGTCGACGCGCTCTGGGGGCTCGTCTGGGCCGGCCTCGTGACGAACGACACGTTCGCCCCCGTGCGTGCGTTGACGAGCGCCGGCCGCAGCGCCCACAAGGCGAGCAGGCCGGTGCCCCGCGCACGGATGCTCCGTGGGCGGTCGCTCCCTCGGGCGACCATGCCGAGCCGCAGCGGTCCTCCGTCGGTCGCCGGTCGCTGGTCGATCGTGCCGGTCGCCGACACCGAGGCCACGAGACGCGCCCACGCGCTCGGCGAGATGCTCCTCGACCGCTACGGCGTCGTCACGAGGGGTGCCGCCGTCGCCGAAGGCGTCGTCGGCGGGTTCGCACTCGTCTACAAGACCCTGAGCGGCTTCGAGGAATCGGGTCGCGCCCGTCGCGGCTACTTCGTCGAGCGCCTCGGTGCGGCGCAGTTCGCGGCGTCGGGGGCGGTCGACCGGCTGCGCAGTCATGCCGACCTCGACCTCCGCGACGCCGACGCGCCGAGCGTGCTCGCGCTCGCCGCGACCGATCCGGCGAACGCGTACGGCGCCGCCCTGCCGTGGCCCGATCCGCCGGGCGAGAGCTCGCACCGCGCGGCGCGCAAGGCCGGCGCGATCGTCGTCGTCGCCGACGGCGATCTCGTCGCCTACGTCGAGCGCGGCGGCAAGACCGTACTCGTCTACACCGACGACGACGAACGGCTCGCGCTCGCGGCATCCGCGATCGCCGACCTGGTGCGCTCGGGCCGGGTGCGGAGGATGGCCGTCGAGTCGGTCAACGGGGCGTTCGTGCTCGGCTCGCCGTTCGGCGCCGCACTTCGTTCGGCCGGGTTCGGGGAGACACCGAAGGGACTGCGGCTCGATGCCCGAAGGTGACTCGGTCCACCAGCTGGCCGCGAGGCTGCGTCCGGTGCTCGAGGGGCGCACGCTGGTGCGCACCGACTTCCGGGTTCCGCGCTATGCGACGGTCGATCTCGCGGGCGAGGTCGTCGAAGCGGTCGAGAGCCGTGGCAAGCACCTGATCGTGCGCACGGCGTCGACCTCCGTCCGCACACACCTGAAGATGGAGGGGGAGTGGCGCGTGTACGCGCCGGGCGAGCGCTGGACCAAACCCGCCCATCGCGCGCGGGTCGTGCTCGCGACCGCCGACGCCGAGGCCGTCGGGTTCGATCTCGGCGAGGTCGAGGTCGTGCCGCGCGCCGACGAGGCCGCGATGCTGGCACACCTCGGCCCCGA
>Ga0256796_1001231_pt1 | contig 9771 bp, 9 predicted proteins | sample MC6MC0947MT_FD_190209 | JGI IMG/M metagenome (GOLD analysis project Ga0256796, IMG submission 190209) | Metatranscriptome of enriched soil aggregate microbial communities from Iowa State University, Ames, United States - MC6-MC0947-MT... | ecosystem: Environmental > Terrestrial > Soil >...
AGCAGCGGAACGAGGATGTACGGACCGTTGTAGAGCAGGAAGATCCCGGGATTCGGTGTGCGCTCGCCGACCGGACCGAAGAACTCGACGCCGAAGATCGGAATTCCCGTGAGGGAGATGATCATCGTTGCGTAGATCACCGAGTAGAGCTGGATCCAGTTGAAACCCTTCGACAGGGCGATGATCAGCAGGATGTAGAAGAGCACGTACACGAATGCCGATGTTCCGCTGATGAAGCGCAGCCACAGCGGATGCGACTGGTACAGCGGGTCGAAGTTCGAGGAGTAGGTGTAGTTCCACTGCACCAGGATGTTCGGCGAGCCCGCCACCTGATCGAGTCCGAGGCCCTCCACCGAGTCGCTGATGATGCACGTCACGATGAACAGCGAGAAGATGCAGATGAAGAAGATGTCGATGGGACGTTTTCGTAGCGGCAGGTTCGCGGGCGTCGCGAGAGCAGCAGACGCTTTCCGATCGTTGTCAGGAGTCACTGAAGTCACGGGGAAACGATAGTGACTGCGCGCTCCGTTGTGGAGTACCGAATCACCGAATCGTTATTTGAGCGACTTCTGAAGCAAAACGGTGCCGAGCCAGCGATCGAACTTGTAGCCGACACGTCCCATCCGGCCGATCTCGGTGAAACCGAAGTTCTCGTGCATCTTGATGGAGGCTTCGGCGCCTTTATCGGCGATCACGGCGATCATCTCTTTGAGACCGGCGGCCTTGGAGCGATCGATCAGCTCCTGCATCAGCACCGGACCGAGTCCCTTGCCCGTGGATGCGGCACCGAGGTAGATGGAGTTCTCGACCGTGAAACGGTAAGCACGCTTCTGCTTCCACGGAGACACCAGTGCGTATCCGATGATCTGGCCGTTGGGAGACACCGCGACGATGAACGGCATACCGAGCTTCTTGAGATAGGCGAACTTCGACTTCCACTCGCGCAGCGTCATCGCATCCTCATCGAACGTCACGGTGCTGTTGGCCACGTAGTGGTTGTAGATCTCGCGGATCCACGGCAGGTCGGCCGGCTCCGCTTCGCGGATCGAGTACTCGAAGGGCGCTTCGGCGGGCTCGCTCTTGCGCAGGTGCGGTGGCAGCTTGCGACGCGTCTGGTATTCCTCTTCAAGCACGACGACAAGCCTACGCTTCGGAGCGTTTCGGCGACATTAAGTCATAGGTCGAGCGACCAGTCGACCGGCTCCTCCCCCAGCGCTTCGAACGCTGCGTTCGTTCGCGAGAACGGCTTCGAGCCGAAGAAGCCGCGGGAAGCGGACAGCGGACTCGGATGAGCGGACTCGATGACCGGATTGTCCCCGAGAAGCGGTTTGACGGTCGCCGCATCCCGCCCCCAGAGGATCGATACGAAGGGGCGACCGCGCTCGACGAGCGCGCGGATCGCGCGCTCCGTGATGGGCTCCCATCCTTTTCCTCGGTGGGAAGCCGGTTCACCGGGGCGCACCGTCAGCGCCCTGTTGAGCAGCATCACACCGTGGTCGGACCAGGCGGTCAGATCGCCGTGGGCCGGTGGATGCACGCCCACGTCGTCCTGCAGTTCGCGATAGATGTTCTGCAGGCTCCTCGGCAGAGGGCGCACGTGTCTCTCCACCGCGAACGAAAGTCCGATCGGATGACCCGGCGTCGGATACGGATCCTGCCCGACGATGAGAACCCTCACGCCGTCGAGCGGAGCCCGGAAGGCACGGAGCACGTTGGGTCCGGCAGGGAGATAGGGGCGTCCGGCCGCGACCTCTCCGCGCAGGAAGGACCCCATGTCGGCGATGCGGTCGGCGACGGGCTCCAGGGCGGCCGCCCATCCCGCATCCATGGAACCGTCGGCGGCGAGCTCCGCCAAAGACTTGGGAGGCACGCGCCGGTTACTCGCCGGCGGTGACCGGCGGGAGCGCCGACCACGGGAACGTGATCCACCGGTCGGTTCTGCGCCACACGAAGTCGGGCTCGAGAACGGTTCGGGGCTTGCTGTACAGGCACACGGTGCGCACGTCGGCGCCCGACGCGTTGATCAGATCGACGACCATGGCGAGGGTCCGTCCCGAATCGGAGACGTCGTCGACGAGCAGCACCTTCTTCGCGGCGAGCGCAGACGAGTCGAGCATCGGGGGCAGCACGACCGGCTCCGGGAGTCTCTCGTCCACTCCCGTGTAGAACTCGACGTTGAGGGCGCCGCACGACTTGATACCGAGGGCGTACGACATGGCACCCGCGAGCAGGAGTCCGCCTCGGGCGATGGCCACGACGACATCGGGCTGGAAGTCGGACTCCACGACCTCGCTGGCGAGATGTCGGGAGGCCTCACCGAATTCGAGCCAGCCGAGCACCTCTCGCTCGGTCTCCGTGAGAACAGCTGATCCTGAGTCGTCGAGTTGGCTGGCCATCCGTCTAGGGTACTGGGGCCGCGCCGGTGTTAGCATCCACGAATGACGTCACAGAGGACGAGCGCACCCGACGCTGCCCCCCGATCTTCTCGCCGTGGCCGAGTGGTGCTCGGCGTCACCGCCGGACTCATCGGATGGCTCGCCTTCGTCGAGGTGACGAGCGGCATCCTTCAGGGCTACTACGTGCCTCTGATCTCGGATGTGGTCAAGCATCTGGGCATCCACGACGCCGACTACAACTGGTTCGAAGCTGCGCAGTTGCTCCTCTCCGCCCTGGTCGTACCGGTGCTCGCGAAGCTCGGCGACATGTTCGGGCACAAGCGCATCCTGCTCGTCGCGACGGTGCTCACGGCGCTGGCCACCTGGGCGCTCGCCTTCTCGGGCGATTTCGTCACGTTCCTCATCGCTTTCGCACTGCAGGGCTTCTACGTGGTGTGGCTTCCGCTGGAGGTGGCGTTGATCTTCGATCGCGGCCGCCGCACCGGCACGGCGGCCTCGCAGACCCGCAAAGCGGCCGGCCTGCTCGTCGTCGCGCTCGAAAGCGGCGCGATCGTCGGTGCCGTGGGTGCCGGCCTCCTGTTCGAGGCGTTCGGCGGCAACGTCACCCTGACCCTCATCGTGCCCGCGATCGCCGTCACGCTCGTGTTCTTCGCCATCCTCTTCGGGGTCCCGGAGTCGGAGCCGATGCCCGGACGCCGACTGGATGCGGTGGGCTTCACGATCCTCACCCTCGGTCTGCTGCTCATCACCTCGGGTCTCACCTTCCTCAGGATCAACGGCGTCGGCACGTGGTGGGTCTGGGTGCTGATCGCGGTGGGGATTCTCACGTTCATCCCGTTCGGCCGCTACGAGCTGCGTCAGGACGATCCGGCGATCGACCTCCGCGTGCTGCGCCGCCCGAACATGTGGCCGGTGCAGCTGACCGCGGGTCTCGTCGGAATCAGCCTGCTCGGCGCGCAGGCACCGCTCAGCACGTTCGCCGGCACGGATCCCGTCAACGGGTACGGACTCGGATTGAGCGCCGGCCAGCGAAGCATCCTGATCGGCGCCTACCTCATCTCGATGATCGTCGGCGCGCTGCTGTTCCCACTGATCTCCTCACGCCTAACACCCCGCGTCGCGCTCATCGGCGCGGCGTTCCTCGTGGCGCTCGGGTATCTGCTGTTCCTGCCGTTCCATCAGGAGACGTGGCAGGTGTTCACCAACATGGCGATCGCGGGAATCGGGTCGGGCGCCCTGGTGGGTGCTCTGCCTGCGGCGGCAGCCGCGGCCGCCCCTCGCGGTCAGACCGGCATCGCCACCGCCCTCACCAACACCACCAAGACCATCGGCGGATCGTTCGCGTCGGCCGTCTTCGGCGTCGTGCTGCTGGCGGGAGCCGCCACCGTGACGGCCACGGCGGCGAGCCTGTTCGGCTACATGCTCGTCTGGACCATCTGCGGCGCCGGGGCACTCGTCGCGGCCGTGCTGCTCTTCTTCGTGCCGAAGCTCGCGTTCGCCGACACCGACACCGACGCCGCCGCCGCCGAAAAAGCAGACGAGGGTCCCAACACGCTGTCTGACGGATGACCGTCGCGGCGTGTCGGGACCCCTCGTCGAGCTGCCCTCGTCGACCTACTTAGACGCGCGCGGCCTCGACGACCGCGCGAGCGGCGGAGAGACCGCCTTCGAGGTCCGCCTTGAGGTCGTCGATGTTCTCGAGACCGACCGACAGACGCACGAGTCCGGCGGTGACACCCGCGGTGAGCTGCTGCTCGGGTGTGAGCTGCGAGTGCGTCGTCGATGCCGGGTGGATCACCAGGCTGCGCACGTCACCGATGTTGGCCAGGTGGCTGAACAGCGAGAGGTTGTCGACGAAGGCGCGGCCCGCATCCACACCGCCCTTGAGCTCGAAGGAGAGCACGGCGCCGACGCCCTTGGGCGCGTACTTGTTCGCCGCGGCGTACCAGGGGCTGGTGGGCAGACCCGAGTAGTTGACGGATGCGACGTCGGGGTGGTTCTCGAGGTATTCCGCGATCTCCTGGGCGTTCTGCACGTGACGCTCCACACGCAGTGACAGCGTCTCGATGCCCTGGATGAGCTGCCACGCACTCGCCGGGGCGATGGCCGCGCCGAGGTCGCGGAGCAGCTGCACACGCGCCTTGATGATGTAGGCCAGACCGTCTCCGACGGCCGCCGTGTAGCTGGCGCCGTGGTACGACGGGTCGGGTTCGGTCAGTCCCGGGAACTTCTCCACGTTCTTCGACCACTCGAATTTGCCGCCGTCGACGATCACGCCGCCGATGACCGTGCCGTGTCCGCCGAGGAACTTCGTGGCCGAGTGCACGACGATGTCCGCACCGAACTCGAACGGACGGATCAGGTACGGCGTGGCGATCGTGTTGTCCACGATCAGCGGCACACCGGCCTCGTGAGCGATGTCGGCGACCAGCGAGATGTCGAGGATGTTGATCGTCGGGTTGCCGATGGTCTCGGCGAAGAACAGTTTGGTGTTGGGACGCACTGCACGGCGCCATTCGTCGGCGTCGTCCTGATTCTCCACGAACGTCGTCTCGATGCCGAGCTTGGCGAGCGTGTACTTGAAGAGGTTGTAGGTTCCGCCGTAGATCGAGCTGGAGGAGACGATGTGGTCCCCCGCCTGCGCGATGTTGAGCACGGCGAACGTCTCCGCGGCCTGGCCGGAGGCGACGAGGAGGGCGCCGGTGCCCCCTTCGAGCGCGGCCACGCGCTCCTCGACGACGGCCTGGGTCGGGTTCTGGATGCGGGTGTAGATGTTGCCGAACTCGGCGAGCGCGAACAGGTTCTTCGCGTGCTCAGCGTTGTTGAACACGTATGAGGTGGTCTGGTAGATCGGGGTGGCCCTGGCGTTGGTGACGGGGTCGGGTGCAGCACCGGTGTGGATCTGCTTGGTCTCGAACTGCCAGTCGGCGGCGTCGGTCATGGCTATGCTCCTCGGGTGGATGGCGGAGGCTTTTCTCCTGTGAGCAGGCTATTCGGCTGCTCCCACGCCCACAACGCGCGCGCAACAGGACGTAACCGGCGCATCATCGGGCCAGAATGGGAACCATGAGTTCGAGACGTGTGGTCGTGACGGGTGCGAGTTCGGGGATCGGAGCCGCGACCGTACGGCTGTTCCGTTCCCATGGCTGGGATGTGGTGGGGGTCGCCCGCCGCGCCGACCGGCTCGACGCGTTGGCGGCCGAGACCGGAGCGACCACGTTCGTGGCCGATCTCACGCGTCAGCACGACGTGGACGCGCTGCGCGAGCACCTGGAGTCGACCGGGCCCATCCATGGGCTCGTCAATAATGCGGGCGGTGCGCACGGCCTCGATTCCGTCGAGAAGTCGTCCGTCGACGACTGGGTGTGGATGTACGAGGTCAACGTCATCGCGACCAAACGTGTCATCGGCGCGCTGCTCCCCTTGCTCCGGCAGGGTGCGCAGGCCGACGGACATGCGGACATCCTGACCGTCACGTCGATCGCGGGCCACACCGCCTACGCCGGCGGTGGCGGGTACAACGCGGCCAAGTTCGCCGAGCACGCCCTCACCGAGGTGCTGCGGCTGGAGTTGAACGGCGAGCCGATCCGGGTCATCGAGGTCGCTCCCGGCATGGTCGCCACGGAGGAGTTCTCCCTCGTGCGTTTCGGCGGCGACACGGCGAGACGGGATGCGGTCTACGAGGATGTGCCGCAGCCGCTGACCGCTGAGGACGTCGCGTCCACCATCGTCGACGCTCTCGAGCGTCCGCCCCATGTCGATCTCGATCTGATCGTCATCAAACCGGTCGCACAGGCTGCGCCCTATCGCCTTCACAAGGGCGAGCTGCGGGTCCGCGAAGACTGACCATGGCCGCCGATGAGCACGCCCTGAAGCGCTGGGATCGCGCCGCGATCTGGCCCATGATCGTGGCTTCCCTGGTCTTCCTCATCGGCTACTCGTGGCTCGTGCTCCAGCCGGACATGCCGCACGCCCTGTATGTCGGAGTCGTCGCCGTGCTCGCCGTCGTCTGGCTAGCGTTCGTCGTCGACTACGTGACGCGTCTGATCCTCACCGAGAGGAAATGGCGCTTCGTGCGCAGGAACCTGCTCGATCTCGCATCGATCTTCATCCCGCTCGTGCGACCGTTCCGCCTACTCTTCGATCTGAGCCGTCTGCCCGTCCTGCGAGGCGACTCGGGCACTCACCTTCGCCGTCGCATCGTGATCGTCGCGGCGGCCTTCGTCGTCACGTTCGTGTACGTCATCTCGCTCTCCGTCTACTCGGTCGAGCGCGGCGCGCCGCACGCAAACATCACGAGCTTCGGGAACGCGGTCTGGTGGGCGTGCGTCACCATGGCCACGGTCGGATACGGCGACTACTACCCGGTCACGGTGCTCGGTCGCATCCTGGCCGTGCTCCTCATGATGGGCGGTGTCGCGATCGTCGGGACGGCGACGGCGACGATCGTGTCGTTCCTCAACGACAGGGCCAGGCAGCTCCGCGAACGGCACCAGTCCGAGAGCGCCGCACGCCGCGACGAGCCCCCCGCGTAACACGGCGCGGAGTCTTCCGCCGCTCGGCCACAATTGGGGTATGGACTGGCAGACATCCGCCGATACGGCCCCGTCGAGTTTCATCACGGAGGCGCAAGCGCGGTCGCTGCTGGGCAAACCCGCAGCGAGCGGCGCCTGGAAGGAGAGCGACCCGGTGGGCGAGCGCAAGTTCGCGGGCATCGGGGCGTTCGACTTCGAGAGCGGGGAATCGCTGCCGTTCGTACGGGTCGCCTACGAATCGTGGGGCACGCTGTCGCCCGCTCGCGACAACGCGGTGCTCGTGCTGCACGCCCTGACCGGCGACAGCCACGCCACCGGCTCGGCCGGCCCCGGGCATCCGACTCCCGGGTGGTGGCAGCACATCATCGGCCCTGGACTCGCCATCGACACCGAGCGCTACTTCGTGGTCGCCCCCAACATGCTCGGCGGGTGCCAGGGCACCACCGGTCCCGCCTCCATCGCCCCTGACGGTACGGAATGGGGTCCCCGGTTCCCGTTCACGAGCATCCGTGATCAGGTCGGCGCACAGGCCGCGTTCGCGGACGCCATCGGGGTCGAGCGCTGGGCAGCCGTCATCGGCGGTTCGATGGGCGGGATGCAGGCGCTCGAGTGGGCCGTGTCCTACCCGGAACGCGTCGAACGGCTCGCCGTGATCGCTGCACCGCCCTTGACCACAGCCGACCAGATCGCGCTCAACTCGGTGCAGATCGAGGCGGTGCGGACAGACCCCAAGTTCAACGCGGGCCTCTACTACGACGCCGGCGACGGGGAGGGACCGCATCAAGGGCTCGCTCTTGCACGGCGTATGGCCCTGCTCAACTACCGCAGTCCCTCCGAGCTGAACGACCGGTTCGCCCGCGCCTGGCAGAGCGAGATCACGCCCCTCGGTGCCGGTGGACGTTTCGCCGTGGAGTCGTACCTCGACTTCCACGGAAACAAGTTCACCCGGCGGTTCGACGCGAACAGCTACCTGACGCTGGTGCAGGCGATGAACTCGCACGACGTCGGCCGTGGCCGCGGCGGCGTCGCAGCCGCACTCTCCGCCGTCACCGCCCGCACACTCGTGGTCGGCATCGACAGCGACCGCCTCTTCCCGCTCGAAGGGCAGGAAGTGATCGCACGACACCTGCCGAGCACGATCGACGGTTCAGCGCCCGTCGTAATAGAGTCGGCTTTCGGACACGACGGTTTTCTGATCGAGAACTCAGCGGTGAGCGATCAGCTCCGTCGCCTGTTCGCAGGGTGAGCCGATCGGAGGAGAATGTCGCGCATCCAGAAGGAGCGTGATCGCCTTCTCTCCGTCACGGCACGCAACGTCGGACTGACGGCGACGGCTACGGCGCTGTTCTGCCTGAGCATCCCCGGTACCCTGCCCCTTGCGCTGTACCTGGCCTCGGTCGTGCTGCTCGCAGCCCTGGCGTTCGCACAATTCCAGCTGCCCACCCCACATCCTCTGCCGTGGATCGCGACCATCGTGGTCGCGGGCGTTGCGCTCATCCTGCTCAACCTGCTGCCCGGCGACGAGCTGGGGCAGGCCGCTCTGAGTGCGGTGGGGATCGTCGCAGGTCTCGCCATCCCCTCCGTCGCCATCGTCTCGGTGACGGGTGCGACCCGACGGGCGATCCTCGTCTGCGCCGCCCTGGCGACACTCGCCGCACTGATCATCACACTGCTGATGACCGGCTCCCGCTGGGGCGAGCCCCTGGTTCTCACACTCGCCGGCTGGATCGCGCTCACATCGACGGGAGCCTGGCTCGCCCGTACTGTCCCGCGCACCCTCAAACGCATCTCCACGATGAGCCGGGCGTACCGGGTCGAACGTCAGGCGAGCGAGGCCGAAGCGCGGCGACGTCAAGGCGCCCGACTCCTGCACGACACCGTGCTCGCCACCCTCACCCTGCTCGCTCACTCGGGAGTCGGCGTGAGCGTCGGCGCGCTCCGCGAGCAGGCGGCCGAGGATGCGGCGCTGCTTCGGCAGCTGCGCCTCGGATTCACACCCGATCCCGCCTCGTCCGGCGACTACAAGCTCAAACCGGTCGAAGAGTCGACACTCGGCAACACGCTGGAATCCGTGAAGCAGCGCTTCCGCCGCATGGGCCTCGAGGTCAACTGGCACGGAACGGGACAGGTGCTCCTACCCAGCGACATCCTCGACGCCTTCCTGCTCGCCCTCGCGGAATGCCTCGAGAACGTACGCCGTCACTCGGGCGTGAGCGAGGCACACGTCACCATCACCGACGACGAGACCACCGTGCGGGCCATGGTCACCGACGCCGGAAAGGGATTCGACGTCTCGGCCATCCAGGAAGGCCGGCTCGGCTTCACGGAGTCGATCGTCGCCCGGCTCAGGGATGTGGGCGGCAACGCGCGCCTGTTCTCCTCCCCCGGCTCGGGCACGACCGTGGTCCTGGAGGTTCCGAAATGAGACGGTCGCGCATCGCCGAGAGCACGGTCTCCCGGGCATCCGGCAGCAGCAGCGAACAGGATGCGCTCGGACGCGCCCGCCTCGATCTCGGCTTCAACGTCGCAGCGGTCGCGCTGGTCGGATACCAGTTCGTGGTGATGGTGCTGAACATCGCGACGTACCCGACGCTCTCACTGAGCCTCGGGGCGTGGGCGCTGCTGATCGTGACGCTCGTCGCCGCGCTGGTCATGCATCCGCGGCTCCCCGACGCTCTGCCCGACTGGACGTTCTATACGGCGCTCGCCCTGTGGGCGGCGGTGGTGGTGCTGGACATCGCCGGAACCTGGACGACCGGCGACACGGGTGCCCCACCCACGGCGGCGGTCGCCGTGGGCGCTGCGCTGCTCCTCTGCGCGACCGTGCGGCCCCCGCGCGA
>Ga0256796_1001238_pt1 | contig 9754 bp, 10 predicted proteins | sample MC6MC0947MT_FD_190209 | JGI IMG/M metagenome (GOLD analysis project Ga0256796, IMG submission 190209) | Metatranscriptome of enriched soil aggregate microbial communities from Iowa State University, Ames, United States - MC6-MC0947-MT... | ecosystem: Environmental > Terrestrial > Soil >...
TATTATCAGACAAAGAGGTACTCAACATCACCCAGGTGAAAATGTTGGTATGGGTAAAGATCACACTTTGCACGCTCTTGTTGACGGTAAAGTAGTTTTCAGAAAGAAAGCAAACAACAGATCTTACGTATCTATTGAACCAAACGCATAATTAAAAAGCGTTTTATAAAAATAAAATCCTCAGCATTTTTGTTGAGGATTTTTTATGCTTTATGAGTTTTTAGATTTCTTTTCTTGCAGCTTAGATAGAAATAATATTTCTAAAACGCCAATTGACCACCAGACTGGATATTTAAATATTAGATACCAAAGATTAAAGCCATCAACGATTATAAATTTTTTATAAATGTTTCTGGTTTCAATTGTGTTTGATAGATAAAGGATTAATATAAAGAAGAGTAAGAATGTGGATATTTTTGTAAAGTGATTTATTTTAATGCTTTTTCTGTTTCGAAATATATAAATATTGATTATTACTATTAAAATAAGGAAAGCAATATCATAATATGTAAATGACATAAAAGGCTTTGCTGGTTCATTAAAGAAATACATTGTCAAAAGAATTAAAATCCAAACTGGAAACCTGCTTTAATTCCAAACTTCGAAGCATCCGGTCGGTCTAAATAATTTCCTCTCCAGTTGAAATCTACCCTGAAAATTCTGATATTTCCGAAACCAATATTTTCGATACCAAAACCATATTCGTAATAGATCTGCTGATCAGGTGCAGAATACTTCAGATTATCTACATTGATATTTTTCGAAGCATCACTTAAAGATCCGTAAGCCCCTCTGATAAAGGCAACTTCTCTCAATTTCAATTTCTTGATTAAAGGAATGAAAGACAGGATTTTGCCATTAAAATGATGCTCAATATGCATTGTTGAGTATGTGTCGGCAACAAATTCATAATAATTCAGCTGGGCAAAAGTATTGGGAACAATTCCGTAAGATTGGTTTCCGGGTATGATATTCTGTAAAGCCAAAGGAACCGTATCAAAGTTTTTTCCTGCCTCAAAACTGAATAAGGTTTTGCCCCAACTTCCTAAAAGAATGGGTTTGTAAAACATGAACTGCAGTTTATTATAATTAAAATCTGCATTAAACAGGCCTTCAATACCTCTCGTATATTTTAAAACAATCGTTGGTGCTAAAGTTCCGTGCTCGTATCGATCAACTCCGGTTTGTGAAAACTTCGCTCCTGGTCTTGCAATGAAACTGATTGTTACTCTGGAGTCGTTTGTTGTTTTTCTTAAGTCACCGTTTCTGTAATACATGAGATTAAACCCATCAGGATTAGCAGATTTAATGCTTTGCAATGTTCCGTCTACTCTTACCTGAAAGTTTTTCCAGGGTTCAATAGAGGTGAAGAAACTGGTTTGGTTTACCGAACTTAAAGATGCATTTTCTCCTCTTGCAAAAACGGTTGAAGAAGCAAATGAACGAGATAAAATTCCGTCTTCTGTCGTCAGTTGTACTCCAAGCTGAGTAATGTCTCTTTTCGTTCCCCCACCGATCATAAAACGGTTTACTCTGTTAAACATATAACGTCCTTCAACGCCGTATTTGAATTGTTTATCTTTAAAGCCATAAGCATTATAAAACTCAACTCTCCAAGGATCATTTTGCGTGAAATAGGTTCTTGCTCCCAATCTTATTCTATCGCCTTCTACTTCATTTTTACCGTAAATTGAGGTGATGGGTCCCAAATCGATTCCTTTGGTCACATTATAGTATCTTGAAGCTAAAGTTTCAGTCAATTTTACGATCCTGTTGAATTTTGGAGTGTGCTGCAGTTTATCAAGCATTTCGTATACACCCTGTTCCTGTTTTGAAAGTGAATCAGGTCTTGCAGTTGTCCAGAATGCTTCATCTTTGTCTACAAACCGATCATCATATTCTTCTTTTCTTCTTGTGAAAACAGAATCTGCCAAAGGTTTATTAAAATCATACTCAGAATAATCTACAGATCGTTTGGCAATGATGCTTTTTGCACTTTTCTTTTTTGAAAATGGCGTCATCTCAATTTCTGTAACGAATTTTTTTGGAAGAAAAGTTTCGTCATCCGGATTGTCATATTCCAATTCGGTTGAAATTGCGTTGATGAAATTAACATTGATCTTATTTGTAGATTTTAAAGTAGCTCCTAAAACCGCATAAGAATCGGTATCGATATAAAGATAACCCTGAAATGCCAAAACCTCAGTTCTTCTTGGTTGATACCTTATTTTGTAGGCATTTTCTCCGTTCACCGAAATAGTATCCACTAAATTATAATCATACGTGCTGAAACCATCGGTTCCGACAGGACTTGGAAATCCGATATCGAAATAATTTAAGGTGTTATCGTAAATATTGATGTCACGATAAAGGTTTTTAGCAGTAAGAGTAATGACCTGATTGTCTTGAAATCCCGATGTTTTTTGTGCAACTAAAAGCCTCTTATTCTTTTTATTTGGTTTGTTTTCTCCAAAATTCTGGTATATCGATTCATTAAGAAAAACCGGAAGTGCCATTTTCCCGCTGGCTGTAGAATCTGCGTAATCAAAAATAAAATCTAGCTTATTAAAGATTTTGCGATTCATAAAGGTGCTGTCGAGATTGTTGGCGTCAAACTGAATCTTTTCGTATTCTTTATAAGTGTAAGTATTGAATTTTTCGAGACCGTTGTTTCGCTTGCGTTTCCAGACTTCCTGCATGATTCGGTAAGCCGGATTCTCTTTTTTACTCTTGTATTTCGTTTTCTCATTATGAATTACAACTTCTTCAATGCTGCTTACTTTTTCCTGAAAAAGTTTTATAATTAGATTATTGGCATTGTCAGTGGAAATATCTACGGTTTCAAATGCATAGCTTTTTCTTGAAAATTTTAATTTATAAATGATAGAATCAGATTGAACGGTAAAATTGCCGCTTGTTGTTGTAAGCGCTGATTTTTGGCTTTCATTAATGAAAATTTCAACACCACTGATTTCCTTATTGGTTTTTTCGTCAATAATTTTTCCGGAAACTGTAGTTTGTGCTTGTAAGAGTCCTGTAATAAGGAGAGAAATATATAGGAAACAGTATTTTAAAAAGTTGGTTGGCATCATTCGTTTCTTCGAGCATTTAGCTTAAACAAAAAGTGTGCTGATTTGTTGAAAACATAAAATATTTTTATAAAAATTAACAATCATTCACAAAACTGCAAAGGTAACGAAAATAAGCTTATGAATATTGCGCCAATACAACGATTGTTTTATAAAAGTAATAATGATTTTGGATAGATTTAAAAATAAAAAAGACCTACATTTCTGTAAGTCTTTTTTGCTCCTCCTGCTGGTTCAGCAATTGCGGAAGCCCCCCTCTGATTAATCCCGAAGTATCGGGACTCTAACCAACTGAGCTAAAATTTCACTTAGTTGCTGATTTTCATCACATAACTTCTCCAAAAACTTTCTGGATTTTTGTTTTTTAATATATCGCTCGAGAGTTATTGCAGTTGTTTTGTCGCTCGAGGCTTCGAAAAGAGCAACTATTTTCCACGGACGAAATTTTCGGGTGAAAGTATTAAAGTCTTCTTGCTGGTTATGTTTCAAAAGCCTTTCAGCCGGAAATTGTGTATAACCGATGTAATATTTGTCTGCTGACTCTGAAAATAAAATGTAGATGTAGTACATAAAAAAACCGTAATCGATTGACTACGGTTTGCTCCTCCTGCTGGTTCCGCAACTGCGGAAGACCCTCTGATTAATCCCGAAGTATCGGGACTCTAACCAACCGAGCTAAGACTCCAGATAGTTGTTGATTTTCATCAGAAAGTTTTTCCAAAAACTTTCTTGATTTTTGTTTTTTAATATATCGCTCAAGAGTTAAAGCAGTTGTTTTGTCACTCGAGGCTTCGAAAAGAGCAACCATTTTCCAAGGGCGGAATTTTCGGGTAAATGTGTTGAAGTCTTCTTGTTCGTTGTGTTTCAAAAGTCTTTCTGTTGGAAATTGTGTGTATCCAATATAATATTTGTCTGCGGACTCTGAATATAAAATATAGATGTAATACATAAAAAAACCGTAATCAATTGACTACGGTTTGCTCCTCCTGCTGGGCTCGAACCAGCGACCCTCTGATTAACAGTCAGATGCTCTAACCAACTGAGCTAAGGAGGAATGTCCTTGTTTTAAGTGGTGCAAATATAGGATGAAAAATAACATCAAGCAAATATTTTTCACACAAAAACAGCTGAAACAAGCTATCAGATTATTTTTCAGGAATTTAAATTTGTAATAATTAGACTCTGAAATTAATGTAAATAAAAAAGACTTACAGAAATGTAAGTCTTTTTGCTCCTCCTGCTGGGCTCGAACCAGCGACCCTCTGATTAACAGTCAGATGCTCTAACCAACTGAGCTAAGGAGGAATGTCCTTGTTTTTAAGTGGTGCAAATATAGGACGGATATTTAAACCACACAAATTTTTTAATTAAAATTTTCAAAAAAATTAAAATTTATTCGTAATGATTTTGAAAATGTCTGCTCCAAAAATCAGTAACATCAAGCCTAACAGGAAGATAACTCCAACCATCTGAGCGTTTTCTAAAACTTTTTGAGGAACTGGTTTACCAACAATCATTTCATATAATGTGAAAATAACGTGACCTCCATCCAATCCGGGAATCGGAATCAGGTTCAAAAATGCCAACCAAACCGAGAACATAGCGGTAAAACTCCAGAACAACGTCCAGTCAATTGATACACTTCCATCTTTCGCTTTGTCAACTGGCATGTTTTTAATGATTGCCAATGGACCACCTACTTTTTTATATCCCTGTACTTTTGAATTGAAAATCAGTTTAAATTGCTTAACCTGATACGTCAAACTTTCGATACTTCTTGTAAATCCTCTTCCGATCGATTGAGCAAAAGTAAAATGCTTAGTTTCAGCATATTTTGTCAACTGTTTGTAAGAAGCCAGACCTAAAGTTCCTTCTTTTGAAACCTGTAAAACCAGTGGCTGAACTGCTCCATTTCTTGAAACCTCAATATTAAGATCTTTTCCTGCATTATTTCTTACGACTTCCTGAAATTCGTCGTAATAGGCAATTTTCTTTCCGTTTGCAGAAATTACCTGATCGCCAACTTTTAAACCTGCAGCAGCTGTTTTAGCATTGTATATAGAATCAATTACAGCAGGATATCTTGGTGTAAGGAACGCTTTCGGGTTTGGATCTTTAAATGCTAAAGCTTTGCCGTCGTCATTTGTTGGGAAAGTAACTTCTTTACCGTCTCTCAAAACAGTAATATCGTCACTTAATAATATGTCTAATGAAAGTTTATCAAGATTATTCTGAACTTTTCCGTCAACTTTTAAAATTTTATCACCATCCTGAAAACCCATTGCTTTTGCAACATGGGTATAATTCATGGGTGCATTTACTTTAGTACTGTCGAAAACAGTTTCTCCGTTAAAAAACGAAAGGCATCCGTAAATGATCCACGCAAGGAAAAAGTTTACTGTAACTCCACCCATCATGATGATTAGTCTTTGCCAAGCCGGTTTTGCTCTGAATTCCCAAGGTTGAGCCGGTTGCTTTAGCTGTTCGGTATCCATGCTTTCGTCAACCATTCCGGCGATTTTCACGTAACCTCCGAAAGGAAGCCATCCGATGCCATATTCCGTTTCACCGATTTTCTTTTTAACTACAGAAAACCACGGGTCGAAGAAAAGATAAAATTTTTCTACTTTGGTTTTAAACCACTTTGCGGGTAAAAAATGACCAAGCTCGTGAAGAATTACTAAAATGGAGATGCTCAATATGAATTGAAAGATCTTGATTGCTAATTCCATTAATTGTTTTTAGATTTTAATTTGCAAAGGTAACAATTATCAAAAGGATGCCAAATAAAAAAGCTCCTCGAAATGAGAAGCTTTGTCATATATTGTGGCAGATTTTAGAAATTAAAAGAAACACCCAGGCTTCCGTTGTTACCAACCTCTGCAAAAACTCCGAATTTATCTGTGAAGAAATACCTTGCACCAATGTGCGCTCCGATTCCGAAATCTCTTCCTAAAACACCCAAATCAACTCCCGGATAAATATCCAATTGCTCCGGCAATTCTAAAGCTTCTCTTAGATGAAAGTTTACTCGCCCGAAAATAAAAACCCTGTTGTCTTTATCGTTGTCTCTGTAATTATCAAAATACGCATTTCCTCCGGCTCCGATGGAAATAAGCTGATTTAAACCATAGTCATAAGTTGCCGTGATTCCCGTTCCGTATCCCCATGCATTAAGTCCTAAATTTACTTTCTGATCACCTTTCCCCGTGTAGGCTTGTGCGCTGACTGTTGCTCCCATAAAAAGCATCAACATCAAAACCAATTTCTTCATAAATTTTAATTTTAAATGTTTACTAAAAAATATCCGCAGCAAAAATAAAACCGAAGTCAATTAAAAGCCGTAATTTTATGGAACTTTGAATTGAGAATATGAAATCGCTATGCATGTTTTTGAATCATATGCATGCACTAACGTAGCGATTACATATGGTAATTAAAAAAAAGAAATCTACATATGAAAATTACAGGATTAAATTTTGACATCGTTTGGAGAGATAAGGCAAAAAATTTCGAATTGATTGCCAAACAACTGGAAAATGAAACTGCTGATCTTTTTCTTCTGCCTGAAATGTTTTCGACAGGATTTTGCATGGATGCTGCTGAAGTTTCAGATAAAAATGAAGAATCTCTGGAGTTTTTAAAAAAGATTTCAAAAGAAAAAAATGCAGCATTTTGTGGAAGCGCTCCGGTTGAAGCTGACGGTCAGTTTTATAACCGAATGTATTTCGTAAAGCCCGATGCTGAAGTTGTTTATTATGATAAAAGACATCTGTTTTCGTTTTCAGGGGAAGATAAAGTCTACACTCCAGGAAAACACAGAGTCATTGTTGAGTATATAGGAATCCGTTTTATGCTGCAGGTTTGCTATGACCTGAGATTTCCTGTTTTTGTAAGAAATAATGATGATTACGATGCCATTTTATATGTGGCAAACTGGCCTGAAAAAAGAGTGGGAGCGTGGGAACATCTCTTGAAAGCTAGAGCTATTGAAAATCTTTCTTTTGTTTTTGGTTTAAACCGAGTCGGAACCGATGGTAATAATCTTTTGTATCAGGAAAGTTCACACTGTTTTTTTGCTGACGGAAAAGAAATTTCGGAGAAAGATGGAAACTTTGTTACTGCAGAATTAGATATTAATGAACTGAAAGATTTCAGAGAACATTTTCAGTTTTTGAACGATCGGGATAATTTTGAAATTAAAATTTAGGCTGAGATTGAGGCTGGAAAATCCCACAGATTACACAGATTTTCACAGATGAATGAGAATAAAGATCTGTGTGAATCCGTGAAATCTGTGGGAGTAAAATTATTTTTTTGAAGAGTTAAACCTTAATCTTAGCCTCAACCTAAATATACTGTTCTAAAAGCTGTGTCAAACGATTCACGTCATGTACTCCGCTTTCTTTATACAACAATTCTCCGTTTTTGAAAACCGCTAGAGTCGGAACTCCTCGTACTCCATATTGAGAAGCGATTGCGGGATACTGATCAACATCTATTTTCACAATTCTTGCGCCTTCACCTATATTTTCTTTCACTGTTGTTAAAACAGATGACTGTACTTTGCAAGGTTGACACCAGGTTGCGAAAAAATCAATCAGTACCGGTCTTTCCGAATTGATGAGTTCCTGAAATTTTTGTGACATTGTAATTAATTTTTTAGATTCTGAATGGCTTTTACATTTTGAAGACTCGTTCCGTCATAAACTTCCACGCCGTTTTTCTTAAGAATTTCTACAGCTTGGTCAGCCTGAATACCCTTGTTGCAAAATACAACAACTTTCTTGCCTTTTAATTCGCTGCTTCTGTTTTCTATTTCCGCTAACGGAATATTGATGGCATTTTCAGCCGTTGCTTCTGCAAATTGTTCCGGAATTCTTACATCAACCAAAGTTACATCCGGGCTTTTTACAATTTCAATAATATTTGCGTTTGTACTTATAGCCGTATTTTGAGTTTTGCAGGAAAATATAAGAAAAGAAAAAATCAAAAAGTAAAATATTTTCAGTTTCATTTTACAGAGTTTTTGTCTGACAAACAAAATCTGAAACCGGAAATTTTTCCGTTTTTTTAATTCCGTTAAAGCCACCTTCTATTTCAGTAAAGTTTCTGATTCCGTGCGAGTTAAGGATGCTTGCTGCAATCATGCTTCGGTAACCTCCAGCGCAATGTAGAAAGAAATGCTCAGAATCATCAACCGTGGAAACCCAGTCACTGATTGTGTCTAAAGGTCTGCTGTAGGCATTGTTGATATGTTCTGCAGAATATTCTGAGATTTTTCTTACATCAATTACTTTTGAATTTTCATTAAAAGCTTCAGCAAATTCTGCCGGAGAAATTCTTTTTATTTCGTCAGTTTCTTTACTGGAGTTTTTCCAGGCATCAAATCCGCCTTTTAAATATCCTAAAACATTATCAAAACCCACTCTGCTTAATCTTGTAATGACTTCCTCTTCAGTTCCTTCGTCAGAAATCAGTAATAAAGGATGTTTTACGTCAACAATTAAAGTTCCTACCCATGGTGCAAAATCTCCTTTCAATCCGATATTAATTGAGTTCGGAACAAAACCTTTATGGAATTCAACAGGGCTTCTTGTATCTAAAATCAAAGCGCCGGTTTCTTCAGCAAAACTCTCAAAATCTTCTACCGAAACAGGGTTTAAACCTTTATTCATGACATCATCAAGACTTTCGTAGCCGCCTTTGTTCATGGCAACATTCATCCCGAAATATTTCGGTGGAGCTGTTAAACCATCAAGAACTTCTTTTACGAAAGATTCTTTATCCGGTTGATTTAGAGCGTAATTGGTTCTTTTTTGGTTTCCAAGGATATCAACAGTCTCTTTCTGCATATTTTTTCCGCAAGCTGAACCTGCTCCGTGTGCCGGATAAACGGTAATGCTGTCATCCAAAGGCATAATTTTAGTATGTAAACTGTCGTATAAAATTCCGGCAAGGTCTTCCTGAGTTACGCTTCCTGCTTTCTGAGCCAGATCCGGTCTTCCAACATCGCCTAAAAATAAAGTGTCTCCTGTGAAAATTGCAGTTTCAACTCCGTTTTCGTCGATCAGAAGGTAAGTTGTGCTTTCCATGGTGTGACCAGGAGTGTGAAGTGCTTTAATTTTTACTTTTCCAATCTCGAAAATCTGATCGTCTTCAGCGATGATGGCTTCAAATTCAGGTTTTGCAGTCGGTCCGTAAACAATCGGAGCGTGAGTTTTTTTGCTTAAATCCAAATGTCCCGAGACAAAATCTGCATGGAAATGAGTTTCAAAAATATATTTTAAGGTTACATTATCTTTCTCTAAACGATCAAGATAAGGCTTCACTTCTCTTAAAGGATCTATAATTGCCGCTTCGTTTTCTGATACAATATAATAGGCACCCTGAGCCAGACAGCCCGTATATATTTGTTCAACTTTCATTGGATCTGTTTTAAATTATTTATAAAGATACAAAGTAAGTCAATAATTGGAAAGAAATATATATTGTTGCTGATAGTTTCTGTCGATTGTTAGAATTTTCAAACATTTTATATGATGGAAACTCACTGATTTTTAGGTGTAAATCAATTTTAAATATCATTAAAACGAAATTGCTGTTTTTTATCATATTAATTTAGTAGACTTTTAAAATTTTAATTAAAATAAAAAAAAATAAAA
>Ga0256796_1001253_pt1 | contig 9673 bp, 9 predicted proteins | sample MC6MC0947MT_FD_190209 | JGI IMG/M metagenome (GOLD analysis project Ga0256796, IMG submission 190209) | Metatranscriptome of enriched soil aggregate microbial communities from Iowa State University, Ames, United States - MC6-MC0947-MT... | ecosystem: Environmental > Terrestrial > Soil >...
CCCGTGCTCGCGGCGATCACCGTGGCGGGATCGACCGGGCGGATCGGCGTCGAGACCGTCGTGCTCACGATCTCGTTCGCGATCGGCGCGGCGGCACCGCTGCTCTTCTTCGCGCTCGCGGGCCGAGGTATGGCCGAACGGCTCGCGTCGTTCCGCCGCCACCAGCGCGGCATCCGCATCGCCGGCGGCGTCGTGATGATCGCGCTCGCCGTCGGCCTCGCGTTCAACCTGCCGCAGGTGCTGCAGCGGCTCGTGCCCGACTACACCGCCGACCTGCAGCGGCAGCTCGCCCAGTCGGAGGAGGTGACCGAGGCGCTCGACCTCGGTGGCCTCGTCACCGACGAGAACCGCGAGCTCTCGAAGTGCACCAACGGCGCGGCCGAGCTCGAGGCGTGCGGTCGGGCGCCGTCGATCCGCGGCATCCGCCAATGGTTCAACACCGCCGACGGGGCGCCCGTCGACCTCGACGAGCTGCGCGGGCGGGTCGTGCTCGTCGACTTCTGGGCGTACTCGTGCATCAACTGCCAGCGCTCCATCCCGCACGTCGTCGCGTGGGACGAGGCGTACCGCGATGCGGGCCTCACCGTCATCGGCATCCATTCGCCCGAGTACGCCTTCGAGAAGGAGCCGCGCAACGTCGCCGCCGGGATCGAGTCGTTCGGCATCGACTACCCGGTGGCGCTCGACGACTCGCTGTCGACCTGGACGAACTATCGCAACCGGTACTGGCCCGCGCACTACCTGATCGACGCGAACGGCACGGTGCGGCACGTCGCCTTCGGCGAGGGCCACTACGACCGCACCGAGCGGCTGATCCGCGAACTGCTCGTCGATGCCGACCCCGACGTCGCGCTGCCCGACCCGACCGACCTCGCCGACGAGACGCCGACGGCCGGATCGACCACGCCCGAGACCTACCTCGGAACGACCAAGCAGGTGAACTTCGCGGGCGAAGAGCCCTACCGGCGGGCGACGACGAGCTTCGAGCCGCCCACCGACCAGCGGGGCGACTCCTTCGCCCTCGACGGCGAGTGGCAACTGGGGGCGCAGTCGATCACCCCCGCGGCCGGCTCCGCCGAGGCATCCGTTCACCTGCGGTATCACGCCCGGGAGGTGCGCATGGTGCTCGGGGGTGACGGCACGGTCGTCGTCCGCGACGACGGTCGCGATCGACGCATCGAGGTCACCGGGGTGCCGCGGTCGTACTTGCTGCGCGAGTCGGATGCCCCGTCGACGAGCTCGCTCACCGTCGAAGTCCCCGCCGGGGTCGACGCCTACTCGTTCACGTTCGGATGATCCATGCGCTCGTACCATCTGCCGCGCCAGTCCGCCAGGGCCGGTGGTCACTCGCCGGCTCTGCCATGCTGGATGCCGTGGTCGACGCCGGAGCGCAGCGAGAATCGCGCACGAGCGCGCTCGACGATCTGCTCGTCGCGACGGCATCGGGCGACCGCGACGCCTTCAGCCGCCTCTACGATGAAACGGCGGCACGGGTCTTCGGGCTCGTCCGTCGCGTGCTCGTCGATGCCGCGCAGGCCGAGGAGGTGACCCAGGACGTGTTCCTCGAGGCATGGCAGACGGCGTCCCGGTTCGACCCCACTCGCGGGGCCGCGATCAGCTGGTTGCTGACCCTCGCCCACCGGCGGGCCGTCGATCGGGTGCGGTCGGTGCAGGCGTCGCGTGAGCGCGACCTGAAGGCGGGCGTCCGCGATCTCGACGTGCCGGTCGACGACGTCGCCGAGGCTGCGGAGATCGCCGTCGAGCACGAGCGGGTGAGCGGGGCCCTCGCGGGCCTGAGCCCGGCGCAACGCGAGTGCCTCTCGCTCGCCTATTACGACGGCTGCACCCAGTCCGAGATCGCCGCACGTCTCGGTCTGCCGCTCGGCACCGTGAAGACCCGATTGCGCGACGGCATGATCCGACTCCGAGAGCTGCTGGGGGTGACGACATGAGCCGACCCGACGACCGGGGCGACGTGGACCCCGACGACCTGCGCGACCTCGCGCCCGCGTATGCGCTCGGGGCACTCGACGAGCCCGACCGGCTCCGTTTCGAGCGCGCCCTCGAGGCCTCGCCCGAGCTCCGGGCGGAGGTCGAGGCCTTCCGCGCCGCGGCCGCACCCCTCGGCGAATCGCTGCCGCCGGTCGCTCCCCCGCCGGGCCTCAAGGCCGACCTGTTCGCCCGTCTCGACGCGACCCCGCAGGAGCGCCCGGTCGTGCCGGTCGATGGGAGCAGCCCGGCCGTCGACGATCCGTCGCGTGCCGAGAACGTCGTGCCCGGGTCGGCCCCCGAGGCATCCGAGCCGGCCGAGGCGCCGGCCAAACGGTCGGCCGGAGCGCCGGCCGGTGAGCCACCGGTCGACGAACTCGCCGCCCGACGGCGTCGCCGCAACCGCATCGCCATCGTGCTCTCGTCGGCCGCGGCCGTGCTGCTCGTCATCGGCGGCGTAGTGGTCGGCCTCAATTGGGCTGGACCGAACGGGTGGGGCGCCCAGCGCGAGATGGCGGCGCTCGCTGCGGCGCCCGACGCCGAGCGGACGACGTCCGAGGTCTCGGGCGGCGGCGAGGTGACGCTCGTCTGGTCGGCCGAGGCCGGGCGCAGCGCGATCATCGCCGAGGGCCTCCCGGCCGCCGGCGATGACCGCACCTACGAGCTCTGGTACATCGACGAGTCGGGCGCGACATCCGCCGGCACCTTCGACGTGCACGGCCAAGAGGCGTGGCGCATCCTGCAGGGCGACTTCGCGCCGGGTGTCGCGGTCGGCATCACGATCGAGCCCGAGGGCGGTTCGGAGCAGCCGACGACCGACCCGATCGCGGTCATCCCGACCTGAGCCGCGCGTCCGTGATGCCGCCACGGGCCACGCTCGCGCGTGCGATCGCTCAGCGCGGGTCCCGCACGGAGCCCTCCGCCCCGTGCGGCCCGACCATCGCGGCGCTGCCGAACAGGCGCTGCGGTGAGATGTGGATCGTCACCCGCCGAGGGTTCTCGCGCGGCGGGCGATAGCGCTTCGCATACAGCTCGACGGCCAGCTCGACCTCGGCCGGGTCGTCATGGACGGTTGCGGTGCCCTGGAACGCGACCCAGTGGGCACCGGCCACCTGGCTCACCGTCGCGGTCGGATCCCGCAGGACGTTTCGCACCTTCTGAGAATCGCCGGAGGTGATGATCCGGAGCACGCCGCCGTGCAGGGTGAACCCGACCGGCACCGCGTGGATGCCGCCCCACGGAGCCAGCGTCGAGAGCGTTGCGAGGTGCCGTTCGGCGAGGAACTCGACTCCGGCATCCGTCAACTCGCGCACCCGGCAATGGTACCGAGGCGGCTGTGCCGCCGAACCGCCGGTCACTGCCTCGTCAGTGTTCGCCTTCGGTGGCGAAGAAGCGACGGAGCGCCTCGGTCACCTCGTCGGGTGCCTCCTCGGCCTGGTGATGGCCGGCATCGATGCCGTGTCCTTCGACTCGGTGCGCCCAGGTGCGCCAGATGTCGCGGGGGTCGCCGACGAGCTCCTCGAGATCGTCGCGAAGCGCCCAGAGCAGCAGGAGCGGCGCTTCTATGCGGCGCCCGGCGGCTCGATCGGCGAGCTCGTCGTCACGGTCGACCGTGAGACCGGCGCGGTAGTCCTCGAGCATCGCGCGAACCGTCCCGGGGCGGTGGACGGCCTGCATGAGCTCGGCATGATTCGCCTCGCCCATCTTCTCGGGATCGGCCTTCGGCCCGTACCAGGCTTCGGGATCGGCACCGATCACCCGTTCGGGCACGTCGGGCTGGGGGAAGAAGAACCAGTGCCACCATCGGGTCGCGAACCGGGCGTCGGCCCGGGCGAGGTGCTCGCTGATCGGGACGCAGTCCATCAGCACCAACCGGTCGACCGCGTGCGGGTGGTCGAGCGCGAGACGCATCGCGACGTAGCTGCCGCGGTCGTGACCGACGAGGTGGAACCGTTCCACGCCGAGGCGACCCATCGCGGCGACGATGTCGCCGGCCGACGCGCGTTTGCTGTGGGCGGTGTGGTCGGGCGTCGGCGACGGCCCTCGGGAGCGGCCGTAACCGCGGAGGTCGGGGCAGAACACCTGGAAGCCCGCAGCGACCAGCTGCGGCGCGACCCGGTGCCAGGTCGCCGAGGTTCGCGGGTGTCCGTGCAGCAGCACGACCGGCGGCCCCTCGCCGGCGTGCCGTACGAAGACCGAGGTCTCGCCGAGCTCGATCACGTCTTCTTCGAAACCCTCGAACACCCTTCGACGGTACGCCGAGCCACCGTCGCCCGGCGGAGTCGTCGTCCGATCAGCGAGACACGGGGACGAGCTCGACCTCGATGCGGTCGCCGTCGACCACTGCGCGCATCATCGTGCAGACGGGCTGGCGTCGCCGGTCGGTCGGCGACCCCGGATTGAGCAACCGCATCCCCGCGGGCGACACCGTGTCCCACGGGATATGCGAGTGTCCGAACACGAGCACATCGGCGTCGGGGAACTCCGAGTCCATACGTTCCTCGCGCCCCCTCGCCGGACCCGTCTCGTGGACGGCCGCCAGCGCGACGCCCTCCACCTCGAATCGAGCGACCTCGGGAAGTCGTGCCCGCAGCTCCGGTCCGTCGTTGTTCCCCCACACCCCGTAAAGCCGGCTGGCGCGCGATTCGAGCATCGTGAAAGTGGCGAGGTCGGTCCAGTCCCCGGCGTGGACGACCACGTCGGCGCGGTCGACGGCATCGAGGACCGCATCCGGGAGCCGCCGAGCCCGCGTCGGGACATGGCTGTCGGCGAGCAGGAGCAGGTTCGTGACCACCCGTCCATCCTGCGCCCGAGACAGAGGCCGATCAACATCGGAGCCTGCGGCTCCTACCCCTGGTCGCTGACGCCGGCGAAGGTCTCGGGGTAGTCGCCGAGCCAGGACCAGCGATCGATCGGCCAGCTCACGACGAACGCGCGGCCGATCACGTCTTCGATCGGCACGAACCCCTTCGACGGCGTCTCGGTCTGGTAGCGCGAATCACGGGAGTCGTCGCGATTGTCGCCCATCACCCAGAGCGCGCCGTCGGGCACCGTGACCGAGAAGTCGGTCTTCGACGCCCGCGTCTCCCCTCCGGGCAACGAGATGTACGGCTCGTCGAGCGGCACGCCGTCGATGCTCATCCGCCCGCGCTCGTCGCAGCACTCGACGTGGTCGCCGGGCAGGCCGATGACGCGCTTGACGAGATCACTGTCGGAGTCCGACGCGGCGAGTCCGACGAACACGAGGAACGAGTCGACCGCGGCGGCGAGCGGAGGCTTCGGCGGCTCGGGCCGCGCGTCCAGCCAGCCGCCCGGGTCTTCGAACACCACCACGTCGCCCCGCGCGATGGGCACGACGTCGGGCACGAGCTCGTTCACCATGATGCGGTCGTCGATCTCGAGCGTGTGCGACATCGACTGCGACGGGATGTAGAACGGCCGCACCAGGAACGTCTTGATGAGGAACGAGACGAGGATCGCGACGACGGCGATCACCACGAGATCGCGTGCGAACAGCAGGCCCGGATGCCGCTTCCGGCGCGCCGCGATCGGTGAAGCCGCGTCGGGTGGGGTGGTGCGAGCCACTGCGTCGTCGGCGGTGTCGGCGGTGTCGGCGGACAATCCGGTCTCCTCCCTTGGACGACAAGTAGCCCTCGAGTGCGAGGGTACGCGGTGGGACTACCGTGTCGCCGACGACTGCCCCGCCTGCGGCGCCGCGTTCAACCCTCGCTGCCGCCTGCACGCCCACCTGTAGTTCGAAGGCTGACGGCGAGTCCGAACACGACGGTGCCCGGCCAGCTTCACGCGGAAGGCCCGCTCGGGGAGCATCAGCGTTCGGCGGCCATTCGAAGCTCATCGGGCGTCAGCGCGAGCGATGGCCCCAATGTGCCGGCAGGAACGTCGTCGTCGGTGAGACGCCGGTCGAGGCTCAACCCGATTGTGCCGGTGGGCGACGACGCATCGAGCGCGGACGCCGAGAACTCGTATCCCGACCAACCGGACGCGTCTGCGGCGACGATGTCGATCGCCGAGTCGAGTACACCGGGGAGGTCGGCGAGGCCGATCTCGTCGACGACGAGCTCGGCTCTCAACATGTTCCTGCCGGGAGCCCCACTGTTGAACGCACCGACCGAGGCCTCGGTGACACCCTCGATCTCCACGAGTGCCGCCTCGATCGCCGATATGTCGGCCCGCGCAGGCATCCCGAAGCACCCGCTCAGCACGAACGTCACCCCGAAGACGATCGTGGCGAGGCCGAGCCGTCGAATCATCGTCCCCCCTCGGGATCCGCAACCGCGAACGACGCAGCCCCCGCACTCGACGGGGGCCGATCAGTTCTGGGCCGTGTGGCGGAGACGGCGGGATTTGAACCCGCGGTCCCCTTACGGGGACTCCACCTTAGCAGGGTGGTGCACTCGACCGGACTATGCGACGTCTCCTCGCGGGTACGCAAGCGCACACGCGACAGCCATCATAACCCGATGCCCGGCCGAAACACGATTCGGGCGAGATCGGCTACTGGTCTTCGAGCGTACGGCCCGCGGAACACCTGGTCTCGGCCGCTGTCTGGCCGGTGACGTCGCTCGGCAGCGGCTCGGTCGACGGGGCCGGCGTGGGCACCTCGGCGGTGTCCTCGGCGGGAGCCTCCTCGCCGCTCTCCTCGGTGGAGAGCGCGGCCGGGGCCGCCTCGCCGTCGGTCGTCGCGGGGTCGGCGGGCGGCGCGGTCGGGTCGCCCGCCGAGGCGAACGTGGCGTCGTCGGCCGTGGGGTCGAACGTCACGGGGATGTCCTGCTGCAGCGCAGTGTTCACGATCTCGGCCGAGTCGCTCGGCACGACGCCGCCCTCGACGTAACCCGTCGGGTACTGGATGAACGCGATCTTCGAGAGGTCGATGTCTTTCGCGGCCTTCGCGATCGAGACCATCGTCGTGGGGTCGGCGAGGGTGTCGGAGAGCTCCATGTTCGCGAGCGCGGCCTTCGCGATCGAGTACAGCGCGACGGGGTCGCCGAGCGTGCCGCCGTCTTGCAGCTTGCGCACGAGCGACGACATGAACACCTGCTGGTTCGAGATGCGCCCGAGGTCGGAGCCGTCGCCGACGCCGTGCCGAGTGCGCAGGAACTGCAGCGCCTCCATGCCCTTGAGCGAGTGCTCGCCGGCCGTGAGGTACAGGTTGGTGTGCTCGTCTTCGATCGGCTCGGCGACGCAGACCGAGACGCCGCCGACGGCCTCACTCATCGCGGCGACGCCGAGGAACTGCACGGTGCCTGCGAACGGGATCGTGATGCCGGTGAGCTGCTCGACGGTCTTCACCACGCACGCCATGCCGCCGTAGTCGAGCACCGAGTTGATCTTCACGCCGTACTGCTCGTACAGCGGCTCGCCTGCGGGGTCGGCCGGGTCGGGGCAGGCGGGTACGTCGACGAACATGTCACGGGGGAAGCTGATGACCTCGACGTGCGAGTGGTCCTGCGAGATGTGCAGCAGCATCGTCACGTCGTTGAGCACGGCGGTCTCTTCGTCGGGGTCGCCGAACGCGTCGCCCTGCCCCTCACGGCTGTCGCTGCCGATGAGCAGCACGTTCACGCCGCCCTCCATGGCCCCGACGTCGGGCACGCCCTCGAGCACGTCGGCGTTGCCGAGCGAGACGGTGGGCTTCAGCGTGTTGGCGAGGTCCCATGCGGCGTAGGCCGCGACGGCTCCGCCCGAGACGAGGGCGACGGCCGCGACCGAGGCGACGACCTTCGCGAGCGTGCGTCCGATCGAGCGACGACGGAGTCGGCCGTGGCGCGCCACCGCGGGGTTCTTCGCGGCGCGACGTGAGCTGGGTCGCAACGCTTCGTTCACCGTCGTCCTCTCGTGTCATGTCGCGCGGAGGGCGTGGGATTCGAACCCACGAGACATTTCTGCCCACTGGTTTTCAAGACCAGCTCCATCGGCCGCTCGGACAGCCCTCCATGCCCGTGCGACCGCTCCGACGTGGAGCAGATCGTGCAGGCAGGCCCCGATTCTAGCCGAAATGCGCTCGGGCCAGCCTGTCAGTCACGCCTGAAAGAGTCCTGAAGCGAGGAAGAAGGCGAGATCAGTCGCCGTTTCCGGTCACGCAGCGCACTTCGGTGCCGGTGAGCCCCGTCACGTCGGGCGGCAGCTGCTCCTCGGCGGGGGTCGTCGCCGGAGCGGCCGACGCCGGCGCTGCGGCATCCGCGCCCGAATCAGTGCCCGTGTCGACGGCCTGCGCCTCCTCGGCGCTCTCGGTCTCGGTGTCGGCGTCGGTCGTGGCCGCCTCGACGGCAGGCGTCGTCGGGTCCGACGTTCCGTAGCCGGCGTTGTCGTTCGCGGTCGGGTCGATCACGACGGGGCGGTCCTCCTGCAGGGCGAGGTTCACCGCCTCGGCCGATTCGGCGGGCTCCACGTGCACCCCGTCGCCGTAGCCCGCCGTCGGGTACTGCACGAACGCGATCTTCGACAGGTCGGTGTCGGCGAGCGCCCGCGCGATCGACATGAGCCGCGCCGGGTTCTGCAACTCCTTCGAGAGCTCCATGTTCGAGAGCACGGCCTTCGCGATCGAGTACAGCTTCACGGGGTCGCTGAGGGTTCCGCTCGACTGCAGGGTGCGTGCGAGCGATGCGAGGAACGCCTGCTGGCTCGCGATGCGGCCGAGGTCGCTGCCGTCGTTCGCGGCCTTGCGGGTGCGCAGGAAGGCGAGCGCCTCGAACCCCTTGATGCTGTGCGTGCCGGCCGAGAGCTTGAGGCCGGAGTCGGGATCGTCGATCGGGTCGGCGAGGCAGACTTCGACACCGCCGACCGCCTCCGACAGTGCGGCGACGCCCTTGAACTCGACGACGCCGGCGACGGGGATCTTCGTGCCGGTGAGCTGCTCGATCGTCATCGCGATGCAGGTCAGGCCGCCGTGCTCGAGCACGCTGTTGAGCGGCACGCCCGACATGGCCGACAGCGGGCCGGAGGCCGGATCGACCGGGTCAGGGCACTCGGGCACCGGCACGATCATGTCGCGCGGAAAGCTCACGACCTCGACGTGCGAGTGGTCCTGCGAGACGTGCAGCAGCATGTTGACGTCGTTGAGGATGCCCGAGTCCACCTCGGGGTCGCCGAACGACCCGTCGGCCGGGCGCTTGTCGCTGCCGACGAGCAGGAAGTTGAGGCCCCCGTCCATCGCGCCGATGTCGGGCACGCCGTCGAGCATGTCCTCGCTCGCGAGCGAGGCGCCCTGCTTGACCGAGCCCACGAGGTCGACGGCCGCGTAGGCGGCAACCGCGGTCGCGCTCACCGCGACGACGGCGACGACGGATGCGACGAGCTTGAGCGTCGCGCGCGGCCCCGTGTGCCGTGGCAGGCGCCCGTGACGGGTGGGCTCGGGGCCGATCGGCGCGTCGCTTGACCCGTCCGCTTCAGCGAGTCGGTCCGGTTCGGCCGGCGTGCCGGATTCGTCGGCCGGTCCGTCCGGTTCGGTGGACGCGCCGGACCCGTCGGCGACGTCGACCTCGTCGGTCGGGCTCGTCGGCGCCGCGGCATCCCCCGCCGTCGGCCCTTCGTTCTGCTCCACGTCGTTTCCCCTCCCGACCGGATGATTCTATTTCCCGCACCCCCGCGCGGGCTGTGATTCGCCGGTCAGGGCAACGTGTCGAGCGTCGCGGCGAGCCCGGCCTCGTCGACCGCGCCCGTCACC
>Ga0256796_1001259_pt1 | contig 9633 bp, 9 predicted proteins | sample MC6MC0947MT_FD_190209 | JGI IMG/M metagenome (GOLD analysis project Ga0256796, IMG submission 190209) | Metatranscriptome of enriched soil aggregate microbial communities from Iowa State University, Ames, United States - MC6-MC0947-MT... | ecosystem: Environmental > Terrestrial > Soil >...
AATTTGTGTTCTTTTATAGAAAAAATAGCCGCGCCATCTGTAAACGAAACCAGTAAACGATTTTCGTCTATCAGGGAGAGGTCATGTCCGCCTTGTCCGGGAATTTTTATTGTATTGACGAGAGTTAAGCTTTTTTTAGCATCAGTTAATTTATAGGTTCGCAGATCGTCATAGCCAAGTACAAATAATTGCTGTAATCTGTTGTTCCAGACTACACCATGCCCCGAATAGAGTGTGTCTTTGTAGATGGGTTTCTCCGGTTGGTTCAACTGATAAAGCTCCAGAGAGTTCCCTTTTGGATGAGTCGAGTTTGCCACAGCTACAAGGTTTCCGGGGAGTAGGTCCGCTGAATGGGCCATGGGTGTCTTGGCATAGAACTCAATTTTTTTATCGGCGATATTCAATAAGCAGGTTGCACCAGTGGATGATGTAATCAGGATTTTTTTATTCGAAAATACGGGCTTGCATTCATCTATTGACTTGAAATAGTTACTATATTCCTTCGGTATTTGATTGGCACTTTCTTCGAATTGCCATTTCCAGACAATGGCTGAGCTATCTGAGCCAATTGCGGGATTAATAATAAGTACTTTGTCATCTCCACAGGCAACCCAATACCCCTTTGGGATCTGTGTCAATTGTTGGCCATTGCCTAGAAAAGGTATTGCTAAGATGATCCACAGTACCAATGTGTCAATTATTCTACCAGGTTTCATTCCTTGTTCGGTTTTAATTTCGTATTTAAAGTTAATTAGATAAGTTGTTTGAAAACGAATATGATAACAAAAATAATTAGCTTTACTTATGATCATTGATGTTTTACAGATGAAAGAGATTTATTTTTCGTGCCTCAAACCATATACTGAGGATATCGACCTACTGGAATCCTGCTGGAATGAGGTAATCGTATCATATTCCGATCAACGAAGGGCATATCATACCTTGGTGCATTTGCAGCATTTTAGCAATCAATTAGATCTTTGCAAACATAAGTTGTCAGATTATTCTACCGCCTATCTAGCTATGATTTATCATGATATCGTCTACTTTATGATGGATGGTACTAACGAAGAAAAGAGCGCACTTATTGCTGTGAACCATCTAAATATGCTGCAGTATCCATCCGATTTGATCAGCTTATGTAGCGAGATGATCTTAGCAACAAAGACACATGACAGCAATAGTTCTTCTGATATCAATTACTTTATAGATGCCGATATGTCCATACTAGGGGCTGATAGTGTATCTTATACTAAATACGCTGCTGGAATCCGTAAAGAATATGGTGATTCTATTTATTTTGACCGTGGCAGGAAACAAGTTCTGCAGAGTTTTCTGAATATGGAAAGGATCTTTAAAACAGATCTCTTTTTCGATAGGTATGAAAAACAAGCCCGTGTAAATATTCAACTGGAGATTGACAACTTAGTTTGAATTTCCTGTCGTAGCTTTACCTCCCCATTTCCGCCATTCACCGAGTTTTCCAGTTCATTAGTCTAAAGTTAATAGACTGTGGACCTATTGTGTCGTAGTTTTGAATCAACAAATAAGAACACCACCATTATGAGCATAGATGGAAATGCTCATGATAGCTTCATCACAAATTGAGGAAGAAATTATTTAGATGAAAAAACTAACACAATAGCATAAAGACATTATGAAAACGCTAATAAAAACATTCGCAGCAGTCGCTTTAATTGCATTATCTACTTTCGCTATGGCAACTGAAAAAATAGTCGGAAAAACAGAGAAAGCATCAGTTAATCTTTCCACAGCAGGCTTAGCCCTTGACCATTATGTGGCGGTGACAACGAAAGGTGAATCAGCAGGAATAGAGCAGTTGTTTGCTGAGGGTTTCAGCCAAAACGTTCAATCTTCACATACAGCAATCAATAACCGTAGTGCTGTGGTCGATTTTTTCAAAAAACAAAAAGGAGAAAGGTTGAATTGTAATGTGAGCGCCCGGATCATCGAAAAGTCCGCAGACTATATGATCGCAAAAGTAACCATGAAATTTGAAAATTTCACAATGACGGATCTTGTTACTTTGATTCGTGAAGGCGACAGCTGGAAAGTATCCAAATCTATTAACTCGTATAAATAAGCAGGTCGTTTAAAATAAATATATATGTTGGAGAGCCGCATCGCGAGATGTGGCTTTTTAGTCGAGCTGTACCCTTCAAATTACATCTATTTTCTTGCTTAACATATTTATATAGGTTTATTTCCTGCACAATTATCCAAATTAAAAAATGAAGATTTTAACTGTATTGCTTGTCTTGCTTTCTTTTCAGAAATCAGTTGCTCAATCTTATGAACAATTGATGGATCTGGCTAGTACACAAATTAAATTGGAAAAATACAATGAAGCTCTTCTGATTTTTCAAAAAGCTTTTAAAAAACAAGATGATAAAGGCAAATATGATTATGCAAATGCGCTAGTGATTGCGCTACGCTGTGGTAAAACCAACTTGGCAATTAAATGGTTAAATGAAGGCGTTAAATTGGGCTTGGGCGATAATGAACAAGAGCTGTCCTATTTTAAAAATGATTCCATATTTAAATCAATAATACATGACCACACATACAAAAAAATCTTAGCGAAGATGGATGTCCAAATTCAGGAAAAATATAAACTAGACAAAATTTGGCAAGATGAAATTCTATCGAATGTGATCTCAAGAAAACAGGCTTCCTATCAAAATGCACGACAAGGTTTTGCGTTGTATCATATTAATCAAGATGGGCTTGAAATTCCATATCTTGTATTTGTTCCCAAGGGTTACCAGTGCGATACGCCAACAAGGGCTCTTTTTTTCTTACATGGAGGTGTGAGTGCTCATGAAGCATCGTTAACAGTAGACCCTCAGACACGGTTTGAACCTATTTTTACAATTGCTGATAGCACCAATTCGATTGTTATATACCCCTTTCAAAAAGGAAATCCTGGATGGAAGAATTACGACAATTGTTCTGCAATTATTGCGAAGATATTGGACGAGGTTAAGCTTCGCTATTATTTGAATACCAAAACAATTTATTTGGGGGGATTATCAATGGGGGGAAACGTCTGTTATCAGTTTGCTCTGGAACGAAATACTCCGTTCCGAGCATTTTATACGATTTCGGCACGGCCGAAGATTGTTGATTTTGAATCCAAAAACGGAATCTCAGAACTTGCTCATCCAATCTACTCACTACATGCCAAAGACGATAATCTTTATACCTATGGAGACCTCATGAAAGTGTACCAACAGGTAGAGAAAGAGACTAAAAATTGGGTATTAAAATCTGTGGAAGATGGGGGACATGGGTTTTCATATTTACCTGCAGGTAAAAAATCAACGTTGGAATTTTTCAGAATGATGTTTAATAAAGAAGAGGAGTAATTCCTCTTCTTGCTAGATCCAAATTTTTTACGACAATTGAATTGCTCTTTATAAACTTTCCAATGTATCGGGGATTAACAGCAGTCCCAATTAAACCATATCGATATCGCATTAATATGGCTTGTTTTGAATACTAATTTAGCAAACAGTATTTTAATCAACTATTAATGTTCCCGGTTGACTCAAAATTTTTCGGTTATCTTTCTCAACATTAAGGGTAATATCCGACGCATTTTTTTCGGCAATAATATTCCGATATATTTTGTAGGTATAGTCCCCGTTTGTGAATGTAATGACATGATTTCCTCCACTTCCGGCAAAATCCAGTTTACCGTTATTCAGCACAATATCAGGTCGCGCGTTTTCTTTGTTGCCAATCTTCCAAGAAGCATATCTATACTTTCCGTTAGCAAGTTCATCTACTCTAATCAGATACTTTTCGGTTCTTATTCTGTATACCGGATTTTTAAATTGCTTTAAAGAGCTGTGTACCTGATTTTTTTGTTGTTGGATCAGTGTTTGTTTTAGTTTTTTTTCAAAAGGGCTCTGATAGTTTATAGCGGTTATTTTCCCCATATCACTGTCTATCCATATCGTACCATTATCGAGCATGATTCCTCGCCACCCCACTTCCGTCCATTGTTCAGTTTTTGAACCTGCAATCAGATCGAGGAGTGCCTGATCAAAGACCTCATGAGACCGTTGCTTAAATTCTTTTGGGGTTTTAATATCTGGAATGGGATTTTCTCGCTTCAAGGGGTAATTTATAATGGTTGAAATCGCATCGAAGTTCTTTTGTTTGAACAGTGAGATCATAGTATTGATCTTGGCTTTTTTTGAAGCGTTAATTTCGGTATCCTGTGCCTGGCCAAAGCCATAAGTCAGTAACATGACAATTAAAAAGCTAAATTTCATCTGTTATTTTGTTATGCTGTATGTATCAGCCATGAAATTACTAAATTGTATTATTAATAATCAATTGAGTTTTCTTCCGCTATTTTATTTATTCCATAAACAATAATGTCTGAGTTATCCTCATCAATTTTACCTACGACCAATTTAAAGCCAACTCGCTCCAGGAGCTTTTTGGATGCTATATTTTCACGATGTGTATACGCTTCAATGTATTCAAATCCTGCTTCGTTGAAAGCATAATCCAGTATTGCCTTTACAGCTTCGCTCATTAATCCTTTCCCTTGAAATTGAGGAAGCAACTCGTAGCCTATCTCCGCATAATTCGTACTTCGGTCGATATTCCATAAGGTTAACGTTCCAATAAATTCACTGGGATCTATGGTATTGATCGTAAAGTAAAAATTATTTTTTATGACCAATTCTATAAACTGCCTGATATCTTCGAGATTTTTATTGACATCCCGCTGAATATACTTAGCAACTTGTGGATTGGTCCTGATATTATACATGTCTTGGAGATTGGACAGTTCGACGGGCTTCAATAATAATTTGTTTGTTGAAATTTTAGTTCCCATATCAAGTCTGTTTGTAATGAATTGACTCAATTTATGAATAAAAATTGTCATTTTATTGGTCTGCCAAGTACCTATTTTCCTCAATCGATTTCGGCTGTGGTCAACAGCTATAAATAGACCAAAAAGGCTTCTTTTCCCATACGACTAAAAAATTATAAGAGAAAAAGTATACTAGATTTCTGAAGTTGTTAAGCCATATTTCTCTTTGAAAGATGAATAAAAATGACTTAGGTTTTCAAAACCAAGATCCAGATAGAAACTTGTTGGTTTTTGTTGTTTGTGTTTGATCAAATAATACGCTTCTTCCAGACGTCTATTCTTGAGCCATAATTTTGGACTGCAATTAAAGATCTCAGCAAAGTCACGCTTGAAAGACGATATGCTGCGTCCCGTAAGTTTTGCAAATGATCCTAGTGGAACATTAAACATATAGTTGTTGTTCATAAATTCTTCCAAATCAATTTTATACGTTTTAATGAAATCGAATAAAATATATTTTAAATCAGGGTTACTATCAAGCAAGAGCTCAATGGCCTCCCTGACTTTTATATCCGCAAGCCTCGGTGTTGCCTGTTTTGTTTTATTAATATAAGGAGCAAGCGAAATAAAATAACTGCTGAGGAACTCATTGGGTTCAAAAAATAATTTCTGCTTTCCTCTGTATTGCGTATCTATGACAATTTTATTTTCAAAAGCGTAACGCTGTAAGGTTTCTTTGTCCAATGTTATTGCAATGAAATTATACTTTCCAGATTTTGAAGGATATTTTATTGTACGGATCAGCTGATTTTTTTTGACCAGGACGACCGTATTTTCATGGATAATGGTAAAACCCTGATCATGAAAAGCATGTGTTTCACCGGAAAGCTGAAATCCTAAAAAATGATCCGGATAAAATTCCTCGGATCCCCTATGTTTTTCAAAAGCACAGGAATACACTAGTCTATCGAATATGATCTCGTGAGTTGCAGTCATTATACAAATATCATTAAATTAAAGAATTATCCGACTACCAGCACTTGCAATTTCCTTATCCTGTTCTGGAGTACCTCCGGAGCAGCCAATAGCTCCAACGATATTGTCTTTCGCATCTTTAATGACTATTCCTCCGGGTATCGTCAATAAACCATCATTGGAGTTGATCATGCCATAGGAATGGATAGCAGCTCCAGCGATAATATTACCCATAGTATCACTGTCTACACCAAACATGGCAGCTGTCTTTGCCTTTTTTATGGCAAAGTCGATGACACCAAAGACACTGTCAAGTCTTGCTAAAGCCATTAAATGGCCACCATTGTCTACGACTACTATGCAGACAGAAATACCTAATTCGTTTGCTTTCACAATAGAAGCATTCAATAGTTGGGTTGCTTGATTATAGTTTATATTCATCATATTGGTCCATTATTTTGTAAAAAGAGCACAGCAGGCCAGCTGTGCCCATGGAATATTGTTTCTTTAACTAACTTTTTGCCGTCCAGGCTTCGACCTGCAACTGTTTTACAAAATCTTCGGTTTCCTTAGGGTAAACATTTCTAAAATTGGAATTTTCGTCCAGTGCTACATCTACAATGCAATCGGCCATACCCTGAGGGTCCAATTGATTATTCAACGATTCAGCAATGCCATCAAATACAGCAGATGGTGTAAAATTGATTTCAGGATCGTACCAGCGGAATATGCTATCCACGCCACGGTCATTGAACCCTGTACCATATACACCGGGATTACATGTCGCGATCTTGATATTAAAGTCTGCTAGTTCAGTTTTTAAACCTTCTGCAATCGCTTCCATCGCATGTTTTGATGCACAATAAGCCGCCACATAAGGCACCGTCCAAAGACCACCCATCGAAGTTGTGAACACAATCTTGCCTGGCTTTTTCTGCGCAATAAATTTTTTGATAAATCCTTGTGCGAGTTCGAGACCTCCAAAGACATTGATATCAAACATGGCACGGATTAGATCCAGTGGCTGTTCAGCGATTGGTCCGCCTTCCATAATGCCAGCGTTGCTGATCAGGATATCTATATCATATTTCTTGTGAATATAAGCCAGATCCCGGGGGTTGGTCACATCTAATTTGTCAACGATAAGATCGATTCCTCTTTCGGTAGCCTCACGTATTAAGTCACTCACCTGTGGATAAACCTGTGCAGTGGCAATTACTTTGTAACCCTTGTTTGCCAGATCAAATGCAGCAATTTTTCCAAAACCGCTTGCAGCTCCTGTTATTAATATTGTTTTACTCATTTTTTTAATCTAAATGGTTTAATCTAAATTACATGAGTTTGCATGTTATAAGTATTTCTGTACGGTTCAATTTTATATTGTTCAATGGCTCAATCTTCCAATGTGAAAACGCATAGTCGTGAAGATGCGGTTAGATTCAGTGCCATCCTGCGATCTGGCTTTTTCTGTTTTTAAGGGAGTAGGTAGGAGATTCTTTTCTAAATAATACTTATTTAACAGGTATATTATTCGTGTTTAAAACGGACTTTATACGCTTTTATCCGAATGAGGTCCGAATGAGGTCCCTATGAAGTCCGTATAAAGTCCCTATTAAATGGTAAGATAATACGAGCTAATCCCTACTTTTTTTCCTCGTTATATTAAGACAAAGGACAGTTTATAAAATCCATAGGGAAGCAAAAAAAGCTGTTGCCTGATCATTTGTTAATTTTCTTCTGAAATAAGCAAAACCGTTTTAGTTTTTTTATATTTGTTTTATTCAATCTTATGGATATATCAATAGCTAAGCGATAGACGCGCTGTAATCTCAATTTGTAGGAATGCCAGCACGAGTTTATTATCAGATTTTATGGCGGTAATAAATTTATTGAATGTGACCTAAGACGGATAGGGGATAACCAAAATATGATAAAGCTATAGCATTTTTACTTTTCAACGAAGGGGATAGTTCTTGCTATTTTTTCATCACTACCCATTTTTTATATTTTCACCGGAGTGACAATGTATAAACCGAAATATGATCATATTGAAGAGAAGGAAAACCTGTTGGCCCTGCGTTCGGGCTGCCAAACAGCTTTTCGTCAAATTTATACCCTCTACAGTGGCCGAATCTATCTCAACATTCGTAAAATGGTCAAGTCCGAACAGGATGCTGCTGAGCTTTTACAGGAAGTTTTTATAAAAGTATGGGATAAGCGGGAGCTAATTGATCCCGAACAGTCTTTTCGATCCTACCTGTTTCAGATTGCAAAATACACCGTATATAACTTTATCCGTAAAAATAATTTGGAGAAACAGATTCAAGCCTACCTTAGTCTCCATAATACACAATTATATAGCCATGTAGAGGAACAATTAGACGAAAAACAGGACGAACAATGGCTCTCCCAGACGATTGAACAGCTTCCACCCCAACGCAGACTGATCTACAAGCTTTGTAAGATCGAAGGTAAAAGCTACGCCGAAGTAAGTACCTTATTAAGAATCTCGACTTCGACTATCAATGATCATATTGTAAAAGCTACTAAATACATCAAAGAAAGGCACGGTGTTTTGGATAAGTCCACGCTGCTAATAGCCTCTTTTATACTTCTCCAGCATAATTAATCCATCTTATTTTCCTTAGGCTGAAAAAATATAAAATATAATTGCAACGGGAGCAGATGATCATTGCTTTTGAAGTGTATTAGCTAAAAAGAAGATAACCAATTGTGGAAAAAAAAATACTTCAATATACGTTGAGGCAGTATATACATGGGGAGCTCAGCGAGGAAAATTCCCGCGCTTTTCTGTCTTATATAAAATCTGGGGAAGACCGGATACTGCTGCAGGAACTGATCCAGGAGGTACTGGATGATCCTGTCGATCAGGCCTTGCTTCAGGATCCCGAACTCCTGCTCGTATTGGATAACACATGGGAGCAATTACATCTTCAGATAAATAAACCGAAAGTGAGATCATTGTGGTCCTGGAAACCTGTGGCTGCTGCTGCCGCTATCGTCATTGGAGTAATGTTTGCTGGCTGGTGGTTTTTTGATGGTGCAAGTGATCCCCAAAACCAACCGTCCGCGCAAGAGTTGATTTCACCAGGAAAACAATCCGCGACCTTAACTCTCGCCAATGGCGAGCAGATTCGCTTACAGGAGACCACGAATGGACAGATTGCAGATGAAATGGGGATCAAGATATCTAAAAGTAATGATGGACAATTGATCTACGAAGTAGGGGGAAATGTTGGTGCTGGAGCCGGCAATCATATATTATCAACAACCAAAGGAGAAACCTATCGGATTAAGCTACCAGATGGTACACAAGTATGGCTCAATGCCGCTTCAGCCCTTAAATATCCAATGCGGTTTGCCCTGGAGGGAAAAAGGGAAGTGGAATTGACAGGAGAAGCCTATTTTGAGGTAGCAAAGGATCCCAAACACCCTTTTATCGTCAAGACATCCGGTCAACAGATCAAAGTACTGGGTACTCATTTTAATGTAAATAGCTACGCTGACGAACCAGTATTACGGACTACCCTTTTGGAAGGTAGTGTCGAAGTATCTTCCAGCAACCAAAAACTGCGGTTACTTCCTGGACAACAATCAAGTCTTAACGCCAACGGAGTGCTTAAGTTACAGCAAGTAGATACAGCTCCAATAATTGCGTGGACCAGTCACGAATTTATGTTTGATGGGGATGATATCGAAAGTGTAATGCGCAAAATAGCACGCTGGTATAACGTGGATGTGATCTATCAGGGAAAAAAAACAACAGAGAAGTTCGGTGG
>Ga0256796_1001264_pt1 | contig 9612 bp, 10 predicted proteins | sample MC6MC0947MT_FD_190209 | JGI IMG/M metagenome (GOLD analysis project Ga0256796, IMG submission 190209) | Metatranscriptome of enriched soil aggregate microbial communities from Iowa State University, Ames, United States - MC6-MC0947-MT... | ecosystem: Environmental > Terrestrial > Soil >...
GAATACGGTTGCAAATATAAAACATATATTTTTATTAGTCCATTAAAATTATAGACTTTTTAGTGATTGTTTTTAAGTTTAATTTTAATATGTTGTAAATCAGTTAATTATTTTTAAAATTCATTTATCAAAGATGATTGATCAAAAGAAATCATATTTTAGATTTATGAAAATTCAAATCATTAGCGATTTGCATCAGGAATTTGGGTTCAGCGATTTGTCTTTTGACAATGCTGATGTTGTTGTATTGGCAGGAGATGTTAATTTAGGTACAAAAGGAATTGAATGGATTAAAAATAAAATTCCCGACAAGCCGGTTATTTATGTCTTAGGAAACCATGAATATTACAAAGGTTCTTATCCAAAAACTCTGAATAAAATTTTAGAAGCTGCGGAAAATTCTAATGTATCTGTTTTGGAAAATTCTTTTGTGGATATCCAAGATATTAGATTTCACGGTGCAACTTTATGGACAGATTTCTCATTATTCGGAAGTCCGATGGCTTATGGAAGTCTTTGTCAGACTCAGATGAATGATTATAAATTAATACGAAGAGATCGTTCTTACTCTAAGCTGCGAACTATTGATACATTTAAAATTCATCAAATTTCAAGACATTGGCTAAAGGAAAGTCTGGAAAATTCAAAAGGAATGAGAAATATCGTCGTTACGCATCATGCACCAAGTTTACAATCGGTTCCTGAGCATTTTAAAACCGATCCCGTTACTTCAGCTTATGCTTCCAATCTTGAAGATTTTATTGAAGAACATCAACCTCTTTATTGGATTCATGGTCATATTCATACCCCGACAAGATACAAAATCGGAGAGACAGAAATTATCTGTAATCCGCATGGTTACATCTCTGAAAAGTATAATGGTTATAATAAAGAGCTGATTATCGAAATTTAACTTTAAATATTTAAAAAAATTAAAGTAAAATAAACTCTTTTCCGTCTGTATTTAAAAGGTTTTTAACCTAAAAATTATGGAAAATACAAACGCACAAAACGGAATTATTTTGATTCCCGATTTCAGTGGATTTACTGAATTTGTGTTCAATACAAAACTTTATACCGGCGAATATATTGTAAGACAACTACTTTCTATTTTAATTGATGTAAACCATCAGTATTTTGATATTTCGGAAATTGAAGGCGATGCGATTTTATTTTATCGTTACGACAGCAAACCTTCCTATAAAAAGATTTCACAAATGCTGAGCAACATGAGAAAGGCTTTCAATATGAAGATTGAGGAATTAAGTGAGATGTTGAATACCACGATTGATCTGTCATTAAAGTTTATCGTTCATTATGGAAAATTTTCGCAGTACAACATCGGTAATTTCAGAAAACTCTACGGAAAACCCATTGTAGAAGCTCATCAAATGCTGAAAAATGGTTTCGCAGAACAGCCATCTTATGCTTTATACAGCCATTCTTTTTTGAAAAATTCTCAAAAAGAAGATCATAATTCATGCGAAGAAATGCAGGTGTCGGAAGTGGGAGCGATTCAGTATTTTGGAAATTCATTAGCTTAATTTTTATTGGCTGGATGTAATTGTTTAATTATTGATCAGTGTGTTTGTCATTCTGAAAGAATCTCAATATATTAAAAAATGATAGTTTAGATTCCTCCGGAATGACAAATTGGATGTTAAAGTAGAAAAGAAAAACTTTTTACTAATCTGTTGTTTTCTTTTGCAAGTTCTTTAACAGCATAAAAATCTTTTGCTTCATGTGTGGTTAAAAAATGGAGTTTTAATATCAACTAAATTGATAATCCAAAAAAAATCCCGACTTTTGCCCCCTCTTCAAAAATTCCGAAAATTCATGAAACTTTGTATTGCCGAAAAACCAAGTGTTGCCAGAGATATTGCCAAAGTTTTAGGTGCGACTACGCCTAAACAGGGCTATATGGAAGGAAACGGCTATTGCGTGACATGGACTTTCGGACATCTTTGCACCCTCAAAGAGCCTCACGATTACGGTCCGCAATACAAATCCTGGAATCTGTTTTTGCTGCCGATTATTCCTCAAAATTTCGGAATCAAATTAATTCCAAACAAAGGCGTTGAAAATCAGTTTAAAGTGATTGAAAGATTGGTAGAAGAATGTGATGAGGTTATCAATTGCGGGGATGCCGGTCAAGAGGGAGAGCTGATTCAGAGATGGGTTTTACAGAAAGCGAAATGCAATAAACCGACTCAGCGTTTGTGGATTTCCTCGTTGACGGAAGAAGCCATTAAAGAAGGTTTTGCCAATTTAAAACCGGCTGAAGATTACAAAAACCTTTATCTTGCCGGAAATGCAAGAGCAATAGGAGATTGGTTGTTGGGAATCAATGCAACACGACTTTTTACCAAAAAGTTTGGTGGAAATAAAGCGGTTTTGTCCATTGGAAGAGTTCAGACGCCAACTTTAGCGATGCTGGTTCAGCGTCAGAAAGAAATTGATGCTTTTACCACGGAAGAATATTGGGAACTGAAAACAAAATACCGCGACGTCATCTTTAACGCTGCAATCGACCGTCTCAAAACTTTAGAACGTGCCGAAAAAGGTTTAGAATATCTGAAAGTCAATCCTTTTGAAATTGTTTCATTTGAAATTAAAGAAGGAAAAGAAAAAAATCCGAGACTGTTCGATTTGACCGGACTTCAGGTGGAAGCCAATAAAAAATACGGTTATTCTGCAGAAAATACTTTAAATTATATTCAAAGTCTTTACGAGAAAAAACATGTGACATATCCTCGTGTCGATACAACCTATCTATCCGAAAGCTTGTATCCGAAAATCGAAGGAATTCTAAGAAAAATGACTCCATATCAGGATTTGATAGTTCCTTTGTTGCAGGAACCAATTCCAAAATCGAAAGCAGTTTTTGATGATACCAAAGTAACCGATCACCACGCTATTATTCCGACGGAGGTGACACCTTCTCAAAATTTAACAAGAGAAGAAAAATTCATTTATGATTTAATTGCAAAACGTTTTATTTCTGTTTTTTACCCTGAATGTAAAATTTCAAATACTTTGGTGGAAGGAAAAGTGGGAACAATTCCATTCAAAACCAGTGGAAAGCAAATCCTCGAACCGGGATGGAGAGCAGTTTATGCAAAAGAACCGAAAGAAGAATCGACCGATAAAGAAAAAGAAAAGGAAGAAGAACAGACGATTCCTGAATTTGTGGTCGGAGAAACAGGACCACACGAACCGATGATTCACCAAGGAAAAACTTCGCCTCCCAAACCTTACACCGAAGCAACACTTCTTCGTGCCATGGAAACTGCCGGAAAGCAGATTGATGACGAAGAACTTCGTGAAATGATGAAGAACAACGGGATCGGAAGACCTTCAACCCGCGCGAATATCATCGAAACGCTTTTCAAACGAAAATATATTGAAAAGAAAAGAAAAAATCTTATCGCTACTCAAACCGGAATTCAATTGATCGACACGATTGAAGACGAACTCTTGAAAAGCCCTGAATTAACGGGAGAATGGGAATTTAAGCTTCGTAAAATCGAAAGCGGAGAATATGAAGCCAATCAGTTTAAAGACGAATTGATTCAGATGGTGACAGAATTAACCAAAAAAGTAGTCGATGGGAAGGGAAAAGTTATTAATCTTGAAGAAGAAAAACCTCAAATTCAAGAAAAGAAAAAACGTGAACCTGCAGTGAAAAAAGAACTGCAGTCTTGGGAAGAAACGCAATGTCCGAAATGTAAAAACCACAATCTGATGAAAGGTAAAACCGCAGTCGGATGTTCCGATTTTAAAAACTGCGGCTTTAAAGCTTCCTTTGAAATTTTCGGTAAAAAGCTTTCTGATAAACAGTTAATGGATTTGGTTTTAAAAGGTAAAACTTCAAAGTTAAAAGGTTTCACAACGCATCCTGAAAGTTTAGCGGAAGGAGTTGTTACACTTTCTCCGGAATTTTCAATTACTTTGATTTAGATTGGCTGGAAGCTGGATGTTTGAAGCTGGATGATCATTTAGTCATTCAATTTAATTTTTATAAGTAGTAAAAGTTTGACAACTCATGAAAATTTAGACGTATCAAAACACCCATCACCCAGCTTCCGTCTTCTAACATCACTTAACGTAAAGCCTCATCCTCGCCTCATATTCCGGCTTAGTTTTCAATAATTTCCAAATCTTTTTGTCATCGGGATTGCTGATTCTGTAATAAATAATTTTGTCGGCAGAATATTTAAAATAGGGATGATTTTTCAGCCATTCTTCGGGAGCATTAACCAAAGAATACCGTTCCACTTTTGAATTGTCGAGTGGAGCAATACTTAAAAGTTTTTGAACCAATTCTTTATCAATATTATAGGTTTCCAAAATCTGCTCTTTCGTCATAAATCCGCCTAATTTTTTTCTGAAACCAATCATCGAACCTGCACTTTTTTCATCCAAGCCAAATTCTAAAAGTTGTTTAAAAGTAATAGAATTCAGTTCTGTTTTAGAGAAATCTGTTTTTTCCTGTTTGAATTCAGGCTTTTTATCATCAGATTTTTTTGACATTGTTGAAGGATTTAATCTAATAAATGGTTTTAATTCTTCGAACTTTTCAGGAGAAATAACGAAACAGTTTTTTATATCCTCTAAAGTTTTAAAACTACCTTTCAGATTTCTGTCACGGTAATTAACGATAACATTCGCCTGTTTTTCGGAGAATCCTAAAGCTATCCAATCTTCTACATTTAAAAGATTGGGGTCAAAATTGGTATGCTGAAATTTATTTTTTGATGAACCTGATTTTACTAAATAAGGATTGAAATTCACTGGAGTTTTTGCAGGAAGAATGAGATACGGTTCAAGTTTCTGATAATTTTCATCATTGATAATAAAACATTCTTTGAATTTTTCTTTGCTCACAAAGCTTCCACCAAGGTAATTTTTATATTTTAAAATTGCTGCAGCCTGTCTTTCCGAAAAGCCTATTTTCTCCCAATCAATTTGTGAAAGTTGGTCAGGATTAAATTTCTTTGTTACGTTTATAGATTTCTTTTCAAAACTCTTAAAATTTGAACTTCCTTTCGCTTCAGTATTTGTTTCAGGAAGTAAAATAAGGTTTTCAAGCTGAGCATATTTCTCTTCGGAAACCGCAAAACATTTTTTGAATTGTTGTTTCGATAGGAACTTTCCACCGACAATTTTTTTGTATTTTAAAATTGTAGCCGTTTGTTTTTCTGAAAATCCGAGTTTTTGCCATTGAGCTTCATCAAGGTCATTTGGATCAAATTCAGAGAGGGATTCTGAGGGTAAATCTTCGGAAATAAAAGTGAGTTCAGGAAATTTTTCATCACTTTTATCGGTGTAATTTTGAAAGACAGTTAATGCCAAAAGCAGCATTCCTAAAACTGCCATTTTCTGATAGTAAGTTTTTTTCATCGTGTTTTTATGTTTTGGTAGGATTTCAATTTCTCGAAATCATCATAAGATAAAGTTATGAATTAATTTTTAATTCAAAATACAATTAGATGGAAAAAAATAATTAAATGATTGTTATACAGTGGTTTGTGGTGTAAACTTGGTATTGGGAATTAATGAGTTTCTGAAGATTATCTCATTAAGATATTCTTTTGTTATGAATAAAAATTTGTACAAGTGAACCTACAAAAATTCCGATTACAGCACTCATTAATAAAGTATTTACCTTAAAAATCGCACCCAAAATGATGAGCAATAATGAGATTCCTGCGATGATTTTTAAATGCTTTCGGTTTTTCAAATTAATCATAAAAATCTTTTATTCAGAATCTTTGTCTGCTAAAGATTCTTTTAGTTTTAATAATTCGGCTTTTACAAATTCCAGGCGATCGATTAAAGTAACGGTTTCCGAAATTTTCGAATTTGTTGTTAAAGCAATTTTTGCTCCGTCAAGTGTATAACCCTTTTCTTTTACCAAATGATAGATGATTTGCAGGTTTTTAATGTCTTCGGGAGTAAAGTAACGGTTTCCTTTCTTATTTTTTTTAGGCTTGATGATTGGAAATTCCTGCTCCCAATATCTTATCAATGAAGCGTTTACGTCGAATGCTTTGGCTACTTCTCCTATTGAATAATACAGTTTGTCGGGTAAATTGATCTTCATTGTCGTTATACAGAAAATTCAAAGATAATTATTTTTTAAACTACACAGCAAATCGTAAATTGTAAACTTTAAATTTTAGCAGCATGAAAAATAAATGGAGTTTGGGCGTAGTTGGTTTGGTTTTCGCATTACAGAGTTGCCAATCAACAAATTATACCACTATGTTTTATGAAAATAGAGAGCCGAAATTAGTTTCGGATCAGTTTACTTTTACGGAAGGTCCGGCAACGGATAAATCAGGAAATGTTTATTTTACCGATCAGCCTAATGACAAAATTTATGTTTGGGATTGGAAAACGGATAAAATTTCTTTATTTATGGATAAAACAGGTCGTGCCAACGGAACTTATTTTGATAAAAACGACAATTTGATTACCTGTTCCGATAATCAGGGTGAGATCTGGAAAATTTCAAAAAACAGATCAATAGAGGTTTTGTCCAAAGGTTTTGAAGGAAAAAGATTAAACGGACCCAATGATCTCTGGCTTGATCACGAGGGAGGAATTTATTTCACTGATCCTTTGTATAAAAGAGATTACTGGGAAAATTTTAAAGTAGAAATTCCTGAAAAAAATCTGTATTACCGAAATAAAAACGGAGAAATTTCAAAGCTTGAGACTTTTGTTCAACCGAATGGAATTATAGGAAGTACAAAGTCAAAAAAATTATACGTTTCGGATATTGATGCAGGAAAAACCTATGTTTATAATATTATAGGCGAAGGAAAACTTTCTGAAAAGAAATTGTTTTGCGAAATGGGTTCCGACGGAATGACGTTGGATCAAGAAGGAAATCTTTATTTAACAGGTAATGGAGTAACCGTTTTCAATCCTAAAGGCGAGAAAATTCATCACATCAAAATTCCTGAAGACTGGACGGGAAATATCACTTTTGGAGGTGAGAAAAATAATATTCTGTTTATTACCGCTTCGAAATCGGTGTATACTTTGCCGACGAAAACTTCTGCTTTGAAGTAGGTGAATTTTAACCACAAAAGTCACAAAAGCTTTTAAAGATTAAATTTTAATCTATAAGAATGAAAGATCAAAAAAGGTAAATTATTATTTAAGCTTTTTTGATCTTTATAAAATAATTCATTATACTTTGAAAAAATCTTTTGTGAATTTTGTGGTGAAAAATTGTACAGATTAATAAGCAATTTCCATTTTTACTTTCTTGCCTTTCAGTTTTTCGGTGCTTAATTTTTTGAGTAAATCTTTTACTTTATTTCTTGAAACCGCAACATAAGAAGTGGTGTCTTTTACTTCGATCAGCCCCAAATCTTCTTTTTGAAGTTCTCCTTTTTTAAGCAAATATCCTACAATATCAACTTTGTTGACTTTATCTTTTTTTCCTGCACTGATATAAATCGTCTGAAATGGCGAATTTGCAGGAACTTTTGTAAATTCAATTACGCTTTCTACAGAAACATCGTGTTTAATGAAAGGGAAATTTTCTTCTTCCTTCATAATGAGATACACAAAACCTTTCGCATTCATCCTTGCCGTTCTTCCGTTTCTGTGGATGAAAGCATCTTCTTTTGGCGGAAGCTGATAATGCACGATAGATTCAACTTCTGGAACGTCTAAACCTCTTGCAGCCAGATCGGTGGTAATTAAAACTCTCGCAGAATCGTTTCTGAATTTTAGTAAAGCACGCTCTCTTTCGTCCTGTTCCATTCCGCCGTGAAAGGTTTCTCTGTCGATTCCTTTTTCACGCAGAAGTTCTGAAATTCGGTCAACTGCTTCTCGGTGATTGCAGAAAATCAACGTTCTTTTATTACCAATTTTACAAATCAGATGGAATAAAGTATCGAGTTTTTCCTCAGAAATGGTCATTACTTTTCTCAGCTGAATATCCGGTTTGTTTTCTCCTAATTTAAGGAAATCAACCATTTTTTCATTCTGAAGTCCGGTAAATTTCGGAATTTCATCCATTGCTGTTGCAGAAGTAAGAATTCTTTGGGATAAGCCTCTTAAACTTCCTATGATATAATCCATATCTTCCTGAAAACCAAGTTCCAGAGCTTTATCAAATTCATCTAAAACCAAAGTTTTAATGGTTGAAGGATCAAAATTTTCATTCTGAAGGTGATACCTGATTCTTCCGGGAGTTCCGATCAAAACTGCGGGAGCTTCGATCAGGTTGTTTATTTCAATCTTTTTATCATGACCACCGTAGCAAACCGTCACTTTAAAATCAGTACCCATCGATTTGAAAACCTGCTCGATTTGTAAAGCCAGTTCTCTCGCCGGAACCAAAACAATTGCCTGAATTCCTTTTGCTTCTTTTTTTAGATTTCTTAAAACCGGAAGAAGAAAAGCCAGTGTTTTTCCCGAACCTGTCGGAGAAAGTAAAATAACATCGTTGTTGTTTTCGGTTGCTTTAAAAGTAGATTTTTGCATCTGATTCATCTCCTGAATCTGAAGCTTTTGATAAATTGACTGTAAATCCATGATGCAAAGGTAAGCGAAAAGAATTTTTGTTGAAATGTAAATTTATTTAAAGAAATTTGCTAAACCTAAACCTAAACCTAAACCTAAACCTAAACCTATGTCTCCCGAAAAAACAAAACTTATCACCGACAGTTTCAGCCGTTCCGAAACTTTAAAATTCTATAAAGCCGAATTATTGGGAGTTGAAACCGATTTCGTTTCTATTAAAATTCCAAAAATGGAACTGATGACGAGAAAAGCGGGTATGTTCAATGGAGCGATGATTGCTTCTTTGGTAGATGTTTCTTCAGGTTACGCAGCAGTGAGTCATTATGAAGAAGATTGTTATGTGGTAACAGTAGAGCTGAAAGTAAATTATTTAAGACCCGCAATCGGAGATGCTTTGGTTTCAAAATCTTATGTGGTGAAAGGCGGTGCAAAAATTTCTGTGATTCGCACGGAAATTTATACAGTGAATGAAAATCATAATTCGGAAAGTCACGTAGCGACTTCGTTGGTAACGATGATGAGAATAAAGTAATAAAATCTTACAAACTTAGTATTCAGATTGGAATAATCAATGTTTAAATTGGATTGGAATAAGTTTTGTTGCTCAAGAATCCATAACATAAAAATTATACACTATGAACTTAATTATCCGTTTGCTGATCACTGCAATAGTCGCTTTTCTGCTGACTAAAATTTTACCGGGCGTGCATTTCGAAGGCTTTTCTACAGCAGTTATTTTTGCTATTGTTTTAGGACTTTTAAACCTTATTGTAAAACCTGTTTTGAGTCTTTTTGGTTTGCCTCTTACAATTATTACTTTAGGCTTTTTTGCTTTGGTCATTAATGCGATCATTATCCTGATTGCTGATTATTTTATCGACAGCATGACCGTTGATGGATTTTGGTGGGCATTTATTTTCAGTATTTTGCTTTCTATCATTACATCACTTGCCAATTCTATGTTTGCAGATAAAGATTAGTAAAAAAATATAGAAATTACAGAGGTGGAAATTGAAAAATTTCCACCTTTTTTTGTTTTGGGAATGAAATTATTATTTATAA
>Ga0256796_1001276_pt1 | contig 9568 bp, 11 predicted proteins | sample MC6MC0947MT_FD_190209 | JGI IMG/M metagenome (GOLD analysis project Ga0256796, IMG submission 190209) | Metatranscriptome of enriched soil aggregate microbial communities from Iowa State University, Ames, United States - MC6-MC0947-MT... | ecosystem: Environmental > Terrestrial > Soil >...
AATCGACGATTTCCCGGATTACCGACCGTGTGGCGGGTGATGTGATCGCCTGGCAAAACCGTCCGCTGGACAGCGTATATCTGATTGTCTGGATGGATGGCATTGTTTTTAAGGTCAGGGAGAACTCCAAAGTGGTCAACAAGACCATTTATCTTGCTGTGGGCCTGAACCGGGATGGCTATAAAGAAGTTCTGGGCATGTGGCTGAGCAAGAATGAAAGTGCCAGTTTTTGGATGGGAATCCTGACAGACCTGAAATCCCGGGGCGTAGAGGATATGCTGATTAAAGCGACCGATAACCTCAATGGTTTCTCCGCTACTATACGGAGTGTTTTTCCTGAGTGTAGTACCCAATTATCCGCCTGAAATGATGAAAAATATAGACTTTATTAAAGTTTTTTTACTAACCAAAATTAAGGGGTTTTAACCCCCTTTTTTATTCGTTTTTTCTATACTGCCAATTTTCTAGTTATCCAAAATAACGCTCCATTATATAAGACAGCTTTCAAATTAAATTGTATTAATTTTCAAAAAAGTAATCATTATTTTTTTGGTCTCTTTGGTCGTTAGTGATGTTTTTTTTAAATATAACACAAATTTAAATATAGGTATACAGTAACTTAATATTAAACAGTATTATTTGTAATATTAATCAATACGAAAAATGAGATTTCGAAAAACAACATTTAATTTGAGAACAAGTATTATTTTGTTTCTCTCTATTCTTTCTATCTTTGCATATCAGGGATGTAGGAAGGATATCGTCCTCAATAGTCAAAAGACAAATACTTTTGCGAGTATAGCTGAAATAAAAGAAAGCTACTAAAAAATGTCCATTGAGTCACGAACAAGTGATAGCTTAAAAAGTGGGCTTATAATTAAATATATCCCACAATGGGAAAATGCAAAATCCTCCCAAATCAATGACTCCACACAATATACCCTAATTCCATTGATTGGGTCAGGACAGCTGAATGAAAAAGAAATTTCAGTACAGACTGTTAATAATACTCTTTTTTTGGTCGTTGCCAACGGGGAAAAATTCTACCTTTCCCGTTTTTATCCTGATAAAAAAAGTGATGATAATTTCCTGAAAAATGGAAAATTATCAATGATAGACGTCCTCACCAAAAATCTGTTCGTTTATAGCTATGATAATGGTAAGAGCAGTTACAATGCCCCCACAGCTTTCAAATCACCAAAAGGCTCAACAAAGAAAGCTGCCTATGAAGTTCAGTGCAGGCAGGAGGGTACCTGTGTATGGAGCACATACTGCAATGGTGTAGGCTATATTTCGACGAGTCTCCCAGGAACCTGTAGCTATCCTACAGATTATACAGACTGTGATTATAATGTATCATGGAGCAATGATCGGATGATCTACAATACTGTTTGCGAAAACGTCTGGGTTCCAGATCCCCCAACTGATGGAGGAACAATTAATCCAATTACTCCTCCAACTCCAAAACAAATAATGTTACAGGAAACTAAAAATACCGACTGCGACGGTGTAACTCGGGCAAATCAACTGTCAAGAAATCAGGATTTCAGGAATAGGGTTAATGAAATTAGCAGTAAAAGTGAGGAATGGGGGCTGCAATAAAACTCAGAGATCCCAATGATCCCAGTTCAGTTTATATTGACCCGGCATCATCCGATAATAAGGTCAGTAGTAAAAGTGTAAATCCATCATGGGATGCAACCAGAGGCTATGTGATTGGTTATATACATAATCACCCGGGTGAAGGCTCGCCGAGCCCTTCAGATATCTTCAATCCGGCAGTTGACCTACTGGAGATGGTTAACTCACAGAATATACCTGCTAACCAGCTGCAAAATTATCTTAGGAATTTTAGTTCCTCAGTAGTTAGCGGAGGTAATGTTTACACGATCACAATAGCGAATGCCCAATTATTTGCCATGATGACCGGAAATTTCAGTGCCGCTCAAAAAGATGCTAATATCCAATATCAAAATGCTACGCTTGAATTTATAAATCGGAATTATAGCAATGGAACAACGACTGAAGAATATCAGGCTTCCGGAGAATCAGCACTAATTAAAATGTACGGAAAAATGTTTAACTTGAGCAAACAAAAAATAGGTGAAACTGACCGTAATAAAGCGGTTAAACGCGATCAAAATGGAAATATCAGCAAAGTAAATCCTTGTACACCTTAAAAATAAAAAAATGAAAACATTAATAACTTCAATTATCTTTCTGTTACTTACAACAGGTCTATTTGCACAGCAGGATATCAAGTCCAAAATATCAAATGGTTTTATCCGTGATAATGGACTCACAGATCTAAAAGAAATCAGTGATTTAAATATAAAATTAGCTAAAGATTATTTTGGCGCTAATTTCGATACGTATGCTGACAGAAGCATAGAAATGGCCCCAAATGTAAGTTTTCACAAGATTGATTATAGCATCGCTACGGGCGTACAAACTACTCCAGGAACAAGAACCAGAACGACGACTTATACAACTTACGACGGACTTTTGCAGTTAAGCTGGATAGACCTATCAACATTCCCTGTAAGAAGCATCGAGGACATATCCAAGGATAATTATAGGGTTGTATATGACACGGAGGAAAAATCAAATATCATAACAGACTATGTTAAAAATGACAATGTGGAAGGAAGCTTTATCTATAGTAAAAATGGTAATCTGATTATTTTTATAATATTATCCAAGACCAAACCGGAAATGGTAAGGGGAACAATAATCATAAATTTGCCTGAGTCTGAACGTTCGGAATTTGCTAAAGCGTTTATTGGAGGAACAATTTTCGAGCCTAATACTGGACGTACAAGAACAGGTACTCGAACGGACAGCACACGTACTAGAACAAGAAACTAAACTTTAACATCCTGCAAAATTTGAACTCAATAAATTTCAAATTTTTGTTCCATAAGGTCGCGCTTTTAAAGCTCGACCTTTATTTTTAATGCCTAAAACATGTGCTGACTAAAGTGTCAAAAAAAAAATGAGGGAGAACTGAAAATATATTCAATTCATAGGTCATTTTTATGACCCTGTCCATCCATTTTTTACCGTTCAGAATAACGGTCCTTTTTTATGGATTTTTATAATCTTTATTATACTTACGAAAATAAGCTATCCCCTCAACAACAACTCGGCATGTTCCACCGCAGCATCCGTCGGTTTTGCTCCACTCAGCATCTGTGCAATCTCTTTTACCCTTCCGGATTGATCTAAACGAACAATATTCGATATCGTACGATTGGCTTTGTCTTCTTTGTATACCTTAAAGTGCGCCGCACCTTTTGAGGCTATTTGTGGCAAGTGCGAAATAGCAATCACCTGCATATTTTCGGCTAGATTTTCCATGACCTCCCCTACACGTAACGCAACCTCGCCCGAAATCCCCGTATCGATCTCATCAAAAACAATTGTTGGCAAGGCCGAAGTTTTAGCAACCAGCGACTTTATCGCCAGCATCACACGGGACAGTTCCCCTCCTGAAGCTACGCGATGAATATATTGCAATGCCTGCCCCTTATTGGCCGAAAATAGAAACTGAATGGTATCTATTCCAGACTCACGCATCTCACCATCTTTTAAGGGCTCTAATACAATCTGAAGTACCGCATTTGGCATACCGACATTCGACAGAGTATTTTGCACGTCCTTGGCAATCCTATCCAGCACCAATTTGCGAGCCTCTGATAGTTCCTTCGCATTCCGCAGTGCAATAGCTAACTTATCTATAACCTCAGCTTCCAATCGTTCCAACTGTTCATCGGAGGAGTTGATTGCCAATAGTTTTGCCTCCAGATCATCCCTAAGCTGAATGAGTTCCTCAACAGAATCAACATGATGTTTTTTCTGTAATGAATAAAGCAAGCTCAATCGTTCATTAATCTCCAATAAAGTTCCTTCATCCAATTGTGTATCTTCTTCAAGTGAGGCCAACTCTGCAGCCACATCTTTCAGCTCGATCAAGGTACTTTTCAATCGCACAGAGAGATCAGACGCTTCTGGCAAAAAAGAAGATATACCCTCAACTTGTGTCATTGCATCTTTCAATTGAGTCAATATCGCCGTATCTTCGTTTTCCAACAAATGCGAAGCTGCATTTAGTGCCCGTTTGATATCCTCTGCATTTTCCAATTGACGCTGTTGCTGTTCGAGTGTCCCCTGTTCTTCAGCAAGCAATTTCGCTCCATCCAGCTCGTCAAATTGAAATTGAAAATAATCCAATTCTATTGCAGCTTTCTTTACCGTCTCTTTCAGTTCCTCCAACTCTCGCTTTGCCTTTTTATAGGCCATATAGCTTTCTTTGTAGTTCTGTTTCAATACAAATGAACCAGCAACACTATCAACAACTAGAAACTGAAATTCCTCTGTATTGACTTGCAGAGTTGCGTGCTGCGAATGTACATCGATCAATTGCTCGCCCAATTGCTTTAGTATCGCCAATGTAACTGGCGAATCATTGACAAAAGCACGGGATTTACCATCTGGCGTTATTTCCCTTCTGATAATCGTATGATCCGCATAATCTAGATCATTCTGCTCAAAGAAGCTATTTAATTGATAAGCTCCAATGTTAAACTCTCCTTCGATCACGCATTTTTTTGATGGATCAAAAAAATGTTTCCCCTCTGCTCTGTTACCCAAAATCAGGGAAAGTGCTCCCATAATAATGGATTTACCCGCTCCAGTCTCCCCAGTAATCATATTCAAGCCACTATCAAATTGGATTTCCAATACATTGATCAGGGCATAATTCTTAATATGTAAGGTATCTAGCATATTCTTGAAGGTCTATTTTACAGTTGAGAGGAAAACCGTTCCTCATCCGGATTAATCGTATCTTTTATAATCCTTTCTTTAGTAGGTAATTTACCTAAAACTCAACCGATTTCAATGCATTTTGTTTCAAAAAAATATTACACCGGTTTTGAGCACTGTCTTCTTGAATTTTATTCAACAGCACTAAATACTAAAAATAATATCAAAATTCCAAATAAAAACTAAATATTATAGCTTAAAACATCTTTTTTATAAACGATTTGTGGTGCTTTAATTTGTAGATGTCGCTTCAAATCCATCATATTGATCGTACAAAGATGAATCAACCACCGCGAATTACTCCGCAGATTCCCCCCGGACAAACACGATCTTTTGACAATAAAATGGTTGCCAGTGACAAAATAATGTCCTCTGATTATTATGTGAGCATGAATAAATCACTATTTTTACAGCATGCAAGATTACAGTGCAACGCTCAAAAAATACATGCCCGAAGAAGCTGCTCCGATTATATCCAATTGGATAAATCACACAGCATGCTTATTTAAAATTTCCCGGTCCAGAAGCACCAAACTGGGGGATTATCGTGCACCGTTTAAGGGTAGTCCACATCGTATCTCAGTCAATCATGATCTGAATCCTTATTCTTTTTTGATCACGACCATACACGAATTTGCACATCTTCAGACCTGGAACAAACATCAACACCGCGTAAAACCACATGGGACTGAATGGAAGAAACATTTTAAGGAGTTGATGGATCCTTTTTTAAAACTCAGTATCTTCCCAGCGGATATCAATAGCGCGATACACAGTTATATGGAAAATCCAGCGGCATCGAGCTGTACCGATCTTCATCTTTTTCGTACATTGAAAGCCTATGACAAGGTCAAAAGCAATGCGCTTACAGTAGAAGCATTGGAGGATGGACATTTTTTTAAATTAAAGAATGGAAGGTCTTTTCAGCGGATTGAAAAAATACGAAAACGCTACAAATGTATGGAGCTAACCAGCAAACGCATGTACCTCTTCAACCCAATTGCGGAGGTATTTCTGCTAGAACAATGATTTTTAACAAATACATTCATTATATTTTTATCTTTGCTAACTTAGGAAACAATTAAAGAGAGCTTTTATGTTACACTTACACTCGACAATAGCAATTGTCTTATTGCTAGCCCTGGTGATATCTATTGTGATCACCTTAATGAACTATTTAGGCAACAAACCTTACAACCGTAAAATTGCCTTATTAGGTTTTATCGTATCGCATATTCAATTATTAGTGGGATTGATCTTATACTTTTATTTGAAGTACCCATCGATGATCTCTGGCAGCGTGATGAAAGATCCAACATTACGTTTAAAAATCATTGAGCACCCTTTAACGATGATCATCGCCATTGTATTGATTACCATCGGTTACTCAAAAGCTAAAAAGATGGAAAATTCAAGAAAAGCAAATCAAACTGTTGTGATTTTTTACATCATCGGTTTAATTTTAATGCTTGCTCGTATTCCATGGGGGACCTGGTCATTATTTGCATAGTCTATACAGCAATCATAGCAAAAAGGCATCAATTGAATAATTGATGCCTTTTTTTGGGCATATCTAGTAAATAATTATCCTGCAATAGTTTACCAGCTTTCTCTTTGATGGTACTCTTTCCAATGCTGCCCTTTTCTGTTTGGGCTAAAATTTCACTTGTGTGTGAACTTACTTTACTCTTATCAACTTCCTATTAAAACGTCACATATAGATACAAAAAAGCCCCAGTAAAAACTGAGGCTTTCCAATATCATTAAATGACTTTTTAATTAGTCACGATTTTTTCCAAATCCCAAAATCCCGAAAACAGTTTTAAATGCAATAAGCGTACCTATGATCAATGAGATATTTGCTATCGCGGAGAACAAAAATGTTTGTTGTCCCATTGCAGTACATACATCCGGTACAAAACGGATAAATGTGCCTATTAAACCTAAAGCGATAGCTACTACCAATGTTTTGTAGTAATGAGTTTGATTCGCATTATTATCAGTTGTCTTTGGAGCTCTTGGTTGTACAGTTTCTGCCATTTCTATTTCGATTTTATTCGATACAAATGTACAAAATATTCTATGTTTGAAAAATAAAATTAAAAAAACCAGCAACGGTATAAAGCAGAAGCGGAAAAGAGATGAAGTAAGCATAGAATTTTTGATCAATTTTCAATCTAGCACCCCTCTATTCAAAGTATTTCTTGTGGTATTTTTCTTTTTTCTGCTGATAATCGAACCTAATCCAGATCATAAAAGGTCCTCTGGTACGGATATGGATCCAGCCACTATTTCACAAAAACTTGTGGGATTCACTTGATTTCATACCTAAAAAGTTTGAATGCGTTTGGAAAAATTTATTACCTTAGATCACCAATCACATAAACGAATCTCACAACACAAAGGCAGTATATTTACTACTATATTCAAAACATATTTGATTTAGAAGTCATTCATATATTTACTCTTCCCCACCCTTACTTGCAAAACTGTCCAGTTCTTTATTCACCTCATCCAGCAACTGCTTTTCGGTAGGCAAATAAAGCTCGTATTGACTGGCGACGATCTGTTTTTGTTCTTCGGGAAGGGTAAATTTCACGACCGCATCATTTTTACTCGCACAAAGTAAAATACCAATCGTGGGATGCTCATGTGGAAGGTTTTCAATACGATCGTAGTAATTGACATACATTTGCAATTGACCTATATCCTGATGCGTTAATTTGTGTGTCTTGATTTCAATGATCACAAAGCTTTGCAATAGACGGTTGTAAAAAACTAAATCAACAAAGAACTCATCGCCTTCAATATGTATTCGTTTTTGGCGGGCAACAAAGGAAAAGCCATTTCCTAATTCCAGTAAAAACTCCTGCAGATGGGTGATAATAGCGCCTTCAAGATCTTTTTCATAATAGGCACTCTCTCGCTTCAAACCTAAAAACTCGAGTACCATTGGATCTTTTATGATCTCTTTCGCATCGGAAGGCATCTTCTCTTTTTTTGCAACAGCCAACACGCTTTCTTTATCGTTACTAAGTAACAAGCGTTCATATAGACTGGTATTGATCTGTCGCTCAAGCTGTCTGACTGTCCAATTATTTTTAATGGTTTCGGCAATATAAAACTCGCGTTGTTCCTCGCTATTAAGACTTAAAAGTAGCTTGTATTGACTCCAACTCAATTGTGTCCACAGTGTAGACACAATTGGAAATGTGCGATAAAACTGGCGGTACCAATTCAACTGCCTAGAGGAAAAGCCGCTACCAAACTCAGGTTACAGTTCCTCCGAAAGGTATTTTATAATGTATTTTCCATAATCAGCCCTATCTTTGCCTTCCTGCTCCTGTTCGAAAATACGTTCGCCAATATGCCAATACATCAATGTACGCTGATGATCGACAGCACGAATAACATTATCTCTAGATTTGGAAATAATCGCCTTTATATCGGATATTAAAGTTTGATCTGATAACATGATTATCTATTTAATTGGTATTACTTCTGTAAGTGAATAGTACAAAGATAACTAAATACAGGTTTATATACTAATTATTTTAGTAAAAAATCATTTTCAAATGCTTATTATTAAACCTCAAAACTTGTCTTAAAAATCTATTAAACAACAATTAACAGATAAACGACTCTCAGCCCCTCTCCCCCAGACACATTAAATAAGTCAATTGTTCAATAAGTTGATATAGCTGCAATATCATAAAGTTTAATTAACTTCACTTTACTAGAGGAAAAGTAAATGAAAACAGCGGAAAGATATCTATTGGGCTTAAAAAAGGCTTATTATGACAATAATGGTGAGGAAACCTGGAATCATTTTGAACAGATCAAACAGGGCGCAAATAAAACAGATATAGAAAAGTTGCGAGAGACATTTCCAGCTATCCCTCCAGGACTGGTAGATTTGCTCGAATATGTCGATGGGACCTATTGGAGGACTTATGCCGATGAAGAAATTGCCTTCTTCTTTTTAGGCTCTGATTTAAATGAGTATCCTTATTACCTACTATCAGCTCAGGAGATGATCGACAATCAACATATTGCGCATACCTATTATGCCGACTATATTGACCGAAAGTACGATCATGTAGAGATTGATAATAAGATTACTGATAAATCAACGGACTTAAAATGGCTCCATTTTTCCGATTGTATGAACAATGGCGGAACCTCTCAATTATTTGTAGATTTCAGCCCCTCAGGAAAAGGTAAAAAAGGACAAATCGTACGTTTCGTGCATGACCCCGATGAGTTTCGTGTCATAGCGGATAATTTCGATGAGTATCTCCAGTTACTGACCAGTACGGATTATAATTTTATTGATGAAGAAGATATGTATTAGCACCCAAATATTAACCATATAGTTATATTATTGATGAAAACTGGGAATGGAACTAGGGTTAAAATAAAAATACCTTAACCTACCAGGAAGTTTTAGATTAGTTAAACGGGATTGATTAGGCAGATACCACCTAAAGCCAGGACGGCATATTTTGCCTCATGCTTTACCATAAAGAGGCAAAACATGAGGTAATACACACGCTACCCATTTAGCATTTTGACGGCTAGTATATGTTTACATAGCCCTCTTTTTCCCTGATGATTGGTAAACCAATTGCAGGTACATTGATACCTATCGCCCTGTATGACCACTGTATGTTGTACACCTGACCCATCGACTCGAGCTTCAATATAATCTGCTGTATTCTTGACAAATTGCACCCCGGCT
>Ga0256796_1001277_pt1 | contig 9566 bp, 8 predicted proteins | sample MC6MC0947MT_FD_190209 | JGI IMG/M metagenome (GOLD analysis project Ga0256796, IMG submission 190209) | Metatranscriptome of enriched soil aggregate microbial communities from Iowa State University, Ames, United States - MC6-MC0947-MT... | ecosystem: Environmental > Terrestrial > Soil >...
GCCGATCACGCGCTTGATGTAGTCCATCGACTCGTCTTTCGGATAGCGAAAGACCATCACGTCGCCACGTTGCGGTTGATTGAGTTCGACGATCTTCTTGTTCACGATCGGCAAACGAATGCCATACGTGTACTTGTTGACCAGGATGAAATCGCCGATCTGCAGCGTCGGAATCATCGATCCCGACGGAATCTTGAACGGCTCGATCACGAACGAGCGCAGCAGGAACACCGCGGCGATCACCGGGAAGAAGCTGGCGGTGTACTCGAGCCACCACGGCTGGCGCAACTTGTCTTCAGCCAGTTGCAAACGCGCGGCACCGATGTCGCCGCCACCGCCGTACTGCGCCTGCACCTGCGCGCGAGCGTCGAATTCAGCCAGCGCCGTGGCCGCAGCCGCCTGACGCTGGCGCTGGAACACGAGCTTGTCAGCCACCCACGCGATACCAGTGAGGACGACGAGAACAAACAGAATCAGGGCGAAGTTCATGGATGAGAGATCGTCCGAGCGATGTCTGGATTATTTTTCTTCGACGCGCAGGATGGCCAGGAAGGCCTCTTGCGGAATTTCAACGGTACCCACCTGCTTCATGCGCTTCTTGCCCTCTTTCTGCTTTTCGAGGAGCTTCTTCTTGCGCGAGATATCACCGCCGTAGCACTTGGCCAGCACGTTCTTGCGCAGCGCCTTGACGTTCTCGCGGGCAATCACGTTGGCGCCAATGGCAGCCTGGATCGCCACGTCGTACATCTGGCGCGGAATGATCTCTCGCATCTTGGCGGCCACTTCACGGCCACGGTACGTGCTGTTCGAACGGTGGACGATGATGGACAGCGCATCGACCTTGTCGCCGTTGATAAGGATGTCGACCTTGACCACGTCCGACACGCGGTATTCCTTGAACTCGTAGTCCATCGACGCATAACCGCGCGAGACAGATTTCAGCCGGTCGAAGAAGTCCAGCACGATCTCGCCCATCGGGATTTCGTACGTCAACTGGACTTGGCGGCCGTGGTAGCTCATGTTGATCTGCGAGCCACGCTTCTGCTCGCACAATGTAATCACGGCGCCCACGTACTCCTGGGGCATGTACAGATTGACCGTGACGATCGGCTCGAGAATCGCCTCGATCTTGCTCGGGTCCGCCGGCATCTTGGCGGGGTTCTCCACCTGCACCATCGTGCCGTCGCGCAGTTGCACCTGATAGACCACCGTCGGCGCAGTGGTGATCAGGTCCATGTCGAACTCGCGCTCCAGGCGCTCCTGCACGATCTCCATGTGCAGCAGACCCAGGAAGCCGCAGCGGAAGCCGAAGCCCAGCGCCTGCGACACTTCCGGCTCGTATTGCAGCGACGCGTCATTGAGCTTGAGCTTTTCCAGCGATTCTCGCAGCGCTTCGTACTGATTGGCTTCCACCGGATACAGACCGGCAAACACCTGCGGCTTGACCTCCTTGAAGCCCGGCAGCGGCGCTTCGGCCTTGCGGGGCGCGACGTGGGTGATGGTGTCACCCACCTTGGCGGCCTTCAGCTCCTTGATGCCGGCGATGACGAAGCCGACCTGCCCTGCCGACAACGACTCACGCGGCACCGACTTCGGCGAGAACACGCCCACCTGTTCCACCAAGTGCTGCGCACCGGTCGCCATCAGCAGGACTTTGTCCTTGGCGCGCAGGGTACCGTTCACTACGCGCACCAGCATCACCACGCCGACGTAGTTGTCGAACCACGAGTCGATGATCAGCGCTTGCAGCGGCGCCGCCGGGTCGCCCTTCGGCGCCGGTACTTTGGCGATCAGCGCTTCCAGCACGTCGGCCACGCCCTCGCCGGTCTTGGCGGAGCAGCGCGTCGCGTCGGCAGCGTCGATGCCGATGACGTCTTCGATTTCCTGAATCGCGTTGTCCGGATCGGCCGCAGGCAAGTCAATCTTGTTGAGCACCGGCACCACTTCCACGCCCAGCTCAATGGCGGTGTAACAGTTGGCGACGGTTTGCGCTTCCACACCCTGGGAAGCATCGACCACCAGCAGAGCGCCTTCGCACGCGGACAGCGAGCGGCTGACTTCGTAGCTGAAGTCGACGTGCCCCGGGGTGTCGATCAGGTTGAGGTTATAGACCTTGCCATCCCGCGCCTTGTAGGACAACGCGGCGGTCTGCGCCTTGATCGTGATACCGCGCTCCTTCTCGATGTCCATCGAGTCCAGCACCTGGGCTTCCATCTCGCGGTCGGAGAGCCCGCCACACAACTGGATGATGCGATCGGCCAGCGTCGATTTGCCGTGGTCGATGTGGGCGATGATCGAGAAATTACGGATATTGTCCATCGAATGCGTCGAAAAGCGCCCATCCCGGGCGCGTCTGCCGGGCGCGCGAGGCGGGTCCGGCATGGCCGGCGCGCGTTGGCGGCGTCGGCGGGAGGTATTGGGTTCAAAGCCGAAGTTGCAGCACAACAATCGTGCAGTGCAAAAATCGGCGCTAACAGGCGATTTTACCGGATTTCAGAGGGCTCCCCGCGCCTCTTTTTGCGGCAGCGGCGTCGCGTCAGTTGTGCGCAGTCTGCGCTGCGAGCCACGCCTGCACGGCCGGCACATCGAGAAAGTAGTGGCACAGCTCACGCGCATCTTCCGGTGAGGTTTCCGGAGCGCCCGTCATCAGCACCGGCACCAACTCGTCAAACCGCGCTTCCAGCGCCGGATCGCTGTCGACGTCCACTTCGTGCAGCACAAAAGAAAAACCGCGCCGGAGCAGCTCCAGCGCGTTCTTCATGTCCTCGCACAAATGGCAGTACGTGCGGCCGTAGAGCGTCAGTTGGATCACTGACCACCACCCGAACGGGCGGCGCTCGGGCGCAGCGTCACCACCTGGGTGGCATCGCCACGGCGGACGAACACCGCAACCATGCGGTTCTTATCAAGCTTGGCAACCACCTCGTTGAACTGCTTGGCGTTGGTGACATCGGTATCACCGACACGCAGGATCAGGTCGCCCGGTCGAATGCCGACACGCGCCGCCGGCCCTTCAGAGACCTGCACTTCAACGCCACTCTTGGTCTTGAATTCGCGACGCGCGCCGTCGGACAAGTCAGCCACCACGAGCCCCAGCGCGTTCGGCTTGCCCGGGCCCTGCTGGCTGTTATCGGGCTGCGCGCCCTTGGTACGCTGCGCCACCTTCGTGTCGGCCTGCAACTCGGCGACCGTCACGGCCAGATCGCGCGTTGCGCCCTTGCGCCAGACCTGCACGGTGGCGCGCGTTCCCGGCTTGGTCTCGCCGACCTGGCGCTGCAGGTCACCCGCCTTCTCGACATCGCGGCCGTTGTACTTCAAGACGATGTCACCTGCCTCGATGCCTGCCTTGTCCGCCGGACCGCCCGATTCGACATTGCCGACATAGGCGCCACGCGCACGGCCCAGACCCAGCGACTCCGCTGCATCCTTCGGCACGTTGTCGATTGCCACACCGATGCGGCCGCGTGTCACGCGTCCCGTCGCCTTCAACTGCTCAGCCACTCGCATCGCCTCGTCGATCGGGATCGAGAACGAGATGCCCATGTAGCCGCCGCTTTGGCTGTAGATCTGGTTGTTGATGCCGATCACCTCGCCGCGCAGGTTGATCAGCGGGCCGCCCGAGTTGCCTGGGTTGACGGCCACGTCGGATTGAATGAACGGCAGATAGTCGCCTGTATCGCGCCCCTTGGCCGACACAATGCCCGCCGTAACCGTATTGTCCAGGCCAAACGGAGAACCGATCGCGAGCACCCACTCGCCCACGCGCACCTTGTCGGAATCGCCCAGCTTCAGGCTCGGCAGAGCACTCGCTTCGACCTTGACGAGGGCCACATCGGTGCGTTTGTCCAGGCCGATCAGCTTGGCTTTGTACTCGCGTTTGTCGATCAGCGTGACGTAGATGGTTTCCGCGCCTTCCACCACATGCGCGTTGGTCAGGATGTAGCCGTCGCCCGAGATGATGAAGCCGGAACCAACGCCGCGGCTCTGTTCCTCTTCCTGTTGCGGCGGCGCGTTGCGGCGCTTCTGGCCCTGCCCGGGCATGCCCGGCATCGGTACACCGAAGAAGCGGCGGAAAAATTCAGCCATGTCGTCATCATTCGGACCACCCTGCTGCATACGGACCTTTTCGGTCGTGCGGATGTTGACAACGGCAGGACTGACCTTCTCAACCAGATCGGCAAAATCGGGCAGGCCATACGTGGCCGTGGCCACGCTGCCCGTGGCATTCTGCGCGTGGGCCGGCACCAGCGCGCTCCCAACCGCCACAGCGGCGGCAACGCATAGCAGACGCAAGGCGTAAATGGATCGAGCGGTACACATGAAAGCTCCCCGGAACAAGGACAGATAGAGAAATGGCACTGCGCAGCAACGCCGCGCACCCAAGACAGATGCCAGCTCTGCGGCTACTGCGGCGCGCTGGCCGGCCTGTTGGTTGCGTTGGCGGACACCGGCTTGTAGTCGACCGCTGCGCCAAACTGCTTGATGGTTGCAAACGGGACTTCGCCTACGATCGTCAACCAGAAATCGGCAACACGTCGCACCATCACATGTGTAGCGCCTTGCGAGATGAAGCCTTCGCGGCGGGTGCGCTTTTCCGATACCGGCTCGATAAAGAGCGACAGCCCTGCCAACCCGTCACTAAACACGACCTGCTGGACCTCGAAGCCGGAACTGCTCTTGCCGGCCGGCGCAATATCGCCCAGCGGACGGCGCACCTCGCGGATCTTCTGGAAGCCCTTGACGGGGTTGCCGATCGTCCAGCCTTGCTCGGCCAGATTGGTCGGCTGCGTCACGATCTCGTATTGATTCCACCCGTTCAGGTTCTTGAACGCAGCGACGATCCTCTGTTTCTCCGACGGCACACCCAACTCGACTTGCGAGAAGGCAACCTGTTCAAGCACCTTGCCATCTTCACCGATGGTCTGGGCGCGCATCAGCAAACCACTGTTGCGCTCCGCCCAGATGCGGTAGGCGTAGCGGTAGCCGTCCTTCGGATCAAGCTGGAAGACTTCGCAATCCATGCCCGCGACGCGCTCGGTCGGCAGGTGCCGCATGTCGTACTGGTCGAGCACATCGCCATTGGTGGTGGCGAGCAGCGCGGGGAAGCTGTCCTTGTGTTCCTGCTTCTCTGTCACCACGAGTTTGACGTCGTAAATCAGGTTCCGCACGACGTCATTCTGGCGCAGCGTTTCGCGCTGCTTGCCGTCCAGCGCTTCGACGCGCTCGTACTCGTTATTGAAAAGATCAGCGTAATGCTGGATGCGGGTGGAGTGCATGCCGGTGCCACGCTGATACGTGAGCGTGCCGACATAGTTCTGCTTGAGCGCCGCGCGATGGATTTTCGCCAGCCAGGAGGCAGCCTCCTTGCGCGGCATGGGATCAGGCTGTGGCGGAGCAGCTGTCGCCAGCGCCGAAACACACAGAAGAAGAAAAACCGACCGACGAACGGCCTGCAGTTTGCGGGCGCCTGCCCCGGCAACGGGGTGCCACACCTTCGACATGGATGCCCGCATTATTCCTGATTGGAGTCCTGGGTGTTCGCCACCCCATTGGCCACTGCGCGCAGATACGGAACTACCATCCCGTTGGTCGCAGATTGCCTGTGGGCGCTCAGGTATTCGTCCAGCCGGGCGTCGCGGATCATCGGCGTATTGTCAGCTGCCGCCACAGTTAGCGCCTGCGCGCCGGCACCTTGCGTCGCCTTGGCGACCAGTGCGGGAGAGCCTTCCGCACCATCCGCAGGTCCGCGCAGTTGCGGAACGACGACCCAGCTAACGGCCGCCACTGCCGCCGCCACTGCGGTTGTAGGCATGATCCGTCGGACCCAAGCGGGGCTGACCAGGAAACGGTGCCTCTCTTGGGTTTTCGCACGCTGCGCTACAGCCGGTACCAGCAGATGAGGCTCGGCGTCGAGCTTGGCCGAGAACCGGCGGAGGAAATCTTCCGAGGAATGCGTGTTCAGCAGATCTTCTGACCGGAGCACGTCGCCGATCAGTTGATATTCTCGCCAATGCGCCGCACCCTCGCCTTCCTTGGCGAGTTCCACGGCAGCCGGCACTTCGTGCGCCGCAACCTCACCGTCCATCAAGGCAGAGATGCGTTGTGCGAACTCCGCTTCTGCCGTTTGCAATTGAGCCTGACCCATTTCCCGACCCCAAAAACTCCAACGTCCAATCAACGATCCGAGAGAAGACTTCCCGAGGTTTCACCGTTTGCAGCCGCATGGGCCGCCGGCTTGTCATATCGGCTGGCTACCACCGTTTGCCCTCCACTGTTCCCAGCAGGGGGCGCAATTTCTCGGCAATCGCCTCCCGCGCCCGGAAAATGCGGGATCGGACTGTGCCGATCGGGCATTCCATCGCTTCGGCGATTTCCTCATAGCTCAGACCCTCGATCTCCCGGAGTGTGATTGCGGTACGCAATTCTTCGGGCAGCGCTTCCATTGCGCGGTTGACCGTTTCGGCCACCTGCTTGGTGTGCAGCATGGAGTCCGGCGTATTGATATCCCTTAGTAGCTCACCGTCGGCAAAAGTTTCAGCCTCTTCGGTATCGATGTCGCTGGACGATTCCGGGCGCCGGCCCTGAGTCGCCAGGTAATTCTTGGCCGTGTTGACGGCGATGCGATACAGCCACGTATAGAACGCGGATTCTCCCCGGAACTGGGGCAACGCACGGTAGGCCTTGATAAAGGCATCCTGTGCCACATCCTCGACTTCGGCCGGGTCACGGATCAGGCGCGAGACGAGCCGAATGATCTTCCGATGGTACTTGACCACCAGCAGTTCAAACGCTCGCTTGTCGCCTTGCTGGACGCGCTCGACGAGGATCTGGTCGGCTTCGCGTTCGCTCACGGATTCTTCACCTGCAGTGTATCGCCTTGAATTTTTGTGACTTGGAAACGTTGTATTTTACCTACGACACACCGGACGCCTGGGAAACCACCCGCGGCGGCCCCAGGCGTAACAGACTTCGCATACGACGTAGCGTCCCGGCCGAAAACCACGGAGGCATCAGCACAAAAATCTGCGGACACCATCCATGACGCGCGACCCCAAGGATCAAGACACGCTCGCCGAGCGGCCATGACCATAGCAAAGGCGCATTTCGGACAGCTTGTGGCGCTTTCAACCGAACCTGCCAAGAGGCTTGGCCCGGTTCTCCGTCTTCTTTGAGACGAGCGCGCCACATCAGTTCCATTGCGAGCGGCGAACGATTCACTATTAAAGGAAGGCTGGCAGCCATCGCCAGCCCGCTGATGACCGCCCAGGTAGCCAAAGGCAACGCGGCGCCCCACGTTTTGATCGCCCAGAACACAACTGTGCAGACAAGGGCCACCATTCCGCATCGACTGATCGCGCACAACCGCCGGTACGACGCTGGGAAAACAATATTCTGGACGACCAAGGCAACAACGAAGCCGCTCGCGCCGTGAGGCTACGAGCCGCTCCGCCTTACGGGCGCTTGAACACCAGCGTACCGTTCGTCCCACCGAAGCCGAAGTTGTTTTTCACGGCCACGTCGATCTTCATGTCACGCGCGGTGTTGGCGCAGTAATCGAGATCGCACTCGGGATCCTGGTTGAAGATGTTGATGGTCGGCGGCGATACCTGATGGTGCAGCGCCAGCACCGTGAACACCGATTCCAGCCCGCCCGCGCCGCCCAGCAAGTGTCCGGTCATGGACTTGGTGGAATTCACGACAACCTTGCTGGCATGATCGCCGAAAGCCGCCTTGATGGCTTCGGATTCGTTCTTGTCGCCCAGCGGCGTAGACGTACCGTGCGCGTTCAGATAATGGACTTGATCCGCATTCATGCCTGCGTCGCGCAGTGCGTTCAGCATGCAACGACGCGGGCCGTCCATGTTCGGCGCTGTCATGTGGAAGGCGTCGCCGCTCATGCCGAAGCCAGCGATTTCCGCGTAGATCGTGGCACCGCGCGCCTTGGCCGACTCGTACTCTTCCAGCACCATCACGCCAGCACCTTCGCCCAGCACAAAGCCGTCGCGGTCTTTGTCCCAGGGGCGCGACGCAGTGGCCGGATCCTCATTGCGCGTGGACAGCGCGCGGGCTGCGGCAAAGCCGCCGATGCCCAGCGGCGACACGGTCGATTCGGCACCGCCGGCAACCATCGCGTCAGCATCGCCGGCCTGGATCAGGCGCGCAGCCAGACCAATGCTGTGCAGACCGGTCGTGCAAGCCGTGACGGCCGCCAGGTTCGGCCCCTTCAAACCGAACATGATGCTCAGATGGCCGGAGATCATGTTGATGATCGAACCCGGCACAAAGAACGGCGAAATCCGGCGCGGGCCACGATCGACGTAGGTCTGGTGCGTATCTTCGATCATCGGCAGACCGCCGATACCGGAGCCGACCAGCACACCGATGCGCTCGGCATTGGCTTCGGTCACTTCCAGCCCGCTGTCCTTCAACGCTTGGACGCCAGCAGCGATGCCATAGTGGATGAAGGTATCCATGTTGCGGGCTTCCTTCGCAGGGATGTAATCCTCTGCGTTGAAACCCTTCACCTCGCCCGCGAAATGCACGGCCAGGTTCGACGGATCGAATTTGGTGATGGTAGCGATCCCGGACTTGCCGGCGACCAGATTGGCCCACCCCTCGGCGACCGAGTTCCCTACTGGAGAGACCAGCCCCAGGCCGGTTACGACTACGCGACGACGGCTCACTATGCTTTCCTGCAACTCTGTATCAGCGACAAAGGCCACAGAAAACGCGCCACCCGGTCAAACCGGACAACCGCCCCTTCTGTGGCCCGCGATGTCAAGAGATCGATTGACGCTTACGCCTTGACGTGGGCGGTCGCGTAATCGATGGCTTGCTGCACCGTGGTGATCTTCTCGGCTTCTTCGTCCGGGATTTCCATACCGAACTCGTCTTCCAGAGCCATCACCAGCTCAACCGTATCGAGCGAATCCGCGCCCAGATCGTTCACGAACGACGATTCGTTCTTGATGTCTGCTTCGGCTACGCCGAGTTGCTCAGCAACGATCTTCTTAACGCGTGCGTCGATGTTGTCCATTTAACCCTCCAGGGAAGTATTCGACAAAAAGTGCGCGCATTCTAGCAGGTTTGCGCGGTGAAAAACCGCTCCGGAATCCATGCAAAAAATGCGCCCAACATGATGCTAAAAGCCATTTAAATCAGCGATCGCACAGGATTCTGCGCATGCGCAAAGCCCCGCACACCCGCCGCCGGGACGGCTTCCTTATCCCATGTACATGCCGCCGTTGACGTGCAGCGTCGAGCCTGTAATGTAGCCCGCCGCCGGTGACGCCAGGAAGGCAACTGCGTTGGCGATATCCTCGGGCGCGCCCAGGCGGCCCAGCGGAATCTGCGCCTTCAGCGCAGTATGTTGCTCTTCCGACAGGACCTTGGTCATGTCGGTATCGATAAAGCCCGGGGCGATGCAGTTGACCGTGATGTTACGGCTACCGATCTCTCGTGCCAGCGCGCGGGCCATACCTTCCACACCAGCCTTGGCCGCGGCGTAGTTCGCCTGACCCGGGTTGCCGGCGGAGCCCACCACCGAAGTGATGTTGATGATTCGA
>Ga0256796_1001287_pt1 | contig 9529 bp, 10 predicted proteins | sample MC6MC0947MT_FD_190209 | JGI IMG/M metagenome (GOLD analysis project Ga0256796, IMG submission 190209) | Metatranscriptome of enriched soil aggregate microbial communities from Iowa State University, Ames, United States - MC6-MC0947-MT... | ecosystem: Environmental > Terrestrial > Soil >...
CGAACCAAATCACGTTTACGGTACCCGGCGTGCCGCAAGGAAAGGGCCGCGCGAAATCCAGCTCGCGTATAGGTCGTGATGCCAGGACGGGTGCGCCGCGCGTGTTCACTAAGCACTACACGCCAGAGGCGACGGTGGCCTATGAAAGCCTGGTCAAGCTGGTCGCGGCCCAGGCCATGGCCGGGCGCGAGGCCTATACGGGGCCTATACGCATGGACCTGGACATAATCCTGCCCATCCCGCAATCCTGGTCCGGCGTGCGGCAGCGCCGTGCGGCCGCTGGCGAGATCGCGCCCACGGTCAAGCCGGACGGCGACAACGTCGAGAAGGCCATCAAGGACGGCTGCAACGGCGTTGCCTACCGCGATGACGCCCAAGTGGTCGAGGCCAGCAAGCGCAAGGTCTACGGCCTGGTGCCGGGCGTGTCCGTGGTGCTGACGGCGCTGGACATGGAACCCGCCCAGGGAGTGAAGAAAAATGCGGCGTGAAGCTGGAACCTTCGCATGCGCGGAGCACGCGATCGCTGTGGCCTATCTGATGCTGGCTATGCCCATCGAGCCTAAGAATCCGACGCAGCTCGTTTGTGAGGCGCTGCGAGAGCGCTTCGACGCCACGTATGACCGAAAGGCGCTATCCGGTTTGTCCCCGCATGAGTGGCATGCGCAGGCGGTGTTCATCGTCAAGTTGATGGAGCGCACGCTAGGCCAGAGCATTGGCTTTCACCTGCTGCGCGCCCAACATGCGACGGGCCTAGAAGGTGCTGAAAGTGCGCGGGCCGTGTCGGAATGGCTGAACCCGATAGGCGAGGGGAGGGAGCGGCTGGTGACCGATATGCTGGTTTGCAGAATGCTGCGGGGTCGGCCGCGGATTCGGGATCTGTCAGATCGGTTCGATGTGCCTAAGTCGACGTTGCATGATGTCTTGCAGGCCTATCGCAATCTTGCTGGACCGGAAAGGCTAATGGCCCTGACCAGATTGGATCGTGCCATGGGCGATGCCGACGTTGTGGTTCGGTCCAGCGGGCCCCATATTACTTGAAGCTCTCGCGATATCGATTTAGCGAGAGGTCCTTCCCCCCAGGCTTGTTCGCGATACCGGGCACGGTATTGCAAAGGGTTGGACATCGAATTCGAACTTCCGATTGTGTTCAATCATCATGACGGCCCAAATCAGGACTAAAAAACTGCTGTTGCGCAAGAAATTAATGGTATATTAATTACAAAATATAACATTTTGTTTGTGGCGTGGCATGTCGGGGAAATGGCCCCAGCCAAGAGACGCAGCCACTGTTAACCAATATCTAACACTATCTTGTGCGCCATGGAATCAATATCCACTCAACGTCAATCTGAAATGCTTACAGAGAAATTTCTGCGTCGTGAAGGGCTGAAGCGGGCAGTGGAGTCGGTCCTCTGGGTACTCATTGCGTTTTTGCTGTTTATCACGATCCTTGTCGATGCGAATGAAAATCGTGCAAATTTTGAACCAACTATTTTTCCATTGATTGGAGTTTTAGGGCCAATGGGACTGTTGGTTTTAGTATTTGTCTTTAACTTGATTTTTAGTGCTTTACCGCTCGAAGCCATTCGATCCAGATTGAAAAATAGACCGCGGGAAGGGTCACCACCAGCAACCAGCATTGCAGTTGTAGCCGAACAAACTCCGATTGTGATTTCGCCCCCTGCACAACGAGGTTTGGAACATTTAAAATCGGACGAAATGTCGTCATTGTCTGCGGCGCAGCTATTTTCGTACTATGCAACTAGCTCGAGGGCCCTGTCACAGGGTCTTTATAGCCGGGCAGGCGTTTACCTTTTTATCGGGGTCGTCGTTGCGGGAATGGGGCTTGTGTTTTTCTATGTGGAGACAATTCAGACGGCGCGTGACCCGCAATCGGGGCTGTCAACGCTAATCGAACTAGGCCCGAAGTTTGGAATTCTATTCTTTATCGAACTCGTGGCATTCTTCTTTCTGCGACAGTATCGCGCGGCGATGGATGAATTTCGATATTATGAAGCGATAAAGCGAAATCGTGAAGAGACGCTAGCCCTGATACGTTGCGCAGCTGAAAGCGGGAAACCAGTAGATCCTTTTGACTTAGTCAAGAACGAGTCATTTTTTTCGAAGGCAGGGGTCCTGCGGGCTGATGAGTCGTCCGAAATACTAGAATCACGAAAACTGGAAAAGAATGAGGTCGATCTCCTCGAGAGGGTTATTGAACTTATCGCTCAGAGTAAGAAATAATCTTGCGAGTCGAGTCGCCCCGCGGAATCCAACAAGAGCGGACGCAGAAGATGGCCGCATGTTTGCTACGGCCATCTCATCTGGCCTTTCACGAAAAGCAGACTACGACTTAAAAGCTGAATTTTTCCCCGACTTGTCTGCTCGTTGCTGAGGTTGTGCAGGCTTATCGTCGGTTAGCGCCACCGGAGCGAGATGGAGGCCCGTTGAGTTTGGCGCGCGCGACGAGCGGCGCCGGACGTTGTAACCGGCGACTTAGGCCGCCGCAGCGTAACGAATGCTGCTATTGGCGGAGTGCTGCTAGACTTCGGCAGAAAATCCCGAGGAAGAGTTTATGAACTTTCCCGATAGTAAACGAACTGGCACGCTTGGCGAAATCGATATCGAGAGGCTCTTCATTTCTTGGTCTTGGAATGTGGGCACGGATCGGATCGACACAGGATACGATCTATTTGTCGCTCCAGATTCAAAAAAGTACTATGGCGCGCGGTTCTTGGTTCAGGCGAAGGGGACGGCACAAACGAGCCGTAATGGCTGGGTTTCAGCGAAAGTCTCGAAGTCTCGCCTGCGTGAGTATGCGGTAAATGTGCTTCCCGTTTTTGTGGTTAGAATAACTGGCGAAGGAAAGTTGTATTGGGTTCATGCGCAGAAATGGGCGGTGGAGAATCCGGCGCTCCTGTGTGGTAGTGGTTACAGTCAAATTAGATTCGAACTAAAAAACGATCTATTGGATCGAAACGCTTTCGAAGCATATCTGGGTGGGCTGATAAAAGATCAAGTCAGGTTTCCAATGGCTCACGAGTTGGAAGACTTTCGTGCCCTAAACTCCTTAGACCCAAATGTCGGCATTAAAATAAGCCACGGGGCTAGCGGGCGGCAATACGAAATTTACGCGAAAGCGAAACCAGTCCGTGCAACTTTCAAGTTTAAAGCATCGGGAAACGCCGAAAATATTCAGCGCGCGGCGGAAGCGTTCGGGTTTGGTCTGCCGCGAACATTCGACGTAGAAAATTTGTCCGTGGAAGGATCTCCCGTATTTTCTGAAATCCAGGGGAAAAAAGCATCAAGTGCGCAGATCACGATTCAGCCGGTACCCTCTGGCTATTCTACGCTTCGAATATATCCCGGGAGAAAATTCTCTATAAACTCTCCTGGTCTAGCTATAAAGGCAAGAATGTATCGAGGGCCCCTTGGCCTGGCGATCTCAACGGACGGCCTGGACTCGGTGTTTAATGGAAAGCTGCTTCTTCCTCTGCCCGACAGCCCGCGACAACCAGAGTTCTCCTTCGGGATAAATTCGGCTGCAATCAGCGGGAAGGCGCTCAAAGAATTCGACGAGCTGGCGTCAATTGCGAACTGGGTGGATAAGGTCAATATCGAGTGCGCCTTATATTTAGAAGCTAGCCATAAAGGAAAGACTGGGCGGTTGAACCCTGTCGAGGATGCCTTTAAATCTTACGAGCCGTTGCTGCGATGGTTTCGATTGCTTGGCAGGCTGTATTTGGTATCTAAGGCACTTGATTCTGATTTTGCCTTGCCGCCGGACCCGCATTTTTCTCGACAGGATATTGCAGATATAGATTTGGCTTATTTTTTATTAAAGGGTGATACGACTAGAATTAACCTAAAGCGTTTGCGCTTCACGCCTGAGGCAAATATTGAAGTTCCACCAGGCGAGCAAGATGCGCGCTTGGATACAAACCTAAAATTTAGCTTGCTCGGTCAACTCGTAGGAGAAGTGCCAGTGACTATCCGACTGAAAAAATTCCACGTGGAAATTGATTCAGATACTGGCAGTATCACAATGAGTGAAACGGCTGACGGAAGTGCTGAAATTTCACATGCGCCTTAGTTTTAGCGTCTAAATTCGCGCTGCCCGGGGCAAGTGGCTTGGCCACAGATAAAATTTCGCGCCCTTCCTTTGTTGTACCTATTGCCTGAATCTGGGGGCGACTCAAATTCGGTATCCCTCTGCGTGAAAAAAATGACACTTAGTGACGCGCTATCCCTTCTTAGAGATATTCTGACTTTTGTCGCTGCACTTCTTGCGGTGATCGGTGTGCGAGCGTGGCACCGGGATTTTCTCGGAAAACGCGAGATTGAACTTGCGGAAGAAACTCTTCGACTTTTCTACCAAGCACGAGATTCTATTAGGCGAATGCGTAGTCCCTTCGCCGTGGGGGCAGAGTCCAGTGAAGTCACTCAGGAGCCCGGCGAGAGCGACGAACGATTTCATTGGCGGCGGACAGTCGCGCCTTTGTGGAAGCGATATTCGAATGATATGTCGCTTTTCGCTGAACTAGAATCTACGAAATATACATTTATGGCCAGATTTGGGGTGGATACCAGAGAGTCGTTTGATGCAATGCGCATGTTAACGAACAAGCTTTTCACTGCAGCTAATATGCTGGTCCTCACCGCTAACATCAACGATGACTTTGATATCGCGGACCCCAATGACAACGCGAGAATGGCAAAGTCGCGTGCCCAGCGCAGAAATTGGGAGGAGCAGATTTGGGAGGTGGGCGAAGGCGATCTAGTCAATGAAGAACTTAATCGTATTATCGAGAATATGGAGCTGCGCTGTAGGACGGTGCTGGATCGTAGATCCTGGTTTCAGCGAAGTTGGGAGCAACTAAAGGGCTGGTGGGTTGCACCAGTTGGAAAGACTGGCTCATAAAATTTACCTGTGTGCGCCGTCCCGGGCGGATAACTGGAGGGTTGGTCGACCGGTCTCCTGCTTAGAGTGTTAAATCTGTCGCGTGGCGCGGATGCAGCAAACTGCTTGACCTTTCCGGACAAAAAGATCAGAATTTACCCAGACTCGTAGCAAGTTCGCCCTAAATTAACGCCTCGGCCATGCGCCGGGGCGTTTTGCTTTCCTGGGGCAGTGAACTCAACGTGTGAGGCGAACTTGTTCGTGCAATACGTCAAAGTCCACCGGCTTGACCAAATATGCATCAACGTTAGGGGGTAAGTTGTCCATCCCGTGACTCGAAGACAGGCCACTCAGGATAATGATGCGAGCATGCGGAGAGAGAGCTCGTAGCTGACCGGCTAGAACTAGCCCAGAGGCGTCCGGCAGTTCGACATCAAGAAGCACGACGTCTGGATTGAACTCAGAGGAAACGCTCAAGGCTGTGCGGGCATCACCGACAGTTTTAACGCTGATATCGCTCTCAGTTAGGAGGCATTCAGCAATGAGCTCCGCGGTGGAACTGTCATCATCCACTATCAAAACGCGCATCGGTGTGTCCTAGACAAGGTTGCACGTGCCGGATCGGCCATCGCGATCGGCGAGTTTTTCGTTGGAGAGAAGACGGCGACGGCCAAAGAGTTGCAGCTCTTCGACCGACAGCCGACCCACGGACTAGAGCCGTGAGCGACCCGAGGCCGTCTCACCTGTACAGGCGAGGGCTAAGGTAACAATTCCACGCTTACATGGCAAACCCAATCATCCCTTGGCTGGGCGGCAAACGTCGCCTGGCCGATCGAATTTTCCCGTTCTTCCCGGCACATGAATGCTACGTTGAGCCATTCGCGGGCGGTGCGGCGCTTTTCTTTCTGCGGCCGACGCCGGCGAAGGTGGAAGTGCTGAATGACGTCAACGGCGAGCTGGTGAATCTTTACCGCGTGGTGCAGCACCATCTGGAGGAATTTGTCCGCCAGTTCAAATGGGCGCTGACCAGCCGCGATGTGTTCAAGTGGCTCCAGATCACCAGGCCGGAGACCCTGACCGATATCCAGCGCGCGGCGCGCTTCTTCTACCTCCAGCAGAGCGCCTTCGGGGGGAAGGTGGACGGGCAGACCTTCGGCACCGCCACAACGGCGCCGCCGGGCCTGAATTTGCTGCGTCTCGAGGAGAACCTGTCAATGGCGCATCTGCGCCTGGCCGGGGCCTACATCGAAAACTTGCCCTGGCAAAAATGCCTGGAGATGTATGACCGGCCGCATACGCTGTTCTATATGGACCCGCCGTATTGGGCGACTGAAGGCTATGGTGTGCAGTTCGGGTTTGAACAGTACGAAGACATGGCGGCACGCATGCGCAAGCTGCAGGGCCACGCCATTGTCAGCCTGAACGATCACCCGGATATCCGGCGCACTTTCGATGGTTTCCACATCGAAGCGACTGACATTCGCTACACGGTGGGCGGTGGTCGCGGCGTGGAGCGGGGCGAAATCCTGATTTTTAGTTGGGATGTAGCCGCCGCGCCGGCTGGACTGTTTTAGATCAAGCCTCTAGCCCGCCCGGGTCCGTCGATTGCGCGATCCCTTCTTGCACATCGAGTAGGAACGCACTGGATTCGGGCACCTGGATCATCGATGGAACGGCCAGTTCGAGAAGGCAAGTAAGCATCTCGGTGAACCACCATTTGGTATCGATTCCAATCGGAGCGACATGGGTATAGGTGAGATATCTAATCGCGCGTGTAGTTATGTTGGGATCTCGACCGAATTCGATCACGTCGGCGGCCTGCGCAGAAGCAATACGCATGAATTCGCCCGCAAGCTCCGCCACCGCGATCTCAGGTGTTCCCTGTTCTGACCATAGGGCTCCTCTCGCCAAGTTCCGGCAGGCAATTTGCAATGCAGCAAGGTCAATGTCCTTCATTGGAGCCCTCCTTGCTGGGCTGGCGTAGCGCGGACGGTGGGCGGTTGCCCTAGCGGTCGCCTGACCGTACTTGTATTCCGGCCGGCTGATTCCGGCAAGTTATTGTTCCGGGCGCCACCGTTCGGCGCGCGGTGGGTGGTACATATGGCATCCGCCAAAACACAACGTCCACGGCCACCATCGCACCCAGATGGGCGTAGTGGCTTTTATCCCGCGCCAGAACTGTCGGTGGGGGCTTAGCAAACGATCTTGCAAGAGGTGGCACCCTCTACAACCCCGACCACGCCCACCTGATCGACGCAGATCTGGCTTTCCTGTGGGCACCGAGCGCCTTTGAGAAGGCTGGCCGTGCTGCTGGGCCAGGCCGAACAGGTCATGTTCCGCGCGGGCGGCTGGCAGAAGGGGCTAGGCGCGCCGTTCTATCTTGTGTGAAGATCCGTGCACGCGATACCGCAAGATGACCGAGTAAGTGGCACTCGGCATTTCAGCTTGCCTGGCTGCTGCCGTTAATCAAAAGGAGTTCACCGCTTGGAGCTGGGAGTGTTGAAAAATAGCGAAAAAATGACCCAGGCCGATTGGGCCATCTTCGGGCTGGCGCTCATCTTGTTGCTACCGCCCGTGTTAGTAATCAGTGTTTTGAACCACGGTAGCGCGGCGGCATTCGTTACTTCTGATGCAGGGCGGGAGCACTTTTTATCCTATGCATCGTTTTGGCTTGCAGCCATGGCTGGATTGACTGCAGGCCGCGGCGTAATCAGGCATCAACGCGGCACGCCCAAAGCAGAATTGGCTATAGCGTCCATTCAGGATTACATCGAAAGTGCCTTATTGCTGGTCACTTCCGCTTGCACGCTGGCGCTCACTGCGCTGGACGAGCAGCAGTTGCATCATCGCGCCTTCTTATGGATGTTGACAGCGTATCCAGTGATTTACGCCGGGTACCTGTTTGCGTTGAAACGATGGGAGAGGGTGCTGCGGAAGCGCAATAGGGCTGTTTCACTGGCTTCCGTCGGATTGCGGCATAGCCGGCGCTCATTTTTAGTGGCTGCTACAGCCGTGGCTTTGGGGCTTTGGACCATGGACTGGTTCTTCTTGCCCGTCTTGACAGGGTGACTCAAGTTATGCAGAATTTACCCAGACTCGTAGCAAGTACGATCTGAACAAAAGCCCCGGCCAAGAAACCGGGGCTTTTTGCGTTTAAACAGACGGCAATTCGGTGTCGCGCGTGGCGAGGATCTGAATCACTGCGCCTGGTTGACCCACGACTTCACCAATAAGTCGCAACTGCGTTGACTCTGTAGTACCGGTAATGACCAGATCGCACTCTTCAATCCCAAATATGTTGGGCAAGTATTCCGAGTGACGCTTGACGCGGACCTTCGCAAGCAGCTTTTCACCTTTGACGGCGTAGCTCCCAATAAATGAAAAGCTGCTGTCACCGCCAAACAACCGGCCCGCCTCAAGCACCATGACACCGGCGCCTTCCTGGACGCCATATCGGCCAAACTTCAAGGTCCAGAGAGCTTCAATCATGTGGCGTACTCCCTGTCATTACTCGGCTGCGCGGCAATCGGCAGCAGGTCGATCGCATTTGTCCGTTTCCTCGGCCAGCCCAGTCAATTCTGCAATCCCTTTCTGCACATCCCGCAGGAAGGCGCTGGATTCGGACGTCTGAATCATCGATGGGACGGCGAGTTCGAGCAGGCATATCAGCATCTCGTTGAACCAACGTTTGGCATCGTTGCCAGATAGTCCAACGTGGGTGTAAGCGAGGTAGTTGATCGCCCGCGTCGCTATGTTGGGATCTCGACCTAATTCGATGATGCCAGCCGCTTGAATAGAAGCGAGTCGCATGAACTCGCCAGCGAGCTCTGCCACGACCACTTCGGGAGTGCCGTCTTCTGACCACAAGACCTCTCTTGCCAAGTTGTGGCATGCGATCTTCAAAGCAGCTACGTCGATTTCATGCACAGGTCGGCTCTCCTTTGTTGGGCGCGTGTGGTCGGGCCAGAGGTCAAACGTCCGGTGTAGATTGCGAGATCGTACTTTTATTACTGTCCGCCCTCGCTGGCAAGTCATCCTGTTGACGTCCAGTAGTTTCAACAATCATCACTTAGTTCACCACAATCAGTCGTCGGCGGCGTATATGGGTGTAGTCAAAAGTCCGCGGTCGCAGCCCGCTCTTGGGGGAGAGGACCGTTGCAGCTTTCGGCCCGCGCCCGAGCTGCTCCAATGGGTTCAAGGCAACATCCTCGCCCCAGGCGGGCCGCTCCACAACCCCGATCACGCCCACTTGATCGACGCAGATCTGGCGCTTCTGTGGGCGCCGAGCGCCTTTGAAAAGGCAGGCCGTACGGTGCTTGGCCAAGCCGAACAGGTCATGTTCCGCGCAGGGGGCTGGCAGAAGGCGCGCCAAGAACAGCAGATGATGGAGTGGTTCGGCCGGGTGCCGGGCTTCCTCATCACCCTTGCAGCGGACTACTGCGCCGGGTGCACTGATGCGGAGTTTTGCGCGCTGGTCGAGCATGAGCTCTACCACGTTGGGCAGAGCAAGGACCCCTACGGCGCGCCTGCATTTGACAAGCTGGGACGGCCGAAGCTGCGCATCGTGGCGCACGACGTGGAAGAGTTTGTGGGAGTCGTGGCGCGCTACGGGGAGTCGGCTGATGTGCA
>Ga0256796_1001297_pt1 | contig 9491 bp, 9 predicted proteins | sample MC6MC0947MT_FD_190209 | JGI IMG/M metagenome (GOLD analysis project Ga0256796, IMG submission 190209) | Metatranscriptome of enriched soil aggregate microbial communities from Iowa State University, Ames, United States - MC6-MC0947-MT... | ecosystem: Environmental > Terrestrial > Soil >...
GGGGCGCACCCCGACCACCGGCCGAGGCGGCGGCGATCACAGATGGGGATTCGATCATGCCGCTCTACATGGATGTCCATTCGCTCGGCGACGCCGTCAGTCTCGACGATGTCGCCAAGGCGCATGCCGCCGACCTGGCCCTGCAGGACCAGCACGGCGTGCAGTACCTGCGCTACTGGGTCGACGAGGCGGGCGGGAAGATCTTCTGCCTGGTCGACGCGCCCGATCCCGAGGCCGCGAACACGGTGCACCGCGAGGCGCACGGCCTGGTCGCCGACGAGATCCACCTGGTCAGGGAGGGCGCCTAGCCGGTGTCGGTAGGGTGAGCGGGTGCCCGACTTCGACTTCCGCGCGCTGCGCCGATTCCCCGACGTCGAGGCGCCGAATCTGCAGGCCTGGGATGCCACCGACGAACTGCTCGTGCGATGGGCTCTCGGCTCGGGCGTCCCGGGCGATGAGGTCGCCGTTATCGGCGACGAGTACGGCGCGATCACGCTCGCGCTGGCGGATGCCGGGATGTCCGGCATCCGCGTGCATCAGGACCTGGTCACCGGGCGCAGGGCGCTGGCGCACAACGCCGCCGCGCTGGGCGTTTCCGGCTGGACGTCGCACGAGCTCGGCGCCGATCTGCTGGCCGGCGTGCGGCTGGTGCTGCTCCAGCTGCCGAAGGCGCTCGCCGAGCTCGAGGAGATCGCGGATGCTGTCGCCCGCTGGGCCGAGCCCGATGCGACGCTGGTCGCCGGCGGACGCGTCAAGCACATGACGCTCGCGCAGAACGAGGTGCTCGCGAGCCGCTTCGGCGTCGTCCAGCCGCAGCGCGCGGAGCGCAAGTCGCGGCTGATCGTGGCATCCGAGCCCCTCGCCGTCCCGACGGAGCCGCCCTTTCCGGTCCGCCAGGTGCACGACGGTCTCACGCTGTGCGCGTTCGGCGGTGCGTTCGCCGGCGCGCGGCTCGACATCGGCACGCGCGTGCTGCGCGATGCGATGCGGGAGCTCTCGCTCCCGGTCGTCCGTCCGCAGGTCGTCGACCTGGGCTGCGGGACGGGTGCACTCGCCGCGTCGTTCGCCCTGAGCCATCCGGATGCCGTGGTCATCGCGACCGACCGCTCCGCCGCGGCCGTCCGCTCCGCCCGCGAGACCATGGCAGCCAACGGCATCGAGGGCCGCGTCCAGGTCACGCTCGACGACGCAGGCTCCGAACTTCCGGATGCCTCGGCCGACCTGGTCCTGCTGAACCCGCCCTTCCACCTCGGCGCGAGCGTGCACGAGGGCGCCGGGCAGCGCCTCATCCAGGCCGCCGCCCGGCTGCTGAAGCCCGGCGGGGAGGTGTGGACGGTGTTCAACTCGCACCTCGACCATCGGCGTGCCCTCAGCCGCGACGTCGGGGCGACGCAGCAGGTCGCCCGCACCTCCAAGTTCACCGTCACCCGCAGCGTCCGCCGCAGCTGAAACCCGTCGAATCGCCACCGGAAACCTCACAGCGATCGACTTTCCGACACGCGCATAACCCCCGGTGAGGCCATGAAACCGAAACGCGGATTTGCCACCCGATCAGCCATTCGTTAGCGTGGACAGGTGGTCGAGGGACCACAACACCAGTCCGCGGCCGCGTCCTTCTTTCGACTCGAGCTGTACACGAAGAGGCGCGGGCGTACGGTCGATGTTCTTTGCGGGGATCCGAAATCCCCGACCGCGCCGCCAGTACAGCGATTGTCGAAACGGCCCTGTGATCATCACCCGGGCGTTACCGAAGCCGGCTCACACGCACCCTGGCGACAGGTGAGCCGCGCGGGGGAAACGTGTCCGAAATCGCTCTTGAAGCGCACCATCTCTACAAGGTCTTCGGCCGCAATCCGCAACAGGCGGTCAAGCGGCTCAAGACCGGGGAATCCCGAACCGAAGTACTGGACGCCGGCACGGCAGCCGTGATCGACGCGAGCTTCACCGTGAAGCGCGGTGAGATCTTCGTGATCATGGGGCTGTCCGGATCCGGCAAGTCCACCATCATCCGCATGCTCAACGGCCTGCACGACATCACCTCCGGCGAGGTGGTCATCGGCGGCGACGACATCGCCAAGGCGAACCCGGCCGCCCTGCGCGAGATCCGCCGCGACCGCGTCTCGATGGTCTTTCAGCACTTCGCGCTGCTGCCGCACCGCACGGTGGCCGCCAACGTGGCATACCCGCTCGAGCTCAAGGGCGTCGGCAAGACCGAACGGCTGGCCAAGGCCGAGGAGATCCTCGCGCTGGTCGGGCTGGAGGGCTGGGGCGACAAGCTGCCCAGCGAGCTGTCCGGTGGCATGCAGCAGCGCGTCGGCATCGCCCGCGCGCTCGCCGCGGACACCGACATCCTGCTGATGGACGAGGCCTTCAGCGCGCTCGATCCCCTGATCCGCCGCGAGATGCAGGAGCAGCTCGTCGAGCTGCAGGCCAAGCTGCAGAAGACCATCGTGTTCATCACGCACGATCTCAACGAGGCCATGTTCCTCGGCGACCGGATCGCCGTGATGCGCGACGGCCGCATCGTGCAGATCGGCACGCCCGAGGACATCCTCACCGACCCGGCCAACGACTACGTCGAGCAGTTCGTGCAGGACGTCGACCGCGCCCGTGTGCTCACCGCGTCCAACGTCATGGAGCGTCCGCGTCCCGTGGTCGCCGAGACCGCCGGTCCGCGCACGGCGCTGCGCCAGATGCGCGACGCCTACATGTCGGCCACCTACGTGGTCGGCCGCGACCGCAAGCTGATCGGCATCGTCACCGACCGGGATGCCGTGAAGCTGGTCCGCAAGGGCGAGACCTCGCTGTCGAGCATCCTCAAGCCGGTGCCGCAGGCGGTGGACGTCGACGAGGTGCTGATGAACCTGTTCATCCCCTCGGTCGAGTCGCCGCTGCCCCTCGCGGTGACGGATGCCGGGGGCCGCCTGGTCGGCGTCATCCCGCGCGTCACACTGCTCGCCGCGCTCGGCCCCGGCCCGGGTGCCACCGGTGAGCTGACCCTTCCGCTGAACCCGATGCCCCAGGCCGTGATCGACGAGGTGCTGGCCGAGGCGCAGGATGCCGTGGAGTCGGCCGCCTCGGAGACCGACCACACCGAGGAGGTGCGCTGATGCCCCGCATTCCTCTCGGCGACTGGGTCGAGACCGTCGTCTCGTGGATCCAGATCAACCTCGAGGGCGTCCTCGACTTCATCTCGACGGTCGTCGGCGCTCTGGTGAACGGCTTGATCGGCGCTCTGCTGTCGGTGCACTTCGTCGGCATCATCGCGATCCTCGCGCTGATCGCCTGGCTGCTGCGCTCCTGGCAGCTCGCCGTCGGCACGATCGTGTCGTTCATGCTGATCCTCGGCCTCGGACTGTGGGTGCCGACCATGCAGACGCTCGCCCTGGTGCTGGTCGCCGCCGTCCTGGCCGTGCTGATCGCGGTGCCGCTGGGCATCTGGTCGGCTCGCAATCCGACTGTCCGCGCCGTGCTCAAGCCCGTGCTCGACTTCATGCAGACCATGCCGGCGTTCGTGTACCTGATCCCCGCGATCGTGTTCTTCAGCATCGGCTACGTTCCCGGTCTCATCGCCACGGTGATCTTCGCGCTGCCCCCGGGGGTGCGGCTCACCGAGCTCGGCATCCGCGGAGTCGACTCCGAGACGGTCGAGGCCGGCCACGCCTTCGGGGCGACTCCGGGGCAGATCCTGCGCGGCGTGCAGTTGCCGCTGGCGATGCCGACCATCATGGCCGGCGTCAACCAGGTGATCATGCTCGCCCTGTCGATGGCGGTCATCGCCGGTATGGCGGGTGCCGACGGGCTGGGCAAGATCGTCGTCGAGGCGATCGCCAACGTGCGGATCGGTCAGGGCGTCGAGGCGGGCCTCGCCGTGGTGCTGATCGCCATGTTCCTCGACCGGGTCACGGCGGCGATGGGCGCGCCTGCCGGCAACCGCTCGTCGCTGCTCGGGATCATCGCGCGTCGTCGTGATCAGCGGCGCCGCAGCGCCGCCGCATCCGCTGTGCCGGCGGATGCCGCCCTGCAGCCCGCCTGATCCACCTGCGTCACACCTGCATTCACACATACGGAACCGGAGAAGCATCATGAAGAAGAAGTTCACAGCACTCGCGGCGCTCGGCGTCGCATCCGCACTCGCCCTGACCGGGTGCGCGGGCGACGCCTCCGGCGGCACCGGCGCACCCGGCGCGGACGGCCCCTCGTCGGGCGGCGACAAGGGCACGATCACGCTCGGCTTCCTGCCGTCGTGGACCGACGGTCTGAGCACCGCCTACCTGCTCGAGAACAAGCTCGAGGAGATGGGCTACAACGTCGAGATGAAGACGCTCACCGAGGCAGGACCGCTGTACGCGGGCCTTGCCAAGGGCGACGTCGACATCTACCCCTCGGCATGGCCCGAGCTCACGCACAAGTCGTACATGGACAAGTACGGCGACAAGATCGAGGACCTCGGCGCCTACTACGACAACGCCAAGCTCACGATCGCGGTGCCGGAGTACTCCGAGCTCACCTCGATCGAGGACCTCAAGGGCAAGGCCGCGCAGTTCGACGGCAAGATCATCGGCATCGAGCCGGGCGCGGGGCTCACCGAGCAGACCAACAAGATGCTGCCGGAGTACGGGCTCGACAGCGAGTACGAGCTCGTCACCTCGTCGACCGCCGCGATGCTCACCGAGTTGAAGAAGGCGACCGAGGCCAAGAAGGACATCGTCGTCACGCTGTGGCGTCCGTTCTGGGCCAACGACGCGTTCCCCGTGAAGGACCTCGAGGACCCGAAGGGCGCGATGGGCGATCCCGAGGGACTGCACTTCCTGGCCACCGAGGGCTTCACCGAGAAGTACCCCGAGGCTGCGGAGCTGATCAAGAAGATCAAGCTGGACGACGCGCAGTACGGCGCCCTCGAGGGCCTGGTCACCTCCGACGAGTACAAGGACAAGTCCGCCGAGGCCGTGAAGAAGTGGATCTCGGAGTACTCCGACAAGATCGACTGGCTGAAGAAGTAATTCTTCGCAGAGACCCGTCTGCATATCGAGGCCCCCTCCGAGTGACACCGCTCGGAGGGGGCCTCGATGCGAATGCAGGCGCCGTCGCAGCGGGCTGTCAAGGCCTCTGCCGCGTCAGGCCGCCTCGGCCTAGCCTGGTCGCATGGACGGGTTCGCGGCCATCGACTTCGGGTTCGCGCGCGAGGTCGTGCAGCGCGGCATCGCGGCGCTGTACCTCGTCGCGTTCCTGTCGAGCCTGAACCAGTTCCGTGTGCTGCTGGGCGAGCGCGGCCTGCTCCCCGCCCCCGAGCTGCTGAGCTGGGCGACCTCGTCGAAGGCGAGGAGGCGGATGCTGCGTCCGACCCTGTTCACGCGGATCCGCTACACGGACCGGCGCCTGGCGGCGCTGTGCTGGACGGGCATGGCGATCTCGGCGCTGCTGGTGATCGGCATTCCGCAGCTCGGGCCGCCGTGGGTGCCGATGATCGCCTTCCTGCTGCTGTGGGGCGGGTACATGTCGGTGGTGAACATCGGCCAGACCTTCTACGGCTTCGGCTGGGAGATGCTGCTGCTCGAGGCGGGATTCCTCGCGGCGTTCCTCGGATCCCGCGACCAGCCGCCGCCGACCGTGGTGATCGTGCTGCTGTGGTGGCTGGTGTTCCGGCTGGAGTTCGGTGCGGGGATGATCAAGATCCGCGGTGGACGGGAGTGGCGCGACCTCACCGCGCTGACCTACCACCATGAGACGCAGCCGATGCCGGGGCCGCTCAGCCGGCAGGCGCACCTGCTGCCCCGCTGGTTCCACAAGGGGGAGGTGCTGGGCAACCACTTCGCGCAGCTGGTGGTGCCGTTCTTCCTGTTCGCGCCGATCCTGGGACTGTTCCGGGACTGGGTCCCTGCCCTTCGGCAAGCTCAGGAACCGCTCGTCGAAGGGCCGCAGATCGTCGGGACGATCGCGGCGGCGATCGTCATCCTCACCCAGCTGTGGCTGATCGTGACCGGCAACTTCGCCTGGCTGAACTGGGCGACGGTCGTGATCGTGTTCTCGGCGGTGTCCTGGCCGTCATCCCCGGTCGTTGAGCGAGCGCAGCGAGACGAAATGCCGCTGTACTGGATTGTGATCACCTCGGCGGTCGGCATCCTGTACCTCGCGATCAGCTGGCCGGCGCTGCGCAACCTGTTCGCGCACCGTCAGCTGATGAACGCGAGCTTCAACCGCTGGCAGCTCGCCAACGCCTACGGCGCCTTCGGCACGGTCACGAAGCAGCGCATCGAGTTCGTCGTCGAGGGCACGACGGATGCCGATCCGGAAGCCGCCCGCTGGCGCGAGTACGAGTTCAAGGGCAAGCCCGGCGACCTGCGCCGCATCCCGCGGCAGTTCGCCCCGTATCACCTGCGGCTGGACTGGCTGATGTGGTTCCTGCCGCTCGGGCGCTCACTGGAGGACTGGTTCGCGATGTTCCTCGTGCGGCTGCTGGAGGCGGACGCGCCGACCCTGCGGATGCTGCGGCACGATCCGTTCGCGGGTGAACGCCCTCGCTGGGTGCGCGTGGTGGCGTACCGCTACCGGTTCACCACGCGCGCCGAGCACCGGGCATCCGGCGATGTCTGGGCGCGCGAGCGGCAGGGGCTGGTGGTGCGCCCGCTCGGCGGGTGACCGCTCGTTCGCCGGCACAGATGCACGACCGGGGAACGTCTGCACGATCGGATCGGGCATCCGGCCGTGCATCCATAACCGGGGCGTGCAGGTGTACCCGGGGCGGACCCTCAGAGCAGGACGGGATGCCCGGTCGCGAGCGACGCGTACGCGGCCTCCACCAGCGCGACGGCGGCGACGCCGTCGGCGGGCGTGACGCGTGCGTCGCGACCGGTGCGGATGGCGTCGAGGAAGTCGGCGAGCTGCGCCCGGTACGGATCCACGGCGGATGCCGGTGGCAGGTACCCCTCCCGTGCGCCGGACAGCTCGTCGGTGTCCACCGACAGCTCGCCGTCCGAGCCCACCACCGACGCGCTCGAACGGAACCGGGTGTCCGGCCCGAACCAGTCCGCGCGCACATGGCTGATGGCGCCGTTCGCGTGGGTGAGTGCGACGTGCGCCGACACCGGCGGCTGCACGACTCCGTCGATCGCCGGCGGATCCTGCGTCGCGGACACCTCGACCACGGGGCCTGCCAGCCACAGCGCCTGATCCAGGTCGTGGATCATGAGGTCGCGGATGAGGCCGCCTCCGGCATCCTGCGAGTAGAACCAGGCGGATGCCGGGGCCGCGACCGTCCGGCGGAAGGTCAGCTCCAGCAGGGTGCCCGCCCCGCCGACCGCCTCGTGAACCTGCTCGTATCCGGAGAAGTAGCGAACCACGTGCGCGGGGAACACGCGAACGCCCGCCTCGTCCGCGGCCTCCGCGATGGCCCGTGCGTCGGCGACGGTGACGGCCAGGGGCTTCTCGCACACCACGTGCCTGCCGCGGGCGAAGGCGGCCTTCGCGATGTCGAGGTGCGTCGCGGTGGGGCTGACGATGTCGATGATCCCGCAGGCGTCGATCAGCTCGTCGAGGGTGTCGACGACGCGAAGACCGTAGCGCTCGGCGAGGGCGTCCGCGCCGGTGCGGCCCAGGATGTCGACCTCGGCGCCGAGCGCGAGCCATCCCTCGATGTGCGGCGGGGCGATGCCGCCGGCGCCGACCATCCCGATCCGCGGAGTGTCATCCATACGGCCGAGCCTACGTCGCGGGGAAGGCTGCTGCTCGGGGAAACCGGATGAGCGTGCCTCCCCGTCTCCTGCGGCGGCCTAGGGGGTCACGATGGCGCGCAGCCGGTCTGCGGGGAGTCCGGCCGACGCGATCTGCAGCATGGTCGCCTCGGGCGTCTGCACCGGGAAGCCGCTGCCGGAGACCCGGCGATCGCCGAGCGGAGCGCCGGGGTCCGCCACGACGCCGGTCGGCCCGTTGAGATGCCACATGTCCAGCCGCACGCCGGGCGGGACGTCTTCGCCGAGGTGACGGGAGAACTCCGTGGCCTCCGCGAGATTCAGCCCGCTGAGATGGAGCGGACTCGACGGCCGGGACCGGACGAGCTCAGCGAGATCGCGGACCGCCAGGTCTCGCGCGGGAGAGGAGGGATGACGGACGCGTGCGTCGTCCAGCCGCACGATGACCTGCACGAGCAGGTCGCGTCGCGCAGCGGCATCGACCACCTCGGCGGCCAGTGCCACGTCGTAGTGATGCATCCCGGGCGCCACCCGCACGCCCTGGGCGCCGGCATCCGCCGCCCACTCGAGCTCCTCGCGCCAGCCCGTCTCGCTCGGGTCGATCACGGCGAAGGGGCGCAGCAGCGGCTCGCCGGCACAGGCCGACAGCACGGCTTCGTTCCCCGTCCGCGTGTCGAAGCCGAAGAGCGCCGCCAGGTGCGAGACCCAGATCGCGTGCAGACCGTGGCGCCTCCCGTACTCCCGCAGCGTGCCGGCATCGGCGAAGGCCGAAAGCCGGTACGGCCACTGGCCCAAGTGGCACATGGTGTCGGTCGCGCCCAGCTCGGAGAAGCCGCGCAGCAGCATCCGCGCCGCCGCCGTCATCTCCGCACCTCTTCGAGCCACCCGGCGACGGTGCCTCCGAACACGAGATCCGCGGCATCCTCGTTCAGACCTGCACCGAGGACCTTGCCCACGTTCACCGACAGGTCCACGTGCGGGAGGTCCGATCCGAAGACGACGCGGTCGGTGCCGAGCCGCTGCACGGCGAGAGCGACCTCGCCCGTGCCGATGATCGTCCCGGAGGTGTCCACGGCCACGTTGGGGTGCTCGCGGATGATGTTGATCGCAGAGTCGGCCTGTCCGCCCAGATGAGCCATCAGGAACCGGGTGCCGGGATGGCGGCGCGCCGCACGCGCGACATGCTCCGCGGTGGACTCGTACGGGAAGCCTCCGACGGTCTTGCGCCATGCGTGCGTGAGGACGATCAGCCGGTGCTCGGCGGCGTACTCGAGGATCGGATCGGTCAGGGGATCGTCGGCGAGCGTGGCGATCCAGAGCTTGATGCCCACCATCCCGTGCTCCTCGACGTTCCGCCGCAGGTCGTCCATGGTGTCGCGGCCGTACCGGGGGTTCACGTAGCAGTACCCGCGCAGGTGATCGGGCAGTCGGTCCAGCTCGCGCACCAGTGCCCGGTTCATCTCCCGCACCTCGTCGATCGAGGGATGCGCGACGAAGTCGCCGATGTTGCTGCAGAGGAAGAGATCGATGCCGAGCATCCGTCCCGCCTCGATGATCTGATCGTCGAATCCGCCGTCGTGCAGATGCGTGTGCGCATCGATGCCGATCACGCCGTCTCCCCCGCGAGATCCTCGAGGGCCGCACGCAGAAGCTCCACGGTCAGGTCGATGTCGGCCTCGGTGTGCGCCGCGTTCACGTACGCCACCCGGTACAGGGAGACCCCATGCCGGAACGCCAGCCGCATGAACGCCTGCAGGACGGCATCGTCGTCGGCGACGAACTGCGGGCAGGTCGGATGCCCGA
>Ga0256796_1001304_pt1 | contig 9467 bp, 7 predicted proteins | sample MC6MC0947MT_FD_190209 | JGI IMG/M metagenome (GOLD analysis project Ga0256796, IMG submission 190209) | Metatranscriptome of enriched soil aggregate microbial communities from Iowa State University, Ames, United States - MC6-MC0947-MT... | ecosystem: Environmental > Terrestrial > Soil >...
CGGCGCCGCGTCCGGCGAGATCGCCCCCATCGTCCTGTTCCCCGGAGACCCGCTGCGGGCGAAGTGGATCGCCGAGAACTTCCTCGACGACGCGCAGCTGTACAGCGAGGTGCGCGGGATGCTGGGCTTCACGGGCACGTGGAACGGGCACCGCGTGTCGGTGCAGGGCTCGGGCATGGGCCAGCCGTCGATGTCGATCTACGCCAACGAGCTGTTCGACTCCTACGACGTGCAGACCATCGTGCGCGTCGGCTCGTGCGGTGGTCTGACCGAGCGCGTGGGCATGCGCGACATCATCATCGCCAACGGCGCCTGCACCGACTCGGGCATCAACCGCACGCGCTTCCACGGACTCGACTACGCCCCGGTCGCGGACTTCTCGCTGCTGCGCGCAGCGGTCGAGGCGTCGGAGGCGCTCTCGCTGCAGGACCGCACGCACGTGGGCCTGCTCTACTCGAGCGACCAGTTCTACACGACCCGTCCCGAGCTGACCGAGCCGCTGGTCGCGCACGGCGCCCTGGCCGTCGAGATGGAGACCAGCGCGCTGTACACACTCGCCGCCTACCGGCAGCGCCGCGCCCTGAGCATCTGCACGGTGTCCGACCACCTCGTCACGCACGAGGAGACGACATCACAGGAGCGCGAGCAGACCTTCGGCGACATGATCGAGATCGCGCTGCGCGCCGCGACCGCCTGAGGGCGGCCGTTCGGGAGGAGATCTCACGCTGGGGAGGAGACATCTGGTGGATTCCTCCTCCCATCGCTGAGCTCTCCTCCCTGACGTGCGGGCCGCTCGACTCCGGGCGCTCGCCCACGACGTCGGTCGGGCAAAGCGTGCATCTTGCGCGTCATCGCCCAAGTCGCAGCGCGAGCTCCTCGGGATGAGGCGGGTTGGCGCCGGCGCGCGACACGGTGATCGCAGCCGATGCGAGCGCGGTGTCCAGGGCGCTGAGCACGGCTTCCCCTCGGACAGGACGTCCCTCCCGGATGAGCCGATCGGTCCCGTCACGGAGCAGCGCGAACAGCAGACCGGACATGAAGGCGTCTCCGGCGCCGATCGTGTCCACGACGGTGACGGGCGATGCGGGGCGCTCGTACCGGACGCCGTCGACGAGAGCGAGCGCGCCCTGCGAACCGCGGGTGATCACGGCGAAGCGCGTGCCGTTGTCGGCGAACTCCCGCAGCACGTCATCCGGTTCGGAGCCTGGACGAAGCCATGCAGCGTCCTCATCACTGAGCTTGACCACCTGTGCCGCCGCGGCGATCGCGAACACGCGGGCCCTGGCCTCATCGGCGGCCCCGATCACGTCGGCCCTGATGTTCGGATCGAAGCTCCGCAGCGTCCGTGCAGGAGCAGCGCGGAACGCGTCCAGCAGTGCGGTCGATCCGGGCTCGCGCAGCGCGCCGATCGACCCCGCGTGGATCAGCGCGAAATCCTCGATCGCGGGAATCGGGATCTCCCCGTGCAGTGCGAAGTCGTACTCGGCCCTGCCCTCGGCATCCAGCCGCACCGACGCGGCCCACGACGCCCCCTCAGCCAGCGTGCGAGCCCCGAGGGGCACGCCGTCGGCGGCGAGGTGAGCACGGATGAGGTCCCCGTGCTCGTCGGCCCCGATGCGGGAGTGCAGCTCTGCCGGCCACCCCAGGCGAGTGAGCCCGACCGAGACGTTCATCGGCGATCCGCCTGCGTGGGCCTGTCCTCCTACGACGACATCGACGAGCGCTTCGCCGATGACCGCGATCCGCGTCACGCGTGATGCCCTTCTGCTCCCGCGAGCACCGTCCGGGGGATCTCGGCTGACCACTCCTCCACGAGCATGGCGTCACCGACGGCGACCAGCTCCACGCACGTGATCCGGGTGCCGACCAGATCGGTGAGCGCGACGGCGCCGCCATCGGCGAACACCTCGACCGACCCTCGTCCGCTGTCCGCGCCATCGACCCAGATCTCCGCCTCGAAGAGGCCCCGCTCCGCCAGCTGCACGCGCTGCACGCTTCCGAACGCCGAGGGCAGGCCCGCTGCCCCCGGGCGCCTGTCCAGACTGAGCGCCCCGTCGGCGAATCGCAGAACCGCCGACACGCCACGCGCGTCGCGGAATCTCAGCTCGGCCGCGAGACCGGCATCCGCTCCTGCGGCAGGATGCAGACGCACCCGAAGCCGCGCCTGCGGTGCCAGGTCCAGAGCGAGCGTCGCCCCAGCCGCGACCTCGCGCGGCCATGTCGAACCGCGCGGGTCCGGATCGAGCGAGGTGGTGGCAGGGCCGATCGCCTCCTGGATGAGCCGGACCCGTCCTCCTCGCCGGGAGAGCGAGAGCCGGCGCGCGAGGGTCATGGCACCCCGCTGCGGGTGCTCGGCATCCACCGGCAGTTGTCCCGCGTAGTCCCAGTTGCTCATCCAGGCAATGAGGATCCGGTCCTCACAGGCCAGTCCCGAGAACGTCACGCCCGCGTAGCAGTCCCGCCCGTAGTCGAGCCAGTCGCATGCCTCGAGCTGCGCGCGAGAACAGTCCCACCCGCCCCGTGGTGCAGCCGGAGGCCCCGGCTCGTCTGCGACGAAGCGCACCCCGTCAAACGATCCGATCACGTACTGCGTCCCGGATCCTCCGGCGATCCCGCCCGGGTTGAGGCTGATCAGCAGCACCCAGCGCACGTCGTCCGGATCGCCGTCCACGGCGAGCGGGAACAGGTCAGGGCACTCCCACACCCCGCCGGTCGCACCGCGCGGCCCGTAGTCGGACAGGTAGGTCCACGCCTTCAGGTCGTCGGAGCGGTACAGCACCACACGACGCTCCTGCGCTTCGACGGCGACCATCACCCAGTAGTCGCCGGCCGGCCCCGAATAGCGGAACACCTTCGGATCGCGGAAGTCCGACGATCCGCGGTCGAGCACGGGGTTGCCCGCGTACGGCGTCCAGGTGAAGCCGCCGTCCGTGCTCGACGCGATGCCCTGCGCCTGGTGAAGGCCGGGCTGATCGGCGAGCGTGAACACGGCCACGAGGGGCGGCGTGCCCTCCGCGCCGAGTCCGCTGCTGTCGTGCTCGTCGAACACGGCGGAGCCGGAGAAGATCTCATGCTCATCCGTGTGTCGGATGGCGACCGGATGCTCGTCCCAGTCGACCAGGTCGGCGCTGGTGGCATGCCCCCAGCTCATGAAGCCGTGGTCCGCTCCGTTCGGGTTGTACTGGTAGTAGAGGTGGTAGCGACCGTCGTGGAACACGAGCCCGTTCGGGTCGTTCATCCAGTTGCGTGCGGGGCGGAAGTGCATGTCCCTCATTTCCCGCTTCCGGCGGTCAGGCCTTCACGCAGCGGCTTCTGCCCGAAGATGAACACGATCAGGGCGGGGATCATCGAGATCACGACGCCCGCCAGCACCGTCGACACGCTTCCCGTTCCGAGGTTGCCCTGCAGGGTGACCAGACCGAGCGGGAGCGTGAAGTTCTGTTCGCTGATCGTCAGGATCAGCGGCCGGAAGAACTCGTTCCAGTGGTAATTGAACGCGAGGATCCCCACGATCGCGAGCCCGGGCGTGGCCAGAGGCAGGTAGATGCGGAAGAACGTCCGCCACGGGCCGGAGCCGTCGATCTGCGCGGCCTCGCCGAGCTCGGCAGGCAGGCCCATGAAGTACTGCCGCATGAGGAACGTGCCGAACGCGGTCGGAAGCGCCGGGATGATCAGGGCGAGCAGCGTGTCCGCCACCCCCATGCCGCGCACGAGCATGAACACCGGCACGATGATCACCTGCAGCGGCACCATCATGGTCGCCAGGATCATTCCGAACAGGAGCTTCTTCGCACGGAACTCGTACCGCGCGAACACGTAGCCGGCCATCGCCGCACTGAGCATCTGCCCGACCGCGATGAGCAGCGTGACGAGCACGCTGTTCCAGATGTACAGCCAGACCGGGATCTTCGCGAAGACATCGGCAAAGGCCGCGAACCCGAACGAGGTGGTGTGCGTCACCGCGTCCGACGGAGTGAGCGCCGTGATGACGGTCCAGATCACCGGGCCGAGCGTCAGCCCGGTCGCAGCGATCAGCAGGACGAAGGTGCCGATGCGGCCGATGGCGAAGCCGCGTCCGCGCGAGAGAACTGCTTGAGTAGACATGTCTGGCCTCACCCGTAGAAGACGAAACGCTTGCTGAGCTGGAATTGGATGCCGGTCACGAGCATGATCAGCAGCGTCAGGACGATGCCGATCGCGGATGCCCCGCCGAAGTCGAGCTGCCGGAAGGCCGACTCGTAGATGACCATCACCGCGGTGCGCGTCTCATCGCCGGGGCCGCCCCGTGTGAGCACGTACGGCTGGTCGAAGATCTGCAGCGCGTTGATGATGGCCATGACGGTGGCGACCAGCATCGTCGGGCTGATCAGGGGCAGAGTGATCTGCCTGAACTGCGCCCAGCCCGTCGCGCCGTCGATGGACGAGGCCTCGTACACCTCCTGAGGCACCGCAGCGAGACCGCCGAGGAAGAGGAGGAATGTGAAGCCGAAGTTCTGCCACACGTACACGAGCAGCACGACGGTCTTCGCCCCGATCCCGGTCGTCAGCCAGCCCACCTTGCCGATGCCGAGCAGCCCGAGGAACTGGTTCACCAGCCCGAACTCCTGGTTGAACAGGTAGGCCATCACCAGCGACACCGAGGCGGCCGAGAGGATCAGCGGGAAGAACAGCGTCGAGCGGAAGAAGGCCCGCAGCCACGTCGGCATCTTCGACTGCACGAGCACGGCGAGCAGCAGCGCGACCGCGAGCTGCAGTGCGACCGCGACGATCACGAAGCCGATGGTGTTCAGGAACGACACCCGGATCGTGGGGTTCGTCGCAGCCCGCACGAAGTTGTCGAGACCGACGAACTGGGGTGCCGTGATGATGTCCCAGCGGAAGAAGGCCAGCACCACGGAGGCGATGATCGGGATGAAGCTGAAGAGCCCGAGACCGATCACGGTGGGTGCGAGGAAGACCGCGATGAGCGCGCGTCCGCCTCCGCGCTTGGACGCGCCAGCGGCGGCTCCCGGCGCGGTGATGGCGGCAGTCGTGGGGGCTGCGGTGGGCGTGGTGATGGACATCAGCGTCCCTTCAGGGCGAGCTCGAGGTCGCGCTGCATCGTCTCCAGGCCCGCGCGCACTCCGCTGCGGCCATTGGTGATGGTGCCGACGACGTTCTTGATCAGGGCCTGCTCGATGGCGGCCTGCTGGGGTGGGGCGGGAATCGGTCCCGTTGTGGGGAACTTGTCGAGGGTGTCGTAGAACACCTTCCAATGGGCGGGGCCCACGCCTGCCCCGTACAGCTCGTCGTTCAGTGAGCGACGGGTCAGCGACGAGTCGGGCTGCGGGTGCGCGGTGCGCATGCCTTCGACCGAGACGCAGTACTTCAGCCATTCCCAGGCCTCGTCCTTGCGGTGCGAGGTCTCCATGATCGCGTACCCGGCTGCCCCGAACTGATGCCGTTGGCTGCGCATCTTCGGGAAGAACGAGACGTCGTAGTCGTCGTTGGCGAAGCCCGCGTCGGCGAGGCCCTTGACCCAGAATCCGCCGGCGGGGGTCATGCCGACCGATCCACGGGAGAACAGGGCCACGAGTTCGTTGCCGCCTCCCTGTGCCGGGTTCGCCGCGAGCCCTTCGGAGACCATGCGCTGCAGCACCTCGAAGCTCTCGATCGTGCGCTCGTTGAGAGCATCCGCGTTCTGCCAGAGATAGCCGCCTCCGCGCGGCTTCTCGTCCGGGTAGAACTGCTTCCAGAACCAGTCGCCGCCGGCCGCCTTCTCCTCGGTGAGGATGCTCGTGTCATTGATGTAGAGCCAGGGGACGACGCCACCCCAGAGCCGGTTGTTCCAGAAGTAGGGGAGGAACGGCGACTGCCCGGACTTCTTCATCGCCTGCGCGACGCCGAAGAAGTCGTCCACGGTCCAGTGGTCCGAAGGGCGTTCGAGGCCAGCCCGGTCCATCGCCTTGGTGCTGTAGTAGACGTTGGCCGCGTTGAAGTTGTCCGGGAGCTGGAACAGGCTCCCCTGGTAGAGGAACGCTTCGACGAGCGACGGATGCACGTCGTCGAAGTAGTCCTTCATCTCCGCCGCGTCGCGTCGCACGTAGTCGTCCAGCGGGTGCGCCATCCGGGAGGCGAACAGCTGCGCGCCCTCCGTCGCGACGGTGACGACGTCGGGGGAGGTGCCCGCCGCGACCATGGTCAGGATCTTCGCGAAGTAGTCGCCCCAGTCCGTGCCCTGGATCGCCACGATCCGGACCGGGATGTCCGGATGCTTGCGCTGGAAGCCGTCTACGAGGCTCTGCCGTGCCGCCGCATCCTGCGCCGTGCCCAGCAGCGCGACAGTCAGGGCATCGCTCCCGCGCCCTGGAATGTCCATGCCGGTGAGCCTCGGCCAGGAGATCGCCGTGCCGACGATGCCCAGGCCCAGTGCGCCCAGCATCATCCGCCGTGAGATGTCAACCACTTCGTCGCTCCTCTTCGATCGGATGCTGAATTGATTCAGCACTGCATGCTAACAACGCGTTCGACGTGCACGCAAGGGTTTGCTGAATTAATTCAGCACACCTCGGCGCCGTCGTCTCGAATCGCTATGGTGGGAGGAGAGCTGCGAGTCGCAGCCCGCAGGTCGCGACAGGACGGAGACACCATGTCGGAGCCGCGACCCGGCCGGCGCCCCACCCTGTCCGATGTCGCCGCGCGCTCGGGGATGTCCAAGGCCGCCGTGAGCATGATCCTCAACGATCGCCCCGGCTCCCGGCTCTCCGCGGAGGCGGCGGCGCGCGTGCGCGCAGCCGCCGACGAACTCGGCTATCGGCCGAATCCCGCGGCGCAGAGCCTGCGACTCGGTCGCACGGGCACCATCGGCTTCATCTCGGATCAGGTCACGATCACCCGCTACGCGTCGGGGATGATCCGCGGCGTACTGGAAGCCGCGAAGACGCGCGAGCGGACCGTGCTCATCACCGAGACCGGCGGCAGCGACGACCTGACCGTCGCCGTGCAGGAGATGACCGATCGCCGGGTGGATGGAATCATCATCGGCCTGATGACGGCGCGCATGATCGACGTACCCAAGATCCCCCACGGCGTCCCCGTCGTCCTCGTCAACGGCGTGTCGAGCGCCGATCATCCGAACGTCCTCCCCGACGAGTACTCGGCCGGCGCCGCGGTGGCCGAGCACCTGGTGGAGCGTGGACATCGCCGCATCGGGATCATCGGCGACATCCCGCAGGTCGTCGGAGATCCGCGTCGTTCCGCCACCATCGCCGAGCGCTTCGCCGGCCTGGACGACGTGTTCGCCCGAGCCGGGGTCGACATCGCGCGGGTCGACGTCGACGACTGGCGCCCGGAGATCGGATACGAGCAGCTGCACCGCATGCTCGACGCGCACCCCGACCGCACCGCCATCGTCGCCGGAAACGACAACGTCGCCTTCGGCGTGTACCAGGCGATGGCCGAACGCGGCCTGAAGGTCGCCGAGGACGTCTCGGTGATCTCCTTCGACGACGAGGAGCTGGCGAGCTTCCAGCGCCCGGGATTGACGACTGCGCGCCTGCCCTACGAGCAGATGGCTCGTCGCGGCATCGAGATGCTGGTCGGCGAGGCCGAACTCGCGCATGAGCGAGTCCCGATGCCGCTCATCGTGCGCGATTCCGTCCGACGTCTGGGCTGACCGCGCCTCCCGAGCCGGTGGGGCTGAAAGGCTGCGGCGGAGCGAAAGCGGGACCGAGCGACACCGGATGCCGGGGTTCGGCCGCACCCGGCTACCGTTGTCCCATGCGCTTCCCCGCCACGCTCCGCTCGGCTCGACGGGCCCCGCTGCTGCAGGTGCTGAAGTCGGCGGCCGCCACGATCGCGGCCTGGCTGATCGCGGGCTGGGTGCTGCCGGGTCCGCTGCCGGTGTTCGCGGCGATCGCCGCCCTGCTGGTCGTGCAGCCCAGCGTGAACCAGTCGCTGTCGAAGGCGATCGAGCGCAGCGCCGGGGTGATCCTCGGCGTGATCATCGCGGTGCTGCTGACGGTGGTGCTGGGCGCGCAGAGCTGGGTCGTGCTGGCCGCCGTCGTCGTCGCGATGCTGGCGGCCTGGGCCATGCGGGCATCCACTGGCACGGGGAACCAGGTCGCGATCTCGGCCGTGCTCGTGCTGGCCCTGGGCGCGTCGAACCCGGACTACGCCGTCGACCGGATCATCGAGACCCTGATCGGCGCGGCCATCGGCTTCGTGATCAACATCGCGATCGTGCCGCCGGTCCTCACCGCGCCCGCCCGGCGTGATATCGGGATGCTGGGGCGCGAGCTCGCGGCCTCCCTCGACCGCCTCGCGGAGGCGCTCTCCGCGAACCGCAGCGGTCCGCAGCTGCAGGAGCTGATGCTCGAGGCGCGTCTGCTGCGACCGATGAAGGATGCCGCGGAGGCCTCGCTCAAGGAGGCCGAGGAGTCACTCGCCCTGAACCCGCGCCGGGGAAGGCACCGCGACGATCTGACCGCGCTGCGCGCCCTGTTCGAGCGCATCTCCCCCGTGGTCACCCAGGTGATCGGCATGACGCGCGCGTACATCGACCACTACGAGGACTCCCTCGCCCAGGACCCCGCCGTGCGCGCGATCGGCGATCAGCTGCGCCGCGCAGGACACGACATGCGGCTCGCCGTGCAGACGGCCGACGTCGCCCCGGAGCCGGATGCCATGACCTCGACGATCCCGGCGCTGACCACCCCGCTGGTGGTGCGTCCACCGGCATCCGATCACTGGATCCTGGTCGGCTCGCTCATGGAGGATCTGCGCCGCATCCACGGCGAGCTGCGCGACGAGGCCTGAACGCTCGGGAGGAGATCCTGCCGGGAATCTCCTCCCGAACGCGCCGCACGTCGTCAGTCCGCGAGCCGCCCCACGGCGCGCGCACGGATCAGCACCTGCTGGCCGTCGGAGTAGGCCGCGGGCAGTTCCTCGACCGCGACGACCTCGATCGTGGAGGACGCGGCGCCGGCCAGACGGGCGCGTTCCACGGCATCCCGTGACGCGTCCTCGCGCGCCGCCCTGCGGCCCGCCTCGGTGCCGTCGACCCGGTAGATCTTCTCGACCTGCCCCGCGACGTCGCCCAGCGCAGCCCCCACGGCGTTGGCCGCCCCGAAGTGATCGGGCCGGATGAGCTCGCTGACTCCGTCCAGCGTCTCGGGCGCGATGATCCCACCACCGCCCACGAGGATCACCGGCACCGGCGCGGCGCTCGGCTTCATCCTGTCGACGCTGTCCTCGAGAAGCGCGCGGATCCCGTCCCAGGCGGTCCGTGCGACCGCGTCATCCACGTCCGGGGTGGCAATCCCCGCGATCTGCGCCGCTCCGACCCGCAGGGCGATGTCGGTCGCGGTCAGCGTGCTGCCGCCGAAGGCCAGGCCCTCCTGCAGCAGCCGATAGCCGACGCTGTCGGGCCCGAGGGAGGCGCCGCCGGAGCGCACGATCGTGCCGCCGCCGAGCCCGACCGAGAGCAC
>Ga0256796_1001306_pt1 | contig 9458 bp, 9 predicted proteins | sample MC6MC0947MT_FD_190209 | JGI IMG/M metagenome (GOLD analysis project Ga0256796, IMG submission 190209) | Metatranscriptome of enriched soil aggregate microbial communities from Iowa State University, Ames, United States - MC6-MC0947-MT... | ecosystem: Environmental > Terrestrial > Soil >...
ATCATGGTCGCGGGACGGTACACGCTGCTGGAGCAGCCCGCCGCGGCCGACGTGCTGCCGGCGTGCGCGGAGACCGGGACGGGGATCGTCGCGGCATCCGTGTTCAACTCCGGGCTGCTCGCGCAGAGCGAGCCCCGGCGCGACGGCCGGTACGAGTACGGCCAGCTTCCCGAGGAACTGTGGGACCGACTGGTGCGGATCGCGTCGATCTGCAGGGCGCACGACGTGCCGCTTCCTGCGGCCGCCATCCAGTTCCCGCTGCAGTCGGACCTCGTACGCTCGGTCGTGGTCGGCGGCAGCCGGCCCGCGCAGCTGCGGCAGAATGCCGAGTACGCCGCGCTGGAGATCCCCGCTGATCTCTGGGCGGAGCTGGCCGAGGACGGGCTGATCCCGGCGTGACGCCGTTCGGATCGCCGGCGAGAGGGAGAAGAGGACTGACGGATGCTTGAGGGGATCAACCCGCTGCTGACCGGTGAGCTGCTGCTGCACCTGGATCGGATGGGGCACTCGGACTCGGTCGTCGTGGCCGATGCGCACTTCCCGGCGTGGGCGCTGGGCGAGCGGGTGATCGACCTGCCGGGCACGACGACGCCCGAGGTGGTCGCCGCGATCCGCTCGGTGCTGCCGCTGGACGATGCGCCCGGCATGGACCTGATGGAGTCGGCGGATGCCGAGGTGCTGGACGTGCAGCACGAGCTGATGGCCGCCGCAGGGACGGCGCTGGACACGACCCGGTTCGTGGAGCGCTTCGCCTACTACGACGTCGCCAAGGGGGCGTACCTGATGGTGCGCACCGGCGAGACCCGCAAGTACGGCAACGCCCTGTTGCGCAAGGGCGTCGTGGGGCACCCCTCGGCCTGAACGTTGACGGCCGGCGGTCAGCCGGCCGTCGAGGCTCGGACGACCAGCTCGGCGGCGAAGGGCGTGACCGGCGCGGCGGGTGTGCCCGGAGCCTCCAGCAGGCGGAGCAGTGCCGACGCCGCGGCGCGCCCGATCTCGTAGCCCGGCTGCCGGATGGTGGTGAGGGGGACCAGCGCCTGGCGGGCCTGATCGACGTCGTCGAAGCCGACGATCGCGATGTCGCCGGGAACAGCGATCCCCGCGCGCAGCAGTGCGGTCTGGGCTCCGATCGCGAGCATGTCGTTTGCCGCGAACACGGCGTCCGGGCGCTCCGCTGCGGGCGCGGCGATGATCCGCTCCGCCGCCAGCAGCCCCGCATCGATCGTGAGGCCGTCCGTCGCGATCACGTCGATCCGGGCATCCGGCGCCGCGTCCCGGAGGCCCGCGAGGCGATCCGCGGACTGGCTGACCGTGCGGGGGTCGCCGAGGAAAGCGATGCGGCGACGGCCGATCCCGATCAGGTGCTCTCCGGCGAGCCGGCCGCCGCCGCGGTCGTCGAACGCCACGGAGCCGACGGAGGACGACGGCTGCTCGGGGCCGATGACGACCGAGCGGATGCCCTTGTCCGCCAGGCCCTCGAGCCGGCCGAGCACGTCGCCGAGCGGGTAGATGAGGATGCCCTGCGCGCGATGCGCCTCGAACATGTCGATGTTGCGCAGCTCCTGCGCGTCATCGCGGTTGCTGTTGCTGAAGAACAGCGACCAGCCGGCCTCCCGGGTGACGTCCTCGACACCCCGGGAGAGCTCGCTGAAGTACGGCAGCCAGGCATCGAGCAGGATCAGCGCGATCGTCCTGCCCGCGCCGGCGCGCAGCTGGCGGGCCGACTCGTTCGGCACGAACCCGAGTTCGGCGACGGCGTTCCGCACACGCTCCCTGGTCCTCTCGCTGAGCACGTGCGGATGGTTGAGGTAGTTCGACACGGTGGAGGCCGAGACACCCGCGTGGGCGGCGACGTCCTTGACACTGGCCGGCATCCGGCGTCCTCTCCGCTCGAATCGGGTGGTGAAAGTCACCATACCCGGGTATTGACACGTTGCAAGCTCCCAGAGTACCGTCGCCTCAACGTGGAATTGCAACGTGCCAATTCAGCAAAGGAGCTCTTATGAACATCGGATGCCATGGCCTTGTCTGGACCGGGGAATTCGACGCGGCGGGCATCCGCCTGGCGGTGGAGAAGACCGCAGCAGCCGGGTTCGACCTCATCGAGTTCCCGCTGATGGACCCGTTCTCCTTCGATGTCGGGGCCGCGAAGGAGGCGCTCGCCGCGCATGGTCTGGCGGTGAGCGCGTCTCTCGGGCTCTCGGACGCGACCGACATCACCAGCGCGGACGCCGACGTCGTCGCGGCGGGCGAGGCGCTGCTGATGCGCGCTGTCGATGTCCTGGCTGAGCTCGGCGGCACGCACTTCTGCGGCGTGATCTACTCGGCGATGCGCAAGTACATGATGCCGGTCACACCCGAGGGTCTCGCGAGCAGCAGAGCCGTCATCGGCCGCGTCGCGGACCACGCCGCCTCCCGGGGCGTGCAGGTCAGCCTCGAGGTCGTCAACCGCTACGAGACCAACGTCCTGAACACCGCACGGCAGGCGATCGGCTACCTCGCGGAGGTGGACCGGCCGAATCTGGGCATCCACCTCGACACCTATCACATGAACATCGAGGAGTCGGACATGGCGGCTCCCGTGCTGGATGCCGCGCCCGGTCTCCGCTATGTGCACATCGGCGAGAGCCACCGCGGCTACCTCGGCACCGGCACGGTCGACTTCGACACCTTCTTCAAGGCGCTCGGCCGGATCGGCTATGACGGCCCCATCGTCTTCGAGTCGTTCTCGTCGGCGGTGGTCGCGGAGGACCTGAGTCGGATGCTGGGGATCTGGCGCAACCTGTGGACCGACAGCGAGGAGCTCGGCGCGCACGCGAACCGGTTCATCCGGGACAAGCTCGTCGCAGTCGATTCCATCCGGCTGCATTGAGGGGCGTAGCTACCGTGACCAACTTGTTATTACAGGTCTGGCGCTGTGCGGCGAGGTTAGATACATTTAGATACAACTTGCGCATCAGGACGCAGACGCGCACAATTGATCCGATGTTTGGAATGGATTCCACGGGAATCCTCGACCTCCGAGGGAGTAGGCGGGCATGAGCGATCCCATCCTCAAGGTGGAGGGAATCAGCAAGGGGTTCCCCGGCGTGCAGGCACTGAAGGACGTGCACCTCGAAGTGCGGTCGGGAGAGGTCCTGGTCCTCGTCGGCGAGAACGGTGCAGGCAAATCGACGCTGATGAAGATCCTCTCGGGCATCTACACGCGTGACGAGGGGACCATCACCTTCGAGGGTGAGCCGGTCGAGTTCACCAGTCCGCTGCAGGCCCAGCAGCTCGGTGTGACGATCATCCACCAGGAGCTGAACATGATGCCCGACCTCACGGTCGCGCAGAACATCTACATCGGCCGCGAGCCGAAGGTCGGACCCTTCGTCTCGGAGCGGCGCCTGAACCAGCAGACGGCGGAGCTGCTGCAGCGCCTCGACATCCACCTCGACCCCCGTCAGAAGGTGGGCGAGCTCACCGTCGCCGAGCAGCAGATGGTCGAGATCGCCAAGGCGCTCTCGTTCAATGCCAAGGTGCTGATCATGGACGAGCCGACATCGGCCCTCACCGACACCGAGGTCGAGGTGCTGTTCACCCTCATCGAGCAGCTCAAGGCCAAGGGCACCGGCATCGTCTACATCTCGCACCGCATGGACGAGCTGCGGCGCCTCGCCGACCGGGTCAGCGTGCTGCGCGACGGCGCATACATCGGTTCTCTCGAGAAGGACGAGATCAGCATCCCCAAGATCATCGAGATGATGGTGGGACGCGCGATCGACGAGGGAGCGCGCCCCGCGCCGCGCGACTACACCACCGAGCCGGTGGTCCTCGAGGTGCAGGGCCTGTCCACCAAGTCGCTGCTGCGCGACGTGTCCTTCCGCCTGCACCAGGGTGAGATCCTCGGCTTCGCCGGGCTGATGGGCGCCGGACGCACCGAGACCGCTCGTGCCGTCATCGGAGCGGATCCGCGCGACGGCGGGAGCATCGTGATCGGCGGCAGGGAGCGGCGCATCCGCCAGCCCGAGGACGCCGTCAAGCAGGGCATCGGATACCTGTCCGAGGACCGCAAGCTGCTGGGTCTGATGCTGGAGCAGGACGTCACCTTCAACACGGTGCTCGCCTCGCTCAACTCCTACGCCGGTGCGCTCGGCTGGATGGGCGACCGCACGGCCAAGCAGAAGACCAAGGACTACGTGCAGCAGCTGCGCGTGAAGACGCCCTCGGTCAACCAGATCGTCAAGCTGCTCTCGGGCGGCAACCAGCAGAAGGTCGTCATCGCCCGCTGGCTGATGCGCGACTGCGACATCCTCATCTTCGACGAGCCCACCCGCGGCATCGACATCGGAGCCAAAGAGGAGATCTACCGCCTGATGCAGCAGCTCGCCGACTCGGGCAAGTCCATCATCGTCATCTCGTCCGAGCTCCCCGAGCTGCTCCGCGTCGCGAACCGCATCACCGTGTTCGCGAACGGAGAGGTCACCGGTGAGCTCCGCAACGAGGAAGCCACCCAGGAGAAGATCATGCATCTCGCAGCCCACGGAGAGGACAGCTGATGAGCAACTCGACCACGACGGTCGTGCAGACCGCGGTGTCCGAGAACACCCAGAAGGGCCGCCTCGGCGCGGCTCTGCGCAACTCGGTTCAGCAGGGGCTCGCCCTCGGGACGCTGATCGTGCTGTTCGTGTTCTTCGCGATCTTCGGATCGAACTTCACGTCCTCCTCCAACATCGAGAACATCCTCATGTCGACGGTGCTCGTCGGCGTGCTCGCACTGGGCACGACCTTCGTGATCGTGACCGCGGGCATCGACCTCTCGCTCGGCTTCGGCATGACGCTGTGCTCGGTGATGATGGGAACGTTCATCACCGGATGGGGTCTGCCCGTGTGGGTGGGCGTGCTCGGCGCGCTGGCCACCGGTGCGCTGATCGGCCTGATCAACGGGCTCAACGTCACCTTCCTGCGTCTGCCTCCCTTCATCGCCACGCTCGCGATGATGATGATCGCGCAGGGTCTGGCGCTGGTCATCTCCGAGGTGAAGCCGATCACCTTCGCTCCTGAGACGCGCAAGCAGGTCACGAGCATCGTCCAGTTCGACCCCGTGCTCACGGCGTCCGACGGCTACTTCGCGAGCCTCCCGATGGGCGTGCTCATCTTCATCGTGCTGGCCGTCATCGCATACCTGACGCTGAACAAGACCCTGCTCGGCCGCTACACGTTCGCGATCGGCTCGAACGAGGAGGCCACCCGCCTCTCCGGTGTGAACACGCGCCGTTGGACCATCTGGGTCTACGTCTTCGCCGGCCTGTTCATCGGCATCGCCGGTGTGCTGCTGACCGCCCGCCTGGGCTCCGCGCAGCCGACCGCCGGCGCGGGTTACGAGCTCCAGGCCATCGCGGCCGTGGTCATCGGCGGCACCTCTCTGATGGGCGGCCGAGGATCGATCGTCGGCACCGTGATCGGCGCCTTCATCATGAGCGTGCTGATCAACGGTCTGCGCAGCATGTCGATCCAGACCGAGTGGCAGTACATCCTCACCGGCATCGTCATTCTCATCGCCGTGTTCTTCGACGCGCTGCGCAACCGCGGCAAGAGCTGAACGACCTCCCTTCCCAACTGAACACCGCACGTCCACCCGAGAACGTCCACAATCACAGAACGATGGAGTTTCACATGAAGTACGGAAAGAAGATCGCCGTCGCGACCGTCGCAGCGCTGACGGTGCTGAGCCTGGCCGGCTGCGCCACCGGCAAGGGTGACACCCCGGCCGGCGGCGGCGACAAGCCCGCTGCCAAGGACATGACGATCGACCTCGTCTCGAAGGGCTTCCAGCACCAGTTCTGGCAGGCCGTGAAGAAGGGTGCCGAGGAGAAGGGCAAGGAGCTCGGCGTCAAGATCAACTTCGAGGGCCCCGGCTCCGAGACCGAGATCGAGAAGCAGCTCCAGATGCTGCAGTCGTCGATCGACCGCAAGCCGTCCGCCATCGCGTACGCAGCCCTCGACCCCGAGGCCTGCATCCCCGCTCTGGACGCCGCTGCCTCTGCGAACATCCCGGTCGCGTACTTCGACGCCCCGTGCAACAGCGAGGTCGGCAAGACCCTCGCCGCGACCGACAGCAAGGTCGCCGGCGCGCTCGCGGCGGAGCACATGGCCGAGCTCATCGGCGGCAAGGGCGACGTCGCGATCGTCGCGCACTCGCAGATCAACTCGACCGGTGTCGAGCGCCGCGACGGCTTCGTCGACAAGATCAAGGCGGACTACCCTGACATCAAGATCGTCGACATCCAGTACGGTGACGGCGACCACCTGAAGTCGGCCGACATCACCAAGTCGATGCTGAACGCGCACCCCGACCTCAAGGGCATCTACGCGACCAACGAGGGTTCCGCCGTCGGCGTCGCGAACGCCCTGAGCGAGCTCGGCAAGACCAGCAAGGACATCACGGCGATCGGCTTCGACTCGGGCGCGGCCCAGATCGACGCGATCAAGGGCGGCGTCCTCGCCGGCGCGATCACGCAGGACCCGATCGGCATCGGCAAGACCGTCGTGCAGGCCGCCTACGACCTCGCGAACGGCAAGTCCGTCGAGAAGTTCTACGACACCGGCTCGTACTGGTACGACGCCACCAACCTGGACGACCCGAAGATCTCCGCGGTCCTCTACCAGTGACCCGCTGATCGTCTGATCCGCAGAAGGGCCCCTCGCCTTCGGGTGAGGGGCCCTTTTCGCTGGCCTGCCGGACGAGGGAGCGAAGCCGGCAGCGGACCTTCAGATCGCAGTTCATCCCGTTCTCGGCGCTCGGATGTCGTCCAGGTCGCGCTTCGTCCCGCTCTGGTGCTCGGATGCCGAGACCAACTGCGACCCGGAGTGTCGGGGGCACCGGATACCAGGACCAACTGCGACCTGGGGGGGCGGTGTGCGGACGTGGGGGCGGAACGCGTGCGGTCGGCGTGCTGGCGTCCGCCTCAGAGGCGCCGCAGGAAGGTCAGCACCGACGACGGCTCGACGATCAGCTCCTGCAGCGCCGCGTTGAACGGGCCGCCGGCGGGATTCGCCAGGTGCGCCCGGAACGCCGCCTCATCGACGTACTCCTCGTAGACGAAGAAGCTGTCGGGGGTGTCGAGCACGCGGGTGGCGTCGAAGACGAGATTGCCGGGCTCGGCGCGGACGGCCTCCGCGAAGTCGCGCAGCAGCGCGGCGACGCGATCGCCCTCGCCGGGGCGGGCCGTGAAGGTGGCGTGCAGGATCGTGGGCTCGGACATGGTGCTCCTTCAGGAGGGCGGTGCGGACAGCGTGAGCAGTCGGGCGGGATTGTCGACCAGCATCCGGTCGACCGCCTCGTCGCCGATCAGAGCACGCAGACGCGGAAGGTACCGCTCGCCGAGGTAGGCGAGGCCGGGCATGCCGCCGTAGGCGATGTAGCGGGTCGCGCGGGCGACGTCGCCGCCCAGCACGATGCGACCGGCACCTCCACCCGCGACGACGGATGCGGTGAGCTGCAGCAGCTCTGCGTCCGAGCGCGTGCGCGGGCGGGCGAAGCCGTCGTAGCCGAGGAAGGCGCCGCGCTCGGTCAGGGAGAGGTGCAGCCCGGCATCCGGATCGCGATCGGCGTGAGCCAGCACGACACGGTCGGACGCCACCCCCTCGGCCGCGAGCAGGTCGAGCACCTCGTGGGCGGCCGTGCAGAACTCGAGGTGCACCATGATCGGGGCGCCGGTGCTGCGATGCGCCTCGGCGAGAGCGTGCAGGGTGATGCGCTCGAACGCGCTGATCCGCCAGTAGTCGACGCCGCCCTTCAGCATGCCGGCGCGCACCGGATCACCGGAAGGACCGACCGCGGGCACACCTGCACGATCCGGGAACGGATGCACGGTGGAATCGGCGTCCCGGTCGTGCAACTGTTCCCCAGTCGTGCATCCGTTCCGTACGGGCTCATCGTCGGATGCCGGCATCCCGGCCCGCACATCGGACGCGAACAGAGCCGCCAATCGCGAGGCGTCCCACGACCGCGTCGGATGGTCGGCCGCGTAGTGCGCCTCCCGGTGCCGGCCGCTCGTCGCCACGACGGCGAGGCCGGTGGCTGCGCTGATCCGTGCGAGCGCTTCCGGATCGCGACCGAGCCCGAAGGGCGTGGCATCCACCATCGCCTCGAAGCCGCTGGCCTTCAGCGACGCCGCTTCGAGACCTGAGGCACGTTCGTCGTCGAGCTCGTCGCCGGGCAGCAGCGGCGAGATCTGGAACAGGTGCTCGTGGTAGTTCACACGACCCAGCGTCGCCGGATCGACGTCGCCGAGAACCGTGCGAACCACCCCGGACATCAGCGCACCGACTCCGCGGCGGCCGCGAGCTGCTCGACGACCTCGGGCGTGAGGGTCAGGCCGAACACGTCGGCCACCACCTGCGACCAGCCGTGGATGAAGTAGCGCCAGCCGTCGATGACCTGCAGCGAGCGGGCATCCTGCTGTGCGAGCGCCTGGTGCATGAACTCCAGCGAGCCGCGGTAGTTGAACTCCCAGGCCCACGAGGACTCCGGGAAGACCACGGCATCCGTCAGCGGCGATCCGGGACGGTCCTTGCCGAGCCCGGTCGCGTTGGCGATCACGGAGCCGGCGGGCGCCGCCGCGACGATCGCGTCGGCATCCTCAGGCGTCGGCGTGATGACGTAGCGGATCAGGTCCTCGCGCGTGCCGTGCTGGCGGTGCACCTCGCGCAGGTGATCGAGCTTGTCCTGCGAGCGCGCGGTGACCGTCACGAGCGAGGGCACGTCGGCCCGCTCGGCCAGCGCCCAGCTCAGCGCCGTGCCCGAGCCGCCGGCGCCCAGGATGACGACCTCGGCTCCGGTGCGCGCGAAATGGTCGGCGGGCAGGAAGTCGTTCAGGGCGAGGTCGACCGTGATGGGGTCCTTGGCCTGGCCGATGAGCCGGTCGCCGCGCTTGGAGATGCTGGAGATCTCGGAGCACGACACGGCGAACGGGTCGAGCTCGTCGAACAGATCGGATGCCGCCGCGAACACGTTCATCTTGTGCGTGGTCACCAGCGCGCCGCGGTGGTGCACGTCGTCGCGGATCTGCTCGACCATCGCCCGGTACACGGACGGGTCGGCGTCCATCGGCAGGTCGTGGCCGACCAGGGTGCGCGTCGGAAGGCCGAGGATGTCGGCCCAGAGCGGGAACACCTTCATGATCGACGAGGAGCCGGTGGTGACACCGACGAAGCCCATGTAGTCGCTGGGCTGGGTGCTGTCGTTGGCGGTCATGCGATTCTCCTCACGGGGTGGGCGGGCTCGTCGCCGCGCAGCACGGCGATCACGTCGTCGAGCGACACGCTGCCCATGTTGTCGACGGCCTGCGTGGTCTGGGCGGCCAGATGCGGGGTGACGATCACCCGGTCGGCGAGGTCGGCGGCCAGCAGCGGGCTGTCGCCGGCGGCGGTGTCGCCGTCGAGGGTGTCGGCGGCGTAGGCGGCGAGGGTGC
>Ga0256796_1001308_pt1 | contig 9449 bp, 7 predicted proteins | sample MC6MC0947MT_FD_190209 | JGI IMG/M metagenome (GOLD analysis project Ga0256796, IMG submission 190209) | Metatranscriptome of enriched soil aggregate microbial communities from Iowa State University, Ames, United States - MC6-MC0947-MT... | ecosystem: Environmental > Terrestrial > Soil >...
CCGTCATCGTGCTCGCGGTCGGCCACGGGCAGTTCCCGTGGATCGCGCTGCTGCTCGCCTTCTCGTTCGGGTTCTACGGACTCATCAAGAAGCGGGTCGGCCCGCGGGTCGACTCCGTCTCGGGGCTCACGCTCGAGACGCTGTGGCTCGCGCCGGTCGCCGGCGTTCAGCTGTGGTGGATCGCGGCCACCGAGGGGCTCACGATGGGCGCCTACGGTGCGTGGCACGCGGTGCTGCTCTCGCTCGCGGGCGTCGTCACCGCGGTGCCGCTGCTGCTGTTCGCGGCGGCGTCGAGACGGCTGCCGCTCATCTACATGGGGTTCATCCAGTACTTCGCGCCGTTCATCCAGTTCATCGTGGGCGTCGCGGTGCTCGGCGAGCCGATGCCGCCCGAGCGCTGGATCGGCTTCGGTCTCGTCTGGGTGGCGCTCGCCGTGCTCACCTTCGACCTCGTGCGCAGTGCCCGGTCGGCCAGACGGGTGTTCGCCGAGCCCGTGTGAGCCGCATCCGGCACCACGCCGCTGCGGCGGAATCCGCACCAGATGACGCCGTGTGACGCGGATTTCGTGCGTCCGACGCCCGAAAGGTGTCGACCCGGTAACGATCCGGCCGGTGTTACCGGGTTGTGACCGCGGTGACTTGTCTCGGCGGGACACCCCGGCATACTGTCGATCAACGGCGTCGTTACGGCGCTTGATCGTTTCAGCAATTCCTTCAGTCCCAAGGAGCAACATGAGCGTCTTCGCGAAGGCTTCGGCCAAGCGTTCTGCGCGCGCTGCCTGGACGGGTCTCGCCATCGTCGGCGTCAGCACCCTCCTGCTCACCGCGTGCACTTCAGGCGGCACCCCGTCGTCGACCGAGAGCGAGAAGCCCGCCGATTCCGGCGACGCCCTGCAGGTGGAGGCGGGCGACCGCGACCTCACGCTGAAGGTCGGCCAGATCGCGCCGCAGTCCGGCACCCTCGCGGTGCTCGGCCCGCCCCAGATCGCCGCCGCGCAGCTCGCGGTGAACGACATCAACGCCGCCGACCTCGGCATCAACGTCGAGCTGACCCTCCGCGACGAGGGCGACAGCACGGTCGACGTCGCGACCGGTTCGGTCACCGACCTGCTGTCGCAGGACGTCGCGGCCATCTCGGGTGCTGCGGCCTCGGCGACGACCCGCAACATCTACGAGCAGGTCACGAGCGCCGGCGTCGTGCTCATGTCGCCGTCGAACACGGGTCTCGACCTGTCGTCGATCAACGACAACGGGCTGTACTTCCGTACCGCGCCGTCCGACCTCCTCCAGGGCGAGGTGCTCGGCAACCTGGTCGCCGAAGACGGCAACTCGACGCTCGGCATCATCTACCAGAACGACGCCTACGGCACCGGCTTCGCCGACGCCACGAAGAAGGCGTTCGAGGGTGCCGGCGGCGAGGTCGTGGCCGAGTCGTCGTTCAACACGGGCGACACGAACTTCTCGACCCAGATCGGCGACGTGACGGCTCAGAACCCCGACGCGATCGTGATCATCTCGTTCGACGAGGCGAAGGTCATCATCCCCGACCTGGTCGGCAGCGGCTTCCCCGGTGACAAGATCTACCTCACCGACGGCAACCGTCTCGACTACAGCAAGGACTTCGCCCCCGGCCTCATCAAGGGTGCCAAGGCGACGACCCCGGGTCTCGACCTCGCGTCGCTCGGTGACTTCACCGACCGCCTGAAGGAGATCGACCCCAGCCTGACCGACTTCACCTACGCGGCCGAGTCGTACGACAACATCGTGCTGTTCGCGCTCGCGGCCTACGCGGCCAACAAGACCGACGGCCAGTCGATCGCCGACTACCTCACGCAGATCTCCGGCTCGACCGGCGACGGCGAGAAGGTGACCGACTTCGCCGACGGTGCGAAGGCGCTCGCCGAGGGCAAGCAGATCGACTACGACGGCCTGTCGGGCCCCATCTCGTTCGACGAGAACGGCGACCCGCAGGGTGCCACGATCGGCATCTACGAGTACAACGACCAGAACGTGTCGGAGCGCATCAACTGACGCTCTGAGACTCGAACCGAACGGCCCCGGCGCTCGCGCCGGGGCCGTTCGCGCGTGTGAGGGCGCGTGGGGGCCGTCGTCGGCGCGCAGACGGGCTCGTGCCGTCTGGAGCGCCGCGGTCATCGAATGGGCAGAGATCGCCCAGAATGCTCCAACCCTGGACGTTCTCTGCCCACTCGATCGTGGTGCGGGCAGGCCGGGTGGCCTGGGTGGCCGCGGGTCCCGGGCGGCCCGGGCGGCGTTGGTACGCGCGGGTGGAGAGGTAGGGGCCACTGGTCGCGGCGCGCACGGCGCCGAGAACGCAGAACGGGCGGATGCCGCAGCATCCGCCCGTTCTCGGCGTTCAGGCGTTCGCAGCCAGGGTCAGTCGTCCTGGCCGAGCGTGCCGAGGTAGAGGCCGATCACCTTCGGGTCGTTGAGCAGTTCGCGTCCGGTGCCCGTGTAAGCGTCGCGGCCCTGGTCGAGCACGTACCCGCGGTCGCAGATCTGCAGGCAGCGGCGCGCGTTCTGCTCGACCATGATGGTCGTCACGCCGGCCTTGTTGATCTCCTTGACGCGCAGGAACGCCTCGTCCTGGCGGACAGGGGAGAGGCCGGCGCTGGGCTCGTCGAGCAGCAGCACATGCGGCCCCATCATGAGCGCACGCGACATCGCGACCATCTGCCGTTCACCGCCCGAGAGCGACCCGGCGCGCTGGCCGAGCCGCTTGCCGAGCTCGGGGAAGATCGCCGTGACGAACTCGAGCCGTTCGGCGAGGCCCTTGGGCCGCAGGTAGATGCCCATCTCGAGGTTCTCGCGGATCGTGAGCGACGGGAACACGTTGTTCGTCTGCGGCACGAAGCCGACGCCCTTGCCGACGAGCTTGTTCGCTTTGAGGTTCGTGATCTCCTCGCCGTTCAGGAAGATGCCGCCCTCGCGCACCTTCACGAGACCGAAGATCGACTTCAGGAGCGTCGACTTGCCGGCCCCGTTCGGGCCGATGATTCCGATCAACTCGCCGGGCGCCGCGGTCAGCGAGCACCCGTTGAGGATGTTCACGCCGGGCAGGTACCCGGCGGTGATCGAGCGCACCTCGACGACGAGGTCGCCGACGGCCGGCTGTTCGACGGCGGGGGCAGGGCTACTGTTCGTCATCGATGAGCTCCTTCAGCGCTTCGACGTGACCGGTGTCGGTCGCGCCGAGATCCTGGTCGTGGTGCTGGCCGAGGTAGGCGTCGATCACGGCCTGGTCCTGCATGACCGAGTGCGGGTCGCCCTCGGCGACGACCTTGCCCTCGGCCATGACGATCACCCAGTCGGCGATGTGGCGCACCATGTGCATGTCGTGCTCGACGAAGAGCACCGTCATGCCCTGGGTCTTCAGGTCGAGGATGTGGTCGAGCAGCGACTGGGTGAGCGCCGGATTGACGCCTGCCATGGGCTCGTCGAGCATGACGAGCGTCGGGTCGCTCATGAGCGCCCTCGCCATCTCGAGGAGCTTGCGCTGGCCGCCCGACAGGCTCGCCGCGTAGTCGTCCTTCTTCGCGTCGAGCTTGAACCGGCCGAGGAGCTCGAGGGCCTTCGCCTCGATCTCGTCGTCCTGCTTGCGCCAGAGGAACGGCAGCATGGCCCGGAACAGGTTCTCGCCGCGCTGCCCCGTCGCCCCGAGCTTCATGTTGTCCATGACGGTCAGGAGCCCGAGGGCCTTCGTGAGCTGGAACGTGCGGATGAGGCCCATGCGCGCGACCTTGAACGCGGGCACGTGCGCGAGAGAGGTGCCGTCGAAGCTCCAGTTGCCGGTGTCGGGCTTGTCGAACCCGGTCAGCAGGTTGAAGAACGTGGTCTTGCCGGCACCGTTCGGGCCGATGAGGGCGGTGATCGCGCCGCGCGGGATCTCGACGTGCGCGACGTCGACCGCGGTGAGGCCGCCGAACGTGCGCTTGACTCCGTCGGCGATGAGGATCGGATCGGTTTTCTTGCAGCCCGGTACGGCGTCGCCGACGTGCAGGTCGACGCTCTTGACGGGCTTCTTCGTGGGAGCGGCGTCACTTGACAAAGGACATCTCCTTCTTGTTTCCGAGCATGCCCTGTGGTCTGAACACGACCATGAGCATGATCGCCACGCCGACGAGGATGAACCGGAGCTGGCCCGACTGCACCTCGGAGATCGGCAGCCAGCCGGCCTCGACGGCGCGTGCGACGAATCCCGAGAAGAACGACAGGACGACCCAGAAGACGATCGAGCCGAGCACCGGGCCGAGCACCGTCGCGGCCCCGCCGAGCAGCAGGATCGCCCACGTGAAGAAGGTGAGCGAGGTCGCGTAATTGGCCGGCACCACGGCGCGGGGCAGGATGAAGATCATGCCCGCGAACGTGCCGAGCACGCCGCCGAGGATGAGGCTCTGCATCTTGTAGGCGTAGACGTTCTTGCCGAGCGAGCGCACGGCGTCCTCGTCCTCGCGGATGCCCTTGAGCACGCGGCCCCACGGGCTGCGCATGAGCATCCAGACGAGCACGCACGCGATCGCGACGATCACCCAGGCGACGAGGATGCTCCACCAGTCGTTCGCGCTGAACACCCAGGGCCCGAAACCGGCGGTGCCGGAGAAGTGGAACGGATTGAGCGCCCGGAATCCGTCTTTGTACTCGCTCAAGCCGTTCGCGGAGCCCGTCACGTCGCGGAACGTGTTGGTCGTGAACAGCAGTCGCAGGATCTCGGCCGCCGCGATCGTCACGATCGCGAGGTAGTCGGCGCGCAGTCGCAGTGTCGGGATACCGAGGATGAGCGCGAAGATGACGGATGCGCCGACGCCGACGAGCACGGACGCCCACACGGGGAACCCGAAGGTCAGCGTGGAGATCGCGTAGCCGTAGGCGCCGAGCGCCATGAACCCGGCCTGGCCGAAGTTCAGGAGGCCGGTGTAGCCGAAGTGCACCGCGAGGCCGAGGGCCGCGAGCGCGTAGGCGGCGGTGGTCGGGCTCACCAGCTCGACGGCCGCGTTCGAGAAGATTGCTCCCCAGTCGATCATTTCGGTCCTCCTAGCCGATCCGCTCTCGGCGACCGAGGATGCCCTGCGGACGCAGCAGCAGCACGAGGATGAGGATCACCAGTGCCGCGACGAACTTCATGTCCGCCGGAATCCAGAGCGTCGAGAGCTCGACGAACAGTCCGACGATGAGCGAGCCGATGAGGGCTCCGAATGCGGTGCCGAGACCGCCGAGCGTGACGGCGGCGAACACGAGCAGCAGGATCTGGAAGCCCATGTCCCAGCTCGCCCCGGGGCGGTAGTACGCCCAGAGGATGCCGCTCAGGCCCGCGAGCGCGGCGCCCAGCACCCACACGACGCGGATCGTGCGGTCGACGTCGATGCCGCTCGCCGAGGCGAGGCTCGGGTTGTCGGACACCGCGCGGGTCGCCTTGCCGATGCGGGTGCGCAGCAGGAAGAACGCGACCGCGAGGAGGACCACGATGCTGATACCCATGCTCGCCACGTCGATCCACGACAGCGACAGCGGTCCGAGGTGGAACTCGGCCGGCGCTGCGCCGGGCAGCTGCCGGGTGCGGCCGCCGTAGAAGAACTGGTACGTGTACCGCATCGCGAGCGCGAGGCCGATGCTCACGATCATGAGCTGGATGACGCCGACGCCTCGGCGCCGCAACGGCTTCCACAGCACCGCGTCGAGCGTCCAGCCGAGACCCGCGCTCAGGAGGATCGCGATGAGGATCGCGATCGCGATCGGCAGGCCGATGATGTTCGCGAACGTCAGCGTCATGAGCGCGCCGAACGTGATCATCTCGGAGTGCGCGAAGTTGCTGAGGCCCGTGGTGCCGTAGATGAGCGAGAGCCCGATCGCCGCGAGTGCGAGCAACAGGCCGAAGTTCAGGCCGTTCACGACCCGGTTGACGAGCTGGTCGAAGAACGACACGGTCACCCGCGTGCCCTCCCCGAGGAAGAAGTTCACCGACTTGTTGTTCGTCAGCCCGAACTCCGCCGTGCGGGGATTCTCGCCCTTCGAGACGACGACGCCCTTCGGCAGGGTGTCCTCGTGCAGCTCGATCTTGTACTCGGTCTTCTCGGGCACGCCGAGCGTCCACTTGCCGTCGGCGTCGGTCTCGGTGTCGGCGGTGAATCCGCCGCCCTCGACCGTGATCTTCACGCCTTCGAGTGGTTCGTCGTTGTACTGCACATTGCCCGAGAAGTGGTACTCGTACTCGTCGGAAGCCGAGGCCGCACTCCCATCCTCCGCCACCGCAGGGGACGCTGCGATGCCGGACAGAGTGAGTGCGGACAGGAGAATTCCGAGGAGTAGGAGCCACCTCCCGCGGGAGCGAGTCTGGACAGATCTCGTGGGTTCCACTGCACCTCCAAGGAGTCACCGGAGAGCGTGGTGGGACCTCCGGGACCGGTCCTTTCCGTCGACGGCGTCGTCGACGGTACCTGCCGATTATGACCCATGCGCGGCATGCCCGTGTGCAGTCGTCGGTCGGAGACCTCCGATTGTGCTGGATCGTTATGAAGAACCGGGGGAATGCCTCCGGCGCGAACTCGCTTAACATTGATGCACCGCCACCCACCCACGAAGCCGACGAGCCGCGGGTGTCCGACACGAAGGGAAGTCATGGATCAGGCAGATCCGTTCGGATTCACGGGACTCACGTACGACGACGTCCTCCTCCTTCCTGGTCACACCGACGTGATCCCCTCCGAGGCCGACACGGCCTCGCGCCTCACCCGTCGCATCACCGTGGCGACTCCGCTGCTGTCCGCGGCGATGGACACCGTCACCGAGGCCCGCATGGCGATCGCCATGGCGCGCCAGGGCGGCATCGGCATCCTGCACCGCAACCTGTCGATCCAGGACCAGGCCGACATGGTCGATCGCGTCAAGCGCAGCGAATCGGGCATGGTCTCGAACCCGGTGACCACGACGCCGGATGCCTCGGTCGCCGACGTCGACGCGCTGTGCGCGATGTACCGCGTGAGCGGCCTCCCGGTCGTCGACGACGAGGGCAAGCTCGTCGGCATCATCTCGAACCGCGACATGCGCTTCGTCGCCGACTTCGAGAAGCCGTCGACCAAGGTCTCCGAGGTCATGACGAAGATGCCGCTCATCACGGGGCGCGTCGGCATGAACCCCGACGAGGCGCTCGCGATCTTCGCGAAGCACAAGGTCGAGAAGCTCCCGCTCGTCGACGACGAGGGGCATCTCACCGGCCTCATCACCGTGAAGGACTTCGACAAGAGCGAGCAGTACCCGTACGCCACGAAGGACGACGAGGGCCGCCTCCGGGTCGGTGCCGCGATGGGATTCTTCGGCGACGCGTGGGAGCGCGCCGAGGCGCTGCGCGACGCGGGCGTCGACGTGCTCGTCGTCGACACCGCGAACGGCGAGTCGGCGGGCGTGCTCGACATCATCCGCCGGCTGAAGGCCGACCCGACGTTCGCCCACATCGACGTCATCGGCGGCAACGTCGCGACGTACGAGGGCGCGAAGGCGCTCGTCGAGGCCGGTGCCGACGCGGTCAAGGTCGGCGTGGGCCCCGGCTCGATCTGCACGACGCGCGTCGTGGCCGGTGTGGGTGTTCCCCAGATCACCGCCGTGTACGAGGCATCCAAGGCGACCAAGCCCGCAGGCGTGCCGCTGATCGCCGACGGCGGCCTGCAGTACTCGGGCGACATCGCGAAGGCGCTCGTCGCCGGCGCCGACACCGTCATGCTCGGTTCGCTCCTCGCCGGCACGGCCGAGAGCCCCGGCGAGCTCGTCTTCCAGAACGGCAAGCAGTTCAAGGCCTACCGGGGCATGGGATCGCTGGGTGCGCTGCAGACCCGCGGCAAGAAGACGTCGTACTCGAAGGACCGCTACTTCCAGGCCGACGTGCCGAGCGACGACAAGCTGATCCCCGAGGGCATCGAGGGCCAGGTGCCGTACCGCGGTCCGCTGTCGGCGGTCGCGTACCAGCTCATCGGCGGGCTGCGCCAGTCGATGTTCTACGTCGGCGCCCGCACGATCGCCGAGCTGAAGACGAAGGGCCGCTTCGTGCGCATCACGCCCGCGGGCCTCAAGGAGTCGCACCCGCACGACGTGCAGATCGTCGTCGAGGCGCCGAACTACACGCGCTGACCGCCCGCTGACGCGGGCCCGGCCGGGGCCGACTCCGCCAGCTCCCTGATGTAGCAGAGCATGCGGTAGTCGGTGCCCGGTTCGACGTTCACGAAGCCGTGGCGTTCGTAGAAGCGGCGCGCGTCGACATCGATCTCGTCGACGTTGATGTGCATCTCGCCGCCCCCGCGCCGGAGCACCTCGGCGATCGCGTGCTCGAGGAGCGTCGTGCCGATGCCCGAGCCGCGCAGGGCGGGCATCACGTAGAGCTCGTCGAGCACGGCGAGCGGGCCGTCGCAGTACACCGTCGGCCGGAGGGTGACGAGGGCGTAGCCCGTGGGGTCGCCGCCGCCCGCATCGTCGCCCGCGAACAGCACGAACCCGTCGGGGTCGGCGATGAGCCGCCGGAAGCGCGGTTCGAGCACCTCGCGGCTCGGGGTCGGCGTGTCGAACTCCTCGGCGAACTCGACCTGCAGGCGGGCCGCAGTCGCTGCGTCGTCGGGCACGGCGATGCGGATGCCTCGGGTCGAGGCATCCGGGCCGTGGGCGTCGCTCGTGGTCATCGTGCTCATCCCCGATCCGGAGTCCGGAGGCACGTCAGGCCGAGGTCTGCCCGGCGGCGTCGGCGATGCGGGTGATCGCTTCGCCGAGCACCTCGGGCGTGCAGGCGAAGTTCAGCCTGACGTGGCCGCGCCCGACCTCCTTGCCGAACATCGTTCCGATGCCGAGCGCGACCCGGGCCCGCTCGAGTGCGACCGCCGCGGGGTCGTCGCCCCAGCCGAGGGCGGAGAGGTCGAGCCAGGCGAGGTACGTCGCGTCGGGGATGCGGTAGCGCACGCCCGGCAGCTCGTCGGCGAGCAGGTCCGCGAGCAGGCGCCGGTTGTCGTCGAGGCTCGCGAGCACCCCGTCGAGCCAGTGCCCGCCCTCGCGGAACGCGGCGACCGACGCGATCGAGCCGAACTGGCTCATGCGCCACTCGACCTCGTAGGGCATGGCCTTCCGTACCGCGTCGCCGCGGTCGGAGGCGGTCACGATCATCGCGGCCTTGAGCCCGGCGAGGTTGAACGCCTTCGACGCGGCCGTCACGGTCACACCGTGCTCGCGGGCGGCGTCGGAGACGGTGAGGAACGGCGTGTAGACCGTGCCCGGCTGCGAGAGCGGTCCGTGCACCTCGTCGGAGACGATCGTCGCACCGTGGCGTGCGGCGACCTCGGCGAGGGCGGCGAGCTCGTCACGCGAGGGCACGAGCCCGATCGGGTTGTGCGGGTTGCACAGCACCATGGCCTTCGCCCCCGCGGCGAACGCGGCGTCGATGCCCTCGAGGTCGAGGGCCCAGC